>WNGJ01004242.1_pt1 | contig 19830 bp, 18 predicted proteins | sample 5400611 | NCBI WGS metagenome assembly WNGJ01 (sample SAMN13153375, study PRJNA577476) | soil metagenome | isolation source: 40 cm soil or saprolite under Garry oak tree replicate 1 | place: USA:California | collected 2016-06-15
GGCCACGAGATAGCGCCGCCATACGGCCAGTGGCCGTAGCCCGATTTCGAGCGGCCGCCACCATGAGCTAACGTGCCGGTCGCTCGCCTTCCAGAGGCCCATGTAGACGAGGCGCACCGGCAGTCCGAACGTCTCCTTGATCCCTGCTGCCAGGGTCGACTTGCCGGCACCGTCGGGGCCGAGCACCGCCACGGACAGGCCTCGTCGTCGAAGCTTGAGGATCGGTTCCATCACGCGAAGCGCGAGCCCTCGAACCGATCGCAAGAGGACGTCCTCGGGAGCCCGGCGCAAACTCGCGCGCTGGAGCGGGCCACGAAGGTCGAGGAGTGCCGGCCAATCGCGAGCACGCACAGCTGCCCGCACGCGCCCCGAGTCCCATCCCGCGGGCAGCAGGGACGCAGCGAAGCGGCCCGTAGGACTGTCCTCGCTTATGGACCGCTCCAGCTCGAAGAGGCGTCGCGCGCGGGCCTCGGACACGGCTCGCTTGTCGAGGATGCTGTGAAGAAGCAGCGTCCAGAACTCGTCGCCGGCCTCGAGAACGTTGACGTCCGCCGGGCGGTGCCGTCGATCCAGGCACGAAGCCGCAGTGGGGACCGCGAGCTCGAACAATCGACCGTAGGCGAGCTCTGACACGAGGTCGAGCGACGTCCAATGGCCCGACTCGACCTCGAGAGCGATGTAGAAACGGTGCGTCCCCCGGCCGAAGGATGGCAGGCGAACGAAGCCGAGCCGGACCAGCTCTGCATCGATCTCGGCAGAACGTGCGGCATCGACCAGCAGGTCGATATCACCGCCGGCTGAGCCGAGCTGTTCTTCCCCGCGCAGCACGGTCCAGCCGATGCCTGCCGCGTCGAAGGCGGCGAACGCGGATCGAAGCAGGGCAGGGGGTGGTTCGCGACGAGCCTGCGTGACGACGGACCCGTCCGTGGCGGCGTCGCCCGCAGCGGACCCCTCCTGCACCGGCAGGGCGTCCCCACCAACGGCAGCAGCGGGAGACGGAGTGGAGCCCGTGCCCCGCCAGATCGGACGCAATTGGGTGGCCAGGAGGAAGGCGGCCACCGCGCTCTGGGCCACCAACCACGCAACACCGACGCCGGTTATGCCCATAGGACCGAGCAAGATCACGCTGAGCACGAGGGTCAGGCCCGAGACAGTCCCCTGGACCATTGCCACCCGGCTCGCCCGCCGCCGGACCCGGGCAAGGCTCAGATAAATGGCATTCACGCCGTGCGGAAGAACAGCCAGCGCGAGCAGACGCAGGAGCCCCTCTCCTTCCGAGGCATACGCCGCCCCAAAGAAACGCAGCACCACCGGGGTCAGGATCAGGACGCCGGCCACGATCGGGACCTGGAGCCGGATCAGCAGGGACAGCATTCTGCGGGCGTCGTGCGCCACCGAATCCCGCTGCGCAGCGCCTTCGACCATCAGCGACGTCGCCACGTTGATGGAGATAAGTTGGAGCGAGTAGGCGATCGTCCACGCGATGTAGAAGTAGGCGCTCGCGCTGGGGCCGACCTTGATGAGGACGAGCAGGGGCAGCAGAGCGGTGGAGGCGCTTATTGCCAGTGACCCGAGATAGTCTCCGGTCAGGTACTGCAGCATCCGGCGGGGCGCGACCTCGCCCTCAGTGGGACGTTCGACCGACTGATGGCGCGGAATAAAGCGCCGAAAGATCAGGAGGTTGACCGGGATGATCGAGAGAACCGCCGGGATCGTCCACGACGCAAAAATCCCGTACTCAGCGAGCGATAAGGCGAACGCCGCCAGCAGCACGATCTTCGCGACCGCGAAGATCGTGTTCTCGATCGGGACCCAGACCGTCTGCCGGAGGCCGGTCAGCACGCCGTCCTGCAGGGCGAACAAGCTCCACCCCATCGTGGCCACGACGAACCAGAGAGCGACGAGAGGATCCGAGGCCAAACCGTGCTCCTGGGGGGCCCACAGCCCGAGGCCGGCCAGAAAGACGAACGCCGCGAAGCCCGACAGAACGACCACGAGCAGATACGCCGCACCCACCAGCCGCGAGGTGGAGCGCCCTGCAGTGGGGATGAAGCGACTCAGAGCCCCGGCCAGGTTGAGCTGAGTCAGGTACGACAGAAATGTCATCGTCGAAATCGCCGCGGCGTTGACGCCGACCTGCGCGGGATCGTAGAGGCGTGCCGCCAGCGTCCAGTAGACGATCCCCAGGGCGGACGTGGCGACACTGCTCAGGATCAGGGCGTAGGCGCCGCCGTAGAGGGGCGTCCGGACGTGCTCCGCAAGTCGGGCGATGGCGCCGTTTGCGTCACGCTCGGCCAGGGACTTCACCCCGCGGTTACCGGTCCGCGGTCGACGAGTGCCTTCGCTCGGCGTGCCATCCGCCATACCCGCGTTCGAAGCCGCTCCCCGGGCCAGGTATCGGGCAGCTGGCCGGTTCCCCGTAGCCAGGCTGCGAACTCGTCCAGGGACGTCTCGGCACCCACGATGATGCGAGCAATCGCGAACCGATCGTCGGCAACGTGGCTGAACGCGTGCTTGACGCCACATGCCGAGGTGTAGCCGGCCTGGCGCACGAGCGCCTTCGTGGCATTCGTGTGATAGCCGTAGGGATAGGCGAATGTGTCCACGCGACGCCCCAGGCCGTCCTCGAGGATCCGACGCGATGCGTCGATGTCCGCGAACGCGTCACGCGAGCCGAGAAGGTCGAGCGCGACGTGCCGATCTCCGTGGCCTCCCACTTCGAACCCTTCCGACACCAGTGACCGCGCATCGGCCCAGGAAATCAGGGGTCGATCGCCTTCGCCGTCGCGTTCCAGCCACTGACTTGTTCCCCCGATATATCCGCTGACGAGGTATGCCGTCGCGCGAAAGCCTCGATCCCGCAGGGTCGGCAGCGCGACGTCGATGAGCTCGGCAAAGCCGTCATCGAAGGTGATCGCGACGGTGGCCGGCGGGACGTCGGAGCCAAGAGCGACGAGCTCGCCGATCGTGGCCGTCCGAACGCCGGCCTCGGCCAGGAGATCCATCTGGGTGCGGAAGGCTCCCGGATCGACGGCGAAGCGCCGGTACGCGGGCGATGCCCCGCTCGTCAGGCTGTGATACAGCAGGATGGGGATGCGGCCCAGGGCCATCTCCTTCAGCCCGCTTCGGTCGTCGACTTGGAGCTGTCGCCGACCCTCGCCGGGCCTGCCTCCGACCGCATTTGCCAGCGCCCCCGAGCGTACGCCAGGGGGCCCAACGCCAGCCCGATGCGTTCCAGGCTCGAAAGCCGGCGGGGATAGGTCGTGCTTTTTCCAACGTTCTTTGGGGACCCCTCGTCGAGGAGAAAGCGGAACCCGGCAGGAAGGCGCCCGACGATCCCGGGCAGGCGTTCGGGATGATCCACCGCAATCTTGGTCAAATAGGCCCCGAGCCCGATTCCGTACCCGAGAACGACTGACTTCAGTCGCTGGTAGGACCGGTGGTGGTGATGCCGGACCAGCATGGCGGGCTCGTAAGCCAGGCTGCCGCCGCGCAGGATTACCTCGACAAATGCCGCAAGATCCTCGCCGCCCCTGGCTGGTGTTCCTCCGCCGAGTGCGACGTCGAAACCTCCGCCCGACAACAGCGCTTGCCGACGAAAGGCCATGTTGGCGCCTGACCCGAACGATCCGGCGGCATATGGAAAGAGCACGGCGCGATCAGGCGGGTGATCGAGCTCGAACACCTGGCGCCGGAAGCCCTTGTTGAAGCCCCCGAATTCCTCTATCCAGACCTGCGCCGGCGTTGCGAGCTCCGTGGGCAGGATTGGCCCTGTCACTGCCGCGACGTCCGGGTTGCCCTCGAACCCGCTGACGGCCGCCACGATCCAGAGCGGATCGACCGAGACGTCGTCGTCCGAGAAGAGCACGATCTCGGTGCTGGCTTCCGCCAACCCGCGGTTGCGAGCACGCGACGTGCCAGGACGCGCCATCGACAGGCAGCGGACGTCGGACCGGTCGCCGAAGCGCTCCTTGATGCGACGGGTCGTCGCGTCCGAGCTCGACCCGTTGTCAACGACGAGGATCTGCAGGTGCCGATATCCCGTCGCACGAACGGAATCGACACAGGCCGCGACCTGATCGGGCCGGTCTTTTGTGGGGATCACGACGGTAACAGGCGGTCCGGACTCGGTGAGCCTGATCGCCTCTGCCTGGCAGAACGGCCTTCCGTTGCCGGCCGTTCTGTCGCCAGCCGCGTCCTGAGCCAGGTGATCGGCTAGCTCGGGCCCCACGGCGGCCTCGAGTCGGGAGCGGAGGTCTGCTCCAGATAGACCTCCCGGAGGGATCGGCAGCCTGACAAACGCGATCGGGACGTCGTGAACGCGGACGAGGATCCGGCTCGCCTCCTCGACATCGTCGGTGCCCGTCAGATCCGGAGGCGCGAACAGGTCAACGTCGAGAAGGCGGACTGGCGCCGGCCGGTCTGTGCTCATTTGGTTGGCTTGAGCAGGATCGATTTCGCCGCCGTGGCCCTGATCGGGTCGATTCCTGAGCGTCCGGCAAGGTACCCCATCGTCGTGATGAACAGCCCGGCCAGGATGGCGGCGCTGCGTGCCAGGCCGGAGGCATCGCCCTTCAGTGCGTCGGCGACCCCGCGGACCACTCCGGACGGCAACGTCCTGGCGACGTAGCTTCGTTCGGACGCGAGGCCCGCACTCATGCCGGCCAGTGCTGCCACCAACGCCTTCGAGCGCCCTTCCTGATAGCAGCGCTCGCGGAAGTATCGCCAGGTCGACCGAGCGCCCGGCACGCGGTGACGAACTGCCGCAGCTGGCACATACACGATCCGACGGCTCGGGGAGCTCGCCCGGATCCTCAGGGACAGCTCGGTTTCCTCGCAGCCGACGGGCAGCGTCCCCAGGCGTCCGATGTCGGTCCGGAACCCGCCGGCCTCGAGGACGATCGAGCGGCGGAAGGACATGTTGCAGCCCAGGGCGTTTCGGACATCCGCCGCCTGGGTGGGAAGACCCTGATAGCTGCACCCGACGACCCAGTCGAACTCGGGAGGAAACCACCCCGGCTTGCGGCAACACGCTCGTCGCTGTAGGGCGCGACTAGATTCTGGAGCCAGCCGGGTTCTGCCCGGGCGTCGTCGTCCAGGAATACGACGATGTCGCCGACGGCCTCCCCGACCCCCGAGTTTCGTGCGCCGGACAGCCCCGGAGGCCCGCTGCTCGCGAGAACGCGGACGCCTGGCAATTCAGCCTGGGCTCTCGCAAGGAGCGCGTCGTTGTGGTCGATGACGAGGAGGACTTCTCGCACCGCCCGAGTCTGCGCCTGGACCGATTGCACCGAGGCGACGAGGTCCGACCAGCGATCGAGCGTATACGCGCAGATGACCACGGAGATGCTCGAGTCCGGCCGCATCGAGAGCAAGCCCGATCCTTTCGCTGATCGCGTTTCCGGGCCACAATACGGCGCGAACGATTCACGCGGCCGGGCCCCTGAGTCGCCGCAGAACACGATCGTTCGATCGCCGGAGGCTCACGGATTGTGCCAGAAGCACCTCGGTTACCCCGCCCTTGGGTACCGGGGCGGGTGGGCGCGGTGACTGCGCGCACCATCTTGTTGCGGAAAACGACGGTCGGCTGTGACTCGCGCGCCTGAGCCTTCGCTCGATTCCCTGCCCAGCCCATGGTCGCGAGCCTGGGCGGTCGTGATCCTCGCGTCGGTGATTTCGGTCGTGGTCGTGACTGCGATCGAGCTTCCAGCGCCGATTCGGGCCCCCATCGTTATCTGGTTCATTGCGATCTGTCCGGGCATGGCGCTCGTCCGCCTGCTCCGGCTGGACCAACCGGCCGTCGAGGTAATGCTGGCGATTGCCCTCAGTGTTGCGATTGGGGGCCTCGTCCCGGCGGCGCTCCTCTACGCAGGTCGCTGGTCGCCACCGTGGACGCTGGCGATCCTGATCGCGATCACGATCGGTGGGCTGGCTGCTGACCCGATCCTCGTACCACGGCGGACGTGGGGAACCTTGCGGGCGGGCTTGTGGGACCGGGCCCGGATCCTGGCCGGTCAACCGGTCGCTCGCGAACTGGACCTCGAATCGGCACCGGCGCTGAGACGTCGACGGACCGTGGACGACAAGCCGCGGCATGCGCCCCCCGTTACGATCGTCCGCCGGCTCGATCCGCCCCCCTCGACCACCGCCAAAGGTTCGGGCAAGCGGCGGCGAGGGAGCGCTCTGGGAGCGAACCCTCTGGCCGAGGCCGACGCGCCTCTCGCCATGCGCAGTGCACTCGATCGGGTGATCCGCGATATGGCCGATCGCCGCGACGCGGAGGACGGGTGAAGCCTTGAGAACCGTGGCGGTCACCAATCACAAGGGCGGCAGCGCCAAGACGACGACCACCGTGAACCTTGCGGCGGCCCTCGGGGAGGCTGGGCAGCGCGTCCTCGTGATCGACATGGACCCGCAGGGATCGGCGTCCGCATGGCTCGGCATATCCGATCCCACGACTGGCGTGATCCAGGCGATCCGGGGCCTTGCCCCTCTCGCGTCGCTCCTCTATGAGACGACCGCGCCGGGCGTCCAGCTCGTGCCCAGCTCCCCGGGCCTGGTCGTGAGCGATGGCCGGGAAGAGACCGACATCGCGATGGGCTTCATAAAGGCCATGGAGCAGCTGCCGTCGATGTGGGACATCGTCCTGGTCGACTGTCCACCGTCGATGGGCTATCTCGGCGTTGCCCCGATCGCCATCTGTCGCGAGATACTCGTTCCGGTCGAGGTCCACGTCCTGGCGCTTGCGGGACTGGCCAGCCTCCTGGCGACCGTGCGGCGGGTCCAGTCGCGCCTGAACCCGTCCCTCGAGATTACGGCCGTGCTTGCCTGTCGGGTCAACCGCACCAGCCATGCTCGCGTCGTCATCGAGCGCCTCCGAGAGTCATTTCCAGACACGTTCATGGCGACCGAGATTCGAGAGAGCATCCGCCTCGCGGAGGCGCCCGGGATGAAACTCCCGATCACGCGCTATGCGCCGGGCAGCACCGGGGACCGGGACTACCGGGCAGCCGCATCGGAGTTCCTGCAGGCCGTGACAGAGGGGCAGCCAGTCGCCGAGCAGGAGGAGGAATCGTCACGCCTTTCGCGAATGTTTCGCTCCAGCCGTCACCGGCCCTGGGTCTCCCGGGGAAGCCCCCTCCAGATCGAGCCGCGCCGGACGCTCGAATCGCGGCGAGGTGGTGACTGAACGCACCAGCAATAGGTGTCTGGCAATAACCTGGCAGAAAACCCCTGTTCACAACACCCCAGTTCCGCTAACATCCCGTAACCGCCCATCAAGCGACGTAAGGGGGCGCGATCGGTTCGGAGGCCGGGATATCCGAGCCGACTTCTCGTCGAGGCAGTAGTCATCTCGCCCTGGGGTTTGGGGCAACGACGGGGAGCGGAAAGACTGGGCTGCGCGCAGTCGGTCGAATCTCGCCGGCTCGTTCGGGTCGGCCGGATTGCCGAGGGCGCACCGGACAGGGGACGTACCCGCTCTGTCGCGTTTCTCCGACCCTTCGGGTAGCCCCGGAGGATTCAGCTTGAAGGGCCAAGACATCGCCGCCCCTGATGCGGAGATGGAGTCCGCCAGCAGGCCCGACACGCCGCGAAGGCATCGCGTGAGCGTGGTGATCCCTGCCAAGAACGAGGCGCTCAACATCGGCTGGGTTCTCAGCCGGCTGCCGCCAAGCGTTGACGAGGTCGTCCTTGTGGATGGCCTCTCGTCCGATGCGACGGTGACCGTTGCCCAGGCGATCTGGCCCGGCATCGTGGTCGTCGACGAAAGACGCCCTGGTAAGGGCGCCGCACTCCGGGCAGGTTTCGACGTTGCCACCGGCGACTACATCGTGATGCTCGACGCCGACGGCAGCATGGACCCTCAGGAGATGGGCCGTTTCATCGAGCTCCTCGACAATGGCCACGATCTGGTCAAGGGCTCTCGCTTCCTGCAGGGTGGCGGGACGGCCGACATGAGCGTGCTGCGCGAGACCGGTAATCGTTGCCTGCTGGCGATCGCGAACCTGCTCTTCGGCACGGGTCACACCGATCTGTGCTACGGCTACGCCGCGTTTCGCCGGCACGCGATCCTGGCCCTGGAAGTGACCGCCGATGGCTTCGAAGTCGAGACCGAGCTCTTTCTGCGGGCGACTCGCAACGGTTTGACCGTCGGCGAAGTTCCAAGCTTCGAGGCGCCACGTCGGACCGGCGCCTCGAACCTGCACACGTTCCGAGACGGCTGGCGGGTCCTGCGCACGATCGTCGCCGAGCGCCGCCGTCCCGTCGGACCCGCCACAGAGGTGCCCGCCGGCACCCTGGAGATCCTCGTCGAGCCGGAAGTGGCCGAGCCTCAACCCGTCACGGTCGGCGGGTCGGGCATCCGGCGCCAGGCGATCGACTAAGGCGCGGTCATCAGGAATGATGAGCTCGGGGAAGCCGCTTCCCGTCTGGGACTGAACCCTTCCTCGACGCCGGCCCCGGCTGCCGATGAGTGACGAGGAGCTGCTCCGCAACACGATCGAATCCCTGATCCACGGCTCGCAGTCTGCGGAATCGACGGGGGAGCAGCGCGAGTCTCCGGGGGCCGAGACGCGCGTCCCGCACTGGCGCGTCGCGGGGGCCACGGAAGTTCCACCCAGCACCGGCGACTTCGGCGTACCGCAAGCGGCGTTGCGAGATCGCCTGACCGGGCTCTACGGGCCATCGGCCTGGACGCAGCTGATCGCGTCAGAGACGGCCCGGATCGAGCGCTATCAACGACCCGCAGTGGCGATCCAGCTCGAGCTGGGGCAGATCGGCACGGGGGCCGACCCACGCTCCGAGTCGACGCCTGAGGCGCTCATCGTCGAGTTGGCGGCAGCGATCGTGACCTCGACTCGACGGACGGACGGCTACACATTCCTCGCGCCGAAACGGATCCAGGGCATCCTGATCGAGACCTCCGCTGAAGGCGCAGTTGCCTGTATCCACAGAATCCGCGACCGTTTCTTCTCGGTCGTCCGCGGCCCGGTCACCCTGCGGGCTGGGCATCATCCGGTGAATGCCGGCGCGGGCGTACAGGCAGCCCTCGGCAAGGCGGAGGAGCAGCTGTACCGCCGCGAGGCTTCGAGCCCGGGCACCGAGGGCTCGATCCGAGAGAAGCTGACGGAGCTGAAGGCCCTTCGAGACGACGGCCTCATCGACGACGCGGAGTACGACGCGAAACGAAACGAGGTGCTGCGCCGCCTGTGACCCTGGTCTTGGGAGCGGGCGCGGCGACCCGCCTCAGGAGCGTGTCGCCAGGGCTCCGAGGCGCTCGGTCAGTCGAAGGTTCTCGCGGTAGTCGATGGGCACTTCTACGAGGGCAGGTCCATCGACTTCCAGCGCACGTCGCAGAGTCGGGTAGAGGTCCGCTGAGTCAGCCGGCCGAAAGCCGGCGATGCCGAAGCTCTGCGCGAAGGCAACGAAATCGGGGTTCCCGAATTCGACCCCAAACGGACGCCCGAACTCGTTGCGCTGCTTCCAGTCGATGAGGCCGTAGCCGTCGTCGCGCCAGACCATGACCGTCACGTTGGCCCCGATCCGACGAGCGGTCTCCATCTCCTGCGAGTTCATCAGGAAGCCGCCATCGCCGCACAGGGCGACCACCTTCCGATCGGGGTGGATCACCTTGGCTGCGATGGCCCCGGGCAGCGAGATGCCCATGGCGGCGAAGCCGTTGGAGATGATCACGGTGTTCGGCTCGTAGGCCTGGAACAGGCGAGCGACCCAGACCTTGTGAGCGCCCACGTCCGAGACGACGATGTCGGACGGCTCCAGCGCCTTACGCAGGTCGGCGATCGCGCGCTGCGGCTTGATCGGCCAGCCCTCGTCCGCCTCGAACGCGTGAAGGTCCTCGAGGAGCGCCGTCCGCAGGTCGGCGTGAACGAGTATCTCTCTCGATTCGTGGCGGGCCGTCGCGTCGCGGCCGCCGATGCCCATCGGCTCGACCGCCTCGAGGAGCCGACGCAGGGTGCCCTCGATATCGCCGACCAGTTCGACCTCCGGCCGGTAGAGCGCATCGACCTCCGCCGGCTGCGTGTCGACGTGCACGATCCGCTTGCGGCCGTCGGGGTTCCACTGTTCCGGCGCGTATTCCACCAGGTCGTAGCCAACCGACAGCACGAGGTCGGCGCGGTCGAAGCCGGACAGCACGTGATCTCGAGCCTGCAACCCCACGGCCATCAGCGAGAGGTGGCTCCGGTCGTCGATCGCGCCCTTGCCCATGAAGGTCACGGCGACGGGGACGTGCAGACCGCGGGCAAAGGCGCGCAGCTCGGGTGCGGCCCGGCGCCGCAGCACGCCGTTGCCGGCCAACACGATCGGTCGCTCGGACTCGGCGATGAACTTGGCGGCATGGGCGATGGCCTCGTCCGTGGGCTCCGGGAAATAGGTCTGGTGGGGCTTGATCGGGACCCGCATCGGACCCTCTTCGGGCGCCATCCCCGCGAGGTTCTCGGGAAGCTCGATGTGGGTGGGGCCGGGCTTCTCCAGCTGGGCGAGGCGGAACGCCTTGCGCACGATCTCCGGAATCGCGTCGACGCCCTCCACGCGGGTGTTCCACTTGGTCACGGGCTCGAACATGCGGACGATGTCGACGAGCTGGTGGGCTTCCTTGTGGAGCTTGTCCGAGCCGGTCTGTCCCGTGATCGCGACCATTGGCGCACGGTCGAGATAGGCGTCGGCAATGCCGGTCATGAGGTTGGTCGCGCCGGGCCCGAGCGTCGCCATGGCGACGGCACAGCGGCCGGTCAGGCGCCCATGGACGTCGGCCATGAACGCAGCTCCCTGCTCGTGGCGCGTCGTGATGTGCCGGATGGCGTCCTGCCGGGAGAGGGTATCGAGGATGGCCATCGTTTCCTCGCCGGGCACCGAGAAGACGTACTCGCAGCCTTCGGCGGCAAGGCAATCAACCAGGAGGCCCGCGCCGGTCTGTGGGGCTGGGCTCACGGGCGCCATGTGGCCGAGTGTACCCGCAGCGCTTCGGCCCCCGTCGCGAGAGCCTTTGTTGCGAGAGCCTCTGACGGCGACCCAGCCTGCTGAAAACGGCTAGGTGGCGGGAATCTGGAGCAGGACCAGGCGGGACTGCTGGGCCGACGTGTCATAGGCCAGCAGGACGTTGGTGGTACCCGTCGCGACGATCTTGAGCTCCAGCTTGTGGGTCGCCGGGATGCTCGTGTTCAGGCTCCACGTCAACGTGAATTGCGTCTGGACGAGGTTGGTGATCGCGATGCTGCTCGAACCCAGGTCCGTGTAGCCGCTCGTACTGGGATTGAAGTCCCGCAAGAATGCGATCAGGGTCGGATTGGCGGCACCCGATTTGGCCGCATAGATACGGAGGGTCATCGTCCCGTTCAAGGCACGGGCGGTGCCGTACGCGGCCGTTTGCCAGTTTGCGTAGCGGCACACCGTAGCCTCGCTGGACAGCCCTGTATTGCGCGTAATCAGGCGGCCCGCCACGGCGTCGCAGTCCGTGTCGTAGTTGTTCAGCCGCGCGGCGGTCGGCACGGTCGTGTCCATGGCCAGGGCGAACTGCGCGGTCGTATTGCCGACCGGCGGAGTGGGCCGGTTGTGGAGGTAGAGCACCCACGAGCCACCGGTGAACGACGCGGTCGTCGTCTTGGTTGATGTCGCGCGGGCCAGGGATGCATCTGCCGAGCCGCCCAGGACCGCCAGGAGGGCTGCCCCGGCGAGAAGCGTGCGTAGCGGAATGGTCACGTGACCGGGGCGGCTGGCCTCGCCCGAATACGCCTCCAGCCGGAACGGGCTCGAGGCTTGAGTCCTTGCGGCTTCTTCAATCCCTCCCGCAGCCGGCCGCGATCCTCCTCGACCGACTCGAGGATCCAGCTGGCCGCGAGCAGGCTGGTCGCCAATGAGACGGCAAGGAGCATCCCAGCGATCAGCCCGAACAAGCGGATGAGATAGCCAACGACGGGAAGAGCAAGCGTCATCCGGCCAATGGCCCACGACGCTGGCACCAGGGCCGGGTCGACGCCGGCGTTGGCATCCCCCCTCGTTTCCAGCCAAATCTCTCCATTACGGTCGATGACGCGCGAGATGCGATGCGTGAACACCGTGCCGGAGGGAATCCGGATGCTGACGACGTCGCCCGACCTCAGGCTGGCTTCCGCGGCGGGCTGGATGATCACGGCCGATCCCACCGTGAAGGTGGGCGCCATCGAACCGCTCTGAATGACCAGCGTCTGTGCTCCCGTGAGGGGCACGACCCTCGTGAGGAGCGCCACGAGGATCACGGCCAGCACCTCCAAGACGAGGAGCGAATCGAGGAGCCGGCGGGCGAGACGGAGAGCAGTCAGATCAAATCGTCTGACGACGCCCGACGTATCTCGCCCGCCGGCCATGGTGTCGACTCGTACCGTCGTTACGGGTTGTTGGCGGTCTGTTCCGCGTCGAACGTGAAGGTGGTCGTGGTCGCGGCGCCTTGATACGTGTTGCCGGTCGCCAGCGGGAGCGTCGCCCGGAAGCAGAGCGTCTCGGAACTGGCGGCATTCAGCGTTCGGTCGCCTGCCTGGGCACCCTGGGCGTTGCTGCCGAACGCAGCGGCGCTCAGAGCAGCGTTGTAGAGCGAGGTCCCATCGAACGCCGCGCAGCTCGTGCCCAGCGTCTTGATCGTGAGCGTGATCTGGTCGCGGAGGGCCTTGGCATCCGCGTTCGTGCTCGAGCTGGTCATCGCGTAGCGCAGCTGCCCCGTCCCCGTGTTCGACACCACGAGCGAACCGTTGACGGTGTCACCGGGCATCATGGCCGAGGAGGTCAGCAGTGCGCTGGCCGGGGCGAGCCCGAGGGTGATCGTACCGGTCGTGAACGCGTTGGCCCCGACCGCCTGCGAATCGGTGAAGATCGCGATCGAGAAGGCGCCCGCCCCGACCGTCCCGATGGTCGACACGAGGAGCAATGCGAGCAGCCGGCGGCGCCGGCGCTCCCGTCGGGGTTGCAGAGCCAGATCCGGCTCGTTCCGCTCGTCCACGGTTTCGGTTACCTCTCAGACGCTTCCACCGGCACGCGCTTCGACGTAGGTCGGCGATGGGTGCCGGGACATCTGGAAGGGCCGACGCGGGGCGACTCAGTCAGTCCGTTGAGTGCCTTTCCATGTGCGCCCCATCTAACGCCCCTCGCGACGTCGTCCACTATGTGACGACCGGACTAGGCATGCCCGTACGTTGGTCCCAGCCGCGGGGCGCTTTATGCGGATGTTTGAAGCACGGGAGGCTGGGTTCCGCCTGGATCCGCGGCGACGCTGGCGCCGCGGGCGCGCGGCTGGCCTACTGGGGCCAGGCGAGGACCATGAGGCGCAGCTCGGTCATGTCCTCGATCGCCCAGCGGAGGCCCTCGCGGCCCAGCCCGGAGTCCTTCACGCCGCCGTACGGCATGTGATCGATCCGGTAGGTGGGGACGTCGTTGACGATGACACCGCCGACCTCCAGCTCGTTGAAGGCCTGCCAGGCATGCCCGAGATCGTTGGTGAAGACGCCGGTTTGCAGACCGAAGAACGAGTCGTTGACCTGCCGAACGGCGTCGCCGAACTCGCGGAATGGGAACGCCACCACCAGCGGCGCGAAGGCTTCGTTGGAGCACACCTGAGCCGTCACTGGCGTATCGGTCAGGATGGTCGGTGGGAAGAAATTGCCGTTGGCCTTTCCGCCAAGCAGCACCTTCCCGCCGAGGGCCACCGCCTCGTCGACCCAGCGCTGCGTGCGCGACGCTGCTGCCGCGTCGACCATCGGGCCGACGTCCGTCTCGGGATCGGTGGGACTTCCGACCCGGAGCTTGCGAGCGCCGTCGGTGAGCCTGGCCATGAACTCATCCCAGATCTCTTCGTGAACGTACATTCGCTGCACGCTGATGCAGACCTGCCCGGCGTAGGTGAAGGCCCCGATCAGGACCCGCTTCACGGCCCAGTCCAGGTCCGATCCCCGATCGACGATCACGCCGGCGTTGCCGCCGAGCTCGAGGACGACCTTCTTCTTGCCTGCGCGTTCCTTCATCCGCCATCCCACCGACGGGCTGCCGGTGAAGGTCAGCAGCTTGAAGCGCTCGTCGGCGACCATCCGGTCGCCCAGCTCGCGGGTCATCGGCAGGATGCTGACTGCGCCTTCCGGGAGCCCGGCCGAATCGATGATCTCGGCCACGGTCAGCATCGTGAGAGGGTCCTTGGACGGCGGCTTGAGGACGATCGTGCAGCCGGACGCAATCGCCGGCGACACCTTGTGGGCGGCGAGGTTGAGCGGGAAGTTGAACGGGCTGATTCCGGCAACCGGCCCGATCGGGAACCGTCGGGTGATGCCGACTCGGCCCTTGGATGCAGGCATGAGGTCGAGCGGAATGGCTTCTCCAACCATACGCTCTGCTTCCTCCGCGCCGAGGCGGAACGTGAGGACCGCTCGGTCGACCTCGACGAGAGCGTCGCGGATGGGCTTGCCCGCCTCGAGCGACATGAGCCGGCCGATCTCCTCGCGCCGCTCCCTGATCCCGTTGCTGATCGTTCGCAGTGCTGCGCCGCGCTCATAGGCCGGGAGCTTCCGCGTGATCTCGAAGGCCCTCACCGCCGCCTGCACGGCTTCCTCGTACTGCTCGGCGGTCGCGTTGTAGGTGGAGCCCGCGGGGTTTTCGGGATCGGCCGGGTTGTGGACTGTCAGCGGGTCAGGAGAATCGACCCACCGGCCGGCGAGATAGATCGGATGCGGTTTGGCGCCTGTAAGGGTGGCCATGGGTGGCTCCTGGTCGGTTTCGGGATCGAAAAATTGGCGTGGTCGGCGATCAGTCGCCATCTTACGCTCGGTGATCGGAAGGCCTGGCCAGACGAGCTTCGGACCCGTGAGGTGGAGATAGCACCTCCGCCCGAGCCTGACCGTCGGGTGGCTTCACGCCCGTTTACGCTTGTCACCGATCGTGTAGCCCGCACCTTGACTGAACCGGAAGCCACCGATACCTTCGGGCCTCGGCGACGCCCTCCTCCGCTCGCCAGCATGGAGCGCTTGCCACCAATCCGAACCGCAGGCGGCTGGTCGCCTACGCGGCGAGGCCAACGGATCGCTGCGGAGGAGCTCGTGGCCACCCGAGTCGATCTGGCGTCGCCTGTCAGCGGAAGGGCGGGCTCGGTCTGACGGCGAGGTCCTCCGGGCGGAAGACAGTTCTCTACGTCACGCCCCGCTATGCGCCGTACGTAGGCGGTATCGAGACGCATGTCTCGGAGATCGGCCGACGTGTCGTCGCTTGCGGCTTTGACGTCACAGTTCTCACGGTCGACCCCACGCGGTCGCTCCCTCCCGCAGAAGATCACGACGGCGGAAGGATCGTGCGCGTCGGGTCAACCGGCGGCGATCTGTACTGGTCGCCGGACCTGTATCGGACAATTCGCGCTGGGGCATGGGATCTCGTCCATTGCCAGGGAATCCACACCTCGGTACCAGTTCTGGCCATGCTCGCTGCTCGGCGGAGCAGGATTCCGTACCTCGTGACTTTCCACACCGGTGGCCATGACTCACGGCTGCGCATGAAGTTGCGCTGGCTGCAGTGGCTGGTGCTGTCGCCGCTGCTACGCGGAGCCGCCGCGCTGATTGCCGTCTCCGAGTTCGAGGCCGCCCTCTGGCACCGGGTCCCGGGCTTGAAGCATGTGCCCATCGAGATCATCCCCAACGGCGCCGAGATGCCGTCCCTCGATCCCGTGCCAGATATCGATCGAAACCTCATCGTTTCCGTCGGGCGCCTGGTGCGTTACAAGGGCCACCAACGCGCCATCGCCGCCTTTCGCGAACTCGTGAAGGTGCGGCCTGAGGCGCGTCTGCGGATCGTGGGCAGTGGCGGTTACGAGGCCTCGTTGCGCCGGACCGCCCGGCGTCTCGGCGTTGCGGACCGAGTCGAGATCGCCGGCATTCCCGGGCAGGATCGGGTGGCGATGGCCAGGCTGTTCGCGCGTGCAGGCGTTGTGCTCCTGCTGAGCGAATACGAAGCGCACCCAGTGGCGGTGATGGAAGCCGCCTCACTCGGCCGTCCCGTCGTCGTGGCCGAGACGACCGGCCTGCGTGAGCTCATCGCTCGCGGCCTCGCGCGAGGCGTCCCGCTCGATGCAGCGCCCTCGACGATCGCGGCAGCCATCGCACGGGAGCTCGATGCGCCACCCCGCGCCGCGGTGCCGTTGCCCCGATGGGATGATTGCTCGAAGTCCCTGTTGAAACGCTACCGGCTGCTTCTCGGCTCAGTCTGAAGGCCATGAACTCGATCGAGACAGAGCGACTCACAAAGCGGTTCAGGCTGTTGAACTCGTATCGCGACCTGCTGCTCTATCCGTGGCAACGAAGCACGAAGCTCGCCGTGGATGAGCTCACGCTGACCGTCAATGGCGGCGAGCTGTTCGGCCTGCTGGGGGAGAACGGCGCTGGCAAGACGACGCTCATCAGGATGCTCTCGACGACGCTGCTGCCGACCTCGGGCCGAGGCGTCGTGGCCGGTCACGATGTGGTGCGCGAGCCTCACCAGGTCAGAAGGATGATTGGGCTCGTGACGGGCGACGAACGCTCCTTCTACTGGCGCCTTACCGGTCGCCAGAACCTGGTCTATTTCGCCACTCTTTACCACCTCTCAAGCCACGAGATGCGGCCGCGCGTTGATGCCCTCCTCGAGACGCTCGGGATCGGGCAGTACGCGGATCAGCCATTCAATACGTATTCGGCAGGCACGCGCCAGAAGTTCGCCATCGCGCGTGGGCTACTGACCGATCCGCAGCTTCTCTTCCTCGATGAGCCGACGCGCTCGCTGGATCCCATCGCCGCGGACGAGGTGCGGCGCTACATCTCGCAGCACATCGTGGGGGACCTGGGGCGGACCGTTTTGCTCGCCACCCACACCCTGTCCGAGGCTGAGGCGATCTGCAGCCGGGTGGGAATCATTCGTCATGGACGGCTCGTCGCCATCGGATCGATGGATGAGCTGCGGCGGCGCATGAAGCTGGGGTCGGTGCTCGAACTCGTCCTCGACACGGCATCGGCGGAGCTCATGACGCGGATCGGCCAAGTCCAGGGCGTAGAGAACGTCTCGGGAGGACCCGGCGATGGGGCAAGCCTGAGAGTGGAGTTCGATGGGCGCGAGGGCGTGCTCGATGCCGTCCTCCGCGTTGTGGCCGACTGCGGCGCTCGAGTCCAGTCGTGCACCACCAGGTCACCGACCCTCGAGGAGATCTATCGGGCCGTACACGCCGGCGATCCCGGCGAGCAGGCGGCGTAGTTGGGGATGCTGGCTGTCCAGGAGTCGGCCCGGGTCGTCTGGGCGGCGTTCGTGCGTGACCGGCAAACCGCGCTCAGCTACCGGGCAGGATTCTTGCTGAGCATCGTCGCCTCCGTGCTCAACATCCTGGGTGTCTTCTTCCTCAGCCGGGCCTTCGGGGCCACCGCATCGGCTTCGATCGCCCAGTACGGCGGGAACTACTTCGCCTTCGCGGTGGTGGGAATCGCGTTTACGAATTTCATGGCACTTGGATTGGGTGGAGTCGGCACTCGCGTCAGGGAGGGACAGTTGATGGGGACGCTGGAGCTGATGCTCCTCAGCCCGAACCGGCTGGGCCTGCTGCTCCTCAGCTCCTCGCTGTGGGGCCACGTGGTGTCCCTCGGCACTCTTCTGCTCTATCTCCTCGCCGGCTCACTGCTCGGAATGCATCTTGAAGGGGCCAATCTGCCGATGGCTGTGCTCTCACTGGCGCTGGCCATCATCAGCTTCAACGCGCTTGGACTGCTCGCGGCCAGCTTCGTCATCGTCCTCAAGCAGGGGAACCCGGTCACGTGGCTGATCGGCACCGCGTCCATCCTGCTGAGTGGCGTCTTCTACCCCACCAATGTTCTCCCGGACTGGCTCCGCGCCGTCGGACAGCTGCTGCCGTTGACCCAGGCGCTCGAGCTGATGCGCCGATCCCTGCTCAACGGGGAGGGGCTGGCAACCCTCTGGGGGCCATTCCTGGCTCTGCTGCTGCTCACCGTCGTACTGCTGCCGGCTGGCCTGTTCGCCTGCCACCTCGCGGTGCGTGTGGCTCAGACCGACGGGAGCCTGTCCCAGTATTGAGCGCGCTGCAGGTGCGCTGACGTGTCCGATCTGGCGCTGCTCGGAAGCTGCTCGGGATACGAGATCAGGTCTGGTATGCCTTTCCAGACGCTGAGGGAAGCCGATGGCGGCTTGCCGCTCGAGGTTCGGCAGGCGGAGGGGCGCGCACCCGTTGGGGAGCTGATCGCCGAGTGGGAACCCCGGCCGGGGAACCCCTTCCATGGCCGTCTCCTGAGGACGGGCAGAACGTTTGCGTTCTGGGCGAGCGATGCCGGGTGGTATGTCGTGGATCCGGACGAACCATCGGTGACCCTCACCGCGAGCGGCGAGGGGCTGACCCTAACCGGCGAAGTACGCATGTTCGGAGTTCCGTCCTCGCTGATCGCTCTCGAGCGTGGAGACGTCTCGATGCACGCCGCCGCGGTTGAGATCGCCGGGAAGGCGGTTGTGCTGGCAGGTCCGAGTCGCTACGGCAAGACGACACTGGCGGCGGCTTTCGCGGCCGCCGGGCACCGCCTCCTCACCGAGGACATGACCCGTTGCACCCTGCGCGGCGGAGCGTCCGTTTTCCCCGGCCCGGCGGTAATACGGCTCCGGCCGGACGTGGCGGAGGGCCTCCGGACGCAGGGGCTTCAGACGCAGGGCCTCGAGAGGCAGGGTGCGTCGCGGATCGTGACCGAGCGTGAGCGCGTCTTCGTGATCCTGGGTGGTTCGCTGCGTGGCAGCGGAGAGCCCGTTCCCCTGGCTGCCATCCTGTTTCTACGTCAGGGAGCGGATCAGCTGGACCTCCAGACAGTTCCGACGATCGACGCCATCCGCGACCTCTGGACCCTGACATTCAGCCTTCCAGACGACGCATCCCGGGGCGCGGTGTTCGAACGCGTGACCGACTTCGTCGCGAACGTGCCGGTACTCAACCTCCGGCGCGAGGTGAGTCTCGAGACGCTGCCGCAGGTCGTGACGCGGGTGGAGGACTTCGTCACCTCCGGTTCCCACCCCCTCTCGCGCTAGTCGTGCACTATTTCGCGTGATGAACCCAAACGGCACCGCTGGTCAACCTCACCCAACAGCCACACTCGGGCTCATGTGGCGGGTCCGCCTGCTGTGGGATGTCTGGACGACCGGCGCAGCGGTCGTGATCGGACTACGGAGAGAGACCCTGCCCGCCTTTGTCGCTCGCCTGGGCAAGCCCGAGAGCCGTCCACCCAAGCCACCGGCATTGCTGAGCCGGGCGGTCTCGCGTGGACTGCGCATTGGCCCATGGCAACCTCGCTGCCTGATCCGGGCTCTGGTGCTGTATCGGCTCCTGCGCGTGCAGGGGAACGATGCCGTGCTGGTTATCGGGCTGGCCGATGACAGGCCCTCGACTGAGGCACATGCCTGGGTCGAGCTGGCCGGCCGGGACATGGGTCCGGCACCGGGCGCGTATGGACACCGAGCGCTGGTTCGATACCCAATCGATGCGGTCGAGCATGACCGCACCGCATGAGGAGTTGCGGGCGCTGCGCCGCAGCCTCGATGCGCGCCAGATAGCGCGCGCCACCGAGGTGCTCGGGCACAGCCTGCGCGAGACAGGCGGCCTGGAGTCAGAACGAGGAGCACGCCTCCTTGCCCTCACCCGACCCGAAGTCATCTGGTCGCTTGCCCGCTACCACGGCGTCTCGGGCCTCGTGTACCAGCGGCTTCAGAGCCTGGCAGGTGCGCCGGAGTCGCTCCTTGCAGCATTGCGATCGGATTTCGAGGCATCGGTCCACCGCCACCTTCGGTCTACCTGGGAGCTGT
>WNGJ01002325.1_pt1 | contig 19820 bp, 20 predicted proteins | sample 5400611 | NCBI WGS metagenome assembly WNGJ01 (sample SAMN13153375, study PRJNA577476) | soil metagenome | isolation source: 40 cm soil or saprolite under Garry oak tree replicate 1 | place: USA:California | collected 2016-06-15
TAGCGACTGGCGACGTTATGGGAGTCTGGTGGCAGCAGACCGCTACGGCTGGAGCTGGGCCAGTAACGACCGCAAACAGCCAGTTCACATCTCAGCTTACGGTGCAGAGCACATGAGGAGGACAGCATGAGTCGGATTCTTGGATTAGATGGAGAGCTCTTGGACTCACACGAGAGGCAACATCTGATCCGAACTGGTCTCGGAGATATCGAGACGTGGGCTCAGAGATGCGAAGAGCGGATGCAACTTTCTCGTGTTGCGCGTCAGGTGAAACGAATGCAGATGATGGACGGTGCGTACTATTTAGATTCCCGGATGCCGTTCATCTCTGTTGACATACCGTTAGTGACGCTTGCGGCAACGGACAAAGCGCTCTATCGCGTATCGGACTTCCCGGTGCTTGGAGGTAACTACTGGGGATTCGTCGGAAAGGCGCTACTCATTCGTCTCTTTGGGCGCATTACAACTGTTCTCACACCTGGGAACGGCTCGTTCTCCGTTTATTGGAACAACGGTACAGACGCGGCTGTTACCTTGCTACAGTCCTCGGCTGCACTGGCGCTGACTGCTAGCCAGACGAGTGTATCTTGGTGGGCTGAGTTTGTAGTGCGGTGCCGCGCTATCGGTCCGGCTACTATTGGCTCACTGTTCGCTACTGGTATGGCGCACTTCAACGTTGGCGTGCTGGCGTCTACACTTCAGCCGATGCTCATTCCAGCGAGCGTTCCAGCGGCTACGACGGTGGACCTCACGCTGGCGAACATCATCAGCGTTCAGTTCAAGCGCTCAGGCTCGACTGCCGAGACGATGCAGGTTCACGAGATGGCTACCATAGCGCTGAACTGACGTGCCGACGACTCCGATCCCTTCGTTTGTTGTAGTTGCAGGCATACAACAACTTGGACCATTTCCAACGAACGGTTCGTGGTCAGATCTCGATCTAGTGCTAGACATCGTGAATCTCACGCGGATGGACGTGCTAGTCGAGTTCTCATCGGACGGCGGCGTCACATGGCGGAAGTTGGTAGAGGAGATCGGTTTAGCGCCTAGCATCAATCTAGTTACGCTGCTAACGGTTGGATACCATCTCGTCGCTGGCTGGACTCCGCCGCTGCCGGACGGTTTGGTGCGTTGCACGATTGATAACGATGTGGCGTTCCTTTCGACTGGAGGCAGTCTCACGTTGTCGTTAGTTCAAGCGTTGGCTTAGCTCATGGGCTTTATCCAAAGCGCCCACGCCTCGAATGATGCCACTGCCTGTAGCTTGGCTGTGACGCTTGGATCAGATACAACTCTCGGCAACTTGCTATGCGTACAGGCGTGCCACGGAGGCACTACTGACCAGCTTGTAGGAGCTGCTGGGGCGTGCGCCATTACGCCAGGTGTGAGTGATACCATCTCTAGCACGTTCGTAGAGCGAAAGTTCGTCTCTGGTGGAAACGTTTCTGGCTCGGTGTGGTCAGCAGCGAACGTAGCTTCGTCTGTTGGAGTTGGCGAAACTGTAACGGAGCAGTTCGTAGCGACGCAGCAGTTTCGGCGTATCGCTGTGCATGAGGTGTCTGGCTTCTCGACGTTCGATGCAGCAGCTGGGTTGCGAACAGCGCCTGATCCGGCAAGCTCTGGTAACATCACGCCGAGCGTCAACGGCTGCTACCTATTCGGTTGCATGCACGTTGACCAAGGCGGCGACGAGACTCTTGCAGCAGGGACGAACGTCGCGTGGAACCTGCGTGAGAATTATCAGCATGCGAACGCGCCGGCAGCGACTGAGGACTTCATTCAGGCGACGGCTGCTGCAGTGAACGCGACGTTTACTGAAGGCAATCCGACAGCGTTCAATGGACTCGCTTTCATCATGGCGTTCCAGCCTGCTGCCGGTGGCGGCGCAGCTCCGCTCATGGTTCCGCGAGACATGCGTGGGCCGTTCGTTCGCTTCAAGATGCCAAGGGCTCGGCCTATGGGGTTTCCGCCAGCCTTGTTTACAATAGTGGCTTCCCAGGTAGTTCGAGATGAGTTGCTTCTAGGCTTAGCTAAGACGGCTGGCGAGAACTGGGAAGCTTCAGGTACTGTCACTACGCAGAACGCTGAGAACTGGGAGGCGCTAACTGGGATTTCTCAAACTAGTGTAGAGGTCTGGGAAGCGTTAGCTGCTATAATCAAGTCGCAGATCGTGCGGGACGAGCTCCTACAAGGCATCAAGCAGACAGCGGTAGATGTCTGGGAAGCGGCGGGGCTAGTGACAGCTTCCGAAGTTACTAACTGGGAAGCTCTGGCCTTAATAACGCTGACGGCTGTTGAGAACTGGGAGGCGTTGCAGTTAATAAACGTTTCTGGCGTGACAAACTGGGAGGCATTACAGAACATAGTCCAGACGGCTGTTGAGAACTGGGAAGCCTTGGGCCTTGTGAGCACGACCAAGGCGACAAACTGGGAGGCTCTACAGGCGATCGTTCAGACAGCTATAACAAACTGGGAAGCTCTGAAAGGAAACATATCGACTACTTCTGTTGTGAGAGACGAGCTGTTGAAGGGACTGGCTACTGCGGCAGTAGCGATATGGGAAGCGCTGGGCGCGATTACTGCTACTGCTGCTGACAACTGGGAAGCAGGCGGAACAGTAACGAAGACAGCGGCGGAGAACTGGGAAGCTTTGCAGGGCAACATCGTCGCGAGCCAAGTCGTCAGAGATGAGCTACTGAAGGGGTTAGCAGCGGTGTCGGTAGCTTCGTGGGAAGCTCTGCAGAGCATATCAGCTACAAAGGCAGCGAACTGGGAAGCGATTGGTCTGCTACTAGCGCAACTGGCAGCGAACTGGGAGGCGATAGGTGTAGTAGCGAATACGGCCGTCGTTAACTGGGAGTCGACGGTATCGGTAGTGGTAACTACTGCAGACGTTAACTGGGAGGCGTTGGGGAGGCTACTCAAGCAGGCAGCGGCTAATTGGGAGAGCGTAAGGGACGTGTGCTTCTACACACCGTCGCTGAGCGCAGCTCCTATGGGGTACACTCCCATCACCCCAACGCTCGCAGGAGTGTCTCCAGTTGCGCCGACTCTGTTAGGGTACAGTCCGACTACGCCGACGATTACAGGAAACACTGGGATTGCGATAACTACGACAACCAACACGCCTGTGGAGCCTAAGTGCCCATGAACCTTGGTCAGATTAGAACTGCGCTGCGAACGAGGATTGGGAATCCGAGCACAGCGGATGTGTCTGACGCGAGCCTTAACGGGCACATCAACGACGCTTATCAGGAGATCTTCAATAAGTACAAGTTCAAGCGTCGGAGGGCGAGAGGCAAGTTCACGACTACGATCGGAGCTGACAAGTATCTAGTCAGCACCTTTACGGACGTGATCTTCAAGGCGTGGGACAGGACGAACGGTAGAGAGCTAGAGAAAGTTGGCACAAACATCCTGTCCGAACAAGACTACGACGCGTCGCCTAATGCGCTTGTGCAGAACGCGAGGCCGCAGAAGTGGGCGTACACGGAGACGTATTTCCAGCTGCTGCCACCGCCGGACGGTGCGTATGTCATCGAGATTGTGTATAAGGTGATATTCACGGCGCTGGCGAACGATAACGACGTGCCGATCATTCCTATCAACTGGCACAGGGGCATCGTCATACTCGCATCGTATATGTACTACGACGACGAGGCTGGCGATACGGTGAAGGCGACGTATCACTCGCAGAGGTTCAAGGACTGGGTTAGCGACCAGCCAGTCGAGGAGCATGAGGAGACGGAAGCGATAGACTCGGGAGTTGAGGTGCCTAGCCTCGCAGCGCGGGTCTCGATGAGGAGGCCCGATGGAGTGTTTTGGGATATACTGCCGTGATTCAGCAACTACCGGCAGTCACTAGTTGGGGACAGATCGTCTTATTGCTTATCGGAGCGATAGCCGGCATAAAGTGGGGGTTGCCATTCGTTATGAAGCTATTCGGGAAAAACGGGCCTAACGGCACTGAGAAGAGGACATACGAGGCGGTGAACAAGATAATGGACAGGCTCGAAAAAGCTGAGAACGCGATAAAAGACGATATGAACACGGGCTTTAAGGACCTTAGTACGGTGATGCAGCGCATAGAGGTCATACTCGGCCGGACGCGCTCGTAATGCCGTCTTTCGGCGCGTCGTCACTCATGAGACTGGAGACTTGCGATCCTCGGTTGATTGCTCTGTTTCAGGAGGTAGTCAAAGACGAGGACTGTCAGATCATTCAGGGCGCGAGGACTAAGGCGGAAGAACTAGACGACATAGTTCGAGGCGTGTCGAAGCTGACAGACCCAATGGACTCGAAGCACGTAGTGGACCCTATAACGAGGCCGCTCGCGCTAGCGGTTGACGCCGCGCCGTATCCTGTAGACTGGACGAAGAGCGGGAGGTTCTGCTTCTTCGCGGGATACGTGATGAAGACGGCGAGGATCATGGGTATCCCTATCCGCTGGGGCGGAGAGTGGGATGGGACGTGGAATAAGCCGGGGCAACTCGACGACCTCGATCACTTTGAGTTGATAGGAGCGTAAAATGGGCCTCCTAGCTGGACTGCTACCGACCATTCTGAAGACGGTCGGGAAGATCACTGGTATCAACCTTATCAGCGATGCTGGCGACGCGCTCGACAAGGCACAGCTGACGCCTGAGCAGAAAGTCGCACTCAACACGGCGCTGGCGGAGCATGAGGAGAAGATGGCCCAGGTCGATCTGGAGACGCTCAAGACGGTGATGAGCGAGTCGCTAGCAGAGATCGAGTCTCCAGACAAGTTCGTCGCTCGCGCTAGACCGACAGGGCTCTATGTCGCCTATGTCGGCACGCTGGGCATCATCGTTGCGACGATCTTTGGCGTCAAGATTGATTCTGGCGCTCTCATCACGCTACTCGCTCCGATGTGGGGACAGGCAGCGTGGTACACGCAGAAGCGGACTCAGGAGAAGGTTGCAGGCAACGGAAAGGCGAACGAATGATTACTTGTCCAGGCTCGGACCAGAGGCAAGCGTGGCGAGAACTGTAGGCCGCGGTAGGACTATCGAGCAGAAGCAGCCTGTACCTAAGTACAAGCTGCCGCAGGAACTCGCGCCCCAGGACTTGGAGTTCTTCAACCACCCGAAGGGGATAGACGTAGTTACACCGCTGTCTTCGTTGACGAGATCGCACTCGCCTGAGATCAGCAACCTCGTTCTGGACAAGGGCATACTGCGCAGCCGGTTCGGTACGGAGAAATACCACGATCCAGACGGGTCGCTTCGCATCCAGCGGACAACGGACCTTGGTGGCTCAGCGAGCCAGACGGCCCCGCAGACCGCTGCGAGGTCAACGTCCGCCCAAGGGAGCGGCGCTGGGTGGACTGATCCAGACGGCACGGGTGACGGAAAGAATATCATAACAGGCGTCAGCACTCCCGCTGTGCAGACCATCACGGCCGCGAACAGGCTGTATAACATCGTTGGCGATCCAACAGCGGGGTCGAACGTAGACGCTTACGATGACAAGTATACGATCACCTTCATGGTTACAGCGGACCCGAACACGCTGACCAGTGACAAGACGCTGAACGCGCAGGTGGTGATCGAATACTCAATAGACGGCGGAGCCAACTGGATTACGCTGTCTGGCGCATATGTGGTCAGCGTGAACGGTGGCGGAGGCGTGCAGAGTCTCACCTTCTCGCCAGCCGTAGTTGTCCCAGGATCGCCTACTCAGCTTCGCTTTAGAATGGTGCTCAGCAGCTGGGTTACGCAGTCAGGCGCACCGAGCGGAACTGGTACGGCTACTGTCAAGGTGTTCGGCGCTGCGTGGCCGGCTAACGCGAATCCGATTACTTGGACTACGCAGACGAACGCTGTCATCGCTGCTCGCATACCTATTCGGTGGACTGAGACTCACCTACAGACCTACGACGATCTAACGGAGGCTAGCGCTCCGTGGACGACTGATTATACCTTTCCAGCGTCACAGCTGAATAACGACAACACGTTGCCGACCTATGTGACTTGGAAAGATACAGTCGTTAGCTCAGACATAGGCAATGTGACGCAGGTCGGTGCTGGAAGCAGGATCGGCAGCCAAGGTCTTATATCAACTCTGTTAGCGCCAGCGCACACTACAACTGTGCTGCCGCACTCGCCAAGAGCGGCGCATCTAGCGGTATTCGGGAATAGGGTCATCGCAACTAGAGTAAATGAGTGGACTTCAACTACCAGCCCGTGGGTTGACTCGACGACAGTGTTGAGCCGAGTCAGGTGGTGCGTGAAGGACGACAACACGCTTTGGGACGAGACGAGTGTGGGAGCGGGGCATGAGGATCTGTACGTCCCAGGTGGTCAGACTGACGAGGCAATGGGGTGCTTCCCTATCAACGACGACACGGCGATTGTCGTCAGCGAGCGCTCAACTCGTCGGATGGACGTGACGGGGTTCGCAGATGCGCCGTTCCGCTTTACGAATCTAGTCGCAGGCATCGGGACTCGATCGAGATATACGATTCAGGCCGTGCCGAGTGGAGTGATATTCCTGTCGTACGACGACGTGATTATTCTCACGCTAGGCGACGCGAAGCGTGTAGCGACGAAGGCACTACGTGACTCGTTGAAGAAGATCACCAACGAGCGGCTAGCGCAGGGATACTACGATGTTAACAACGCTCGATACATAGTTGGGTTCAAGGAAGGCAGTACGCAAGTCATATGGACGTACAGCTTCCTCGACGAGGGCTGGACAAAGATCTCGCTGCCGTGGGACGTCGTATTCGTAGATCGCACGTTTTACGTCGTCAACGGAGTGACGTATTACGGCAACTACTTCACGATGGCCGTGGTGGGCGGGTTTAGCGTTCGCGACAACCCGTCGTTGACGAAAGACATTGACGTGATGGGAGTGGCCATCGACTCGCCGTTTGAGATAAGGACTGGGTTCATCCTAGCAGACACACCACTGAGGAAGATCGAGGTCCTTGAGGCACAGCTCGTATTCGAGGCGACGGTTGCACAGACACTGGCGTTTGAGTACTCAACAGACGGTGGTAGTACGTGGTTCCAGTACTCGTCAGCGCAGATAAGTCCAACAGTCAAGCCGAGTGTGTTGTCAGTGAGGAACACGCTGGAGACAGCGGGCCTACAGGTCCGCGTTCGTAGCCTCAGCCTCGGCGGACTGAAGATGTACTCGCTACATGTGTTCGCAGCGAGGGGAGGACTCATCAAGCCATGAGACTCAACCTCACACCTGGACCGGCGAGTGTTGGTGATCTGCTGAGAGCGATGGATCACAGGCTGTCGCCGCTGGATAACTTCCAGTGTAAGGTCATGGCAGCTGTCGTCACGCCTGGGACTGTAGACACGGAGTTCACTGTAGAGCACGATCTCGGTAGGATACCGATGGCGTATATCTGGAACGTTGACAAGACTTGCACAGTCTACGACTCACGGAGAGCGAATTGGACAACGCAGCAGTTGTTCTTGAAGTGCAGCGCGGTGAGCGCGACGTTGTATCTGATTGTGTTTTAAGATCAGGCAAATACACCGTTCGCATGATGCCGCTGTCGTGGCCTAGAGTGTTCGCGCTCTGGGACAAGTTGAAGCGCTTCCGAACGTTGTTCAGCGACCTCACGCAAGGGGATATGAAGAACTTTGTCGCCTACTTGCTGAACAGAGATACGATGTGGCTGGAGATAAACGAAGGTAAGATCTTGGCGGGTATAGTGGTGTTGGAGGGGCTCTCCAAAGTCATCGACGCTGAGGCTCATGTCCTGTTCATGGACCGAGATCTAGCGAACAAGGTACCAGTGTGTAAGGCCATCATCAAGTGGATCTTTGATGTGTTGCCGCTACAGCGGCTAACAGTCCAGCTCCCGACGATCTACATGGGGCCGGTGAGACTAGTCAATGAGCTTGGCTTCCGCAGGGAAGGTAAGAAACGGCAAGCCGTGCTCATTAGTGGAAAGTGGACCGACGTTTTCATTCTTGGGCTCACTCGCCCAGAGGCGGAACGCCTATGAGCTTTCTGACAGGCAAGATGCAACCAATAACTGCTACAGACCCAGCTGCGGGAGGTCTGAAGCGGGGGCTACTTGGCGAGCTCGGAGGCGTTGATCCGCTAACGGGACTGGACAAGAGTGGTGGCATACCGCCGGCGCTGATGCAGTTGTTTCAGACGAGCCTTACTCCGACACTCGCGCAGGCGAAGGAGTCGGCGGGCAATCTGACAGGATCGGGGCTTGACAACATCCTAGGTGCGACGGCTGGCCGTTCGCTGAGCGACTTCTTGATGAATGTGCTCAGTCAGCGTGGTCAGCGTGCGACGGCGCTGACTGGCGAACTGTTGCAGCCGCAGCAACAGGGATACAAGCCTGGGTTCCTTGACTACCTATTCCAAGGTGTGGGCGCAGCAGCGCCTTTTATCGCAGCGGCGTAGGTAACCAAGGCATACCTGCGCCGCCAGATACGAGTGGGTTTGACCCGAGTGTGTTGAGCAGCATACCGTTATACGGAGGATAATATGACAGTACCAATCATACCTGGCCCGTTTTCGTTCCTTGGCGAAGCTGGACAGGCAGCGGGAGACATTGGGCGTGCGAAGGAGGAACGGAAAGAACGAGCGCAGAAGATCGCAGAACACGCTTCGACGAGCATACTCGACTCGATAATGGCTGGCGCTGACCCAGCTATCCTCGATACTCCGCAGACACAGCAGATACTCAAGACGGCTGGGTATCCGCAGCTCACGTCAGCGCACTTCAAGCTCGTTGGAGGCGCTGCGGCTGCTGCGGGAGCGGGAGGTAGAGCGAGGATAAAGGCGGACGTGCCTGGTAGGGAGGCGGCAGCTGCGGGTGGGGCGGCAGACGTATCAGCAGCTGGTAGCCAAGCGGCGCTCGACCAAGGGCTACCGCAACTGGACGCCGAATCGAAGGCCTACCAGCTCAGAGCGCAAGAAGCAGGCGCCCAATTCAATCTAGGTGTCTACCAGGCTGCTCGTGAGCGGTTCAAGGACGTGAAGGATCCTCAGTTCCGACGAGACGCCATCGACGCAGCGACTGGCGTCCTTGACGCGCGTATCTACAGACTGAGGTTCGAGAGGGAGAACATGACGCTCCAGCGTCAGCTGATAGCTGACCAAGCGCGTAGCCTACTCGAAGCGAGAAAAGAAATAACGGGCATGTTCGAGAGGGCGAACGCTCAGTACGACAAGGAGCGTACGACTGCTATTGTCACTGCCGGCTTCCAGCCAGACGACAAGAAGGCGGCGCAGAACTACGAGCAGGTGCATCCTCGCCCGACGTATGAGGACGCGGAGAACGCGATGTTTAGGTCGCTAGGAATCACTCCCGAGGAATATAAGCGAATCACTCGCGAGGGCCTTGGGCTGTTGGAGAACAAGCCTGGAGCAGGCGGAGCGGCTGGTACAGGCGCCGCGGCTCCGTCTGAGGCGCCCACTAGCGGACCGTCTTCGAGTCCGACGATGGACTCGGGATACAAAGACGCGCTGCACAGGCTGTCGAACGCAACTGACATAGAGCTCGAAACTCGCCACTTCTTCGAGGCCGTCGACGCGGGAGTGTTCAATACTTATGAGGCTCGGCTCCTATTCACAGAGCTGAAGCAGACCCTGCCAGCGGCTAGATACAGGAAACTTAGAGACGCCTACAATAAAGCTGTGATCGCCGGAGGCGGTACGGCAGTGACGGAAGGCATCCCGACGCCATGAGTAACGGCGACGCTGCTAGCGTTAATCCGTTCCTCGCTCTGAGGAAACTCAAGCAGGAACAGGTGAGCCCTGAGGGAACAGCTCCTGTTATCGAAGAGCCGACTTACAAGCCACCTGAGAACCCGTTTCTCAGGCTGCGGGAAGGTAATCCTTATCTAGGCCTCCGAGGCGGAGCTAGGCCGTTCTCGTTTGCAGCGCAGCATCCTGTTCTCGAAGGGCTAATAGTTCAGCCAGTTCGAGACATATCGAACTTCATTAAGCTGATGGTCACAAGGGGCGAACTCGGCTTTTACGAAAGGACGCCAGTCTTTAGACACGACCCCACGTCCCAGATGAAACGCGATCTGGAGAACGAGATGTGGGGACCAGCTACGCAGGAGGAAGAAGAGACTCGACAGAGTGCGATTCGCGGAGGGGCGTTCCTCGCGTCGTTCGCAGCTGGAGGGGCGGCTGAGGCTTTCCTGCCAGCAATCGCTGGGCCACTAACGGAGGGCGCGTCGGCATTCTTACGCCCAGGTCCAGTACTCGGCAAGTGGGGCAGCTACGCTGTAAACGAGTTCCTCGGAGGTGGGATATACGGGTCGTTGCGGCCGTTGGAGGAGGACGAGTCTCGGTTCAGCGCAGTCTTTGGCGACGCTTCGACGTTCGCATCGGCAGGTCTGATCTTCGGAGGCATAGGCGCAGGCGTCAGTTCCGCGCTCAAGGCGCGTATCTGGAGACTGCCGGAGGCGCGGCGAGATGCAGCTATCGCTAAGTTCAAGCAAGCTATGGACATGGTAGACAGCGACCTGTCTGCTGGAGGCGTGAACGCTTCGCAGCTCCCACCTGACGCACGAGCGAAGATCGAGGAGCCAATACTGAGGCGGATCGTACAGGAGGCGGACCCGGCTGCGAACGTGAACGAAGTTGTCCGTGCTGAGTCAGACCGTGCGCTGGAGGCAACTCCTTCAGAGCCAGCGGCGCAGTCGCCAGTCGAGAAGTTTGACGAGGCAGCAGTTAAGATCACGCCTCCTCATCCTATGGAGGAGACGCCAGCGCTGGAAGCTAGTGCGGCTGCACCGCCTGCGGGGGCCGTGCCTCCTGAGCGAGAGATTACTAGCATCGCCGTGATGGGCCGAGATGGTCACGTCTATACGCCGAAGCGGGGAGAGATACTCCATCCTGAGCTTATCGCTAATCTCCACGAACTCGATGGAGTGTCGTTGAATGAGTTTGTCGATCCGAAGACTGGCAAGTACGCCTCGGGCGCGTCTACGACCGGCTACAAGCTTCGCAGCGGCGCGTACATAAACAAAGACGAGGCCACAGTGGCGAGACTCGCAGGACAGACCCCTGGGGAGCGATACAGAGCCGACGAGCGAGTAGTCGGACCTGCGGTACGCGGAGCATCTGGTAAGGTGTATGTAGGCGGAGCCAACCATCCTGAGACGATGGCTGAGGCGATCCGCAACGGTGTGCCGAAGAAGGAGTTTAAGGGCGTAATCGACAACGCTGACCATCCTGGACGTGGCTTCCGCACTAGCAAGCGGGAGTTCATCAGTCGGGAAGAGGCGTCGAAGATAATGAAGCGGCCTGTTCCGCTATACAGCGAAGACGTGCATGCTGAGAAGATGTTGTCTACGGAATCGACTGGAGCGGCGGAGCAGGCAGCTGGTGAGTCCGCGAAGCCAGAAGACGCGAAGATCACTGCTCTCGACGCCGCGACTGACCACGCCACGGCTCAACTCGAACCGCTGAAGACGGCTACGCCAGGCGTTAAGGTTGCCGCTGACGAGATTGACAAGCTAATCAAAATACACGGCTTGCCGGAGAAAGCTTTTAAGAAACATCTCCTCGACCTACTATCGCACTCGCTTGAACAAGACGGACCAGACGCAGATAGAGTCGTACTACTCGCACTCACTCAACCTGGTCCGATCGAGCTGCAAGTCGGGAAGAACATCGGGTCTGCGAACATAAAGAGGATACGAGAGCTGTTCGCGAAGTCGTTGAGGAAAGAAGAGCCGATGGTCGAGGTGTCGCCTCACGAGCGCGTAGCTGCGCCGAGTGAGGAGGTCGATCCCGATCTCACCGTACCGAAGAAGATGGACGGCATGGAGATCGTTGGGCACGTCCGAGACGACAAGCTAGACGAGTTCAATCAAGCGCTATTGGATGCAGCGAGGAGCAAGACCTCTGGCTTCGTGAGGCCTGAGTTGCTAGTACGCCTGACGGCGGCTGGGATAGGCGGAACGATGGAGGCGATAGGCTGGATGGATGACAACTTATCGCCAGGGATAGCTACGTCGCTGAAGGCGTATGGCGGGCTGATTCTGCTTGCGTCCATCTTCCCAGGCTATAGACACATCATGGAGAAGTCAGAGTTCATACGGGACATGAAGAAGATGTTCGTCCCGACGAGGGCAATGTCTAAAGGCGGCGAAGTCTGGCGTGAGTATATGGAGGCGTTCACTAAGAGTGGGCTAAAGCGCCATGAGATGGAGGTAGCACTCCGCTCGCACTTCCCGACTGAAGAAGCGTCGAGAGCGGCCATGTACGTCATGGACGAAGGGGCCGCTGCGCCTGAGTTCCACTCGCTAACGACGCATCAGCAACAGATGGCAACGATCATGCACCAGTTCAACGTGCGGTTGGGGCTGTTGTTGAAGGCAAGTGGCGAATGGGACGAGTACCAGGAGAACTTCGTTCGACACCTGCTACAGCCGCCCGCGTTCCAGAAGTGGAAACAGATGGGCGGGATTAGGGCCCTACCTGGGACGGCGAATGTGCGAGCACTCGAAGCATGGGCGAAGAAGGAGGGCGTAGCTGGGCCGATCATGGACGTCGCGGCGGTTCATTCTCACCACACCTACGGCGCCGTCCGAGCAGAGGCGACAGCACGACTGACGACTGCGCTCAAGCAACAGAACCGTATCTTGCCTCTACCACCAGCAGGCACGCCACTGCCAGCAGGCTGGCGAGACATGGAAGCCATACCTGGCATGAGGGGCAAGATGGCTCCTGAGGAAGATGCACATGACCTAGCGATTATCTCCCGCTTTGATTCTCCGAAGGGAGAACTGGGCAACGCCTTGGATCGCATCAAGTCCCGCTGGGTCAAGTCGATCATGTTCTTCTGGTGGGAGCACGGGTTCAACGCGGTGAGATCGTATCTGGCACTGTCGTTCAATCCGTCTAAGTACTACGACGGAGTGAAGTGGCTAGAGCACCCTGCTATCCGCGAGGAGATGGCCAGCGTAGGAGTGAACGTCTACGGGCAGTCGTCGGACTATCTGCTCCGCGTGCAAGACAGTTGGAAGAACCTGTTTAACAAGGTCGGCCTGCCGAGTCTCGGCGCGAGGATAGACAAGCTGCAGGAGATGAATGACAAGAAGCTGTGGGAGAAGATCATTCCTGCGCTGCAGACTTTCGCGTACGTCACACGAATGAGGGACTGGGTTGAGAGGAACTCAGGCAAGTTCGGTGGGCCTGAGTACCTTGCCGAGGCGCGTCGCGTAGCGGACTTTGCAAACACTATCGCTGGTAAGGTGCCGCAACAGATGGCTGACCCAAGAATCGCTCGCGGACTGCGGCTGATGATGTTCAGTCCGCAATGGACCGGCACTCGCATAGCGATGTGGATGCACGCCTCCGGAGAGCTCAGTGACATTATGGCAGGCAAGCTCAACCCGAGGGACGCGCTGTACCTGCCACTCAAGTACCGCCAGCTCGCATGGGGCGTGACGTTGACGACGCTAGGGTCGTTGGCGCTTAGCGGCAAGCTACCGGAGTTCAATCCGAACAACACTCGGTTCTACATGAGGACGGGGCTGAAGGACGCGCGTGGGCGAGAGATGGGACTTGATCTTGCTGGCTGGTTCCAAGACGAGTTCCGCCTGTTCAATCACCCGTTCGACTTCATCATGAACAGAGCGAACCCGATGCTGAAGATTGGGCAGGAGACACTGACAGGTCGTGACTACCTCGGCCGGTCTATGACGACTGGGCAGACCGTAGGTAACATTCTCTCAGCGTTCGGCCCGCCGACTCAGATACTCGGAGACGTCGCGAGAGTCGGGAAAGCGGCTGTCGGCCGTGGTCGCATAGGCGGTGGCGACGTGTTGCAGATGGCAAGTCGGGCGCTGGCCACGGGCAACGTCGCCGTGCTGCCTAAGCCGATGGACGTCACGTTGTCGAAGTATGCGCGGAAGATACTCATCAATCAGGGCATACCTGCTACGACCGACAACATCTACGAGCTCGCGCAGCGTATGCGTGGGAACCTGATAAATGGCAAAGACCTGATCGACGAAGGCACCGTGATGCTGCTCGCTTCGCGTAAGCGCTCCGCCATGTGGGAAGTGCCGCTCCCTGGCAGCGCTGCGTTCAACGCGATATGGCAAGAGTCTCGCGGTGTGTTGGCTGATTTCCTGCCGTGAAGCACAAGCTCATCATGGTCACGCAGGATTGGTCAGGGCTTGGCCTAGCAGTATTGGCTAAGTCTCAGGGGTCAGACGTCATTGTCGCATACGAGTACGACAAAGACTCTCCCGACCTCGAACACGAAGAGCTCATCGGAGACGGGCTCTTAGATAAGATTCCAGTCGCTGAGGCAACGAGAAAGCTCCTCGGGGCCGGTAACGTATGGTTCTTCGACAGCAATGCGCTTCCCAGTCTTGCGGAACGACTTAAGCGCGCTGATGAAGCGATCGTAGGCACCAGTGTTCTGTCCGCGAAAATGGAGAACGACAGGGATTATGCAGTAGGAGTCGCTGAGTCTGTCGGGCTCAAGGCACCACAGACTGTAAAGTTCACGGATTACGACGCGGCCATCAAGTTCCTCAAGTCGAATAAAGACAAATCCTACGTCTATAAGCCATACGAGGGGGACGCGACCTCGACGTATGTGCCACAAGAGCGAGAAGACCTCTCTAAAGCAAACGAGGAGCTCAGGGAATACATTACCAGTCTTTCCGAAGGTAGCCCCAAGTTTATTCTTCAGGAAGTCGTAGAAGGAATAGAAGTCGCCTTCGACCTTTGGCTCAGAGACGGTGCCCCCGTTCTTGCCTTCATGGACTTGGAAGCTAAGCGTAAGATGACTGGTGACCTTGGAGAGAACATTGGCTGCGCGGGCAGCTATGTACGCAAACTGCGCGCCAGCGCGAGGGGGATCAGAGAGACTGTCGGTAAGTACCTCAACTGGGACGGTCTGAAGGATTACACTGGCACGATAGACGTCAACGTTATCATCACCAAGCGAGGTCCCCTTTTTCTCGAGAACTGCTTTCGTTTTGGCTTCGCCGCTTATCCAGCAATGTTTCATAGTCTTGCTCGCAGCTCGATAGAAGAAACCCTTCGTGAGTGGATCGTAGGTAAGGGACAGATGGACTCCTGGTTCAATTCGGACTTCGCCGGCGCGTTAACGCTCACTAGCGACTGTACAAAAGATGGGCAACCGCTGCTGATACCAGACTCGATTAAAGACAAAGTTGATCTCTATCGAGCATATCAGGAAGACAGGCATCTCCGTCTGGCGCAGGGCTGGCCAGAGATCTGCGTTGTCACATCGCCAGGCGAGAGCATCGCTGACGCGGGAGAGCGTTGCCTGCAGCTCGCGGAGCAGGTAAGCTTCCCAGGTAAAGGCTACCGAGTGGATCTGGCTCAAGCTAACCTACCTACCCTCCCGCTGTCGCGTTATCGCGCGCTTCAGTTTAGCGGCTACCTCGGGTAGCACAACTAGCCCCCACGCGATTACTACACACGCAGTCCAGTAGATCAAAAGGGAAGTCCATCTGCATAAGGGGGAGAGTCCGGTGAAGGCGGTCTCCGCTTCATAACTGCGTTCCACTCCAGTTGGTTCATCTCGTCACACGCCTTGCGCCACAGATCGTCGAACTTGTAGGCGTCCCTGACTCCGGCCGCGAGTTCAGCTCGCCATTTAGTCAGATTCGGACATTGGTCAGGTGGCGGAGCCTGTGACCGTCGAGTTAGCTCCGCGCCTGCGTGCCAGATGGCTTCCATTGGCAGGTATGAGCTGCCGAGCATCTGCGCTAGCGCGTCGGTGCTCGATCCCCTGGCGATCGCCTTCCAGTCCGTTTTCCAGTCTGTCATGTCGCCTCCTTGTCCAGGTCTGGACAAGACGAAATTGATCCTCGTTCATACTTTATCCCGGATACGCTTTTCACACGACTCTCACCCTTTACTCGTGGCCGCACCGTTACTTCTTCTCTAAAAAGTCGGTTGGATAATAGCGAGGACCGCTCGGCTCCTGTGCTGTCCTTATGTGACCCATCATAGTGAGGCTGGTCAGGACTTCATCCAGCTCGTCCTTTCGGACGCTGTGGGAGAGCAGCCGTAACAGTGCTCCGTAGTCGATGCCAGGCTTGGTGAGGATCGCTTGGCCAGCTTTGACTATATCGAGCGTCAGCGGGTTCTTGCCTACAGCCGCGAACGTCTTGGTCATCGCTGGTTCGATATGAGTTAGCAGCTCCAGCGCTCGTTCGAGGTCTGGTTTGGTGATTACTGTGTCGTCGTGCTTGCTTGCGGCAGTCAACATCGCAACCTTCAATAGGTGCATCCCCTTTCGCTCAAAGTAGCCTGACAGTCGAGGGTCGACTGCTTGGTCTCTGTTCTGATCCGCTAGATCCCACGCCTTGTAGAACTCCTTTGCGTCAGGAGCGAGTGTGTACTGACCAGATATTAGCGATATTGTTGTCAGGTCCTTTATTAGGATCTCCTTCAGCTCGATCTGTTCCTTGCTCAACTCAGGGAATGCTTCCCGAACTCGTGGCGTGTCTTGATATACGAACAGGATTCGCGCTGTCAAGCCGATGCCGACAGTATCTAGCGGCAATGAGCTGGCGATCCAGTCCGGCGTCGTTGCGCCTTCGAGATTCAAGTATGGTGCCTTGATCTTATTCGTCCCGCCCATCTTGGTCTTGTGAGACCACTCGTCAGGACTGTCGTAGATGTCGGTGAGGAATACTACCATATCCATCCCAGAGCTCGTAAGCAAACTTGCGAACTCTGAGTTGTACGAAGTCATGCTCGAATGTCCGTCAGCAAGAGACTGAGTTAAGTCCTGGATTAGTCGTTCTCTCGTGATCGAGTCTGTGCTGAAGTTCACTCCTGGTATCTTTGAGAGCATCCCCCTACCTATCCTCATGGCTGTGGACTTCTTGCACCTCCCTGGCGGTCCCACTAGTATTACATACAGGTTGGGATATAGAAGGAAGTAGTCCATTGAGAAGAACGCTTTCCTTCTGATAGCGCCAGCGATTGTTGATAGCGCTGTCCATATATGATACTCGTCAGGAGCGCGAGATTCGTTTGTGTAGACTAAATATGCCTGAATCCAGTCAGGCACTAGTCTACCTGACATGATCTTTCGTTCCTCTAAGTACTGATAGAATCTGCTCGCGTCTGCGGCTGCCCATTAGAGGGTACAGCTGGATCATTACGTCTACAGCTCGAACACTATTCAGATAGACTCTGTATAGCGGATTGCCTTTCGGAGTCTTGTATTCGTGGACTACAGTGTCGAGAATCTTGGCTGCGCGCTCAACAACGTCTCTATCCGTACTTGAGACTGCGATGTGCGCTGTTACCTTTTGGGCTCCGGCGAGCTGGAAAGTCCCTTCGCCTTCCATCCAGCCTGCGAGCCAGATCAGCTGTTCTCTATTCACTCAGGATCCCAACTCTCAACTTCCCACCCGTTGGCTTCTAGGACCTGTATAGCGTTCGAGAGCTCCAGGTCCATGACTCGCTTGACGATATTAGGCGACCCAGCGTACACCTTTCCTGCTGCATCGGTCTTAATCCACGCCTCCGTGTTTTCGTTGACGAGATGGATGGTGTAGGCTCTACTCGTCATCGAACTCCAGAGAGTTCATTACATCTGGTGGTGCGAATACAGACAAGTGAGTCGCCTTCTTTATGAAGTCTGCGATAGACATCTCGTATGAGGTGCATAGGCGTCCGGTAATGTCTACGATCGTTAGTCTAACTTTTCTTGTTTTGTCGTAGATGTCTGTTCCTACGAGTGACACGTCTAGGGTTTCCACTTTTTGAGCCCCTCCGGGTTGTCTTCTGACGCTTCTGCCCAGTTCTTGCCGACCTTCGCTTCCGCGGGGATAGTAAGACTTCGTCCGTGAACTGGGATAGGAATCTGCATAGCTTGTATGACTTTCGGTATGACAGTTGAACAATCCTGCTCAGCGCACTGCCCGAGGATCGCATCGTGCTCGTTAAGAAGCACTTCTGCCCCTTCGATCCTGGCGGCGTTACACATTCCAATTTCAGCGAGTACTCCCACGGTACACTGTGGAATGAACGCGAGGCCTTCGTTAACGAACTGAACTGAATCCCAACGTCCGAAGAACTGACGCTTCCACCCAAGGGGTGTTGTGAGGAGTCGGTACTTGAGGTCTCGTTTAACATCGTTCCAGTACACCTCCTTAATTTCCGGATACAGCAGGAAGAAGCCCTCTTGGGCCATTGCTACTTCGTGTCGGACTAGTCGAATAGGCGGGTTCTCGGCAGCGGCAACTGCGACGATCCTATCTATCCCTTCTCCGTAGATCGAACCATACACAGTTCGTTTCACTGCGAGCCGCTTGTTCTCGTCATATGAACCGAAGAACCGTTCGGAGTTCTCCTTATGTATGTCGCGTCCCGACTCGAATGCCTCAATAAGTGAATCGCATCTTGCCAGATACGCCGCAACTCTGAGCTCGGCTTGAGAGAGGTCCACATAGAAAAGGACTTTCCCAGGGTCAGCAATGAACATCTTTCGCATCTTTGGCGGTATGTTCTGTAGGTTAGTCCCAGAACCGTAAATGTTCGCTCGGCTCGCCAGCCGTCCTGTTCGAGTGCCCGAGGGATCGAATAGGCATCTAAGTCGGCCATCTGCGTCAACGTTAGCGTTGATGTATCTCTCGATAAGGTCACGGCGTCTCCGAATCTCGAGAATGGTCATGAGTACGGGGTGCTGGTACTTGGCAGCTAGTTCTGTGATCGCGTCCTTGTTAGCTGTCGGTCGCTTCGTTTCCCGATGCAGTTTGACGGGCAACCCGAGTGTCTCGTATAGCAACTTATGCATGTCTGGAGCCGACTTTACATTCAGCGGCTTGCCTGCCGACTTGTCGAGGAACGCTTGTAGATTGTTGATCTCGTTCGTATACTGGACTCGCAGCTCCTCGCGTAGCTTGAGATCTATCAACACTCCCCGTCTCGACATTTGCCTGAGAACAGGGAGTATCCGCATCTCGTGGTCGAAGACGTGTCTCGTACCGAAGGCGTCAAGTTCGCGCTCCTGGACGGCACGAATCTCGAAGGTGCAAGCGGCGTCTTTGCCGTTGTAGATATGGAAGCTATGGAGCTGTTCTGCCGACAGGCGGTCCAGATCGCGCCAGAGTTTGCCGTCGTCTTTGTAGAAGGGAAGTTTTGACCGCACTTCTTAGCGGGAGATTGTAATAAGCGACGTATCGCGAAATCAGCCCCTTGAGCCGACATAGGTACCACAAGAGCTCTGCCCGCTTTGTCGCTAAATCCAATGCAGTGGATTCCATCGGGAGTTCCCTCAATGTCGACTGAGAGCCATTCAGCGTTGAACATCTCCTCGACCCATTCAGCGCCTTCGGGCCAGACACGAATGTCGCGTTGTCGCAGCACGATCTCTGGAAACTTCGCTTCCTCAGCCATCCTTTTCATGTCGAGTTGGATCAACGCCTTGTTCTCGTACATTCTGAACACCGACGCCGGATGATAGGTGCCGATCACCTTCACGCCTTTGACTAGCGAGCACTCCAGTATCGAACCGCGGTACTTTGTAATCGAGTGCTTGTTGGTCAGGAACCGTAGCGGCACGTCGCCTAGCGCGATGACGAGGTTGGGCTTTATGTCTATGATATCTTGCTTGAGCCTCAGGATGCCTTGCAACAGACACAGCGCTGGCTGTGGCTTTAGAAAGGCTTCGAACTTGTTGTTCGGAGGACGTTCGTGGCAGACATTTGTAACGAAGACCTCAGTATGCCGGTCTATGTGAACGTCTGCTAGATATCTATTGAGGTCTTCTCCCGAGGCACCGCTGAAGGGTATGCCAGTCTGATCTTCCATTGCCCCAGGCGCTTCGCCGCAGGCAA
>WNGJ01004472.1_pt1 | contig 19820 bp, 18 predicted proteins | sample 5400611 | NCBI WGS metagenome assembly WNGJ01 (sample SAMN13153375, study PRJNA577476) | soil metagenome | isolation source: 40 cm soil or saprolite under Garry oak tree replicate 1 | place: USA:California | collected 2016-06-15
TCCGCTATGGTCTCAAGTCGATTGCGGTGCGACGTGCGCCACGCTTCGGCCCAACGGCAGGGACGTGGACCGACTTCGTAACCGATGCGCAAACCGAGCTATCGACCGGCGGTTCGGCGCCGGAGTCACTCACGTTCGCGTGGGACCACGACTCGCGTGCTGATGGGAAGCTCTCCCCCAAGCGGCTGCTTGTGAACAGCTCAGCTCCCTACTCATTCGCGACACAGGGCGCGCAGAACGACGAGGAGGGAGTCCACAACGACCCTGATTTCCCCTGCTGCAACGAGCACACCAAGCGTCAAGCTTTCCCGAAGCCCCATGTGCTGGAGTTCAGCACCATCGCGTTCGGGTCTCGAACGCCTCGTAGCGAGGTGTTCAGCGGAGTAGGCGGCGCGATCTGGACTTGGGCGTTGCGCGCGTCACCGACGGTGACCCCGGGCGATCCGACGTATCCGAGTGGGCACCTTGCGCGCTTTTCACCCCGCGCTTCCACGCTTGTCGGCGCCACCGATCTCCCGGACCCTGCGGCGAGCGCCCAGCTCGATGTCACATGGGACGGGTTCCCAGGGAGGCTGTTCTTCGAAGCGTACGACGGTCCGAACCTGACCGCCCAGCAGTCCGTCGACCTGCACGTCGCGGGGACCACGACCTTGAACGTCGGGATTGCTTCGGCGACGAGCCCTGGGATCTCACGGCTTGCGCTGCGAGTTGAGGTTGATCGCGAGGCCGCGTTCGGGGCCCCCGACCCCAAAGCACTGACGCACTTTGCCTTAGCTTTCGTGGGAAATTGGGCGCTTGCTGGAGTTGGAGTCTTCCGGATCGCGTATGTCACACTCGCCGACGCGATCAGATATGTCGGGAACGTACAGCGGTGCCGCAACGGGTCGACACTCGGGCCACCGGGTTCGGATGCGTCGGGCAAACTTGCCTTCCTCCCGAACCACGACTACGAGGTCGTCGTCAGCTCGAGCATCGCCGTGGGGACGAAGGACCAAGGGACGCGCACGCTCGAGCTCGCCGAGGCGTTCTATTTCCGGACGAAGGGACTCCCTGGCCTGAACGCATGTGCCAACGTCGGCGACGATATCCGCTTGCACGTCGACGCGACCTATCCGAGACAACGGGCGATCCCGCTATACCGGGAGGAGCCGTGCGTTCTGGCGTTTGAGAACTCGCTCAGTTCCGTACTTCCGATCGATCGCACACCCGCGGCAGGCGATCCGCCCGAGAAGGCCCAGGTGTTCCCGCTCGAGCTCAACATTGACCGCGTCGTCTCGCTCAGTGGGCTGAAGCGTCTGACGGTCCCCAGCAACGACTGGATTCTTGCGCACCGCGCGAATCCTTATCCGCCGATTCACTACTTAGCGGAATCCGGCTTCGCAGAGGCCAAAGTGCGCATGGCACGATCGAGTGATCCACTCGTGCTGCGCTACGAGACAGTCAAGGCGGCCGTGCCAATGTGCGCTACCCCCCAGCTCGACCACGCGAGCCAAGTGCTGCTGCACGAGCCGATTGGGCCCGACGGTACACCGGGGCTCTGGGAAGCGAGTACAGGCTATCGCGCGACGGCACGACAGCAGGGTGGCCCGTTCACCGAACGCTCTGGCTTCGACATGTACGATCGGGCGCTGGGAGGTCATACGCAAGCTGCGGCGAGTTGACATGGGACCACTTGCAAGTCCATGCGCACATCGATCTACGAACCGCAAACGCGGCCGGGATCGCAGTCGGCGTGGGGGGCGGGACACCGGTTCCACAAGCGGTGCTTGCCACGGTCGAGAAGGACGGCAAGGGTTACGCGTTGGTTGCGCGCAAGAGGGACGGCTCGGGAGAGACCGAGCTCGGGCGCGTTCCGGTGACGATCTCCGGGCCGTTCCTACTCGAGGTCATTGCGTACGACGACGTGGTGCGCGCGTCGGTGGGTCAAGTCTCGGTCGACGGGCCGCGTGGTGCAGTTCGTGAGGGTCGCGTCGCGCTCGTCGCCGACGGGCCCGCCGCGTTCGCCGGGATCGAGGTCGGTGCGCTGGACATCTATTCGTTTGACTACGTCACCAGCAAGTACGCCTCGTTTGGCGAGCATCTCGATTCGTACGACGGGGAGCTGCCCACGCTGCCTGCCGGCGCCCTTGGCGGAACGCCGACGCCAATCGGGACCGTCGTTGGAGCTCACGCCGCCGAGATTCCCCCAGTTATGCAGCCGTCGGCCGATCCCCAGGAACGCCAGAAGCTGTTTGACGCGATCGTCTCCGCGCTGGGGATCGGGTTACGTAAGCATCCCACAGGGGTGACAATCACCCGGCTGACAGACGGCAGCGGCACGTTCGGGCTCCTGATTGAGTCGCCCGAGCCAATCTCGCTGACTCGCGACGTCACTCTCACCTTGACCCATCACGTGGTCGTGTGGGTACCTGGCGCGAGTGTCCCCCCGAGGCCTCCGGTGGTCGCGAGAGGCGGGCGAATCCTTGGGCCCGGTCCAGTCGAAGCGGCGGCTGCGGCGGCGTTGGCCACCCTTCCGCCGGCGACCGCCGCACAACAGATCACGGAGAGAAGAGCTACTGCGGAGGCCGTCCGCGACACTGCGCAGGCCCTTCGCGAACTGTCCTTCGGTGCCACGAAGGTGACGGTGCCCAACGCTCGGGCGGTGTTCACGCCGGGCGATCAGATCGCCCGTGTTGTCGCCGTCCCCAGTGGAACTCAGATCGAGATCTACGACCCGCCACTGCCGACCACCGGGCCGGAAGCGCAAGGAGAGCTGCGCGAGACGCTACCCTCGACTCAGGCTCAGCAGCAGCCAGCGTTCTCGGCGATTGCGAAACTAGGAGCTGGAGCGATCGCGGTCATCGGCGCGCGGGGTGTCGTGGGGCCGGTCCAGTCAGGTCACTGGCAGGATGAAGAGGTGCTGGTCCCGATCCTCGCGCTGACGAACGGTGCTGAGACCGCGGTCGTCATTCTCTCAGCGACCGGCACGGCGATTGGCGCCGACAAGTACACTTTGCATCTAGTGCTTGATCGCGATCGATGGAAGGCGTCGACGGCGGTGGATCCAGAGCAGCACTACCACGACGAACGCGCCATCCCGCTACAATGGTAACGGTTGCTGGCCCTGTCCGAACTTCACCAAGCCCGCGGTGTCGAAGTGGTCCCCCGACTTACGGACCATCGGTTAGGTTCGCCTTGCGCTCTTTACCGTCGTCGAAGTGGCGGTAACGGATCAGGAGTCGCGCTGCTGCATGGTCGCGATTATCGCTGGATTCCGCGGGAGGCATGCCAAGTGCTGAAGATCTCCGGCAGGGTCATAATCTTCAACAGGAGAGTTGGAGGGCCTCGCCTCCTTCCGGAACGCGAAGCAGCTGCTAGTCCGGGGAAATCCCATATGCTCCGCGCCGCCGCGCTGCTCACACTCGCGCTGGCGGTCATGATTGCGCTCTTTCTCGCCGCATCTGTGCTGGGATTGATTTTTGCGGTTCCCCTGATCGCAACCGCTCTGTATTCGCTCGTTCGGTTCCGGTGGCGCGAGTGGCTCAGAGTGCGAAGGAGGAGGCCCTGAGACTGGTTCTGGGCATCGGTGTCACAACAGCGGACCGGAAGGTCAATCGAGTGTCGTGAGAAACACACAGCAGAACTCACAGCATGGTCACATCGTGAAAAACGCCGCAGGGGTCGTCTTCTCCTGGTCCAGGAGCAAGCGCATTTGCCACCGCGACCTTCGGGCCGTAAGCTAGCCGGTGCTTGAATAGTCTACCGGGAAGCAAATGTATCAAGATATGAACCATCCAAGGTTGGACTTGGAGTACGAACAGATCAACGAGAATTTCCGATTTCTCGCGGACGTTCGGTTCAAGCTCCTGGCCTTGGTTCCCGCTCTCGGTGGGTCCTCGGTCTTTGTTCTCGCGAAGGTGGGCTTCGAAGCCGGAGAAGGTCCCACCTCCTCACACTCGCTTTTGCTGGCCGTCGTAATCGTCAGCTTGGTTGGGTTCTTCGCCACGCTCGGGATTACGCTCTACGATCAACGGAATTCTGAGCTGTACAACGCTCTGATTCATCGTGCGAAGCATCTGGAGAACATGTTCGGCGTTCCCAGTACGCCCCGGGGTCTCATAGAAGGTCCGCACGGCGGCCAATTCAACGAAAGACCGACGAAGCATCGCCGCGTGATATTCAAGGCAGGTCATGATCTTGGCCTCGCACTCATCTACGGTCCGCTGTTGGGCGCTTGGTTCTTCCCCCTTTCCTACGCCGTGGTACGCCTCGCCCACGTCACACAGAATTGGGCAGAGGTTGGCTCCGTTGCCTTTGCGGCATTGGCAGGAGTGACCTTCACCGCATGGCTTGTGGCGATCGACGCTCACGAAAAGGGTCTATACGACGCAGCGGCCCGACGGGATAAGGATTCTGTCGAGCGGATGATGAAGTGAATTGGAGTCGTCAGGCGTGAGAGACGAGGCAGTGCGCGTGGTTCGACGATCAACCCGCGATTAGACGAGAAGGAGACACAGAGGCAGCCTTCTCCTTCTCGTAGTCTGCTTTCATTCTCGTGTCATAGCTGTACTTCTTGTAGTCATCACCGTTATAGACCAAGGCGAACCCGCTCCAGTCCTTTGCGCGTAGCGCCTGCACTAACCGGGCGTCGGCCTGCAGGAAGTGGACCAACGCGGTCAACTTCGCGCGTTTGCAGAAAGCTGGCGCCTCTCTCGTCGATCAGATGCTCTCCTGATGGCTCACCGGGAGGGTCGAGCAAGACTCTCTGCAAGCGTTTTGCAAGCGTTTCCCCGGTCACCAGCGGGCACCGGTGTCAGACCGACAGGGCGCCGATGCTCGTCGGGACGCCATTCCCGGTCAAATTGTCCGTTTTCGGAGCCCTGGGGCGCAAGCTCTGGATTAGGTAATCGAGGTTCGAATCCTCGAGGGGCAACCTGATCTTGCGATCCCTCTCCAGACAACCATGTGTCAGTAGAGAAAGGCGACTCTGCTGAACCCAGGTCAGGAGAATAGGTAGGCCTGGCAGCACAACGCAGAGGGCGTATGGAGGTCAGCGAGCTGATGCTCCGCGGCTTCCGCCGTCTCGGCGGCGAGTCTCGAGCCACGCCAGGACGTCCTTGACCTGGTAGCGCGGGGTCTTGCGGCCGAGATCGATCCAGGGGATTCCCATTCGCTGCACCTGACGCCGCGCAACCTTCAGCCAGTCCGCGACCTCATCTGCCGTGAGTACCGTGTCCAGTGGCATGTCTCCGAATGCGGGCCTCAACACCCGCCCCAATGAGCGTTCCATGATGTCCTCCTGTGAGGAGAGTTCCGGACGAGCTCGGTGGACCACCGTCTATGGAGGCTGTTTGCTCCAGACACAACCTTCGGATGGGCAGCGGACTGCGAGTCCGGTGCGCGGGTCTATCTACCCCTCGCGGCTCGAATTACGAAGCGCTTTGCCGGAACGTTTGCCACTCCGCGACAAGCAGAATAACCCACCCGGACCCCCTCAACCCATGCGGACCAGTAGAGGGGCGAGTTACGACACGTCGGTGTTGTAATTCGGACCGCGAAGAGCGACCGGGAGTCGTAGCAAAGTCACAACGAAGCTCACAGCGCGCCGGGATCGCCGAGGAACGAGCTGGGCAGTAATAGGGTGACTCGGCCAGCCAGAGAGACCTCCGTAGCCGACGTCCTTGACGATCTCTTGACCAAAGAGGGTAGGATTCTCGATGACCGCGTTGGGTGCAACCAAGGCCGCTTAAGCTCCGACCACGGAGCAACGAATGCAACGACAACGGATTCCAGCCATTTCCGCAGTAGCTCTCTCGCTCGGCCCAGCGGTCCTCTGCGGATGTGCGCCCGTGTTCTTCTCCTTGCCGAGGTCGCAACAGGCCGACTCGGCCTCCGAGTATCGCACGGTCGCCTTCACGGTACGCCCTCCGGCCGGTCGTTGGAGATGGGTGGGGGCTCTGCCGTACCCTGGCAGCGGTTTGTGGAGCACTGGAGATGCGGCGGATTTGCCCATTCTGGGCGCCCCTGACGCCGTGGCGAACTTCTGCAAGGTGCGTCGATTCGGTGTGCAAATTGAGGCCAAAGGCCCCGACCCTCTTGGCTCCTGCTTGACCATCACCGCGTACAGAGCGAGTGCACCAGGTCTTGATCGGTTTGGCGGCGATGCGCAGCGAATTACGCAAGTCATCGCTGCCGAGTTCGTCGTGGATTCCGGCAGCCTCTCCACGTGCGGGTTCTGGGGCAATCACTGGGTGAATTTTCGAGGCGGGCTTGACACCCTCCGCATCGGGGACAGGACGATCCTCCGGTTCCGTCGTCTGTCTGCCGACAAGCGCAAGCCTCTTTGCGGAGAGCAACCGGCGGTGCTGCTGTATGTCACGAAGCAATGGTTGTACAGGTTCTATCTGCCTGACTCAGGGGTGGGGCCGGGATCGCAGGAATGGCGGGTCCTTGAGAGCTTCCAACCAATTCCGAACGAGAAGAACTGATCAGGAGACTCGTCTCAGGATTGGACGAAACGGTGGATCTGATCGGCACTGAACCGTCTACCGGGGTGAAGCTCGAAGTGATGGAGGCCGTCTTCGATCGAGAGTCGCGCGAAGGCCGCGGCGCCTTCTTGCACTCCCTGTGAAACGCCGCGGGCGCCGAGTACCAGCGGCTCGCAGGCGCCACCGTCATCCTACGGCAAACACTCCGGCAAAGCACCTTTCAATCACAGCAGTCAAAAACGGTTAGCGCCACGCCGCGGATGACCAATCCACTGTTGCCGCAGGCGTGTGGCACTCCCGGACGATTTAGGTGCCACGCGGGGCAGAGCGCGTGTTCCGGCGTCGCCGTCTCGCGCGCGTGCGCGATGGCCGTTACGGTGCCTCCGAGCCTCCGAAGACGGAACGAAGGTCCACCGACATCTCCACCGACAGGGGGACCTATGAAGTTCCGCCTCGGTGCCGAGCGTCACCACTCGGGCGAGCTACGGCTCGCAGCCGACGCGAAGTTCGTGGATCACAAAGACTATTGACGCGAGACGTCGGGGCAGCGCCGGCGGGCAGGACCGTCATCATTGCTTCAAGCCCTGGCCCACCGTCTCAGAGGTGTCGGCTGTACACCACGAACAGGTTCCAGGCCCAGTGCGCCAGCACGAGCCTCGGCAATCTGCGCCAGGTTGCAAACACCCCGCCCCATAGAAGGCCCAGGAGGAGTAGCACAAGCGAGCGTGCAGGCGACGACACGTGATATCCCGCGAATAGCGTGGCCGAAACAAGGACGGCCCAGCCCGTCCTGCCGAGCAGCTGTTCGAGGCGCGTTATTAGGTATGCCCGGAAGATGAGCTCCTCGGCCAGTGCGGAGATGAACAAATAGATGGGAATGAGGCGGTCCGTCGTCTCTCCGATCACGTCGGTCGCCCATGTAGGGAGGTGGGCGGCGTGGGCAAGCAACCCCGCCATCAGCGCCACGATCGCTGAAGCTACGAGCACGGCCCCAGCAGTGGGGAGTTCCTTCCACCAACGGAGCCGCACGAGGCCAGCAGGCTCGAGCGATCCGGCGCTGCGCCAAATCAGGTACAGAATTAGTGCGGCGAACGCCGCATCGCGGAGCGCGAACCCGAGGCGATAAGCCGTGACCGCGGCGGCAATCGGGTGTCCGCTCGCTGGCGGCGCGAACCGGGTCCAAATGGTCGTTGGGATCGTCCACGCCCATGTGACGAACGAGACGATTATCACCTCAAGCCCTAGTGCCCACCGCTCTCGCGGGTCAGGGCGAGTCTTGGCGCCTACACCCGCTCGGAGCGCCCTGCGCACCATGTCATAGAGTTCTCTATCCGACGGGAAGTGCGTAATCTTCTCCGCGATAAGGTGAGATTTCTGTCCTCTGAATTGAATCAGTCGACGAGCAGCAGCCGCATCTCACCGCCAAACAAGGCTCAGGTGGTCAAGGAGGCCGAAATACATGAGTGTAGAGAACCACCCCAGCACACCGGACAGCAGCGCCCAACCTGAACACCGCGCCAGGCCTGCGACAATCCGCCCCGCGGTGCCGCTCCGACCGCGTTGCACCACCATAAGAACCGAAATCATGACAGCCTTGAGGGGAGTCCCGACTGTGAAGTAGACAAAGCCCAAGAATTTGTCTGAGAACATCCACAACCCGCCGAATAGAAGCAAAGTCACTCCCCAGTCGACGACGCTGGTGATAAGCAGCGCTTGCGCTGCCCAACGCCAGGGGAAGCGAAAGATCAGGATTAAGAGAACGGCGTCGCAGGCGAGGGGGATTAAGAGAAACCCGGCCCAACCTAGCGGCGAAAGCTCAGCCATTGTCGGGGTAGGGTACGGATGCGGGTTCTCTCCCCAGCCGGGGGGCTTGGACGGGTGTCGAACAAAGCGCGTCAACCCCACATAGATCTCTCCTACTCGGCCCTGTCTCAGTGTGATGCGCAGAACACGCTGCTCCCGAGGGTTCGGGTCGCGGTACTCCCAACCGCCCTCGTAGACTTCGCGTGGTTCCCCGTACAACTGCCGGAGGCGAGCGACTGAGTCCCCGACGCGAAGGCCGCGGGGCGTTGTGATACCGCTGTCCCGAGTCCCAACGCCGACGACGTGGTCAGTCGAGAAGAAGAGGACGGAAAACCGAGGATAGACCCACGTCAGGAGCCTGTCGTCTTCGACCAGGATCGAGTCGGGCGTACCGAACCGGTGGCGGACAGCTCCGGAGTCGGTTTCCGCAAAGATGCCACCGAGGGACAAGTCAGCCGGACCAAACAGCGGCGGTGCTCCCTGCGCGCAGAGGACGGGAGGAGACCACAGGAAGAACGCCAATGCTACGGGGCGGGAGAATCGGACTGTAGACTTCATTCACATGTACTTATTTGGGAGATCTCCGGATATTTCCGCTGGTCGTCACGCTTCATCACGCCACCGCGCTTTGCTCATCGCCGCCAAGGACGCGTGTCGAGCCGAGCGCGGATCAGGACTGATCGATCACCTTGGCCGGCGTCGAACTGCGATCGTCGTAATGCGGGCCGTTGCCCAGCGCGCCCTCCCCCCCCAGCAGTACGTGGCGCCGTCCGTCGCGATCCCGCACACATGGAAGGGGCCGGCGACCACGGTCCGCCAAGTGAACCCGCCCGAGACGGCCACGGGCACGGGGCTTGTCTCCGGAGACGCAAAACCCAGGCGACCCCAACGTTTCGGCCCCAGCAATAGGCTCTGCCGTCAACCGTGAGACAATACACGGTCTGTCAATCACCGCAAGGAAACCCGTTTAGCGCTGCGCAGCGGATGACCAATCCGCTGCAGTCGATCGGACTCTGCCTTCATCGACCGGGCTCGTCGCGGTGACGCACTGGCGAGCGACTCGTCTATCTTCTCGCTTCAGCGGTAGAACGGCTCCTCGCAAGTCTGCGCTCTGCCTTCCCGTGGAAGAGCCAACACGCAAGCCAAATGCGGCTGGCAACGCCAAATGCTTCTTCAGCGCTAAGCCCGCCTCCGAGCTCCTAAGATCTCAGGACGGCCTGGTGGGATGGATCCACGCGCACGTACTATCGCCCAGCGGGCATAACCGTCGCGTGGGATCGGGGTCGATGAGCGTTCCGCCCACTGACGAACAGGGCCCCACCCGGGTGGTCAGAGGTGCAGGACGACCTGCACCGATCGGCCGCCGCGGCGGAGGCCGAGCCGGTACGCGTTCCCTCGGCGGTTGAGGAGTCGCGTCACGCGCTCGTAGCCGAACTCGCCCACCGGCCTGCCGTCGAGCTGGTACACGACGTCGCCTGGGCGGATGCCGACCGCGGCGGCCGGCGAGTCTGCGATTACATCGCTCACCGTCGGCATCGCGCGATATGACGGCGCGTAGAAGGAGAGTCCGCTCCGCGGCCCGCGGTCGAAGATGACGCCAAAGCGTTCGTTCGGCTCGACGAGCAGCCGGCCGTGCCCATAGTCGAAGACGCAAGTGAACTGGCTCCACACCGCGTTCCCGATGAGGCCAACGCCTGGCGCTGCGCTCGGCACTTCCGTCAGGGTGAACCGCCCGAGCCGCACTTGCTCCAGCGTGCCCACGACCGCGGTGTAGCTGGTACCGAGGCCGGTGGTGCGGACCTCGTAGCGCGGGAGCGTGGTCGAGTGCATTACTACGCTGTCGTCAACGGCGTCGCCGGAGCCCGTGTCGACGATCAGGGTCCGTTGGACCGCGGGGCGTCCGCCGTCGTCGATCCGTACGGTCACGCGCGGCTGTCGCCGCTCGAGCGCGATCGGCAGCGTGTCGCCGCGGCCAGCATAGCGATAGACGCCGGGCTGGTAGAGACGGAACGCGTGTGCGGCGTAGTCGATCTGCACAACGTAGCGGGCGAAGAAGTCGTAGCCGAGGATGCCGGCCACCGGACGGCCGGTCGTGGCGGTGAGCCCGCTCAGATCCGCCGCGGCTAGCTGGTTGCACGTCGCGTCCGCCCCGCCGCGGAGGGTCAACCCCGCGGGTCCACGCACCGAGTCGATTCCGACCGTCCCACTCCCCGTGCCGTGAATCTGCCGGCTGCCGCGGGTTGCCAGGCGGAGCCGCCGCGCGAGCGTCCGATCGATGAGGCAGACGCTCGCGCCGGAGTCGAGCGACCACCATCCCGCTTCGGCGCCATTGACCCGCACGGCGACGAACACCAGTGGGTCGCCGTCCTCGGCGAACGGGATCGTCGCCACCCAGCCGTTCGCACCGCGAGTGTCGGCGCGCGTTCCCGGCGCGTTCTGCCACACGGCCTGCGCGAGGGCGGGGTGCGCGGGAGAGAGCAGAAGCGACAGGGAGACGGCAACCCCGCCGCGGTTAATGACGCTCCGTCTGATCATGAGGGCCTCGGGAGTGAAGGGCGGCGGTGTGGTGCGCCGTCTTGCGCGGGAGGTTCGCGGAACGGGCGGAGCGCGGCCAGCGGAACGGCGATCAGCGTGACGGCGAGCGCCGCGGTAAGCGCCACGCGGCCGGTGAGCCCCCTGCGGTCGCGTCCCGAGTCGAGGATCGCGCACATACGCCCCTCGAACTCCGCCGACTCGGCGTCGCGCGCCATCGCGAGCGCGGCGAAAGCTCGAGGCGCCGCGTCGCCGAGCGCGCAGGCGAGATCGAGCAACTCACCCGCGTACACCGACGGCGTCGTCCCGTCGTGGAGCACCTGGTCGTCGCACGCGTGCTCCCGCTCCACGCGCATGCGGTGCGCGGCGAGCCAGAGCAGCGGGTCGAACCAGAAGAGCGCGACGGCGACCTGCGCAAGGCACTGGGTGAGAGCGTCGAGGCGCTTGATGTGCGCCATCTCGTGGACGAGCACAAGCCGTCGGCGCGTCTCCGACCAGCGCTCGGCGCCTGGCGGGAGAAAAACGGCGGGGTACACGACGCCCCAGGTCAGCGGGACGGCGGGCCCGTCGCCTTGGAAGACCATAAGCGGCCGCGCCACGCCGAGCCGCATCGCGACGCGTTGCGCGAGGGCGAGCCATGCCCCGTCGTCTAGGCGGGCCGAGTGTCGCGCGAGCCGCGCGACGCGCCAAGTGCCGAGGGCGAGGCGGGTGAGCACCACGAGCGCTCCCGCGAGCCACACAAGCGTCGCGAGCCAAAGCGGGCCCGATGCCGGGCCGACACCGCCGGCGCCCGCCCCGAACCACGGTGGGGGCATCAGCAGGGGGAGGCGAATCGCGGGCACGGTGATGGTCAGCACGGGGAGGGCAAGGTGCGCGACCACGGCCGCGGTCCACGCCGCGTGCCGAGCGGCCGCGGACCGATGCCGGAGGAGGAGCGCCGCGAGGCCGCCGAGCGCGACGAGGAGCGCGCCCTTGAGCGCGGTGTCGAGGAAGATTGGCAGTGCGGACACCGAGTCAGCGCCCATCGCGGCTGGCGCGGTCCACGAGCGCCCTCAGCCGAGCGACGGTCCCGGCCGAGAGCCGTCGTCCTTTGAGGTCGAGCAGGGCGGCGGCGGCGGCCTCGGCGGACCCGCCGAAGAAGGTGCGGACGAGGTGCGCGAGCGCCGAGCGGCGGGCCTGCTCGCGCGGGACGATCGGCCGATAGACGTACGCCCTCCCGTCCTCGGTGTGCGCGACGTGTCCCTTCTCCTCGAGCGAGCGCAGGAGGGCGCGCACCGCCGAATTGCTCGGAGGGTCGGGGAGGCCGGCAGTGAGCTCGGCGGCCGTCGCCCGGTCGTGCCGGTAGAGGAAGTCCATCACCTGCCGCTCGCGCCGGCTCAGACCGGCGGGCTGGGACGCTGTCATGGTGCGCTCCGGGTGCGCTCCGAGGAGGTGTTGCTCGCGACGGAGGCCACCCGCGAGCTGTTACTGTTGGAAAAGTAACATATGTTGGTTTTCCTGCAAGTAGGGGGCGCGGGCGAGGCAACACTAACGGCGCACGGAAACGGAAGGGGGGGAGAAGCGTCGCGACCCCTTCTCTACTTAACCCCTGAAACGGATCACTGTGAACGTGTCCCCGGGCGCGATCGGTCCCGGTCAGGCACCTTCCCCGCGGCGCATCACGATGATCACGGTGGGAGGCTCTGTTCGCAAGTTGCGCATCTGGCAACGCGGACAGCTCCCAACTCCTTCGATGGCGCTGCGAATGGACGGCGGACTAGCGATCCGCGGCCCAGGTCGAGGTCCCGTTACTGCTAATGCTTCCAAGCGCTTTGCCGTGAAGTTTGCCGAAGCGAGTTCGTTTTGTCAGGCCGTGCAGTCTGCTCGCCGAGGGTGGGGCGTCGCCGAGGGGCGGCCGTTGCGCGATCTCCTGGTGATGTACAGCAGGAGTCACACGGCGTCGGGCTCGTGCGGCATGCCACAGAGCGTACCGCTCGGCCGCAGCTACCTTTGGACGCATGGCGACCTGCATCTACTGTCGCCGCCTGGATCCGCCGTGCGGATTTAACAAGGAACACATCATCCCCGAGGCCCTCGGCAGCTTTCGCAACGCGCTCACGCTTGCCGACTCTGAGGTGTGTAGGGCCTGCAACCAGCATTTCGGCGACACAATCGATCGGCTCCTGACACGCGACAGCGGTGAGGCCGCCCTGCGATTCCGCCACCGCCTGAAGGACGCGGCCGAGGTGCGGGGAATGTTCAAGGAGCGGGTCCGCGCGCGCCTGCCAGACGACGGTTCACCGCTAGGCGGGATCTACTTCGATATGGTGCCTCCGCCCGAGGGCGAGCTGGAGCCGAACGTCGAGATGGTCCCGCAGGTTGGCTTCCAGCGCGCCGACGGCAAAGGCTGGGACTACTTCACCGAGGAGCAGATCCGTGATCAGTCGGGCATCGCGGAGCGCATCCGACGCGACTACTCGAGGCTGCGCCTCGTGTGGTACGAGAGTGAACCCATGAAGGACCGTATTCTGAAGCTGCTGACCGACAAGGGCATCCGGTTCAAGGGGACAACCGAGTTCGAGCCGCTGCTGCCGGTAAAGCCGAGCGGGCGCGTTACCGTGGAGCTCGAGATCCTGTTCGACGTCCCCCTGGCCCGAGCGATTGCCAAGATCGCCTTCGACTATCTCGCCAAGATGCAGGGAGCAGCGTTCGCTCTGCGCGGGGAGTTCGATGCGGTGCGGCGGTTCATCCGAGAGGGCGAGGGCAAGCGACTCGAGTTCGTGCACACTCTGGATGCCCCGATCGTGAAGGACAAGCGCGGAGGTCCGCCGCCTGCCTGGCATGTTATCACGCTCTACTGGGATGGCCGGCGCGAGGCGATTCTGGTGCAGGTTGCGCTGTTCAACCAATTCGCCTACCACGTCCGCCTCTGCCTCGACTTCCGCGGCGTGTGGCGCGAGGTGCTTAGCGGCCACGTCTTCGACGTGAAGATGCTTGAGGTTCGGGAGCTCCCGAAGACGCGGATTGCCCTGCCCGGCATTGCGTTCTAAATCACGCCCGGCCGCCCGTCAGGCGGTACCCGTGTCACTGCTTGCTAATGCACTCTTCGGAACCGTGAACCGCTCCTTGCAGGACTGGCATAGGAAATGGAGCTGGGCCGACGGTAGTGCTGTGGAGATCCACAAGGCGACCGCCACCAAGAAGAACAACGGCGCCAGGACCCATCCGACGACCGGAATCCAGAGCATACAGCTACCCCCGAAGAAGAGGGCGAAGCCCATCTCGCCACGGCCGATCATTTTTCGGGTCTTGGCGCTCCCGCACTTCGGGCAAGGAAGCCAGCTGGCGGACCGCTCACGCGTGGGCATAGCGGCGCCACAGTGAGGACAGGTTTCCGCCGCTGTCGAAACGTCGCGCTGGCAGTCTCTGCAAGGCTTCATGGCCATCCGAAAACTCCTGGTCACTGTGGGGCAAGGCTCTGAGGTGGCTCAGCTTGTGGGCCGCCCGTGTGCAGCCAGTGAGGATAGGTGCCCCGATCGGACAGGCGCCGCCTAACGGATCGCGCTTAGTTGGTATGAAGCGGTAGCTGGACCTCCACGGTCTCGTGGTGGCAAGCTGAGCCCCACACTGTTGTTCACGCGCTCACCGTCTTGCGACGGGGCGCACACCGGGAGGCCAGCTACCAATGGATACGATAGGCGTGGATCTGCACAAACGCGAGACCCAGCTCTGCATCGGGCAGGCCGACGGGACGATCACCGAGCAGCGGATCGTGACGAGCCGGGAGCGGTTCACGGCGGTGCTGGGGCAGCGACCGCCGGCGCGGATTCTGGTGGAGGCGAGTACCGAGAGCGAGTGGGTGGCATGTCAGCTCGAGTCGCTGGGCCACGAGGTGATCGTGGCGGATCCCAACTATGCGCCGATGTATGCCACGCGCTCGCGGCGGGTGAAGACCGATAAGCGGGATGCGCGGACCTTGATGGAGGCGTGTCGGGCGGGGACCTATCGCCCGGCGCATCGGCTCTCGGCGGCGCGGCGGCACGTGCGCGCCCAGCTGGCGGTGCGGGACGCGGTGGTGCGGACGCGGACCCGCTACGTCGCCCTGGCCAAAGCGCTGGTCCGGCGCGACGGGCTGCGCGTGCCGAGCAGTGCGGCCGAGCGGGTGGGCGCCCACCTCGAGGCGCTTGCGGGGTCACCGACGCTCGCGGCTGAGCTGGCGCCGCTGCTCACCTTGCTGCCGCCCCTCAATGCGACGATCGCGGCGGCGGATCAACGGCTGGCGGAGCTCGAGCACACCGATCCCAGCGTGGCGCTGCTGATGACCGCGCCGGGGATTGGGGCGGTGACGGCCAGCGCGCTGGTGGCCACGATTGACGACGTCCAGCGGTTCGCGTCGGCCCACCAATTCGAGGCCTATCTGGGCTTGGTGCCCGGGGAACGCAGCTCGGGGGAACTGCGGCGTATCGGGCCGATCACCAAAGCCGGGAATCGCCGGGCCCGCTGGCTGCTGGTCGAAGCGGCGTGGCGGATCCTGCGCTCCAAGGACGCCGCGGGGGCGCCGTTGCGCGGGTGGGCGCGGCCGATCGTGGCCCGGCGGGGCTCTCGCATCGCGGTGGTGGCGGTCGCCCGGCGGCTCGCGGGCATCCTGTACGCGATGTGGCGGGACGGGGCGCCCTATGATGCTGGCAAAATCCGGCGGCCACGCAGCGCGCGGCAGAGCCCCGCCGCCTGAAGCGATGGACCGCCTGACATCGAGTGTGACTGACTGGGGAGCGGCGAGCGCGTCGCAGCTTATGGCCGCGGGACGAGGCCGTCGCTTAGTTGGCGCCGTCCGCTCCTTCGCACGACCCCCATGCGCCGAGGCCCCTGCGCCTCACGACCACTGAGCGCGCACAGAAGGCTGAGCAGCACCTCGAGACGGGCGGGCCAACCAGGAAAGGACGGGACGGCAAGTTCGATCAGGACTTGACGCGGGGCACCGCTTCACAGAAAGCTGCGGGCCGCAAGCCCGCTGGCGCAAGAGAAGTGGACGTCAATCCGGCTCGCTTGGTCGATGAGCAGCGGATTCCAAGTCCGATGCACGCGTCTAACTGTCCCCGGCAGCTGGCATTGGGGAGCTCTTTGCCGCGGCCTTTGCGGCTCGACAATCGGCGAAAGACGAAACCGAGTTGGCCTCCTTCTTCAAACAGTGGCTACTCTCCTGACCCGCGCATCACGAGAGTCGACCAGAACTCTCTGCAAGCATTTTACAAGCGTTTCTCCGGGCACGAGCGGGCACAGGTGTCAGACCGACAGGGCGACAGGGCGCCGATGCTCGTCGGGACGCCACTTCCGGTCAATTTGTCTGTTTTCGTTGCCCTGGGGCCGGCGCTCTGGATTAGGTAATCGAGGTTCGAATCCTCGAGGGGCAACCTGATCTTGAGATCCGTCTCCAAATGCTGAATCGCGAGAGGATCACTGATAGCCGAGCCGCTGGTCGGGGGACGATGCGTTCAGCTACCTGATGGCCGTCGCCGTCCACCGTCTCGCCGGCGGGTCTCGAGCCATGTGAGAACGTCCTTGACCTTGTAGCGAGGCGTCTTGCGACCGAGATCGATGCACGGGATCCCTAGTCTTTGCACTTGTCGGCGCGCGACCTGCAGCCAGTCGCCTATCTCATCTGCAGTGAGCAATGTGTTCGGCGGCAGCTCTCCGAATGCAGCCCTCGGTATGCGTCCCAAGGAGTGCTCCACGTTCCGTCCTTGCGAGAGAGTCTAGATCAGCTCGGCGGATCTCGACTTGCGAATGATCACTTATGGGTGGGATTTGCCTTGGACGCAACCGCTGGACAGGCTGTGGACTGCGAGTCCGTTGCGCGGGTCTATCTATCCTGCCCGGCTCGCATGACGAAGCGCTTTGCCAGAATGTTTGCCACTCGGCGAAAGGTGGAAAAACGTGCATCCGCAAGCGTGGATCCGCGAGAATTGGCATGGGAGGCGGTGACGGCGCCGCTCGTCGGGGCGCAAGGGCGAATGATCTGGGCGCTGACCGAGGAATACCGCGATACGCTCAGTGGGCTCTCCGTCGCGTCCTTCGGCGCCGAAACGGCAACCTACTATCTCGCGAAGGCCACGCTAGCAGAGCTCCGGCAGCACCCCAAGCGCAGAGCACGCGTATACCGATTCGGCGCGGGCATTTCTTGAGGGCAAGGTGCGCGAGCGGCCCGAAGACGAACTGTTGCACGGACAGGTCGCGGTGGCCTACGCTAACCTCGGGCGCAAGGAGGAGGCAGTGCGCGAAGCTTGGCAGGCGGTCACGCTGCTGCCCGTTCGCAGGGATGCCGTCGCGGCCCCGGCCGCGTTTCGGAATCTCGCCGAGGTCTACGTCAGAGTCGGCGAGTTCGAGGCCCCAATCGATCAGCTTGGCGGAGCTAGGAGTGGATTTGTTCTGGGTCCCCTTGCGGGGCAATCCCCGCTTTGAGCGGCTGCTTCAAAGTGGCGCCAGGCCATGATGGAAAGCGGCAACGTTGACACCGCGGCGGGCGATCCGCGGGAGTCGTGACGCACTCACTGGTCTGAGCACAACCAATGCAGCAGCAAGCGGGCGAGTCTCACGCGGCTGTTCGAGAACGCGTGGTCCGTGTTGAGCGTCTCGGCCGTCAGGTGCTGAGCTCCCTCTTGTCGCAGTGCCGCTGCCAATGGCTCATACACCTCTCCCAGCGGCACGACGGCATCGCGGGTCGCCGCGACCAGCAGTACTCGCTTCCCAGCCAGAATGTGCGCGTAACGGTCCAACTGCCACTCGGTGGCGTGGTCGACCATGTCCTGGGCGAGAGCTTGCCCCGACGTCCCACGCAGCGGTCCGAGCTGCGGGTCGAACCGGCGCACGCTCGCCGCGAACGCTTCGGGATCCTTCAAGCGTTCGCCGCGGCGACCGAAGTCAGCTGGTGCGAGAGCGGCCACGGCTCGGACGCCGTTGTCGGCGACGGCGCCGTGCAGGGCAGCGAATCCCCCCAAGCTGTGGCCGACCAGAATCAGGCGCCGTGTGTTCACTCGATATGAGTCCGCGACGGCTGGTTGGCGGAGCCATCGGAGGGTGGCAGCGACGTCCTCCAAGACGTGACTCAGGGAGTAGTTCCCCTCGCTGCCCCAGGCGCCTCGATAGTGGAAGATCAGAGCGTTGAACCCGGCCCGGCGGACGACCTGAGCCAGGTCGGCATTCTTCTCGGTGCCCGGAAAGCCGTGGAGAACGAGCACCGTGGGGTGCGGGCCCTTGCCCTGGGCGAGGTACAGCGCGCCGTTCATCCGGGCGCCCGAGCTGGGGATTCGCACATCTGCAAGGGTCGGCGGGTACAAGCTGTCCGAGGTTACGGGATCGTTCGCGACTGCCGGCGTATCGCAAGCGGGCGTTTGGGCGTGTGCGGCAGCCAGGAGGCAGACACTGAAGGCGGCGCCGAGAGCCACGGCAGGTCGTGTACGCGACATGTTGGCCTCCTATCCGCTGACCTCACACTGGACTGCTGTCTTCGAACCTGGCCCTGCAAGGAACAAAGGAGGCAGGCTGCGCCTCTCGCTTCTCAGTTGAGCTTGAACGTCCCCCGCAGGAACTCTTTGACAGCTCGAACGGCGGCCGCATAGGCAGCCGGGTTATAGGCGATGTGGACCCCGCGCTCGACACAGGAATCCGCATAGGTGAACAGCTGCCCTGTCTCAGCGTTGATGATGCGACCCATGGGCTCTTCCTTCAGAATACATCGGCGTGTGGTTTGCGCTCGGGGCCACAAGGTTGGCGTGGTGCTGAACCGGGGATTATCGAACAGGTGGTGCGTATCCGGATACTCAGCGAGCTGCGCGTCCTTGCCGGCGGCGCGCAAGCGCTCGACATACGCCCGACAGGGCGCCAGGGGATCGTAGTCATCGGCGTCCCCGTGAAACAGGCGAATGGGTCTATCACTCACGTCGGTATCGTCGATATACCTCGAATTGCAGGGAGCATAAAGCACAAGGTAGGCGGCGAACTCGACGCCGGGCGGCCCATATGCGCGCTGAAACCGCTTGAGGCCCGCATAGAGCGCGATTTGCCCCCCGCGCGACCCGCCCAGGATCGCGATCCGCCCTGGGTCAATCCGTGGGTGCGCTGCGAGCACTGCTAGCGCACGGTACACGTCGTAGATCATCGCGAGGCGCCCGAGCTGTTCCTGATCCTCAACGGTTGACGCGATGCCACGCCCGGTAAAGCCGTCGATGATGAAAGTCGCGATACCGACACCGTTCAACTCCGCGGACCAACGCTCGTAGTTGGCCCCGATACCCCCGGAGCCGTGTACGATCAAGACTGCCGGCAAGCGATCGGTGCCGACGCGAGGAATCCGCAACTCGCCGGCGATCGTGGCCGGCTTACCGTCGTGTGCACCGGTTAAGACCTGCTCATCTGTCAGAGTCATGGTCTGGATCGGGTGCAGCTCGATGCGCGCGACTTGCGCATTGCACCACTCCGGGCGGACGCAAGCGAGAGCTACGCACGAGGCGAGCAAGAGAGCGAATCGTGAAGATGGAGAGAGAAGGCGCATGACAGAATCTTCGGCAAAGAGGTTTCGTCGCGCGACCCCCTGATGCACGTGCGGGGGGTGCTCGACGCGAAGGGGCAAGGCTAACCGTCAAGCGCATCACGGGATAAACAGTCGCCCTCTGGCCACGCAGTGGCACTGCCCCTATGATGGATTTGTCCCAACCCCCGAGCCCCTTTGCCCGACTTGCTCGCTCGACTGCAAGTCGTCCTCGCTGACCGTTACACGATCGAGCGCGAGCTCGGCCGCGGTGGGATGGCCACGTCTACCTCGCCGAGGACCTGAAGCACTACGGCAAGGTGGCGGATCGCGCTTAAGCTGCGGGCGTACAAAGCCCGCGGGCCTATCTGTAGCCGAACGATAATCAGTGCCCGCCAGTGCACAAACACTCCGCTTCCCTTAGAGCGATCACCGCCCGGCAGCTTCAAGCGCTTGTTAGGCGGCACCTCCACCGTGATGAAGAGGCGACCGGTAGGAACTCTGTCCAGGATGGC
>WNGJ01005918.1_pt1 | contig 19812 bp, 15 predicted proteins | sample 5400611 | NCBI WGS metagenome assembly WNGJ01 (sample SAMN13153375, study PRJNA577476) | soil metagenome | isolation source: 40 cm soil or saprolite under Garry oak tree replicate 1 | place: USA:California | collected 2016-06-15
CACAACGCGAGGTCCTGGTAGACTGTCTCGATACCTAAGCGGTTTGCAGCCTGTGGATTAGGTATATGGACCTGTTTGCCTTCCAGGAATATTTCACCTTCATCAGAAGGCGCGACACCTGAAATAACTTTTATCAGCGTCGATTTACCGGCGCCATTGTCTCCGACTAAGCCTACGACTTCGCCGGCATTGACTTCAAAATCCACTTGATAAAGTGCGCGAACAGCGCCAAAGGATTTACTGATGCCGCGCAAGCGCAGCTGGGGTTCGCCGCTCGGTGGTTGCTCCGGTGGAGGAGATGTGGTTTCACCGTCCGCAGGTGTAGTATTTTCGGTCATCTGGCCCTCCAATCAAATCAAAGGTGGCTATAAATAGCACAGTGTAGAGGTATAAGCAAAGTATACCATTCGATACCGTAAATTAAAAGTACAATATAGGACTGATACCGTATGACACCCTTAGAGGAGCCATACGGTATCAGCAATTTCGAGTTCAATTACCTGGCACTCCTGGGGTGCTCCTTACAAATTCTCTGAGGGAGAAGACTGCGTAAAGCGCCTGGCTTGGCCAGTTAAAGCTAAAAGGCGCTAAAGCTTAAGGGCATATACCGCCAGTACCTGATGGAAGACCCGCACAAATTTGAGCGACTGTCACATACTGATCGGCAATAACGGTCGTTTGAATGTTTGACTTGTCTACTGCCACCGGTGTTTCAAGGATCGAAGCAACAGCGACACCACCAGGAATAGGAACCGTGACAGACTGACCGTTTATCAAGGTACCGGTATCAAGTCCCTTACTGAGGGCAGCAACGAGCTGAGCAGTCGCCATGGCCTCTTTGGGGATGGCTTTGTAGACGGTCATAGCCTGATCGCCCTTGAGGATGTTCTGGAGACCCGCTACCGTCGCATCCTGGCCTGTGACAAGTACTTTTCCATTGAGTTGCACCGCTTTGAGTGCGGCAATCACATTATTTGCCATACCATCGTTGGCAACATACGCGACTGCCACTTTATTTCCATTCGCGGTCAGTGCCGCCTGCATCTCGGTTTGTGCCGTTGCATTGACCCAACCAGGTGTGAATTTCTCATAAACATTCTTGAGAGCACCACTGGAGAACAATGGGTCAAGAGCCTGATGAGCACCCTTGGAGAACAGCAGCGCATTGTTGTCTGTCTGGGAACCGCTGATCATCACAGTGTTCTTCGTGCCATTAGCAGTGACATAGCTCTGGTAGTGATCGGCAATGTACTGACCCTGTAACTTGCCAACCCCTACGCCATCGAAGGAGACATAGTAGTTAGTGTCGTTGCTCCATATCAGGCGGTCATAGGAAATCACAGGCACGCCCTTGGCTTTGGCCGCCGTCACGATCGCAGCCGCTTTGACAGAATCAACAGGGGCAAGTACCAGGATACAAGCCCCGTTCGTTAGATCTGCCTGGGCCTGAGTCTGCTGGGTATCAGCACTGCCCTGGGCATTGTTGTAGAGTACAGTCGCGCCAGGCAATTGCTGGGGGATATCAGCTTGCAGAGCTGGCCTATCATTGTTATCCCAACGAGCGGAGGTGGCGGTCTCAGGCAAGAGTACGCCTACCTTCATGCACCCTTTGCCATTGGGCCCAACAGCACTAGAACCGGTTGTAGGAGTGGTACCGCTACTACCTGTATTGGAGCTACCGCAAGCAGCAAGTAGCAAGGAAAATACGAGAATGCCTGCCATCATGGTAAACATTCTCTGTCCTTGACCAAATAATTTCATCGTGATTTTTCCTTTCACGCTTCACCTCTTCCGGCTTTTCAGGTTGAAAAACCGTCACACGATAGGTGAGCATTTCTTGAACTTAACTACAGACCAAACTATACTGTAGCCATCTAAGTGCAATATCTTTTAGTGTGATTGTCGGGTAAAAAGCCTCCTTCCTAACTTCAGATCAGTCATTTAATGATGAGCATAAGCGAATACCATTCGATATTCACACATGCCTTCACATCGTTGTCATGGATAACGGCATCTTTTCGCACTACGAGAACACGCTCCCAATGTCTTAAAAGAGAGTAGAAAAGAGCGTAAATAGTGAGATCGAAAAAGAGTAAGAACTCCTCGGTATCCTGTGCAGAAGTGTATCAAACTCATCAATCAGGAGCAAGGAAATGCCACCAATCATCACTAATATGGAAGATATTTACTTCTACCGTATACTACGTTCGCAAAAGTAAGAAAGTCACATGAATATACTCTTCCTTAGAAATTGTTACATTTCCAAATCCTCCTATTGCGAGGGAAACTTCATAAACCTATTGATTATTGTCTAATCCTGAACCCTCTGCTATACTACTCTTAGCAAGCGTATAGCAATTCTTTTCCTCTCATATACAACCGCAAGGGATGCAATTACTATAACAATGCAGAAAGAAATAGGAGAAGGGAGCACTCATGAATGCACAGGATGTCGTGCGCCAGGCACGCGAGGCCAATCTGCGACTCGTCCGATTTTTGTATTGTGATAATGGCGGTATTATTCGCGGAAAAGCGACCCATGCCAGTAAACTGCATACACGTATCACTGAGGGGATCGGCCAGACATTAGCCATGCAGGCCTTTACAGGTGTTGAGACGCTGTCCACAGTCGAAGGCATGGGACCGATCGGCGAGTTCCGCCTGATCCCTGATCCCAATACATTCGTTATCCTACCTTATGCCCCAAGTAGTGGAAGTATGATGTGCGACATGATCCTGTCGGATGGCACCCCCTGGTCCGCCTGTCCACGCATATTCCTCAAACGTATGATCACACGCCTGACCGAGCATGGTATGCGTGCTGAAGCGGCGATCGAACACGAATTCTATCTTGCTAGAGAGGAACAGGGGTACTATATTCCAGCAGACCACAGCCTCTGTTACAGCAGTATCGGTCTGGACGATCAGGCCGAAGTCGTCGATGCCATCCTGGAAGCTTTAGAAGCCCAGGGTGTCTCTATCGAACTCTTCCACACTGAGCTTGGACCGGCGCAGCAGGAGTTATCGCTTCACCATGCCGATGTCCTGCGAGCTGCTGATAATGTGTGCCTGGTGCGTGAAACCGTGCGTAGTGTTTCGCGCACCTTTGATATGCTGGCTTCATTTGCACCAAAGCCATTCCTGGATCAAGCTGGCAGTGGGGCACATATCCATGTGAGCCTCTGGGAGAGTGGTGGCAGTGAACATGCTGGTAAGAATCTCTTCTATGATGCCACGCAGCGTGGTGGGCTGAGCCAGGTTGGCCGCTATTTCATTGGCGGTGTATTGCGTCATATACGCGCCCTGATTGCCATCACCTGTGGCAGCCCCAACTCTTATCGCCGTCTACTTCCACATTATTGGAGTTCAGCCTACGAGGCCTACGGCTTCGACAATCGCGAGGGTGCCATACGCGTCCCCTCGATGTTCTGGGGTCGCGAATCTGCTTCAATCAACCTGGAGCTCAAACCAGCCGACCACAGTGGCAACCCCTATCTGGCACTTGGCGCATTACTTGCGGCTGGCCTCGATGGCATTGAGAACAAAATTGACCCGGGTGAACCAGAAGAGATTGACCCGGGAAATTATAGTGATGAAGAACGAATGAGGCGAGGTATCCGTCGTCTACCTACCTCACTGGATGAAGCCCTGGATGAACTGGAGCACGATGACGTATTGAAAGCAGCACTCGGTCCCCTATTGGCTACATCGTATGTCGCAGTGAAACGCAATGAAGCAGCTTTCTTCAAGGAGAAAACCCCGGAAGAAGAGGCTCACCAGCACTTCTATAAATACTAATAGCGCCTTTGCAGGCGCTATCTACCTGCTTTTAACTATTGTTGCTGCTGCCAGCAGCATCAATCTTATCTGTCGGTGCGCTCTGCCTCACTGATTTTACAGACTGCTTCGTCGTATCGACTACATTCTGACCTGCCTGCTTCACATCAGTACCAGCTTTCTGGCTCAATTCACCCAAAGAACTCCCAGTATCCTTGACCGTTGATACAGCCTGCTGGGCATAGTCTTTCAGATTGCTACCAGTTTGAGAGAGTTGGCCAGAAACCTGGTGTACATATTCATTGAATTGCTCGTTTTCTGGAATATATCCACGCATTTCAGCAAAGCGATCAGCCAATTGGCGGCGAGTTTCTTCGCCCCTCATTGGAGCTGCAAGCAATCCGATACCCAGTCCTAGAAGTAGACCTGCAAAAAACCCTTTCATCTTTTCAACTTCCTTTCTTTCTTTGCCAGTGTGTTTTCACATCGGTAAAGCAAATACAAAAACCTCAGCAAAATCGCTGACTGACACTCTTTTGATACGTTTAACTCTGCTTATCGTTTGCACCTTTGGAGAGGAACGCCAGCATCTCCACAAATTTCGCGAAAGCCGCATACGGGCCCACAAGCGGAATCTCTTTTGCCAGCTTCTCTAACTTGTAAGGAGGGAAGCCCTGGTGAGATAACTCTTCAAGCCAGATACGAGCCTGCTGCACTCGAAGTTTATCAGGATCGTTAACGGATTGATCTCCGTAATCACGCCCGTAGTTATAGCGTCTCAACAAATCTGGGTCGCGTAGATAAGCACGTGACATAGGAAATAGTACCACATTCAACATCTCTTCGCCAACAATCTGATTGAGATATGCATGCAAAGTGGCTTCATCGATGGCTTGTGCAGCCTTCATCGTACGTAGCAAGCCAATTCGCGATTCGAGTGCAGTCCGATTAGGATGGATAAAGCGGACATCCACTCCCAAACATACATCATACAATCTCCCACGAAGAGTCGCGCCATATTTCGAACGAGAACGACCGATCCATCCCTCGAGCGAAGGAGTCCACCCTGTTTCAGTCTGCCACTCCAGCATAGTCTCACGAGTAATTTCCCAGCGTAACCATACTAGCGGCACAGTAAGCAGCGGATCAAGAAACATCACCTCATTCGCAGCAGCAATTACTGCTTCGATAAAAGCTTCCTGTTTCTCACGTCGATTGCTGCCAATAATCCAGGTATCTTGAATGTTCGCTTTACGATAGGCAGCATGGCGTAGCCGCCATTCATCAATATTGAGAGGGGCACATTGAAACTCAAAAGCCCATTGTCGCCCATCAGCATGAGTAACAAAAATATCCGCAATACGATTTGGTTCAGGTAAACGTTTTTCCAGGGAGACACTTGCCTGTGGAAACTGCTTTCGTAACCACCCTGCCAGCACTATCTTCCCTCGCAAATGACGTACCGTCTCTGATTCAGTACTCCAGGAGCACTCACCTTTCTGATGCGCAAAGTGCAGTTGAGTACGTTTCTCCGGTCCACCTCGCATATGTACGACACCACGGCAATTCGGGCAATATAGCAGGTTCCTTTGTGACCAGTGCTTTAATTGTGCTAGATCTATTCCTTCAGCGATCACAGGTCGTCCTTCAGGCCCATAGGCTACAAGCATCAGTTTATCCTTGACCTCTTCAATGCCCTAACAATAACCAGGCTGTTAGTGCTGAGATTGCCATCCATATTCCAATAACAACCCCAAGCGCTACGGTTTCTATCCACGAACGTCGTTCGAGACGATCGAAAAGCAAAGGAAGCGCTGCCACTACCAATCCCTCGAAGAGGGCAACATAGGCAGGTGTATGACTCAACATAAGATGTGTGGGTACATATCGCCACCAGCCTCCATGGTAGGAAATCTCCTCAAAAAAAGGGATGTCAATTGCACCTAACAACCCACATAGTAAGATTGCAATTCGCCATCCAAGTAATGCTCGTAAACGCCAACTAATATACCCCAGGTAAGTCAGGGTAACTAACCACGAAAGGGGCATATATATTGGTGATGTCCAGATAGTCAATTCTCTCGTTGGGTAGATGAGAGAGTGAACTACATATTGACCAGATGCATCTGTAAATAGTTCGCATATTCCTGCAATCAATCCCACCAGCATCAGTCGCCCAAGAAGTGGACGCATAGTGCGCCCGCTGATCACCATTATGAGCAATAAAGCTGATAGGAAAAGATCAATAGTTCCGACATACCACCATTTCGTGACGGAATCAATATAAGTTAAAACGAAATCCAGCAAGATCACGATAGCCATAGCAAAATCAAATTGTGTGATCTTACGTGCCTTAGCAACTTGTGCAAGATATCGCTCGCGCTCGGTTTTTGCTATAGCTGGCGGGGACAGTTTTTTGATGAGTGATGTACTTACTTGTATCATTGTGATTCCATTGATAAATTTGTAATGATGTTCTACTTTATATAGTAGATTATAAGATTCAGTGGAAAGTCACGTCCACATGATAACATTAGTCACTACATATGAACTAGTTAGTATTCATGATATGAGGAGGAGTTATAATGACCAGACATGTAGACGCAGAGAGAAGTTCACCTATTTTTCGTATCGGTGTCTTCGCACTGATCTTCAACGATGAGAAACAGATACTCCTTGGGCATCGACGTGACATTGATTGGTGGAATTTACCTGGTGGAGGTATGGAAACTGGAGAAACGGTCGAGGAGGCGCTCTGTCGTGAAGTGCGTGAAGAGACAGGGTTAGAAGTCAAAGTAGAACGATTAGTAGGTGTTTATTCCAAGCCACAAAAGCAAGAAGTGGTCTTGACTTTCCTCTGTCAAGTCATTGACGGCACTCTCCAATCGACCGAGGAAACACGCGAAAGTCGCTATTTTGCGCCAGATGCTCTCCCTGGCAATACCCTCCCAAAGCATCGCCAGCGTATCGAAGACGCATTGTTGAACCAGCAGAATGCAGTCATACGTTCACAACTCAGCAGTACTGAAGAAGATCAAAAATCGGTAGAAGAATATCCGTAATCCTTCACCAAGCAGCCTGCAACACTGTCTCGATTTGCGCAGCATCGGTAATCGGTTTGGGGTTGCTTTTCACTGCGCGACTTTGCAGAGCTATCTGAGCCAGGTGTGGAAGATCGGCCTCCTTCACTCCGACATCACGCAAGCGTTGTGGCAGTTTCATTTGGCCAATTAATGCATAGATTCTTTCCACGACTTCCTCTGCTACAACTTCATCACTAAGGTAGGGGCCAGATTTATCGCGCCCAATACCCATAGCTTCAGCAGCTTGAGCCAATTGAGAAGCAGTCACGTCCATATTGAAGCGCATAGCATGGGGTAATATGATGCTATTAGCAACGCCATGCGGCACACTAGCAGTCCCACCCAATGTATGGCATAGTCCATGATGCAATGCCATCGTGACGTGAGAAAGTGCCGAGCCAGCAAGAAACGCTCCTACAAGCATTTCCGTACGAGCTTCCAGGTCATTTCCCTCAATACAGCAACGAGGCAGCGCAGTGTAAATAGAACGCACACCGCCAAGCGCCTCAGAAGTTGAAAGCGGATTGCGTGTAATCGAGTAAAGAGCTTCAATACAGTGGGCCAATGCATTGATGCCGGTCGAAGCGGTCATTGCTGAGGATAAATTAAGCGTTAGCAGCGGGTCATAAATGACCAGCTTCGGAGTGATTTTTGAATCTGTTTCTGTAACCTTACGAACAGAACCATCATTAGAGTATGTGATGCCGTACGTCGGGGTCATCTCAGAACCTGCGTAGGTTGTTGGTATAGCAACAACGGGCACCAGCGGCTGGTCTGTAGGAAATGCAGCCCGCGCTTGTTGTCCAGTGCGTTTTTCCTCCAATGCCATACTGACTGCTTTTGCCATCCCAATTGGACTGCCCCCTCCCATACCGATTAAAGCATCTATCTTCTTCTCACTCGCCAGTTCAAGAGCTTCAGCTACCTGGAAATGGGGAACATGTGGTTGAACGGATTCATAGACTGCTACCAATCGACTCCCAAGCGCCTTCTCAAGTGTTGCAATGTGTCCTCCTCTGCGCAGTGAGCCAGTCGAGCAGAGCATCAAACGTCGCCAGCGAAAGCGCTCAACTGCATCTCCCAGTTGAGCTACGGAGCCAGCAGCAAAGATGATTTCCTGTGCGTAAGAGGTATAGCGGAACTCGTTCATTAGCTTAACCCACCTTCAGTAGACTAAATCCAATCACCATACCAAAACGAAACATTTATCACAAAACAACAATCCTGCAACTCTGCTACGTTTTATTTTGAGCTATAATATGGAAAACGTGCCAATGCTTGGGTGTTCCATCCGCTACATGACTATCTACGTCCTCTTCGCGAAACTCAACTACTTTCAATCCACCCAACTCATCTATTACCTGCTCTCTTGTGAAAAAGGTCATCCGATTTTCTGGAGTATTCCATTCATCACGCACCCCGAAGAACTGACCTACAAAAATCCCATTTGGATTTAGAGCGTACTTAACTCGCGCAAAAACCTCATTGAAACGCTCTTTAGGAGTAAATGGGAGAGCAAAATGGGCATTCACCAGATCGTATTTCTCGAATTGAAAAGCTTCAAACGAAGATTTCACCACCCGCAAGTGATCCTGGGGAAAGCTTGCCAGCAACGCAATTGCATGAGGATCACTATCCACCGCTGTAACGGTAATTCCCTGCTCCAGTAAATATCGCGTATCACGTCCCGCCCCACATCCTAGATCAAGAGCATAGCCCTTGCGTTTAAGCAAAGATACGGCTTGCACTAGCAAAGGCCAGGGAGGTCTGTCTTTGGTAATTTTATAGAAGTCTTCCCACTTAAATACCTTCATGTTTCTCTTGACCTCCTTCAAGTAGCACGACTACATCACGCGCAGCTACCTCCACTTGAGCTTCAATTTCTTCTCCATTCAACAATGAGCTAAAAATTCCTTCCGGCAATACCACTTTTACAGAACTTTCACCATGATTGAGCAGGAAGTACACATTACTCCCATCAGCTCGCCTGCGTTGTGTTACCTCAAGGCTTTCACACACTCCCAGCACAGACATTACTGCAGCCTGCTGGCAAAGTTGTCGCATCAGGTTGGCTAAAAGCTCGTCATTTCCCAGCGTGGCCACGTAGTAAGCTTTTCCCTCTCCGAATTGATGTGCCGTTAAAGCAGGACAGTTGGCATAGTAGTCATCAGAAAAGACTCCTATTGCATGTGCTCCCTCAATATGTACCACTTCTCCCCAAAGCTTACAAGGATATATACCTTGGAGTGCCCCCTCCTTAATAACCACTGCATTCGTGATGCCTTCGATCCAGGGGTCAAACTCCTCCACGTATATGCCTAACAGGCTTCGTAACTCAGCAGGATAACCTCCCAGAACAATATGATCATTCTGATCTACTATTCCGCTAAAGAATGTAGTCAAGAATATTCCTCCACCCTTGACGAACTGCTCGAGGTTTTTCGCTACTCCTGGTCGTAACATATGCAGAAGTGGAGCAACCACCAGCCGATAGCCATTCAAGTCACTATCGGGAGAGACAATATCAACAGCAACATTGAGCTGGTGCAATGCATGATAATAGGCTTCGATCTGCTCCCAATAGTGCAATCGGTCACTTGGTCCCGGTTGATACTCGACAACCCACCAGTTTTGCCAGTCTATCAAAATAGCTACCTGCGCGGTAATACGCGAACCTACTAAAACAGGTGAGAGTCGCTCTAATTCTGAGCCAATCTGAGCGGCTTGCTGAAAAATACGTCCATGCTCGCTGCCCTCATGTGGCACAATCGCACTATGGAATTTCTCCGCACCAGCCTTTGATTGACGCCATTGAAAATACATAATGCCATCAGCGCCATGTGCTAACGCTTGCATACTTTGTAAACGTATACGACCAGGACGCATGTGTGGATTCTGGGGCATCCAATTTAACTGGCCTGGCGTCTGCTCCATCACCATGTGTGGTTGTCCCCATTTGAGAGAACGCATCAAATCATGTCGTAGCGCCACCTCCCATGTTGGAGTTGTAATTGCTGGGTAATTATCAAACGAGATGATATCCAGATGGGGTGCCCAAACAAAGTAATCATTAGGTTTGAAGGATACAATAAAGTTGGTTGTAATGGGTACATCAGGGGTGATTTCACGTATGATTTTTGCTTCAGAAAGGTAGCAGGCTAGCAAAGAATCTGACATAAATCTAAAATAGTCGAGTGATTGACCAGGATTATTACTTGCTGGCGTAATCCGTGGAGGCAGGATATCCTCCCAATCGGAGTAATATTGACTCCAAAAGCTGGTTCCCCACGCAAAATTCAACTTATCTAGAGTATGGTAGCGCATTTGTAACCAGTCACGAAAAGCAACTGCACACCGATCGCAATAGCAGCTAGAAATATGATCCCCGTACTCGTTATTTACATGCCACATCTTTAGCCCTGGATGAGAACGGTACTGTTCAGCAAGGCACCGGACAAGTTGAGTGGATTCGCGACGATAGTCAATGCTATTAGGACAATAATGCTGGCGCGAGCCGTGACTGAGGCGCTTACCATCACGTGTAACTGGCAGCATGTCGGGATATAGACGACTCATCCATGTAGGTGGGGTTGCAGTGGCAGTAGCAAGGTCAACTGCAATTCCCTCTTCAGCTAGCATGTTCATGATACGATCTAGTTGATCAAATTGATAACGTCCTGGCTCTGGTTGTAATTGCGCCCAGGAGAAAATATTGATCGAGACCATGTTCACGTGAGCGAGTTTCATCAGTCGCATATCATCGAGCCATATAGACTCAGACCACTGTTCGGGATTATAGTCAGCTCCGTAAAGAATCTTTGGGGGGAAAGGTTGCTCCATGATACTGCTCCAACTGATCAGATACACACCAATGATAATTCTAGTATATAATACGCTCGACACTGCGACAGGCAAAATTAGCCCTCGGGAAAAAACCAAATCTCCATAACCATATTCATTCTGACACATTGCATTTACGCAAACACAGATTCTATAATAAACGAGCAACAAACAGTCCTTGATTCATTAAGCCTAAAAAGTCAGAGTAGACATGGAGGCAACATGACAGTAAACATTCAGGCTACGGAAGTCAGTAATACAGCAGAGCTGCTGGATATCCTCTCACTTTATCGCACAATGGTTACAGCCCGAGTGACCAACGATATCCTGAAAACTCGTAAAACTCAAGGCCGATTTCCTTTTTATATAGGATGTGCTGGACATGAAAGTATGGCAGCAGTTGCTATGGCCCTCAACAAAGATGACTGGATGGCCCTCTATTATCGTGACCTGGGAGCATGGCTACAACGTACAGGAGATATTTATGGTCCACTACGAGAAGCTTACTCACGCACAACCGGGCCAATGGGTGCAGGCCGCAATATGCCATCTCACTATAGTAGCAAACGTCATCGCATTCTGCCTACCTTCAGTGAAGTAGCTGCCCTTGCTCCTTTTGCAGGTGGTATTGGTTTCTCTTTACAATGGCACAAGTCGAAAGACATCATTATGTTCACCGCAGGCGACGGTGGAGCTGCGACTAATGATTTCAACGCGCTCTTTCGCCAAGCTAGCGTGCATCAGCTGCCTATCCTGATGGTGATTGAAGATAATGGATGGGCAATTACCGCCCCTTCTACTATCCAATGGGGAGGATCGCTAGTTGAATGGGCAAAAGGTGGGGGTGTCTATGCTGAGGAGGTCGATGGTACTAATGCCATTGAAACCTATCAAGCCACAGCACGTCTTGTTAAGCATATACGCTTGGGACAAGGACCTGTACTGATGCACCTGCGCCTGGGTCTCCTTGATCCGCATTCTAGCAGCACTGATATCAAGGCCTATCGCACGAAAGAGGAGATTGAATTAACAACGACAACCAAAGACCCAGTGAAAAACTTTGGTCGCTGGCTCGTCGAGAATGGGCAGCTCCAGGAAGGCGATATTGAACGTATTCGTAAAGAAGTTCGAGCCGAACTGGAAAACGCAGAAGCACAGGTTTTACAGGAGTCTGAACCAACAGCCGAACGCGTCTTGCAGCAAGTCATATATGTACCTGAATGGCAGGAAAACATACCACGAGGAACAAAAAAGCAGTTGCCAATGTTAGGCGCAATCAACGAGGCATTGATAGAACTTGCGCAGCGTGATCCTGACTTCTTTGTCTATGGGCAAGATGTTGGCAGTCCTAGAGGTGGTGTGTTCGGCGCAACTGCTATGCTGGTAAAACAATTTCCTGGCCGAGCAATTAACAGTCCCCTCAATGAACAGGTAATCGTCGGAATTGCCGCTGGCGCAGGTATGATTGACGGTAAGGCTCGCTGTGCAGAAATTCAGTTTGTTGACTATCATCAATCAGCAGCTCAAACTATACGTATGGCTGCACGTACTTCATACCAGAGCTTTGGTGATTGGACTGTTCCTTTGCTCATTCGCACGAAGTCTGGCAGTGGAGGTGGAGGTCCAATTTCGAGTGGTGGAACTGGCGGTGGTGCATTTGGCCACTCCAATGCAGGTGAGCAATGGTTCACTAGCGTGCCAGGCATGATTACGATTTGCCCTGCTACTCCATTTGACGCTAAGGGCTTACTGCTCGAAGCCGCACGATCACAATCACCTGTTGCCTTTCTTGAACGTGGACGTCTATACCGTTCTGAGCCACCCAAAGACAATCTAGGCAACATCATAGACGTTATCGCAGAATATTGGTATGTCCCGGAAGGGTATTACACGCTACCTATCGGCATTGCTCGTCGCATTCGGATCGGTAATGGACCTACCAAAGTGGCCATCATATGTTGGGGCACAATGGTCTTAGAATCTTGTACAGCCGCTGCCAACAGTGTCAACCGCAACGGTGGCTCGATCGAGATAGTCGATCTACGGACTCTCGCTCCATTCGATGAAAAGGCTATAGCTGCTGCCGTTCGCGAAGCTAATCGCGTGATTGTGGTAACGGAAGAAAACGATCTGACAAGTTTTGGGCGACATATCCATTCATGGATAGTCCAGAACTGCTTCTATGATCTCGATGTTGGCAGAGTAGGTTAGTTGATTGTGTTAAAGTCATCAGTACTCCTGATTGATTGTACCCGAATTGGTCTTAAATACGTTAGTATACATTAGTGTGCATCTGGGGCACCTAAATTTAATATGATATTTCGGGTGGAAAACTGATGAAACGCGCACCTACTTCAGAGATTATCTGGTTGTTTGTATTAACTCGTTTACTACTCGTACTGGTTACATATATCGGCTTTATTTTGTTTCCAGTGCTTCCACATGTATATCCTGTCTCGCCGGTCGATACAACTGCTCTACTCACTTCCTGGAATCATTGGGATGCTGCCAATTTTACACGCATCGCCCAATTTGGTTACCAAACAATCTATGATACAGCCTTTTTCCCGCTTTTTCCCTTGTTAATCAAAGGTATAGCTTTTCTCTTTGGAAACAATGGTTACATAGCCATAGGCATGCTTCTCAGCAACCTGGCGCTTCTTGGAGCCTTATTTGTACTGTACCAGATTGCGTCTGATATCCTTGGTGAACAGGTCGGACGACGCACATTGTTGTACCTTTGTATCTTTCCAACGGCGTTTTTCTTCTTTACCGCTTATAACGAATCTCTCTTTCTGTTCCTGACTGCCAGTTCATTTCTTGCAATGCGTCGTCAGAAGTGGTGGTTAGCTGGCATTCTAGGCTTGTTTGCTGCTTTGACGCGTTCAGCAGGTTTATTACTTGTCATCCCATTTCTTTACGAACTGTGGAATACAAGGGATAACCTCACAACTACTGATCAAAACGTTTCCTATAAAATTCCGAGTATGATGCTCAAAGTCTTCCCTATATTTCTCATACCATTAGGCACTTTACTCTATTGTTTTTACTGTTGGAAACTCTTCCAGAACCCTCTCGCGTTTGCCGCTGTGCAAAGCCACTGGGATCGACATACAACCTGGCCCTGGGTTGGTATTTGGACAACTCTGCGAGAACTATTGCTGATTCAACCTTTCGGCTCTTTCTTTGAAGTTCATCTGCTCCTTGATCTGGCTGCTACCATTAGCTTTATTGTGCTGGCAATCCTGGGATGGCGCAAGTTACGCATGAGTTACAACATCTGGATTATCTTGTTACTTTTCTTTATGCTCATCAGTCCGGCGATCGCGCAACACGATGTATTGGTATCCAACCAACGCTTAATACTCGAAATGTTCCCTGCATTTATTACCTTAGCAGCTTTAGGCATCAAATATCCTCGTCTACATCAAGGACTCCTGATCGCATTTCCCTTTTTCCAAGCAACATTGGCTGTACTTTTTGTGCTGAATCGTTGGATGGTATAATTATCTGGTAACTCGACGTATAATGAGCAGGGTATCGTAATCTCAATCATTTCAAAGGGAATAAATAATGCATTGGCTACCGATCTTACACTTCAAAATATTCTTGTGGTTCGGCGAGCCATTAGCCGCGCTCATTTCGCTTGCAACATTACAGAACGCCCTGAATAGTTTCGGATATGCAGCAGTAACTCTTTTTATAATGATCGAAAGTTCAGGCATCCCTTTCCCTGGTGAGACAATGCTCCTGCTAGCTTCATTTTATGCTGCCGTAAGTCACCAATTACAAATACCTTTGGTGATAGCCTGCGCTGCTTTTGGCGCCATCATAGGAGACAACATCGGTTACTTAATTGGTCGTACAGGTGGCCGGGCTTTTGTTTTGCGTTTCGGTAAATATGTTTTTATTAAACCTGAGCATCTGGCTCGCGCAGAGGTATACTTTGCAAAACATGGCGATAAAACGGTCTTTTTTGGTCGCTTCATTGCTGTTCTAAGAGCCTGGGCTGCGTTCCTGGCCGGCGTTAATCACATGCATTGGCGCACTTTCCTCATTTACAATGCCGCTGGAGGTATTGTGTGGGCTACAATCTTTGGCACGCTCGGATATGTCGCTGGCCGTTTTTTTCATGATAACTTCGCACAGGTGGAACGGCTAGCCACTACATTAGGTTGGCTTGGAACAGGATTGATTATATTTGCTGTTCTAGTAGGGTTGATTGTGTTTCGTATGCGCAGACATAAGCGTGCTCAAACTCTTACCCAGACAGTAGCGATTGAAGAGAAGCAAAAAGAGGAGCTGAAAACTGGCCAGTAGTTCACACATTTCAGAATGAACTACTTGGTCACGACAAATCGTTTGCGAGTAGCTTGATAAAGCAAAGCAACGATAAATCCAAAAATAAGCAGGTCACGCACAAGAACGACAGGATAGAATGCTGGAAGGAGTGGTACATATTTGAGTGGGACAGAATCATACATATTGGGATAGATCCACGTAGTCAACAGTCCTATAATTCCCCAGGTAATCAGCCATTTCCAGTTAGCTTTTCCTACAAATGCAAGCATAGGAGCAATCCACATTAAATACTGCGGACTAAACACTTTTCCCGTGATTATTATTATCAAAATGATTAACAGACTGGCAGTATAAATATCTAGCTTACCTCTCCACTGAAGCCAAAATGTATACAACAGACCCACTACTAAACACAATGAACTCGACAGTGAAACTGTTTGAGTTAATGCGCTGAGTATATTGACAGACCCATATGACTGTATGATTTTGATTGGAAAGCCCCAAAATGTACCAATCCACAAAATCGTTGCAGGAACAGATTCAACCTGAATGGGTCGATTAAAAAAATAAAGAAAAGGATTAATAGTATCCACAATATTTAGTGAAAGTGAAAGAAGCGTTACCACTACGCAAATTCCACAGTATACTCCGAGAGCGCTCCACCTGTGCCATGAGTACCACTTCTCGCTATATTGCTTTTGTTGGGCAATTAGAAAGGGGATAACTAGCATTACCGGGAAAAATTTGAACATGGTTGCCAGAGCCAGCAGAGCAAATGCCCATTTCCATTTTGTTCGAGCAGCCAGGAGCACCGATCCCAAAATCAAAGCTGCAGGAACTAAATCAAATCTTGCTGCTGCGTCTCCCCAATTCACAATCACCAGATAGAAAGCAAATGCAATTGCAGCACTGGTAGATCTGGTTTTACTGAGAACAAAAAAAATGAGTGCTGCTAATAGCAACATCCATATGGCAAAAGCGACCTGGTACCAGGCAGTTGGAGCAATAAGACCCAGGCTAAAAGGAATAATAAACAATAGTGGATACTCATATGGTAAATTACGAAATGATCCTGAAGTATTCTGGGATTCTGCCAGGTCAATAATTCTGGTAGGAACCCCTCCAGACTTCATACCAACAATAATTGAGGCAGGTGAGAAATTTTTTTTAAGAAAAGAACATTGTTCAGACGGAAGTACATGAACTGCATGACTGCCTTGCCAGAAAACTAGAGCGTAACATTGATATTTACCCGCATCTGTTCTAGGTTTAAATAATTGATATGAGACGGCATAAAACAGAAGTCCGCACATCACTAGAACAATGCTTATATTCAGCAAATTGTTCCAGAATTGCTTCTCATATGCCTTAAGTTCACTTTTTGGCTTTAGAGTGGTGTCAGAATTATTTACATGCTCATTATTTAGCTTAAACATAATAAGTATGACTCCAAATGAGCATCTTTACCGTAATTGTGCCTATTTTTAGCTTTTACGAACAAAAGGAGAAAGAAACTGAAAATAAAAATAGCCGTATATCCATTAAAAGTTTCAATAGGACAATAGGTGTATAGATGCGTAATATCTTTGCGTGTGGTATGATAGCATACCGAAGGATGGGACGCAAGCTAATAGACCAATCGGCACACAATACCATCTCTTCTTATTTACATAGAATAAAGTGAGATTGTGTTATGCCAACTTTGGAAACAGGTCAAAGTTTTGAACGCTATCGTATTATACAGTGGTTAGGGAGCGGTGTATCAGGTGAGTGTTATAAAGCCGAAGATACTATGTTGCATCGCACAGTAACGCTTAAACTTGTTCACCCAAATGTGACATTACCAGATCCTGCTCGAAGGCAGTTTTTCCGTGAGATGCAAGGTATAAGTATTCTCAATCACACCAACCTCGCACCTGTGCTTGATTATGGCGAATTTGATGGCAAACTTTATGTTGCTCGTCGTTATATTAGCAATGGTTCACTTCTAAGTCACATTGGTAGATTGTGGTTCCAGGCTCCTTTAGATGTATTCGATGCTGTACTTTATGGGCATCAATTAGCTCAGGCTTTGCAACATATACACAATCGTGGATATGTTCATGGTGCTCTTACATTGGCTAACATTCTGGTATTACGCGGGCCTAACGCGGTTCAGGAAAGCGGCTATGCGCCTTTCCTGCTTGCCGATGTCGGTCTCACACATTTTGTACGCCGCTTAGGTGAAAAAAATAGTACTCCCCCGCCAATCACTGCTGCACCTGAACAGCTTTATAAGCGCATTATCCCGGCCAGTGACCAATTTGCCCTGGCAGTTCTCCTCTATTACTGGTTGTCAGGTCGCCCACCATTTATTGGCTCACCCGAAGAAATAGAACAATTTAAACTCACAGAAACGATTACGCCTCTTTCTTCGATTAACTCCAACATTACGGTTGAACAAGATGGGGTAATATTACGCGCACTATCTGTTTCCCCAGAAGATCGATACCAATCTGTGCAAGCGTTCGGCGATGCCTTATTGGCTACTTTGCCTTCAAAAACTCAACCTGTATTTCAAACAGAACCAGCCAATCACATCCTATCAAATATTCTCGACTCCTTTGAACCAACCTCTCAGCCACTTGCCAGGCAATTCACTGTACCAATTCAGCAAAGTGAAACAGAGACCGAAATACTACAGCATGAGACAGTTTTTGTCCCACAACCTGCGATAGATGTTTCTCAACCTTCTTCAAATGCTCTCGCGTCAGAACCTTCACCTGAGCCCGATTTATTTCTTGTAGCACAGTCAGCAAGCGCTCAAGGACATCAGTCTAAGATACACTTTGAGGATCCTGCCATCCTCGCGCATCTCATCATCTTTTCCCCCTACTCAGAAGAACCTTATACAGTTGAATTACAAGGTGACGAAACGACCATCGGTCGTGCTGGCTCCAGCGATATTTTACTTGACCGGGATGATCTTACTTCAAGGCACCATGCATTACTGAAGCGTGAAAATGATCGTTTCATGATCTACGACAGACGTAGTGCCAACGGTATTCAGGTCAATGGGCAGCAAATCCAGAGTGACATTGGTTTCCCACTAGTTGATGGAGACAATATTAAAATAGGAAACTATGAACTCACCTTTCGCACAGCCACAGCTATTGTCATTGACCAAAGTAATCCAAGCTTAGCATCCACACCTTAAACACAGCAAGATCATTCGACTTATCTACAGTGTACTATTCATCTCAACTTTTCTATTGATTACCTAAAAATACCGCTCACATACCGCTCATTTTGATCGACATTTTTAATCTCAACCATTGTTTCTATTATGCATGCTATTTCTTGCTGGTCTAAAGGCGTTGGACTCACTTGAACAGCGAATACAAAATAAAGAAATTCGGAGACCATAATACTTGACATATTTGCATATCTTAACTATACTCTATAAAGTAACTGTATAGTACAGTATCTGAAACTGTAAATTACAAATATTTCATCAAGCAGGTCTAAGTGTCAGTACGTTCAGATGAAAATGGTAAAACTAGTGGCCGAGTACGCCTGATCCAGGCGGCTCAAAAGCTAGCTAAAGAACGCCATTTTGCTGATATTACTATTGACGAGATCATCAAAACGGCAGAACTCTCGCGCCCAGCTTTTTATTATCATTTCTCAGGTGGAAAAGAAGAACTGCGTGCAGAATTGGTGCAGTGTGGATTACTCCCCGAAGCCCCAATACAGGACACACGACAAATAATTTTGGAAGCAGCCCTACGAGTATTTGCACGTTCCGGCATTTCAGCAGCAACATTAGATGACATCGCCACCGAAGCAAATGTATCACGTGGAGCACTTTGTTGGCACTTCCATAATAAGGAAGAGTTACTGACAGGTATTATCAAACACTATGGACCTCATTCTATGTTGCGTCCAGTGATTGAGCAAATCGAGCAAGATCTGCAGAATGGTATTCCCCTTGACGATGAAACAATCTTTCGTCGCCTTGCGGGTGCTTTCTACGATAGTTTTACCGCCCAGGGCGATTACACTCGCCTGGCGATTCTATTGGTATACACACACCCCGAAGCTGCCCAAATACTTGCAAACAAGATTGTGACAGGTCGCAAGAGCATCATTGAATACATACAAAAACGCCAGGTGGAAGGTCACTTTTGCAAGCATATCGATCCTGGATTATTTGTGCAGATGTTGGCTATGACTTTCGCAATGCGTGTCATTTGCCAGGGCTTCAATGAGCTTTTATCATTTGGGCAGCTCTCAAGAGAAGAAATCATCGACCAGCTAGTTTCTTTACTCTTGTATGGAATGGTGTTACGCAATCAGGAAATTCCCATTGGAAAACCGAGGAACGGCTAGAAGTCGGGAATCCTTACACTTTCCTAACCCTTACCATCACGGTTGGTGAGTGAGAGGAAACATTTCGTACATCGATTTGATTAGTAACTTATAATCGTTTAACAGGAAGGAGTCTTACCGCATGCAAGTCATGCAAGTTAATCCACAAGCGACTACACGCAGCGGAGGACTGGATTACAAGTGGATATTGGCAATGGTTGTCATCCTGGGTGTTTTTATGAGCATCCTGGATCAGACTATTGTCAATATTGCTATACCACGCCTGCAAACTGCCTTTGGAGCCGACATCCACGAAGTCCAGTGGGTGCTTACTGCTTATATCGTTGCCCAAGGAGTTGCGGTCCCAACGGCAGCTTACTTTGCTGACACGCTGGGCATCAAACGCTTCTATATCATTTCGCTGGGAGCATTTACCCTTGGTTCGGCGTTTTGTGGATTG
>WNGJ01008633.1_pt1 | contig 19802 bp, 19 predicted proteins | sample 5400611 | NCBI WGS metagenome assembly WNGJ01 (sample SAMN13153375, study PRJNA577476) | soil metagenome | isolation source: 40 cm soil or saprolite under Garry oak tree replicate 1 | place: USA:California | collected 2016-06-15
CACTGACTGTGGCGTCATAATCTCGTAGGTCAGCCGGTTTTTGAGCATTCCATCCTGGTGAATTCCAGCTTCGTGGGCGAAAGCGTTGCGGCCTATGATGGCCTTGTTCGGCTGCACCGGAATTCCCGTAATCTCTTCCAACAACTGGCTTGTGGGATACAGCTGCTCGCTGGCAATGCCCGTCTGGTAGGCGTAACGGTCCGCCCGCACTCGCAGCGCCATAACAATTTCTTCGAGCGACGCATTGCCCGCTCGTTCGCCAATCCCGTTGATCGTGCATTCCACCTGCCGCGCGCCATTGGCGATCGCCGCAAGCGAGTTTGCGACTGCCAGTCCGAGATCATTATGGCAGTGCGTAGATACGGTGACGTTCTCCGCGCCCGACACCCGCTCGCGAATACTGCGGATGAGGTCTCCGAACTCTGCTGGGACGGTGTAGCCCACCGTGTCCGGAATATTCAGCGTGGTGGCGCCTGCTTGGATCACAGCTGCCAATACTTGAAACAAGAATTCGGGATCCGTCCGCGTTGCATCTTCGGGTGAGAACTCGACGTCAACCGGCGATTATTGGACGCGGAACTGCGGCCGCAACCGCCTGCACCGCTGCAAAGTCGCCATCGGAGGCGATTGGGAAGCCTGCCTCGATCACATCCACGCCAAGCCGGTCAAGTTGCCGGCCGAGCCGCACCTTTTCCTGCACATTCATGCTGCAGCCCGGCGACTGCTCGCCGTCGCGCAGAGTCGTATCAAAAATCGTAATTCTCGTACCTTCCATATCGGACTCCATGGTCGAATACTGTGATCTTAAGAGTCGCAGCTCCGAAAGCAAAGCTTATTATTTTTCTGAGTTGTTAAGTGCTGCTAATACAATTAGAATTACTTATGTTAGCTGTAATTTCATTAATAGGAAATATTAATAGGGAATGTGGATGGACATTTCGCAGCTTGAAGTATTCCTGGCGGTAGCTCGCGAAGGGGGCTTCTCTCGTGCCGCCGACAAACTCTATCGTACTCAGTCCGCGGTCAGCCAGGCAATCAGAAAACTGGAAACGGAAATCGGCGAATCCCTCTTCGACCGTTCTTCCCGCGACGGCCAACTGACCGACGCCGGTCGCGTCTTGCAAGAATATGCCGAGCGCCTGCTGAACCTGCGAGAGAACGCTCGTGAAGCGCTGGTCGAACTCCGCGAACTGCAAAAGGGCAAACTCGTCGTCGGCGCCAACGAATTTACCGCTCTCTATCTTCTGCGCGTGTTGGCCGAGTTTCGGCGCTTGCATCCTGCCATCCGCATTGTGGTGCAACGCTCGTTGGGCAGCCACATACCCGACGACGTCCGCCGGCACAACTGCGAGTTTGGCGTACTGACCTATGATCCACAAGACCCGGAATTGGCGTCCGCTGTAGTGTATTCAGACGAACTTATCTTCGTAGTTCCCGCTCAACACCCTCTTGCCCGCGAATCACGAGTGAGCATCCGCCAACTAGGCGCCGAATCCTTCGTCGCCCACATCGTGAACTCGCCGTACCGCGAAAAAGTTATCCAAGCGTTTAAGAAGTACAAGACTCCTCTGCACATGGGAGTAGAGTTGCCAACGCTACAGGCGATCAAGCGCTTCGTGGCCCTCGGCAACGGCGTCGCCTTCCTACCCGAAATCAGTGTCGAGGACGAAATCGCCAGGGGGGAGTTAGTCCGAATTCCAGTGCAAGAACTGCGCGTGCATCGCAAACTGCGCCTGATCTACCGCAAAGCAGCAACGCTGTCTCATGCCGGACGCGCCTTCCTCAAGATTGCCGAATCCGTAGCCCACACTCTGGGTGGACGATATCGCTTCGAGCGCGAGAGACAGCGCCCCACTTGGCCTGATAAAGCAGATCGTGTACTCTCCTAGTACTCATCGGGACGCCGTCGCCCGATCTCGCGTGCAGGGGAGCTAGAACGTTGCAGTCGCTGCCTGCCAGACTCGTTCGCTGCATTCATCGGACAACTGTGCTTTCCTTTTCCTTGTTCCTGCCTGTTTTTTGTATTTCCGTCGCGGCACAACAGTTCACGGTAACCGGCACCGTGCGGGACACGACCGGGGCAGTCATCTCGGGCGCCGAAGTCACGCTTCGCTCGGCGCATCTCGCGCGGACCACACAAACCGGGCTGGACGGGGTATTTGTGTTCTCCGGAGTCGCGGACTCGTCTGGCACGGTGCAGGTCACCGCAAACTCGTTCGCTCCCGCCGAGCAGCCCTGGTCCGCAGCCGGCGACACTGTCCAGCTCACATTCACCTTGCGAGGACTGGCACAGGGTGAGCGTGTTGTGGTCTCCGCAACCCGCAGTGAGATGAAACTCTCAGAAGTTCCGGGCAGCGCAATCCAGCTTTCGCCGGTAGACGTACGGGCGAATCCCTCGCTGACTCTCGATGATCTGCTCCGCCAAGTGCCAGGGTTCTCCCTCTTCCGCCGCTCCAGCAGCCGGGTTGCGAATCCGACGACGCAAGGAGTTTCTCTTCGCGGTCTCGGTGCGAGCGGCCCCAGCCGCGCACTGGTGCTCGACGATGGCGTTCCTCTGGTGGATCCATTCGGCGGCTGGGTTTACTGGGACCGCATTCCGCGCACCGAAATTTCGAGTGTCGAGGTCTTTCGCGGCGGATCTTCGAGCCTGTATGGAAGCGACGCGCTTGCCGGAGTCATACAGTTCCTTTCGCGCGTTCCGCCAGGCCCGTCCATCTCCCTTGAAGCGTCTTACGGCACGGAAAACACGCCCGACCTCTCTCTATTCGCGGGAACCGCAGTATCGCGCTGGGACATCAGAGCATCCACAGAAATGGCCCACACCGACGGATACATTCTAGTTCCATCCTCCCAGCGCGGAACCATAGACACCGCCGCCAATTCTGAGCACGCAACCGTCGATGCGCAACTGGGATACAAAATTTCGGATAACGGCCGCGCCTTCTTCGATGAAGCCCGCCACAATGGCACGCCGTTTCAAAAGAACAGCACCGCCACGGGCTTTGGCGTTGCCGGCGTTAACACGGCAATCGGCAGTCACGATTCCGTTATCGCGCGAGTGTTCGGTCAGGCCCAGGGATACGACCAGACTTTTTCCTCGATACAGTCGATCAATTCGCCTCGTGACCGCGAGCAACCAACCAACATCCAGCACGTACCTTCGCAGGAAGGAGGCGGCTCGCTGCAATGGAACCACGTGCTGAAGAGTCACACATTAATCGCAGGCTTTGATCTGCAGGAGGTGATCGGCGCCAGCAACGAACAATTACTCCTCGCATCCGCCAACAAGGTCTCGGGAGGCCGCCAGCGCTCGACCGGGCTTTTCGGTCAGGATATTTTCCGCATTGGTACCAAATGGACCGTGATTGCAGGTGTTCGCTGGGACCGCTGGAAAAATTTTGAGGGCAGCACCGTGCGTTTCCCGCTTCCTTCAGGCAGCCCCGTCACTCAGCTTTTCGCGGACAGAATCGAGAACTCGTTGAGCCCGCGCTTGTCTCTCATGCGCGCGCTCAACCGCAATATTTCACTCTCCGTCTCCGGGTACCGCGCCTTTCGCGCGCCAACTTTGAATGAGCTATACCGCAGTTTTCAGCAAGGCACCATCACTACCAAGAACAATCCCCAGCTTCGCGCCGAGCGGCTAACCGGAGCCGAAGCAGGCTTGAAAGCGACCGCGCTCAACCATCGGATGGAGACGCGCGCAACCCTCTTCTGGAGCGACATTGTCGATCCCGTCACCAACGTGACGCTGGACCCGGCAACCCGCCAGCGTCAGAATCTCGGTCGCACCAGATCGCTAGGCACTGAACTGGATGGCGCGCTGCACCTGAGCAGTTCAATCGAGCTTTCGGCGGGATACCAATACACCCATGCCACGGTCGTGGACTCACCTTCGCTGGTTGGCAAATTCGTGGCCGAGGTGCCGCGACACCAATTCACCTGGGAGGCGCGCTACTGGCGCCCTTCCCTACTAATGGTCAACGTGCAGGGCCGCTATTCCGGAGCTCAGTTCGACGATGACATCAATACCCTGGTGCTCAAGCGTTATTACTCCATGAATTTGTTCGTAGGACGACAGCTGCATAGCGGTTTAGTGGTTTACATTGCGGCCGAGAATCTGTTGAACCAGCGATATGTTGTTGCCTTCGCCCCTCCCATCTCCAACCTGGGGCCACCCATCCTCGCCCGGATCGGCGTTCGCTACGACTTTCCACCTTCACGGTGAGGGTGCTGGACGGACTCGCCTGATGTGTTCTCCATCGAACAAGCTTGACGAATCTATTCCAAACAGCACACAATCTGACCCACTTTTCGGGCTTTTGCAGTATGATCAACTCTCCTCGGCTCCGAACGAGACAGGGCACAGGACGCAAGATGTCACCCCGCAAGCGGTTGTTATTTGTAGACGATGAAGCGAGCATCCGGCTCACTTTGCCTCCCATCTTGCGGGAAAGCGGTTTTGAAGTCAGGACTGCGGCCACTGTCGCAGAGGCCTTAGGCGAGATCAGCGGCTCGCACTTCGATGTATTGTTGTCCGATCTCAACATCAGCGAAGCCGGCGACGGATTTCGCGTCGTGAAAGCCATGCGGCATTCGCAGCCGCGGTGCGTCAACCTGATCCTAACTGGATATCCCGGATCCGAAACCGCCACTGTGGCGCTCCAGCATCAGGTAGATGACTTTGTGATTAAGCCGGCGGATGTTGACGGCCTGATCGCAAGCATTCAAGAAAAACTCGCATCCCGCGAAAAAGAATAATTCCAGAAAGTGCCTCACCTGCGCTGTCCGGTTGTGCTCTTCAGCCCCAAAGCGGTGTCGGCAAGGTCCAGGTAATGTTCGAGCCGGGACGGCTCTTTGGGTGTCTGAGTTAGGGGAATCAACCTCGGTCCTTCGTCTCGGGCAGCAGGTTCAGTCGGCGGGATACGGCTCAACTTCTTGGCTGAGGAGGTCTGCTTTGTCTGGGAGGCAGTCTTCCGCGCTGATTTGCGTTTCAATCATCCTCCCCTTTTCCAGTTACCCCTTGCGCTCTGTGTCCTGATGAAAAGTTACCGAGGCACTGGCCTTAGTCTCCCCCGCAGTAAATGCCAGTCCGCGATCATGTTCAGCGGGAGGCGCCCCAGCCAGCTGCCGCTTGCGATTCTCGATTTCGCGCAGCTCCCGAATAATAGCAAGCTCTTCGCGCGCGTATTCTTCCTCGTTGATTTCTCCGGACTCCAGCTTCAACTGCAATTCCAGAAGCCGCTCTTTCACTGGAGCGTCGTCAGTGTACTGCTCCTCGGCGATTTTCTGCAGAGTCTTCAGTACAAAACGAAACCCCGAGAACGGCAACCCCAGGAGATCGTCAACCAGAAACATGCTTACTCTTTTCCCCAGCTGCCCTAGCGCGCAGCCACTGGCTCCAGCTTGAGCCTTATGTTAACAAAATTATAGGGCGGCCACGGGCCCGTGTACTTGAACTTCAGCCTTTGCCCGTATTTCCTCGCTATTTTGTTCACCGCGCTGTCGAATTGCGGCTCCCGCTGCCGCTCAACCAGAAACGCGGCGTTCATGATCATTTTGTCGCCGATCGGCTGGTTATCGCGCGAGGCTACGCAAACACCCCTCAGAGCTTCATAAATTTCCCGCACGTAGCCGATCGAACGTTCGGCCAAGGCCTTATCGATCATGCGCCCCAATTGCATTCGCGCTAGATACGTCGATTGCAGGTGTTTGCGGATAATCTCCTGATGGAACTGCCGGATTTCTTCGTCGTCACTCTTGATGTCCTCAATGATCTGGTCCCGGTCCCAATTGACCTTGAGACCAAACTCAAATTTCCCCGCCATCTGGTGCAGCACGTCCTTCAGCGACGGATATATGCTTTTGAGCACCTCTCGAATGTCGTTGTCGGTGCGGAACACCGTTCCGAAACTCATAGGAATAATTGTGTAATTCTTCATCACTGTCTCGATCACATGTTCATGTGCGAGGGCGTTCTCGCGCGTCGGATCAAAGATGTACACCGATGTGTTGCTAACCACAGCGGCAATATCTTGATAGTTAACCGTATAAACCATTTCACCGCTGCCGCCGATTCCGCTGCGACCGAAGGTCACAGGATCTTTGGATTGCACAATGCCATAGACGTAGCGCCCGCCCTCTCCCGGAGCAATTTCGCCGACCCAGGAATTCGGGCCAATCTTTACGCGTACATCATCCCTCGATTTTGTGCTCTTGCGTGGCCTGGCCAGAGTTTTCGTCGCCATAGTCTTATTCGGTCGCTTCATGCGATGAAGCTCCCGTTCCTTCCGTTCTCAACCATCCTCAGTGACGCCGGAGTTTCAGACATGAGAAACCGGGAAAATCAGTTTAAAAATTGTACCCTTTCCAGTGCTGCTGCGGACCTGGATCCTCCCGCCGTGATTTTCCAGAATACCTTTCACGATCCAAAGCCCTAAACCAGTTCCCTTCTCTCCTTTTGTAGTAACGAAGGGTTCAAAAATCGTGCTGCGGATTTCAACCGGAATGCCGCTTCCGGTGTCCGCAAATACGACGCTAATTTCGCCATACATCCCCCGCAGAGACTTGGTATAACGAGTGCGAATGGTGAGCCGTCCCCCGCTCGCCATGCTGTCCTGCGCATTCACGACCAAGTTCGAGAGCAACTGCCGGAATTGATCGGCTGAGCCTTTCATCGCGGGCAGTTGGCCGAACTGCTTGTCCACCTCGATGCCGGATTTCGACAGGGGCCGGGAGAATAGCGTCAGAGTATCTTCCGCAATTAGGTTCAGATCGAAAGTTCCTAACTGTCCCGCGTTGCGGTACAAACCCAGCATTTGCCGGACGATTCGCGTTACCCGGTCGGACTCGCTCTTCAAGGCGTCGTAAATGGGCTGGGCCTCGGGCTGTACCCGGTTCTTCAAGAGAAATATGGCGTTCTTGATCGCCTCCATCGGGTTATTGATTTCATGGGCAATCGTACCCGCCAGCCTGCCAGTGGCGGCAAACTTTTCCATCTCCAGCATGCGCCGTTCCAACTGCAACTGCTCCAGCTTTTTCCATGTGGAGAAGTCCCGCAGTACCGTGACCGTATAGGCCACTTGCCCGCGCGCGTCGTAAATCTTGCCAGACCGGGCGGCGTACTCCACTTCCATCCCGGCCGCCGGACTGTAAAGATGAAGCGCCTTGTTCTGGTGCTCCAGGAAGGAAAACGTGAATGAGGTCAGGTAAGCATCCAGTTTTGCCTCATTCTTGACGATATGCGGGTCCTTCGCGCCCGGCGCAAACAACTCCTTGGCCAATGGATCGAGCAGCACGATTCTCGCCGAGTTGTCGGCAACAACAATCGGGTCTCCGACGTTCTCAATGACTACATTTAGACGGTCGCGATCTTGGCGTACAACTTCCTCTGCCGCCCGCAATTTTTCCAGGTTCGCACGCACTTCCTGATCGGCCCGGCGCAGATCAGTTACATCGCGCATCATGGTGACCATCCCCGTCCTGCTCTCGCTCACGTAAGTGGGCGCGCACACTGCTTCGAACAGCACCTCCTCACCCTCCATCACATCCACCAGCGTCAAATCGCGGGAGGTATCGTTTCCGCTGACCACCATCGACGAAAGGGCCGCGGAGAACAGGAGGTTATTGAACTCAACCGCCCGTTTCCCGCCTTCACTTACACCTTCCGGCACGCGGAAAAATCTCTCCGCCGCCCGGTTCTGAATGATCACTCGGTGTTGATTGTCGGTGAGGATCACGGGATCGGCCATGCTTTCCATGACCGTAGTCATACGGGAAATCGTGATTTCCATGTCCCGCATGCGGTTGTAGTAGTGCTCTACCTTGAACAGCCGCGATAACTGCCGATTGGCGCGTTCCGCGAGGCTGCGGAAATGGCGGATCTGAGTTTGTGTCGTGTTGCGACCAAGTTGTCCGATCACCAGGCTGATATACGAGCGCATGCCGCATGCAGAACATACTTGCTGCTGGATCTGGAACTTGCGCTTCGCATCGGCGTTCTGCACCGCGAGGCAGTCGCTCCGCCGCTCGCGTTCAGCCTCCCAGCAGCGACTCTGGCTGCGGTAGATCATGGGATGAACATAGAGTGAGCCAGCCTTAATTACTCCATCAGGCAATAACGCCGGTTTGAGGGTCAATAGGGTCGAGACTAGAGGGTTCTCGCTCGCCCACAATGATGTTCGGAATTTTTCCAGGAATGCGTAGTCGCAATTCAACGATGCTGCAGGCTTGATTTCACCGGTATCGAAGTCCACTTCGAGCGCGGCCGCGCGAGGAAACTCCAGATGAACAATCTCCTCCAGCAGGATGGGAAGAATCTCTTCCGGCCTCTCGGCCGCAATCAGCCGCAACGCGGCGGACTCACTGGAGGATCTCTGGTCGACGACCTGCTCGCGTCTGCGTCTCAACGCTGGACTCGCCATATAACTGCGCCCTTCGTCGGGTGCCGGAAAGATCTATGGATATGCAGTGTGGTGGAATGTACCGCCAGCTCTCCAGGTTTCGTGCCGCTTCGGGCTCTGCCCAATCCTGCCCCTATTAGCGGGGCGAGCCGCGCCGTACCACGGCTCGCCGCACCGGAGTACGCGCAACTCGCCGAGTCGTCTCGATTTCAACTTCGGGGACAGGTTCCGCTCCCAATTGCGGACGCGATACCAGGCCCGTAAGGCCCACGGCATCTGCATACTTCAAGTAGGTATCGATCGAGGCCACGACCACGCGCGCCTCCACCGTAATCAGGTCGATGCCCACAAGGGAAATGCGCACCCAGGCGTCAATCACAATGCCCTTGTCAAGGATCCGGTCGAGCACATCGATCAGGCTCGACCCGCCCGAAATTCGTTCGACCGCCATGGGACAGTCCTCCTGTCTTATCTGCTGCGGCTAGCGTTTACGCCGCGCGCGCACTGCCTTGACCTTCTTCCGCTGCCCAACTTGCTTGCTTTTGCCCTCGGCAAGTGCCGGAACAACTGGAGACTGCATCGTCAGGTGCGGATCGTACTTCCACCAGTTCAACCCGATCTGCTCTGCTTTATCCACCGAGCAAACCAGCAGCCGGATGCGGATGGTGAGCAGTTCGACGTTCGCCAGGGACACGCGCACGTCACCTGCAATCACCAGTCCCTTATCCAGGACCCGATCCAGAATATCGACGAGATTTGTTGTTCCCGAGACGGTTGGCACTCGTTCCATCAGTTGACTTTCTCTTGCTTGCTAAACCTGCAGACACCGCGTTCGCGGGCCTGATGCTAAATGCACCAGCAACAGCATGTCAACGTTGAACCAATTATGTGCGAGGAATACCGCCGCCTCAGACTTCGCCGCGAATTGGATTCAGTGCTGCTGGAAGCCGTTGCCCAAGACGGATCATTTCTCCAGCAGATTCCCCAGCGGCCCCAAATCGAGATTCAGGTCGGCGGGAGTAAGCCCAAAATGCTCCGCCAGTTCTCCGATCTTGGCCTCCAAGGTCATGAGAGCCTGCCCCATGTCCTCGACCTGCCCTTCCGTGAGTGACCCGCCCTCCATTCTGCGAATTGCCTGCCGTTCTAAAAGCTGCCGCAATAGCTCGATCAAGCTAAGAACTAATTTTGCCAATCCCTGCTCAATGTTCTCCGGCGTACAGTCGATCCGCGATTCCGGCGCTTTAGGATCAAGCCGCGCAACTCCCGTTTCTATATGTGCAGGTTCTTGCATTTCAGCTCGTCACCATTCTGGAACCGTGAGAAACGGTCCCTGGAAACTCACTCACTGGCCAGGGGCCACTCACGCGCACGTTTATTCCTTCGGGAACCGGGAGGCCGCGCAAAACTTGCTCGAATTCAGCAACCTTGCCGCGCTCCACCAGCGCGAAGTATCGCTGCCCATTTCTTAATGTGTGGTCGCTCCACTCTCGAGCGATGCCCGCGGTCACGGCTTGTAATCGGACAGCGAAATCTTCAAAAACCTGCAAATGCTTCTGCCGTTCCCGCAGGTAGCCAGCCCCGGAGTTTGAGGCAACCACAACATCTGGCCGCATGAGCCGGACTTCCATCTGCACCAAGTCTGCGATCTGATTCAGCAGCGATTCATATTCGTCAGCTCGCTCCACAAGGTGAGCTCCCAACTCGTCATCGCTCTCAAAAATGGTCGGGAAGCGAAACGGAATGATCGCTGCCGACTCAAACAACTCCATGATCACGCGATGAAATTCCAGCGCCGACGTACGCACCGGCGCGCGCAACCACACGTTCGAGTCCACATTCCGCGACAGAACCGCCGCCAAACCTGGCCCTTCGACGCGCTCCACCGGCACTCCAGCCACACCAGTCTGCGATCCTTTTGGGTAGACCGAAGCTCGCGTCACACAATATAAGAGGAGTGGCATTTAACCGCCGCCGCAAAGACACGGAAGAACTTTATTTTCCCTCCGACGGTAGGGTAGTTGCCGCGATATGCCGCATTGCGGTCTCCACCGACGTAAGTATCACGTCCAGCCCCAGATACACCAGGTCCACACCCGCCAGCGAGATAATCAGGTTCCCCCTAAGAATCACGCCTTGATTCAAAACATGATCGAGAATATCCAGGAGCGACAGCTCGTCCCCAGGATCGTCACCAGCAAAAACTACGCTACCGGCGGAAGCGCTCACTTCGACTTTTCTCCATCAGATCGCGACACAAAAGAGTATGGAGGCCACGGTCCTGTGCACTCAATCCGCCGCCGGCTTTCCCAACTCTCTGAAAATTTCTTTAGCAGGGACTCAAGCTTTTTCCGGTCCTCGCGCTTAACTAGCAGGGACGTCTGAAAGGCGAGCCCGCGCTGTCCACTGCTGATGTTTCCAAGCTTTGCGGTTTCGCTGGCAATTTGCTTCAGCGCCTCTTCAAACTTCTCCAGCTCACCGTTAGCAGAGGGTGATTCTCGCCTTTTCGGGAGCAATGCCGCCTTTGCCTTCAGATAATCCTTGCCGCTGCGAACTTTCGGAACTGCAACGGACTTGAGCGGAATTCCAAATACCTTGACCCCCCACTCATCCGCCCCTCTCACCCTTTCGAAGTCGCCCTTCAAATGGCGCGCGCGCCCGCGGACATGCAGGCGAAGAGACGTTTCGCTTCTAAACACGGTGCCAAATCGGGCTGGAAGAATCTCCGTTTCGCGCGCGATAGCAGAGACGGCCCGCTGATGTGCAACGCTGGCTTCCGCCAGCCAGTCGAGGTTTTCCATGTTCTGCGCCAGGTTCTGCTCAAAATCTATTCCAGAAACCCAGCTAACCCAGCAGACAATTCCGCCGCAATCGACCGCCTCGATCTTCGACAGCGCGACTCCAATCTCTTCAGCAGCGGTCGCTGGTCGCGACTCGCTGATTCCGTACAGATACAGAACGCGGCCGTCGGGCCGCTTCAATTGAGCCGCCATAACTCGCTCGTGAACGCCTGCAATCCCTTGCGGCCAGCAATCTCGCTGGCGAAATTCCGTACAACAAAAATCTCTTTCTCCGGATACCGTCGTTTCAAATCTGTCAACACCGATTCCTGCCACTTGACTGCGGAACGGCATCGCGGACAGTTCCCAGCGTCCTGCGAAAAGATGACGCGACTCACAAATATTGTCGTCGTAGAAAGACCCATGTCGTCCAGTTCACTGAGCAGTCGCTCCGTTTCGCGGTCCGGAAGAGGTTCTGGCAGCATCACGGGAAAAATTCGGGCCCGTTTCGAATTCTTGAGGGCCGTCATCAGTTCGCGCGCATGCAGCTCCAGTTCAGCAATCCTCACGGCGGCATCGCGGGCCAGCGCCAGTTTACGGTGCGCTGCCAGGCTTTTCAACAGCAGCCGCGCCCAGACCAGTATTCGCCCAGGCGTTCGCAGTAATTCCAGGGCATGGCCGGTGGGTGCCATGTCAACAATGACTCTTGCTTCCATGTTTCGGCCAGACGTTCCTCCCGCAAGTTCGACGATGCGGAAAATCGCCAGAACTTCGTCCAATCCAGGCGGAACAATTTCAAGCAGCTCCGAAAAAAGTCGCCGTTCGAACGAGAGGTCGACATGCACTCCGGACCCGCTTGCGGTGGTTGCATCTTCGATTTCGCCTTTGACCTGCGCGACCCAATCCTTGTACAGGCCCACGGAATCCAGCTGCGACGCGCAAAATCCGTCATCGCCTAACACCGGCTTCGGCAGATTGCCAATCTCAGTTTGGAAAATGTCGTCCAGAGAAGGCGCTGGATCAACTGAACAAATCTGCACTTTTTTTCGCGAACTTCGGCGCGAGTGAAATCCCATGCCGGCAGAGACAGTCGTCTTCCCGACTCCCCCTTTTCCAAGAACAAACAAGAGTGGCGCATCCAACACCGGCCATTTTGCCGGAGTCATTTGGACCACTATCCTCTTCGTTCTCTTCGGAACGGCAACCTGAGGAGCGTCCGACCTTCGCCCGGAAAATACGCCCTCGGCAAACCTCCTCAGTTCTGCGCTCCCAATTACCGGAAAGCCACGATCTTCCGCAATGTGGAGCTTCGACCCTGGATATGCCTTCCTCAAGAGAGACCGTGCCAGTTTGGCAGCCGCCGCCCTCTTTTTGCAAAACGAACATTTTCCCACGCGAATAACGGCCAGATTGAGCACAATAGCTTTGAGCTGCATCTCGACATTCGTGTTCTGCAGTTGGGCTACGCAACGCAATGACTCATTCAGCGCAAATTTCTCCGGTGTTGTTACCAGAAATAGCGCTGCCTCGGCGAAGGCCCGTCTTAACTCCTCAAGGCGGCCCCGCCATTCCTCAATAAACCGCTCGCCTATTGCTTGAGCACTGCCCCCAAAATGCGCAGCCAGCACCCGGTCCCGTCCAGCCGCCAATTCGAGGAAATTCAGCAGCCGCTCGAACTGCTCCGGAAGCTCGAACAGACGAAGAGTGTGCCCAAACGGCGCCGTGTCGACGACGATGCAGGAATACTTTCCCGACTGCAGAGCATCGTGGATCGCCAGCAATCCCGAAATTTCAGACATCCCAGGTAATGCAGTGTCCAAGAGCGGCGAAATCTCTTCCGCCGTAAACAGTGAGCCGCGGTCCACAAGCTCCAGCATGTTCTGTTTGTTTTGAGCAAGAAAATCGCGAAACAGCGCAATGGGATTCATTTGCCACGCAGTCAACTTGACGGTTCCGTTCAATGCTACCTTCGTCGGAGAATGGCGTAATTTCACTTGGAGAACATCGGCGAGCGAATGTGCCGGATCGGTAGAAATCAGCAGAACCCGGCCACCATGACTCCGCAGCGCAGCCCGAATGGCGTAAGCAGCAGAAACAGTGGTTTTCCCCACCCCACCCTTGCCAATAAAGAAGGTCAGCTCTGCCACGTAGGGATTCTATGCGTTTGCCTGAGGGGTGGGGCTCAACTGGCTTTTTGCTTAAGCAACTGTTCCAGGCGCTTGAGCAAGTATTGAGGGTCCTCTTCGCCCTTACGGATCCAGAGGTCGGCGATGCCCAGGCTCTCGTCGAGCAATTCACCGTATGCAGAAAGAATGATGATGGGAACTGACGGGTTGAGTTTCCTGATCTGGCGGGCAACTTGCAAGCCGTTCATCTCCGCCATCCAGTAGTCGAGGACGACAGCATGCACAGGCTCAGAGCTGAAAATCTTAATTCCCAGCGCCCCTGATTTTGCGGCCAAGACCTTGTACCCAGCAGACTCGAGCAGGGTCCGGCGCAGTTGCAGAGCCGTTTGCTCGTCATCAATGCAAAGCACTGTGGCGGTTTTGGTTCCCATTTCAGCGGCGCGCACGACCGTTCCATTGGATAAGAGAACGATCAGAGAACTCGGTTAGGGACTCGCGAATCACTATCTCGGGCTGGACGGAAATTTCACGCTGCCATTCCTTTTCGCCCTCAATTCGCGCGACCAGCGTCTCGACCGCGATCTCGCCCATTCGGCGCAGAGGCTGACGAACAGTTGTGAGACTGGGATAATGAAACGCCGCTGCCGGGATATCGTCGAATCCAACCACGGAAACATCCCGCGGAACGTGCAGTCCGGCTTCCTGGAAGGCACGCAGTGCCCCAATGGCAGAAATATCGTTGTAAGCAAATAGCGCTGTAAACGGCCGCTTCTTCTCAAGCAATTGCTTGCCGTGGGGGTAACCCAGACTCGGAGTCGAGTCCGTGGAGTCGATTTGGATCACCAGTTCTGGATCCAGTTCCAGCCCCAAATCTCGCGCCACATCCTCGACCGCGTTCCAGCGGTGGTGCGAATCTGAGCTTTCCGGGTGCCCTCGCAGAATGGCGATCTTGCGGTGTCCGAGTTCCGTCAAATGCCTGAGCGCCAGCTCAGCAGCATGACGATGGTCCAGCACGATATTCGTGACACCTTCATTCTGCGTGTGCCCGGGAATGGCAACAGCCGGCACCGGCAGAGAGTGGGCAAGGTTGAAATCTAAGGTGATGATGCCTTCGGCCCCGCGTTGAAGCAACAATCGCGAGTACTTCTCGAAAAGTTCGCGGTCGTGGCGGTGGACACCAGTGACAAAAAAATAGTCTTTCTTCCGTGCACAATCTTCGATACCGGCAATGACCGTCGAACTATAGCCGTCGCCGATCTCGTGCGCGATTACCCCAATTGTGAACGTCCTCTGCCGGCGTAGTGACTGAGCAAAAAAATTCGGGCGATAATCCAGTTTTCGGGCGGCAGCGATGATCCGCTCGCGCGTGACTTTGGGAATGTGTTTGGCTGATGGCGCGTCGTTCAGAACGGCCGACACAGTCCCCGGCGAAAGCCCGACGTGAGCGGCCACAGACTTCAACGTGACTGTTCCGCCATTCGCTTCTGGCGTTTTTTTGCTCTGAGTCATGTCTCTAACAAGCAGCAACAAGGCCGTTCGGCTCAGGGGTCCAGTTTCGCCCTTAGGGCGTCCTATTATATGGTAAGGCCGCTTCCACGCAAGCAGGTAGCCCCGGTTGTGAAATGAGCGCCCGCGGAGTTAGACGTTCTCATCTTCCTACCGAGAGCAACTCACAAGTCCTGCGAATCGCATCATGCTGGATTGCGTCTCGCGCCAGGAACTCGAACCCGTGCCGCAGCCCGTCTCGATAACGGACAAGGCCACGCAGCTTCAGCGGGGCGCCGCCGCCCGGAAGCGTAAGCTCTAGCGTAGCCACCTCGCCTGGTTCCAATTCCCCGGTTAGCGTGATGCCGATCCCGTCTTGTCCAAACTCAATAGACCGCCCCCAAAGCTCAATCGGGGCGTCCGCGCGAAAGACTTTCGCGGAAACTCGAATATCAAGGGGATAGCGTGGAAAGCGCCGCTTTCTAGCCGGATCAGACGGGCTCGTGCTCATCAGTTCTCACTTTCACTGTGCTTTGACCCGGGGAAGTTGTATTTTGAATTGTCCCTGATCGCAATCTGTAGCTCAACCCCACCGCACCAGCGAAGTAAAGCCGTGAGCGATTGCGCCTTTTGCGAAATGTAGGCTGCTAGTGCGCGAGCCCAGCTGTCCAATTCACCACCAGTGTGAGGGGACGATTTCCAACTCGCGACTTTCCCAAGCTGTTGATCAAGAAACGCCCATCTGGAGCGACGTCGTAGCCTACATCGAATTGCAGTGTTTGCCCGACGGCCGTGTGGAAGAGCACCTTGGGTTCCCCGGTCTGAATTGAGCCGTTTACCACTGCAATAGGAAACTCAAGAACATCATCGTTATTGACGGCAAAGAGGGCCTTGCCGTCCGGCCGCCAGCGCGGGGTAGTAGCGCCTGTCGTAGAAACCTGCCCCTTCGGACCCGGACCTGGAAACGGAGCCACATACACTTCGTCTTTGCCAGACTCCCGCGAGGTGTACGCGACCCAATGACCATCCGCAGAGAACACCGCGTCACGTTCCCATTCGGGCGTCTGCACGAAAGGAAACGGCTTCTGGTCAGCGGCAAGCGGCATCACAAAAATATCCGTCACTCCAGGCTCACCACGGTTGTAGAGGATGTATTTTCCGTCGGGAGACCAGTCGGTTGGCGTTTCCCATTGGTCCTCCTGATAGAGGAGGCGCTGGCTTCCGGTTCCGTCCGCTGCTCTAATTGCCATGCGCGCTTTGCTCGAGCTCGCCGGAATGCTGAAATATACGACGTTCTTGCCGTCCCGTGACCATACGGGCATGCTATTGGCGCCATCCGATGTCAAGCGCGTGCGAAGGCCACGTACGACATCAAAGATCCAAACATCTGTATTTTGCACTCCATATTCAAGCGCAATTTTGCGACCGTCAGGAGACAGCCGCGGCGCATTGCTGCCGCGTTCACCAACGGTCCCGAGAACCTTTCCGGTCGTATCGAACCATGTCAGTTGGCCCTCTTCCGCAGCGTTGGAACCGGTCATATAAGTCAATAGTCCGTTGCTGGAGGCGGTGAAAACACCACGCCAAATACCTTGATCGTTCAGCGTTCGCTCCGCCACGCGGAATGAGTCTCCTTGCAGCTCCATTCGGCCAAGATCGAAGCGCTGGGCCAGCAAGTCGGTCTTGCGCATGAATAGGACGTACCCCGATGCGTATGACGCGTTGGCATCGGTTCGAATGAGCAGTTTTCCTTGCGGTCCGGCCCCACTCAAGGAGCCGCCATAAATGCCACTGAACTCCCTCTGCCCAGTATGATTGGTCGCTAAATAGAGGAAATGGTCGCCATCGGGGAAAAATTGGGGCCAGCGATGGGTGCTGTGCTTTGAAGTATCGACGGTGGTGACGGGGACAGGTGTTCCACCGGTTGCAGCCACCTGGTAAAGCCCGGTGCGGATGCTTGGCGTGAACAACAGCACGCCTTTCGGGCTCCATGCTCCGCCACGTGGATTGGACGCATCGCAGAGCGTGACCGGCGCTCCTCCAGCGCTATCAACGATCTTCAGCTTCCCCTCAGAAAAGAACCCGATCCGGCGACTGTCGGGCGACCAGAAAGGAAACAAGCCATTTTCGGTCCCCTCCAAGGCACGCAATTCGCCGGACTCGATGGATCGAAGCCAGATGCGGCCACCCGCGCCGAACACCATGCTACCTCCGTCCGGAGAAATCATCGGCGGAGCGCCAACATCTCCGGTCAGCTCAAAAGCAGTATCCTCGGGCGGCGAAATTGACGCGAAGAGCCGATGAGCGTCAGGCGGGCTTCTAAAGAAACCGAGCCCCGCGGTTATGACGGCGACGATCGCAATTAATGAAGCAGCTCCAAGAAGCCATCGCTCGCGCGGACGCCGAACGCCGGTGGAGTGACCGTCAATCTCCTTGACTGCGTTGCCGGATTCCGTTGCCCATTGCAGTTCCGCACCGATATCACTCGCATTTTGCCAGCGCTTCTCTGGGTCCTTATTCAGCGCGCGCGAGATTACGTGTTCCAACGCGGGCGAAATTGTTGCTCGTATCGCGGAGACAGGTTGCGGATCCTTTTCAAGAATTGCCGAAGCCACGCTGATCTGGCTCTTGCCCTCAAAAGCTCTCTTGCCCGTGGCCATCTCGTAGAGCAGCGCGCCGAACGCAAAGATATCCGACCGCACATCCGCCTCTTTACCCTCGATCTGCTCCGGAGACATGTATTGGATCGTTCCCACGATGCTGCCCGCAGTGGTTAGTGGGCTCACCGGACTTGCTCCAGTCATCGTCCGCGCCGCCGACAACAGTGGCGCCGACACTGAACTTGAGGTCCCCAACGCTGCTGGCTTCGCGAGACCAAAGTCCATCAGCTTCGCGCCGGACTTCGTCAACATAACGTTGCCGGGCTTCAGGTCACGATGCACAATGCCAGCGCGATGTGCCACCGCCAAAGCTTCGGCGATTTCCATCCCAATCTTCGATAATTCGTTGAGAGGCACAGGAGCCTTACGCAGCCTCTCGGCAAGCGTTTCGCCATCGAGGAACTCCATGACCAGGAAATCGGTCCCGTTCTGCGAGCCGATGTCATAGAGCGAACATATGTGCGCATGGTTCAGCGCAGAGATGGCCCGGGCCTCGCGCTCCATGCGCTGCTTGAGTTCCGGCGAAGAAGAGAGGTGAGAAGCGAGGACCTTGACCGCCACCGAGCGATCCAGGCGGGTATCCATCGCACGATAAACTTCCCCCATTCCGCCTGCGCCCAATGGAGATTGGATTTCGTAGGGACCGAGTTTCGTGCCAGAAGTTAGCGCCATCCGCGTGGCGCAATTATATACGCAAGATGAAGCCCTCTCAGGGTAATGCAATAGTCAGGTTTTGATCGTCGGCCATCCCTACCTTGGATTAGTTCCGGTTTTGCTCGTGATCCACCCAGAATCGACGTGTCCGCCGTGTAGTTAGAGCAGGCGGAAACGCGCCGTAGCCAAACCGTTCCCCAATCACCAGGGCCGCGGATCTCCGCAGAAATATCCCGGGCCGTTGATGAACCGCGTCGATGCGCGCGTGTTGGCATCGGATTTGGCAGCCAATCGGACGCTGTTCGGCACCCACGACTTTGGATAATCCGCAACATCGCACAAGAATTCCACTTGCACCTGGTTGGGAGAGTGGAACCGGCTTGCGGTGCCGTTGTTCTCCCACATGGCGCCGAAGGCATATGCGCCAATCCCGTGAAAGTAGAAGTAATCGCATGCGTCCTTAGCGGTACAGTTTCCGGGCGTTCCGCAGCGGTGTCCGCCGCACGATCCGTTGTCCCAGTTGTACTTGTCCATCCACCCGTGCCAACCTTCATGGTTGAAATCGCCGGCGCGGGAGCCGGGGTTGGCATTGGTCGCGAGATTCGGGTCATAGAGCAAACACGAGGTCTGCACTTCATTCGGGCCGAAGAAGTGAGTGGAGAAACTGCCGAATATACTCGTGTCGTCGGTGGCCGTGTGGTAGAGGTCATCATGAAACTGGTTGTCCCAGCGCTCGGCTGTTCCGCGATAGTCCACCGTGCCGTGGAAGGAAAATTGCCAGCTGTCCTGCAAGCCATAGGTGAGCAGGTAAGAAGCGTTCCAGTGCTTGGGATATTCCTTATTCACGTTGCAGGCGTCATTCCAGCCACGTGACCCCCAGTCCGACCCTCGCATATCATAAGCCTGGTATTGCCACAAGAAAAAATCCTGCCAGCATCCGTGCGTGTTCCAAAGATCTTTGTCAGCCTGGCTGGCGGTCGTTTGATTACAGTTGGCGAACACGGCGATGGCCGAGAACAACACCGTCAGGCAAACCGCCAGTTTCACTTTCCAGGAATTAGTCATGATCAGCTCCTTTAATTGATTTACCGGACCGGTGGTTCATCTTCTTTGGGTGGCTTTGCCGCTTCACCTTTTTGATCGATCCGCTTTGGGCCAGGGGCAGCCGCCTCCGGGTGGGCTTTCAGAAATGCGGCCAGCCTGCGGTTGAATGTCGCAGCTTCCTCGGTAGGCTCCCTGCGTACCCGATCCACAAAGATTCTTTCTTTCGGCTGGACGTACTTCAGCAGAGTGGCACGGGCTTCTCTGGAATCCTTGTGGTTCCACAGATACGCCTCGATGGCTTCGGCGCGAACGATCCGCGAAGGATGCTTGCCGACCGCCCAGAGGACCTCGCCATCAGTCGCAGCTCCGCGCAGATAGGCCAGGCCGTCCACCGCCTTCGCCTGAAGCATGGCCAACTTTGTCTGCTCCACGTTTTCGCCGTTCGCTACGATTCCCTTTTCTGGAAGTGGGCGGTGTAGCAATTCCTGAAAGCAATCCCTACCGACTGGACTGCGCATCTCACCCAGAACTGACAGCGCAAGAAGAGAGCGGGTGAAATCAGACTCGGCGGTGCGCTTCGCTTCATCGCAGAAGGCGGCGGCAACCGCTTTGTACTCGCGTGCCTCCTCGAGCATGCGGCGGATTTCCTCGCGCTGG
>WNGJ01004365.1_pt1 | contig 19792 bp, 19 predicted proteins | sample 5400611 | NCBI WGS metagenome assembly WNGJ01 (sample SAMN13153375, study PRJNA577476) | soil metagenome | isolation source: 40 cm soil or saprolite under Garry oak tree replicate 1 | place: USA:California | collected 2016-06-15
TCTACGAAAGTTGCATCTGGATTGCGTGGTTCATGGAACACCGCAGTTCTAAATCGATTGCTGCCTGATCGCTTGGACCATTCCGTTTACGAATTTATCTTCCGTGCGTTCGCTTTTATTCTTGGCGCCGCGGTCGGCTCGTTTCTAAACGTCTGCATTTATCGTTTGCCTGTCGATCTTTCGATTAACAGGCCGCGCCGCTCTTTTTGCCCGTCTTGTAAGAAACCGATTCCCTGGCATCAAAACCTGCCGCTGATCAGCTGGATCGTGCTCCGTGGTCGTTGCGCAAACTGCGGGAGCAAAATCCCCTTCCGCTATTTTGCCGTGGAATTGCTAACGGCGCTTCTTTTCCTCGCGATCTGGCAAAGCTTCGCGTGGCAGCTTGCGATTGCGTATTGGATTTTTGTTTCGTTCCTGATCGTCGGAACATTTATCGATTTCGAGCATTTTATCATTCCTGACCGGGTGACCATCGGTGGGATCATCGCGGGAGTCATTGTTAGCCTGATCGTGCCGGATTTGATGGACACGGATTCGCGGCTGGCTGCGGGCGTTCGCTCCATGCTCGCGGCTGGCTTGGGCTACGCGATTCTTTTGATTGTTCTGGAAGCGGGCAAAATCGCTTTTGGAAGAAAGAAAATTCGGTTCGATGCTCCGACGCCGTTCACCTGGACAAAACGTGAAGACGACGCCGATTTCATCGTTGGGAGCGAACAGAGCCTGTGGAGCGATCATTTCGCGCGCGAGAAAGATCGACTGTTGCTCGAGTGCGACGAGGCGAAGATCGACAATCACACTTATGCCGGGGTGACTTTGGATTTTCATTACGACCGGGTCGCCGTGGAAGGTAAGGTGCTGGCGCTCGATCACGTGACGCAGATTTCGGGCGTGGCCCGCGAGTTGGTAATCCCGCGCGAGGCGATGGGCCGCGGCGATTTGAAATTTCTTGCGGCGATTGGGGCGTTTCTCGGATGGCGTGCTGTGCTGTTCAGTCTTTTTGCCGGATCGCTTCTTGGTTCGATTATTGGCTTGATCACGCTCGTTGTGGGGAAGCGTGTTTGGTCAACAAAGCTGCCGTTTGGACCTTATTTGGCGTTTGGCGCGGTAAGTTGGATGTTTTTCGGGGATACTTTTCTGCGTTGGTATGGCGGATTGCTCAATCCGTAGAACCGACACTCAGAAGGCATAAGGCGACCTAAGAAACGGCGTGACCAAGTAGCCAGCAAATTTTAATCTTACTCGGATTCCTATTCGTATTCTTAATCCTTTCCTCTTCAAATGCACACGTCCCTCGACCAAGAAAAGCTCGGAGTCCATCAAGCCTCCCTTGAGTTCATCACGTGGACGATCCCTCTTTTGGAGGGATTATCCGGGAGTGCATCCGTTCGAAATCAACTCGATCGCGCCTCGACGTCGGTTCCTTTGAACATTGCGGAAGGAAACGGGAAATTCACTTCGCCCGACCGCTGCCGATTCTTCGATAACGCCCGTGGTTCCGCATTGGAGTCAGCTGCATGTCTTGATGTGATGTTGGCCAGAAGATTCGCCAGCGCGGCCGAAGTCCAAACAGGCAAAGCGATGCTCGTGAAAATCGTGTCAATGCTGTTCGGACTAATCCGCGCAAACTCTGACGTGCGGGTTTTCGAAGAGCCCGAGAGCTATCCGGCCGAGAAAGGGCAGAAAGAGGAAGTTAAGAGCAGGGAGTAAGAATAGGAGTAGGAATAGGAAATAAGATCCAATCACGTGCTGATATTGGGATTCGCCTTATACTTCGCAGGTTTCCGTCTGCGCCGTCGCCGAAGTCTGGCTCGTCGGGACTTCCGATCGCGTACGCAACATTAATCCCAAATTGATCAGTTCACATTTCCACCAGCGCCGCAGTCCATGGCAAATTTGCGTGCGGATCCGTGCGTCCGGAACAAATCCATCGTAAAGGTCGTGCCAGCCGCTGTTTCTTCTGGCGTAGTATCCGGTCGCCCATCGCCGCTTCGCCAGCGCCACAAGGCGGCGATTGTAAAACTTCATCGCGCCCGCGGCGAATCTGCCGCCGATGCCGCCGAACGGCAGGTTAAGAAATGCAAACTCCGGATCGCGATACGTTGCCCTGACCAGACCCAAATAATAGCTGCTCACATCAAGAAGGAGCGCAGCCGACATCAGTTCGGCGTCGCCCATGTAGTAATACTTGTCCTTGTACAAACTTTCGAACCAGTAACGGTAGGTGATGGGGTATTGCTGGTTGTAGTAATGAAGCCGATCCGCCACGTCCTCGCCCGCTAAACTACCCGCCAGTAAATCCGCGACGTAGTAAGACGTATAAGAACAAAAATCGAGACCAGGACTGTAAAGCGGATCAATAAAGCCGGCTGCGTCGCCCACTGCGGCCCAACCATCACCGCAAACTTTTTCACTGTGATATGGCAACATTGACAATGCATGAACGTCGCCCTCGATCACGTGTGCTGTCCCAAAAATCTCACGACCAATTGGATTGCGGAGAATGTGCATGTGCAACCGTTGGCCGAGGCTGGGTCCTTCCGGAAATTTGAAAATACGCTTGTCGTACACAATTCCTGCGCTGACGTCACCTCCATGCAAGGGAATGATCCAGACCCACCAGCCGCGACCAAACAGATGATTGGTGGCCCATTCACGACTGGTGCGACAACGATTGGCATAGTCGGGGAAACGTTCTCGCCATTCGTAGCTGTCCCACTCCTTTACGCCGGTGAATCGCGCCCAGACTGCATTGATGGGATGGTCGTTGTTAGGTCGAAGATGCCCGAGCTTACGCGCGAGCATCGCTGCGCGCCCAGTGGCATCGACAATCCAACGGCAAGTAGCGCTAAGGTAGCTACGATCGACAACGGCATTCACTCGTTGCCCCTTCCCGTTGTTGAGCTCGCAGTCTACGACCTTGGACGGCCGCCAGAGATGGCAGCCCGTTTGCACCGCGAGTTCGAGCATGTGCGAATCGAGTTTTGCCCGATCAACTTGAAACCCCGACAATCGGCTTTGATAACGTGAGCCGACCTCAACGCAATCGTCGAACGGTTGATCCGGCCAATTGGAAAACCACAGACGCAAGCCCTGTTTTGCCAGGTGATGATGACCGAGATAATGGGTGAGGCCCAAAATCCGCGTCATGTAACAACTGCTCACTTCGGTAGTTGATTCACCGACCTTGCGATCGAACTCAGCCGCCTTTTCGATGATGAGGACGCGCGTTTGGGGCCGTTTCCGTTTGAGCACCAGCGCGGTTGCCGCGCCGGAAAATGCTCCGCCGATGATTACGACGTCGTATTCAAGATTCACGCAATCAATAAAATGAACGCTAGAGCTCGTAAACGCAATCAGTTCCGGCAGGCGACGCTGTGCCACGGCGTCGAATTTTTTCTGGCACATTTCGTCGGCTCGACGGAGTTTCGCCCCACCAAAATATGATATTTACAAACGCGCGTTTGATTTTCCCAAATCGGATTCGGGATGGTTTAGAACTCATTGCCGAAGCAGGAAAAATCACCGCAGTTCGCGAGCAAACAGGTGCCCGGGGGAAAGACGTTGTCGATCTTGGCGGAAATTATCTGGCGCCCGGATTTGTCGACCTACACATTCACGGCGGAGTTGGCCGCGACACAATGGAGGCCTCAGCGGAGGCACTCCGTGCCATCTGCCACTTTCATGCGAGTGGGGGAACCACTTCGCTTTTGCTTACCACGGCGACGGCGCCAATAGAGAAGATTGTCGGTGTCCTAAGCACGGTCCGGGACTGCGTTGATCGGCGCGGTCGGCGGTCGCGCAATACCATTGGACAAATCGCGGGCGTTCATTTGGAAGGCCCATTTATTTCAAAAGCAAAATGCGGAGCGCAACGCGCGGAATTTATTGAGGATCCGTCACCGGCCACGGTGCGGCGGTTACTTGAGCACGCGGACGTAATCAAACGCGTAACGATTGCGCCGGAGTTGCCGGGCGCGCCCGAAGCGATCGGAATTTTCCACGAGCACGGAATCAGCGTGAGCGGCGGTCATAGCGATGCATGGGATGAGGACGCGAGGACCGGATTCAAGCGCGGTATGCGCAGCGCGACACACACATTTAATTGCATGTCGAGTGCGCGCCGCCGCGGAGTCTATCGCGTCGGCGGTTTGCTCGAGTTCGCGTTAAGTGAGCCGCAGATCAGTTGCGAACTGATTTCGGACGGTCATCACGTTTCGGCGACGTTGATGAAAACGTTGTACCGTGCGAAAGGCCCGGGCGGCATTTGTCTTGTAACCGACGCAACTGCTGGTGCCGGGTTGCCTAATGGATCTCGATTTTCGCTCTTCGGTAAGGATTGTATCGTGGAACGTGGCGTTTGCTTGCTCGCCGACCGCTTAGCGCTGGCTGGGAGTGCGTCGCGCATGATCGATCTTATCCGAACGCTCGTGAATGAGGTCGAGGTTGCCCTGCACGAAGCAATCGCCATGGCGACAAGGAATCCAGCACGTGCGATCGGTTTGAAAACCAAAGGCCGCCTAGCCGTGGGCGCAGACGCAGATTTTGCGATTCTCTCGCCGGAGTTGGAAGTATTGCGAACGTTCGCCGGCGCTAAGGAAATTTTCGCGTTAGATCGACAATAAAAATTCGGCGATTTCGAGCGACGCTCGCGGTCTGCTCAAACGGCTGATGTTCGCCGCCCATTCGCGCCATTGCTTTGCGCCGTCGGCAAATGCTCGCTGAACTTGCGCGACTACCTCCTTTGGCGACGGCGCGATCACGCCCGAGTTCGTCTCAACGATCAGGCGAGCATTGCCTTCCTCCTGACCGGAGACAACGTGGTTAATAATCATCGGGCAACCGGCTGCGATCGCTTCCTGCACAGTTGCCCCTCCAGCTTTTCCGATGAGCAAATGGCTGGCGCGCAGCATGTGCGGAAGCTCTTCCGTCCAACCGATGATGTCGATCTTGCGATGACCTGCCGCCTCTTTGATCGCTGAACGAAGTGCGTCGGCGCGGCCAACCGTGACGGTCAAATGAATATCCAATTCGACAAGTCGTCGCACGAGGTCGGATGCTTTTATCGTCGGTGGGTTCACCACATAAAGGACTCGTCGATGATTGCTTGGAGGCGATAGTCGATCCTGCATTAAGTCGGCAAATTTCGGGCTCACGGGAAATCCAAAGATCTTAATTTTCGCTGGCGCGATTCCACCGGCACGCAACACTGCGGCGCTCTGCTCATTTGGCACAAGGAAGTAATCCGCCGCGCAGCGATACCAGATGGAATTCACGGTGATAGAATCGGTGATAACCACCACGTTTTTGCAGTCCGGCGATGGCCCTGAAACTTTTATCGAAGTCTTTTTTGCGCTCAAGCCATCGATAAACATATCCCCATGACTGCGGCCAGCGATTGATGAGCGCGAGGTAAGCTTTTCGCACGAATTCATTGAACGATTCGTACGTCTCCCCAAATAGATCGCGCAACTCGACCTCGGCTGTGGGCGCGACCCGGGCCAACCCATCGCGAACTCCTCGAGCGGCGCTGTTGTGACCCTCCCCGAAGCTGGCGGAGAGAATCAGTATTCGTTTTTTCACAATTCGTTAGGCAAAAGCAGGAGGAAGAGAAGCGAACGAACTTTAATGGATATTTGTGGCTGGCAAAGTAAACTCTGGGCGCAGATGAAGTATCTCGGATTCATCTGGCGCGTTTCGCGCCGCCTGGTTTGGGAAACCGCGACTGATGCCACGACCGGGCTGGCTGCCCAGATGGCGTATCTGCTCCTTTTTGCGCTCGCGCCCGGACTGCTTTTCCTCTGGCATCTTCTCGGCCTTTTCGGCACCGACCCGGCGAAACTGCATGGAATGTTCGTTCTCTTGAAAAGTTTCATGCCACCTGATCCGAAAGTGCAGGACATTCTCGATACCGCGATGGCGAGCGTGGTGGTGACAGGCTCGAGCGGGATGCTCGCGAACGCCGGCATCATTCTCGGGATTTATTTCGGCACCGTCTTCATTGCGACAATCTCCCGAGCCCTGAGCCATACGCATGGCGTGCGCGAAGATCGACATTGGTGGCCGAAATACATCATCTCGTTTTTCATGCTCTTCTGGTTTGGCATCATCATCCTGTTTTGCTTTAACGCGATAGTGTTCGGCGAAAAACTCGCGGGCATTGCGGAAGTCAATTTTCAGCTCACCATCTCGCTGCAAGCGTGGATCGCAGCGCTCAATCTGCCATTCATTGCGCTGGCGTTGATCGGTCTCGCGCTTGCTGTTTATCTCCTGACACCGGAAAATTATCTCACAATCCGCCAGGCATTGCCCGGCGCGATCTTCTTTTCCATCGGTTGGATTATCGCGACGAAGCTCTTTCAGATTTATGTGGCGAGGTATGATCGGTACAACCCGACTTATCTCGCGCTGGCGTCCATCATCGTCCTGTTAACCTGGATGTATCTGACTTGTTTGCTCCTGCTTCTCGGCGGCAAGTTGAACGCGATTCTTCGTCGCGAACGCGAAAGGATGCGCCAAGCGGCGCCGCGCGCGTCTGCTCCTTCCGCGCATGCAGCCTGACTTCGGACGGCGACGATTTCGCCAGATCTAAGAGGTTAAAAAGTTGCGATGGTTACAATGTTGAAAGGGTTCACCCTTTGTAACTGTTGTAACTTTTTTAACAAATCACGGTGGAAGCTTCGGGGTTGATCGCATCGCGCGCTCTGTTACGCTCCGTCGCAGTGGTCTGCTTTCGCCTTTGGCTCGCAACTGCAGTCGCGCTCGGTGCGATCGCAGGCAGTCTTCTTCGAGCTCAAGTCAGCAACGACGAAAAGAGCCAGTACGCAACTGTCTCATCTCCGACTCCAGAGAAATCGCCGAGCCCGATTGCGAAAGCCAAAGCGGTAGCAAACAAATCGAAGAAGAAGCGGGGTAATTTCGCAACGCCAGCGAAATCGCCCAGTTCGATTCCAAAAGCGAAGCTGGCAACAGAAAAACCAAAAAACAAAACCGGAGCTTCTGCGACAACAGAAGAATCACCCAGTCCGATCTCAAAAGCTAAAGCGGCAGCAGGAAAGCCGACAAGCGAAACGGGAGCAGAGTCAGAGCCGGAGAAATCACCGCATCCTCGTAAATCGAAGTTGGCCAAAGAATCTGGCCAAGAAGAGGAGGCAATTCCGAAGCCAAAGCCAAGCGAAACGCCTGAGCCAATTACCACTTCGCGAAAATCGAAAAAATCTCCAAGCCCGACGCCAAAATCAAAAGCTGCCAAGAAAAAATCGCAAAAGAAAGAAGCGTCGCCGGAACGAAAAAAGGCGGCGAAAGCGAAAGGGACAGCGAAGAAAAAAGAGACGCCCAAGCCGGAAAAAACTCCGACGCCTTCGGAAAAATCTGCCACACTGTCTGGAAGCGCGACTCCACCGCCGCCACATGCGATTGCAGTGCCAACGCCAGTGGCATCGCCACAGTCAAAAATGCCACGTGCTGGCCCTGCGGAAGAGCGAGCCCAAGTTGTAATCGAGAAATCGGGCCTGCAGGAAGACGAAGGCCTCGAACCGCCTCCGTCGCCGCCGCCGCGCAGAGGTTTTTGGCCGTGGTCCCGGAGCCGCGAAAGCAGTTACCGCTATCTCACAAGATCGGTGATCGAGGCGATCCGCCGCGCGCCAGTCAAACGTCGTCGTTGGCAATTTATTGTTGTGCACAATAGCGGGACGCGGCAGGGAAACGCGCGCGTCTTCGATTATTATCATCGGCACGTCCGGCGGATGCAGAACGGGCTGGCCTATCATTTCGTGATCGGCAACGGCACATCGACTGGGAATGGCCAGATAGAGGTGGGGGACCGCTGGCGGCGTCAAATTAACGGCGGCCACGTGCACAGCGATTATCTGAACAACATTTCGCTCGGCATTTGTCTGGTCGGAGACTTCAATCGCGACCAGCCAACGCGCGCACAGCTCGAATCCTGCGAAGAATTAATTCGCTACCTGCGAGAGCGCTGCGGCAAGATCGACAGGCGTGACATACCTGTGCGGCCGCATCGTGAAATGAATCCGCCACGCTGGCCTACCGATTGTCCGGGCGATGTCTTCCCCTATTCGTGGTTTCGGAGATTCTAGTGCCGAGCTTCGTTGAAGCAACAATGACGCAGGCATTAAGACCTCTACTGCTTTAGCACTTCAACTCTTTGACCTGTCGGCGATTTCTCCTAGCGCGTGTCACTTGCGTTCTGCCACGATCAAATTGGCTTCCTTGTAGTTCCAGCGATAACCGAATCCGAAGTCAAGCGGCGGCGGATTGGTTTGTTGGAAAAGTTCTTGCAGCCGGGGCTGGTAATGTTGTTTGAACAGCTCGATCGGCCCGAGGTAATTTCCGAAAAAACGTAGATGCCATTTGGCTGGGTCAAAGTAAGCCAGCCGAATTCCGGAATCGTCCTGCACAATTCTGTTGCTATGCTCGAGGATGAAATTGCGGATCGTGGCGAAACCCTCCTCGAACATCAGGTACGATGAAGACTTGAGAAAACTCGACCCGGTTCCAAATCGCTGGCAAAATTTCAAAAAAGCCGGATTGGATTTGATTCCGCCATCAGAAATATCGGTGGTGAAATAATACAGCGTTTGTGAATCGCCCGATTGGTTGTCGGTGTAGTTGATCCGCACTCCGGGAATGCTGCCGCCTCTTTTCCCCGGCGCGCTCTCCTGGAAGGCGCCGTTGCCGTTGAGAGCACCGTATGCCACACTGGTGATCGATTTATCGGCGCGTGCAAGGAAGACGTAAAGAATAGGCAGGACGCCATTGAGCGTCTGCTGCTGCAGATCGATTTTCATGTCTTTGGTGATGAAGTAAGTGGTCTCGAGCGAAGACTTCATTGCGTTCTCCAGGTTGCCGAGCGCGCCGGAGAGGTTCGCGATGCGCAGCGGATCCGGTGGAGGTCCCATCGATTCCTTCCCACACAAAACATAGACGGACGCCTTCGGAAAAAATTGATCAACATAAAGGAAATCGGGCCCGCTAAACATATAAAACGCGACCGGAATCGGTTGCGTTGTCTCTGGAAGATAAGTTCCCTGCCACGCGTGCAGTTTTTGGAGTTGGCGCAGGTTCAGTTGGGTGAACTCTTTCTCAAAAAACGCGGAATGTTCCTGCCATGCCGGATCGCGCATGAACGGCGCGAGTGGCGAATTTGGCGACACCGGCATTCCGGCGAGAAGGCGCGCGATATCGTTAGGCCCAGCGACCGCAGGAGGGGCAGCAGGTGCAACCTGCGGATTTTCTTGTGCATAAACGCTGAGCGCGCCTGCCAGGATCGCCAATAGAACGTTCGCGACTGTTTTTCCGAGATGGTTCTTCTTCATTGCGGGCGGCGGAAGCGTTTTCCCGCGCAAAAATACAGAAGAAGTCCAACGAGCATTGTCGTCAACGCGGCGAAGGATTCTGTCGTCTTCGAGCGCAAAAGATAAATCATCATCCAAACCGTAACAGTCGCGAACGCTATGGGTGGGAACGGGTAAGCCCAGACGCGGTACGGACGAGGCAAAGCAGGTTGAGTCGAGCGAAGCACGATGACGCCAACGACCGTGAGCAAAGAGCAGAGCAGCAGACTGAATTGAATGTAAACAAGGACGAGCTCGAAGCTTCGAGTCAGCAAAAGCAAATTTATAATTAGCAATTGCAGAACAATGGCGTTTCTGGGAATACCATCACGATTTTTGCGACCAAGCAAACGAAGCAGCCAATGATCTTCGCCCATCGACATGCTGACCCTCGGCCCAATCCACGTCATTGAGCTGATCGAGGAAATCAGGCCGAGGCAGATGACTGCGCCAACCACGCGGCCACCAGCCGAGCCGAAAATATGTTTGCCGGCGATCAACGCCACTTCGAGTTGACTCTTGAGTTCTGCAATCGGTGTGGTGGCGAGGAAGATGGCATTGAGCAGCACGTAAATCACGATCACGATGCTCGTCCCGACCAAGAGTGATCGGGGAACATTCTTTTCCGGTCTCTTGATTTCGCCGGTGATGTAAGCCGCCGCATTCCAGCCCGAGTAGGAATACATCACGTAAACCAACGCCACCGCGAACGCCCCGCTGAAGATGGATGACGTATCGCCGGACACAGGCAGAAAACTGATCGGTTGCTTCGCTTCGACGAAGAACCCAGCGGCGATGAGCGCACCGATCAAAAGCAACTTCACGAGCGTGGAAAGATTTTGAAACGCGCTGCCGACCTGCAGATTCCAAAGGTGAAAAATCGTTACCACCCAAACAACGACAAACGACAGAACCACCGGCGAACCGAGGTCGAAGACGCCGGCAAAATATCTCCCAAAGGCCATGGCGGCGAGTGCAATGGGCGCGGCGAAACCAACCGTGGCGGAAACGAACCCCGCCATGAACCCGAGCGCCGGATGATAAATCTGTGACAAAAAATGATATTCGCCTCCAGAGCGCGGCAGCGCAGCACTAAGTTCTCCATAACAAAGCGCGCCACAGAGCGCTGCGATTCCGCCAACGATCCAAAGCATAAGCAGGGCGAATCCGGATTGAATTTCTGCCACCTGGAAACCGAGGCTCGTGAAGATGCCGGTGCCAATGATATTGGCAATAACAATGGAGGATGCCGTGACGAAGCCGATCGAGCGCCGCGGTCGTGACTCTTTCAAAGAACGAACTTCGGCGACGTTCGTCATGGCTGGATCGACATTGCATTCGAGTGCATGATTAGCGAATAGACTCGCGACGGTTGGTCTTCGGTGCAGCGCAGTTCGTGGCTGGGCTAAAGTGATCGGCCGGTCATATCTTCAATTTTCATGAGTTGTCAGAAGCAGTTCCGAGCATCACTTTGAAAGCGGCATGAATCCACATCCCAAGCTCTCCATTGAAACGGCTACCCAACTCGCGGTCTTTCTTGCAAATCGTCCCGGCGCACTCGCGCGCGTGTGTGAAGCGCTCGCCACAGCCGAAATTAACATTCACGCGCTCGCTACTTCCGACACAGTTGATCATTCAGTCGTGCGCATGGTGGTAAGCGATCCGACCAAAGCCCTCATGCTTTTGGGCGAAGCTGGTGTGCTCGCGCTGGAGACCGAAGTGCTCATGATCGAAACCGCAAACGAGCCCGGTGTGCTCGCCAAGATAGCGGAGCGCCTCGCGGAAGCCGAAGTTAACATCGAATACGCTTATCTCGCAGGCGGCCGGGGAGCTGAGAAGGGCCTTATTGTCCTGCGCCCATCCGATGTGGAAAAAGCGCAGAGCGTACTGCGTGACTTGTAAGACGCTCTGGTTACTTATGCGCCAAGCCAGCTGTGGAAAAAGCCATTAAAACGGCTGGTTTCCTCTGATCCCGCTAACACCGGGCTAAAGCCTCGGTGTTAATACGAGTGCTTAATAGACCCACGGAATCAACCGCTTTGTGCGACGCATGTAGGCGTGGTACTTTTCGCCGAGCGCGTCAAGCAGCGCGCGTTCCTCGATCCGAATGCGCCAGAGGAAGGCGCCGATGATCGGCACGGTCAGGAACAAGAGCGTGAGCCAGTTCCCAAAACAAAACGCCAGACCGACAAAGGCCAGAACAGCGCCGGTGTAAGTGGGATGCCGAATGTGACGGTAGGGACCGGAATCGATCAGCTTGTGTTCGGCTGAGATCGACACGTCGACCGTAAAGTAGCGACCGAGATAACCGATCGAATACCAACGCAGAGCCAGCCCGCCCAGAAACAAGATGAAGCCGAAAAAGTAAAATCCGCGTGGATAGGGAACGGTCGTACTCGGAAAGAGCCAGATCATTTGGATCCCGAGCCAAAGGCTTATGGCGATGACCGTCCAGAGAAGGATGAGGGAGCGATGGTCGTGGGAAACAGCCTGCGCTCGCGAACGCCGGGTGAAGGCAAGATAAAGCTCGGAAAGGCCGTAAATCGCGCCCAGCAACAATGGATTAGGGAACCGCATCATGAATCATTTTGTGAAGAGATGTTTCCCGTCTGCAAGATTTTGCGGTTCAGGCTGTACGTCGACAAGCCGAAACGGCGCGAAGGTAGATGAACGGTAGCGTTGGTCAATTGTCAGTTGGGAGGCGCGGGTGTGATGGGAACACAGGCAGGTTGCCTGTGCGGCAAACGGACATCCAGGTCCGGCCCTTCTGGCTCAGCGGAGTGCAACTCCGCTGGCCGCACAGGACTCCAAGTCTGTGTTCCTGGCAAACCCATGCTTCATTTCTTGCCATCTCCAACCCGACTGACAATGAACGAGCACTACCTCGATGAACTTATGGGCGGATCTCGATTTTCGTGCCGTCCGGCGTGACCCGCCACAGTTCTTCGATCTCTTCGTCGGTAAGAGCGATGCAACCCACGGTCCAATCCTTCCAACGATGAAAGGCGCCAATCCAGCCGAGGCCGTTTCGAATTCCGTGGATCATGATGTCAAAACCGGCGGAGACCCCGCGCTTGGCAGCGCGTGCGCTATCATTGTCCGACGGATAGGAAATGTGTAGGGCAAGATGAAAGCTGCTTTGCGCATTCCGGCCGTCGATCTTGTAGATACCTTCCGGCGTCTTCATGTCGCCCTCCTCTTGCTTTGAGCCAATCGGGTTCCGGCCTAATGCTACTCGATAAGTCTTGATCTCCTTGCCGTCGCGAAAGATCGACAATCTCCTCGCTGTTTTTTCAACGACGATCCGATCGATTGTCGTTCCGGGGGGCAACGGGCGCCAGTTGTGGTGTGAATAGAGATAAATGGCCAGCGCACAAACTGCGATAAACAGGATGATAATGCTGCGACTCACATTGCGGATCTTCAATAACACATGCGAAAACGCAACGCTTAGAGGACGAGTTCGCTTCGCCCAATCTCGCTCTCCGCAGCGCTCGCCCAGACTCCACCATTCGTGATTGCCAACGCACGCTCCATGCCGCATAGATGCGCGGCGCGTTTATGACTCCGGTAAAGACCTGGCTCGGTTATCCCTATCCGCTGGGAGCGACTTGGATGGGCAACGGCGTCAACTTCGCGCTCTTTTCGGAAACGGCCGCTTCAGTTGAGCTTTGCTTGTTCGACAATATCGAGGCCACAGAAGAAAACATTCGCATTCCTGTCACGGAACATACCGATCAGGTGTGGCATGTATTTTTGCCCGATGTGCGGCCAGGACAATTGTATGGTTTTCGCGTTTCCGGCCTGTACGAACCGAAACGCGGATTGCGATTCAACAGCTCCAAACTTTTGCTCGATCCGTACGCGAAAGCCATCGCGGGAGAAGTCACCTGGGCCGATGAAATGTTCGGCTACGTCGTCGGAGGCAAGGGCGAAGATTTGACTCAAGACTTCCGCGATGATGCGTGGGGAGTGCCGAAGTCAGTCGTAATCGATGCTGCATTCGACTGGCAAGGCGACAAGAGACTCCGCATCCCATTGCACCGCTCTGTGATCTACGAGGTTCACGTGAAAGGCTTCAGCAAACTTTGGCATGACGTACCGGAAGAATCGCGCGGGACGTATGCGGCCCTTGGGAGCGCGGCGGCCATCGACTATTTTAAAAAGCTCGGCGCGACTGCAGTCGAGCTATTGCCGGTGCACGCACACATTGACGATAAAGTTTTGATCGATCGCGGTCTGACGAATTATTGGGGGTACAACACAATCGGATTTTTTGCGCCGCACGCGCAGTACTCGAGCAGCGGACAACTCGGCGAACAAGTGATCGAGTTTAAATCGATGGTACGCAATCTCCACGCGGCGGGGATCGAAGTGATCCTCGATGTAGTTTACAATCACACTGCCGAGGGGAATCATCTTGGCCCCACGCTGTGCTTCCGAGGGATCGACAATGTCGCGTACTACCGGTTGCAACCGGACAATCCGCGTTTCTATCTGGATTTCACCGGCACGGGTAACACGTTTAATCTGTTGCATTCTCGCGCGCTTCAGCTGGTGATGGACAGCTTGCGCTACTGGGTCCTCGAAATGCACGTGGATGGATTTCGGTTTGATCTGGCTTCCACCCTGGCGCGCGATCATGAGGGCGTGAACAAGCTGCACGCCTTCTTCGAAATCATTCATCAGGATCCAGTCCTTTCGCAGGTGAAGCTAATCGCGGAGCCGTGGGACGTGGGCGAAGGCGGCTATCAAGTTGGAAATTTTCCCGTGCTTTGGGCGGAATGGAACGGCAAATATCGCGACACGATGCGGAGCTTTTGGAAAGGCGACGAGGGCCGCATCGGCGAGATGGCCTACCGGCTCACCGGCAGTCCGGATCTTTATCAGCACAGCGGGCGTCGTCCTTATGCGAGCATCAATTTTGTTACCGCCCACGATGGATTCACACTGAGCGACCTGGTCAGCTACAACAAAAAACACAACGAGTTGAACGGCGACGACAACAGTGACGGGGATAACAACAATCAATCCTGGAATTGTGGCGTGGAAGGTCCGACGAATGACCCGGAGATCAACGCGTTGCGCGAACGCCAGCGCCGGAATTTCCTGACGACACTCTTTCTTTCGCAAGGCGTGCCCATGCTCACCGGCGGGGACGAATGGGGCAGGTCACAAAACGGCAACAACAATACGTACTGCCAGGACAACGAGAACAGTTGGTTCAACTGGGAGCGCGATGAAAAACAGAATCAATTTGTTGAGTTCACGCGAAAACTGATTCAGCTGCGGAGTGATCATCCCGTTTTCCGCCGGCCGAAATTCTTCCAGGGCCGGCGGATTCGAGGTTCGGAAATCCGCGATGTGATGTGGTTCAATCCCGGTGGCAGCGAGATGAGCGAGGAAGAATGGACATCGCCATTCGTTCGCTGTCTTGGCATGCTGCTCAGCGGCGACACGATGGATGTTCTCAATTTTGAAGGTGAACCAATTCGCGACGACACGTTCCTTTTACTGATCAACGCGCATTATGAGCCAATCCCGTTTGTTCTCCCGGGACAGGAGCATCTTGAGTGGCAACTCGTTCTCGACACAATGGATCCCAATGGTTTCGTGATGGAGCCGAGAAAACTTGCGTCCGGCGACGATGTCGATCTTGGCGGCCGCGCCGCGTGTTTGTTCCAGTTGGTAAGTGGCGCGCAAGCTCAAGCTCGCGAAGAATCGTGGAAAAAGCGTCACGTCGAGTTTCCCGCGCTCAGCGCAGAAGAAGAGCGAGCTCGCGGGAGATAGATTGGCAATTTACATCGACGTAGGAATTGGGCAGCGCGATCTTGCGGTGACAGACGAATTAGTTGTAGAGTGTGATGTGCGCCTGTGGAGGCGCGGCCAATCTTTTGGTCAGTGATTCGCCATGACACCGACTTCTCTTATCATCGTCACTGATCGAGGCAGTTTGAAAGCATACCGAGTCGACGAAACGCCAACGCGTGGTCCAAGTTTGCATCTGGTGCAGGCATTCGATTTAACAGCTGCGCACGGAAGATTGATCGACAAAGTCACCGACCTTGCTGGGCGATTTCCGGTGAGCGACGGCGCAGGCGGCCGGCACGCCAATTCGATTGCAGAGCGAACCCAGCTGGAAACAGAGACTCATCGCCGGATTCAAAAGCAACTGGCCGATCAAATCGTCAAAATTGTCTCGCGCAATGGGAAGCAAGGCTGGTCATTCGCCGCGCCGGCGGAAATTCACGCGGCAATCATCGATCTGTTGCCGGCGGCGGTCCGCAACCGGATCGTCGAGCATGTGAAATCCGATCTCGTCAAAACTGAGCCATCGAAATTGCCCGCTCATTTTCGTTCACTCCGATCGATCTAAAAATGCCTTTCTGGATGCGCAATTCTAAACATTCGATCAGAATCGTAATTGAACATCTAGTGTCCGGTATCCAGCATCAAATGGCGTACACTTTTTCATCTTCCTTAACGTGAAAGCGCAAAGTAATGTCTAATTAAATATGCAACTGCCTGTTAAGATCACTTATCGGGGTCTGGAAAAATCAGACCGGGTCGACAATCTCGTTTTGGATTATGCAGCGCGACTGGAAAGATTTTGTGACCACATCAACCGGTGCGACGTCGCCATCGAGCAAACCAATCACACGCATCAAAAAGGAAACCCGTACCGGTGTCGCATCGACGTGACTGTAGCGCGCGGCCACGAATTGGTTGCGGATGAAAGACAGATGGACAACGGCACACACCAACCGCTTAACAAAGTGATCCACGACGCGTTCAAAACGATGGAACGGGAGTTGCGCCGCGTTGTTGAAAAGCAAAGGCGCGAAGTAAAAACCCACGCCGACTCGCGTTCTCCGAAATAATTGCGCAACGAGCCAGGTAGGGGCCATTGACCTCAATCGCCCACCCGACGCGAACCACCCCGCCTCGACGCGCCCGGTCCGAAAACAATTGGGCCATTCGATTCTTCTCTTAATGCCCGATCACCTGCACATGCTGATTAGAGTTCCGGGCGATTCACAATTCTCGAGCCTCATCCGCGATTTCAAACGCATCACAGCGCGGACGACGAACATTGATTGGCAGCGGAATTTTTTCGACCACTCAATCAGGTAGCTAATCCAAACTCCACGCATATCAATTCACTGTTCGACCTAACGCCCCAAGCTCAGCGACGGCAGCCCGGAGGCGCGGCGATTGGAACAGGAATGCGATGGGGTTCGCTGCAGCGCATGGTTGGGCCACATTGTTACCTTGTTTAAGGTGCGGCCGGATCTGCTGAATCTCCAGACGAAGGATACCGTTCAAACTTTGGCCACGCGGGATTCATTTGGTCCCACGGTTGCGCGTCTGACGTCCACACATCTACTTGCGGGTTGAACCAGCTCGGATCATCCAAGCTCGCGGTTCTGATCGCGACAAGGTGAGGGACCGCGTCGGGCTTGCCCAGAATCGGCGAGCCGCATTCAGGGCAAAAGCCCCGATGGGTCTTGCCACCCATCTGACTGGGCGAGGCATGGAAGCGTAGTGAGCCTTTCAAGAGCTTGAAAGCTTCCGTCGGCACGATGACGAAAGACGAAAACGGACCTCCGCTGGATTGCTGGCAATCTCGACAGTGACAGTGAAGCATCATAACCGGTTCTGCCGTGGATTCATAACGAATCGCGCCGCAAGCGCATCCGCCTGAGAAGGGTGTGGTTTTTGTGGTCATATATTATTTGTGTATTGGTTGATTGTTTTCGTTCGTTCAACGATGCGACGAATAAGCGAGTGACTTCAGGACACTCATTTTTCGCTTTTGGTGGTGTTGGCGGTGAAAGTGTCTCAGTGGCCTAACGAGACAGAGCTCAGCCACCGCCGGCGGGAGCGAGCGTGGATTGCAATAGACGTATTTTCATAAAGGAAAGCGAAGCAGTACGTCGGCCAGCGGTTGACGGACGATTGGTTGGACGCTTGGTGTAGCACGAATATACGCGAACAAAAGTAGGAAGAAAATAAGGATGCCGACATCGAATGCATAACGCAGTGGAGCCGTTGGCTGGAGCGCGTGGTTAGACCTTTTTTCGTAGCTTCGTAATACTCGCCAGGAGCACTCCGCCGATAAGACCGCCGACATGCCCAGCCATGCTGATCTCGGGAAGAAACGAAACGGCCAATCCAATGAAGAGAACCAGCCAGAGCCATCTTCGCAGGCGACTCGCTTGATCGATGAACCCAGCGTCCCGATAGGAAATTACGAGTGTGGCACCTACCAGGCCAAACATGCCGCCCGATGCGCCAACGGTTGCGCCGGTCTTTGGATGCCAACTGTGAACAAGGAGAATCACAAGGGCCGAGAAAAGCACGCTGCAAAGATAGATCGCTCCGGTCACCGCCGCTCCTGCTCGCCTCTCCAGAATTCCGGCTATCCAGAAAAGCAGCAGCACATTAACAAGCAGATGCACCCCGTTGAAATGCAGAAACGAATACGTAGCGAAGCGCCAGTATTGTCCATGCAAGTCGCCGTCGTCTGGAAGTGCGCCTAGTTTTAGTAGGGCGCTATCATTTCCGACACTGTCCGTGACAAGCTCCAATCCAAAACCGCCCAGTAGCGCAAGAACAAGAACAATTGTCCATCGGCGGGTTGTCATGAGGCCTAACGAAACAGAGATGAGCGACGGCCACCGAGGGCGAGCGTGGCGCGAAGCGAGGAGGTGCTAGCTACGCAAGAGGTGGGCACACGGCGGGTGGCCGTTCGCTCCATCGATTGGTTAGATGCAGTTAGTTGCGCCATGGAAAAACATCGCCTCTCCGCATGTAATAAGGCGCGATATGCGTGTTCCAAACAAAATCGGTGTCTGTCAGAATGATTACTGTCTCGCCCTTGTCTGGTGGCTCGGGTGGTTGCACGAGGGCGTTCTGGAAAAACTTGTTTCCTTCGATGTGCCACACGCCGTGAGTCGCCTGATATCCGTCCTCGAACTCGGGTAACATGGTCCAAGTTCCGTCGGCGCGGTAGAGATAGCTATGGCGCGGAGACATCCACCGACCGAAAATGCGCTTGCGCAAGTCGGCCGAATCTACATCCGGCGGTATTGGATGCGTAATGATCTCTGCATCGATCGCTTCCATCTTTTTGTAGTCTGCACGGGTGAAACTCTCACGTAACCGCACAAGCGCTGTGATGTAGCGGACGCGGTCAGACTCGGTCGAGCGTTGAAGCGCGTGGAATCGCTGTCGCAGCTCTACGAGCCGCTTCGGCTCGTCAGCCGCAACCGTGGCCACATAGAATGATGCGACAACAAGTGTGGCTATGCGCGTCAGCATCTAACGAGAATGAGCTGAGCCACCGCTGGTGGGAGCGAGCGTGGCAAACACGGGGAACTGTTTCATAAAATCAAACGTGGACTTCACAACGGCCAGCGGTTGGCTCCAGCGATTGGTTAGGTGTTTGAGCGGTTTAATCACTAACGAGTCGATACGCTGACACTCTATTCTCTTTGTCGAACTTAAAAACAAGCCACTCCGAATCGATACGAATCGAACCGCGCTCAGGTCCGAGCCAGTAAACCAAATCCCAATCCCGAAATTTATCTGTTGGCACAGGGGCGCCAAGCAGATCATCGATTTCTGCACGAGACATTCCAACGAAATTGTGGTGCGCCAAAAGATCATCGACCATGCGCAGCCGGACAGGGTCCATTTCGCGGGAATCGGGATTCGCTTTCCATGCAGCTTGCTCAAACGGAAGACGCTTCGCGTTCCATTCATGAAATGAATACATCTCTACAGCGATCAAAATCACAAACGGCGTCGCGATGACCACAATCACAAGACCGGAAGCTATGACAATCTTGCGCCAATGTTTGCGAACAAAGGTCATCAGAACTACACCTAACGAGAAAGAGATAAGCCACGGCAGGGTGTCGTGGCAAACACGCTGAACTTATTTCGAAATGGGGCCGTTGGCTTCATCTTTTGGTTAGACGGCGACGTGCAAAACATAATCAGCGTCGCAGGAAAATCCGAATGTAGCATCGAAAACTCCTAATGAGTAAACAATGCCCACGCCAAAAACGCGATGCCGAGGGCGATGTTGAACACGCCGACGCCTCGGGAGTATTTGATATATGCCTCTGCAGACAGATTGCGTTCAGCGATCCCAGTTTTCATCCACATGCCGCGCCTGAAGAGATTGGGCTTGCGTAGAAGCAGAATTCCCCACGCAATGAGAAAGACTCCGGCGAATGCGGCGTAAATGTGCATACCGTCTAATGAGAAAGAGATAAGCCACGGCTAGCGTTGAACAACAATACGGCGGGAGTGCGTGAGCGCGAAGACGCGAATCGCACTAGGGAAGCCGGGCACCTGGATGAAATCCAGGGCGTCGTGGCAAGCTCGCTGAAGTTGTACCGCAATGGGGCCGCCTGCCGCGTGTCTTC
>WNGJ01002148.1_pt1 | contig 19790 bp, 16 predicted proteins | sample 5400611 | NCBI WGS metagenome assembly WNGJ01 (sample SAMN13153375, study PRJNA577476) | soil metagenome | isolation source: 40 cm soil or saprolite under Garry oak tree replicate 1 | place: USA:California | collected 2016-06-15
CATCAGGGAGATGCTTCTCTTCCTGGGAGTTTGCCGCCTTCACCTCCGTGAGATGAAAGCCCTTCCCGTCCGGCCTGAGGATGTCGACGGCAACGAACGTGTTGTCGGCGAGAAAGCTGGCCTCGAAGATCGCCGGCGCGCCGTCATCGATCAGTTTCCGGGTGAGCTTGACGCGCTCGGCGACGGCGTGGTGTGGGAGGTCCACGAGAACCCCGCCGGGGTACGTGCCTCGTGCCAACGTGCCGACGTGTGCGCCTTGGTCAAACCGATCCTTTAGGACCTTGTCAGGCTGGAGCTCGACGGCGAGGGGCTCGTGGATTTTCCACCAGAGGAGCTTGTGGCATTGAACGCCGGCGGTGTAGCGGGATTTGGAGAGGCGGTGCGGCATGAACACAAGGTTTGGGTCGGTTATAACGACGCAGTATTCCGTTGTCGGATCTGAAGCTTGATGTCTGCGGCCGGATCACTTCGTTTCATCTCATCTACAACGTCCGTCGCCTCTCTCAACCCCCACTTCTCCTCTATCCACCTTGAGGAGGTTTGACGGCAGCGAAGTCCTCAGACGTAGGTTGCCGAACGCGCCGTTGCCGAACAACGTCTGTCTGGTCCATCAATCCGATTCACCAGCCGCTGGATAATCTATCCTGGCGCGAAACTCCATACTAGCCGCGAGGCGATGTTCCTCCATGCGATCCAGGCGCTCTCCCGCCGCGAGGGTATGAGCTGAATGGAGCACCGCAACAACCCCACTGATTACTGTCCTGAACTGCATAGAATGGTATGAAGAATATTGCGTGCACCCTCAGGCTGACTACCACCCATGGTAATATCTCGACTCCCAATTCGTACAACTAGTCGCGAACCTCGGGCTAACCGCCTCCAATCGTCTGCGGTCATTTTGAAAGCCAACTTCTCTTCGAGCCGGCGACCGAGTAAAGGATCATCTTTGATGCGCGAGGAATAGTCTGCTTTGGCAAGATGAAGACGAACAGAATCATCAATCAGTACGATCGCGTTATCGATATCCGCGAGGTACGACCTATCCTCCACGCGATCCGCGATATTGCGGCGCATCGTCATCGCTGACACTTGAAGCCCAAAATTGGAGGCCGGGTTGGGCTTCTCACCTTCATGAGCCGCGATAAACTGCAATTCGAGATCCGGTGTGTTGACGTGAAGCATCGGCGCGTTGGCGATTTTCAGATCGACGAAATAGTAGGTGCTGTCGGAGAGGTGATCGTATCGTGAATGAAAACGTTTCGTGCCTGTTGCTTGGAGCGATACAGTACTATCGAATGCTGGACACGCTTGGGCGGGACTCTTCCCCGCAGAAATGGTCGCACAGAGAGCGACAACCAAGGTCTGCGTCGTAGACGCCGCATTTAGGGTCGACGCCAGCCTGATCTTGATTCCACCGATTGTCAAACGATTACTCTCCAAACAGCCCGATAGCGCGCCGAGCTTGGGCGCCTACTCACCGAGGCACCCTCGTTGCGGCCGAGATGAGATCGATAGGAGCACCTACCGAGATTGCCCCAATAAACCCTCGTTGCCTAAGGTCACCCTCGGCACTGTGCGACTGCCTGTGCTTGAACCGTCTTGTCGGTGGCTAGCGACCAACTATTGCTCACCACCAAATGGTAAACGCCAGGTCCGGCAATCGACACATCGATTGGAGCCACGACCACGCGACCTGATTGCCAATTCACGCGCGCCCCGGAAACCCCTGCGCTAAAGTTCACAAAATTATCGTCATCCATGATGAACGCTTCGAAATCCTTGTTCCCGCCTGAGACACCTACAATACGCCCAGAAATCGAGCACGTCGCTGCCGGAAGCTGGAAGTCGTAGTGTACGAAACTCTGGGCTTTGACAATGACCGCTTGACCGTCAGCTACGGGGATTCGCGTAGTTGCTGCAGACGCTGGCTCGGCCTGAGGCTGATTGGGTGGGGCTGCCGGATTCGGTGCCGCGGAGACTGTCGCGTTCGGTTGCTCAGTTTGTGTACTGGTGTGATCGTGGATGATCTTCCACTCGCGTTGAACCTTTTGGAACACCAGCGTCATCGCGCCCCGCTGCTGCGTCTCCTGCGCCCCGGTCCCAAGCGTGATCGTATACGTGGTGAGTGCAAGGGCGTTGTTGGGACCGAGCGGAACGACATCGATAGATCCAGTACTAATCTTGAACTTTCCTTCTGTGCCGACGAGTTGGTCAAACGCTTCCCGAATGCGATCCCATCCTCGTCATGATCTGCCCGTCCCCAACGGATGTGACACCCGGCTCCCGACTGTACATGTCAGCTATCGTTGCAGCATCCGACTTATTGTGCGCATCGATGTAGGCCCTGACGACCTGCTGTATCTCTGTCCGCTGGACCGATACCGGTGTCCCCTGAGCGCGCGCGCCCGTTGCGCAAAGGATCGTCATAAGCGATGCAGCGGCAAGATGAGCTTGCATCATGGAAGGCTCCCGAGAGCTGGCGATCAGCCGCTAAGCTACCGCGCTAGTATTCCACCGCAATCGGCAAACCTGAGCCGGTTGCCGATTCGAGGGCGTCGTTATGCCAGCGATGCCGCAAAACTGCCCCTCCGTGCAGCAAAAACGCCCTCACGTTCTCGGATCCTTTCGGTTTGTGCGTTCCGATGCCATGGTGCATGCAAGGCGCACTTCAAAACGTCGCGGCGAAAATAGGTCACTTCGTTGACAAAGTGAACCAGTTTGCAAGGGAAGAAGCCGCCGGTTTTGCTTGCGGCGCCCAGGCCCTTGCCGGGTGTGAAGTACCACCCAGTGGGCATTTTGGTGCCGAGCTCGGACTAGCGGTGCTGCTGACTGGTATGAAGGCTCCGGTAGCCAGCAGTGCTGGTGACCTTGAGCTTGGCACAGCTGTTAGCGCTGATCATGCTCCCGGTTGGCCTGGTTCCGCAGAAGAAATGGATCAGTTTCTTGGGACGCAAGGAACGCGTGTTCCAGATGGGCCATCGACGCCTGGGCGCGGGAAAGTCGTTTGGCAGCCGAACAGCAACACGCGTATCACGTTTGAGCAGCATCCCTACGATGTTAACGCTCCCAATTGGCACAAGGGACCACACTGGCATCTTGATACGCCGGGCACGCCGCATGCGCGGTATCTTCCAGGTGAGCCAATTCCAGACTAGCGGGGGAGAGACAACATGCCACTGAAGCAAATAGCGACGATAAAGTTTGAAGATGTTGAGACCGGTGCTCCCGGTGTTGCAATTATCAAGGAGCATGACGGCAACATAGGACTTAGCCTTTCCCTTGAGGCGGATGGCGACATTGGGGTATTTCTAGGCCCCGGCGATTGTGACCGCATAATCCGAGCTCTCCAGGAGGCCGTGCAAGCTTCTTCCGCCTGATTGCGGTTTACCTCACCGGGGCTTGGCGTTTGCGGGGGATTTGAACCATCGCTTGAACCAAGTCTGGCGTTGAAGCGCTCGAGCGCGTCGTGTTATCCGACCTTGCCGCTCGCAGCGTCGGCTGGGTCTAAACTCACGCGCTCGAGCCAATGGGTCTTCCGGACCTCATCCCTCGATCTGGCTGCCCAGCCAACCTTAACGCTGGCCCTCGCGAAGCACAGGGCGATTCGGGCTTGGGCTGAGAGAGAAACGGGTCGATTCTCCACCGGTCCTGGTCGGCGCAACGGGGTCGCCGGGCCTGACGTCCTCAGTGACGAAGTAGTGGGGTGCCTCAGACGGGCGCTGCCCGGCGGCCGATTGCTGGGCCGTCCCCACACATTCGGCGTGAGCCAAAGCTCCGCCACGCGGGGAAGCGGAGGTCACCCCACCACCGCTTCCCCAAGCTCATATCCGGTACAGCGATTGTCAAAGAGCGCCGGACGAGCTGCGTGCAACGGGACGTCGCGCCACCCTCACAGATCGTCGGAGCTCAGGGCCCCACGCATCTTCATGGACGCTGCTCGTCCGTACCGAGCGGGCCAGCCATCAGTGAACGCGGAGATCGCCCTGAAGGCGTCTCAAGACTTGGTCCGGGCACCCAGCTCGACACCACGCGCGGCTCTTGGATCAATGTGTGAGCGCCGGCTGATGCCGAGCTGCCTGCCAGCGAGTCTTATCGAACGGCTCGCCTCGCTGCAGAACGGCAAGCACCAGCGGCACCAGCTTGCGCGCGATGGCGCAGACGGCTTTGGTCTTGAGCCCGCCATTCCGTGCGAGCAAGGCTTCGTAATAGCTACGATACAGCCCGCGGCGCTGGCACCAGCGGCCGGCGAGCAGGAAGAGCTGGCGGCGCAGCATGGGGCGGCCGCGCTTAGACTGACGCCGGCGGCCTTGGCTCGATCCGCTCGATTTCTCGATGAGATTCATCCCGGCGAGCTTCAGTACCTGGCGTGGGTGCGCGTAGTCGTGCGGCGTGCCGAGCTCGGCCAGGATGGTCGCCGCACAGACAGCGCTGACCTCGGGCACGGTGAGGAGCGCTTGGGCCGACGACAGTCGCGCCATGAGATCCGAGATGCGGGCCTCGGCCTCGACCATCTGTTTGCGCACCAGGCGCCAGCGCGCGAGCGTCGCCTGAATTTCCATCCGGCGCTCCGTCGTCGCTTGCGGTAGCGCGATCGTCTGCTGGGCACTCGTGTAGAGGCGCTCGAACCGCTCGGTGATAAACTTGCCCTTGGAGATCTTGCGCGCGTACGCCCGCACCGTCGCCTTATGCGCGGCGAGCAGGTCTTCTGGCAGCGGCCAGCGCTCAAGAAGGCCGATCGGCGTGTGTTTCGCCAACGTCGAGAACTGGGCCACGAACTCGGGCCAGGCGAGGTCCAGCAGCCCCTGGAGTCGATTCTTGAACCGCGTCGCTTCGACCGCCAGCCGGTGCCGAAAGCTCACCAGCACGCGCAGCTCCGCATAGGGCGACTCAAGGAACGGGAAGCGCACGAATGTGCCGTCGCTGACCAGCTTACAGATCACGCCGGCATCTTTGACGTCGGTCTTGAGCGGGCTGTTGTCCTCGAGCTCCTTGGTGCGCTTGGTGTGTGCCGGCAGCACATTGACGATCGGGTAACCGCGGCTCGCGAGGAAATGGGCAAACGTGAATCCGTGATGGCCGGCGAATTCCAGACCGATGAGCATCCGGGCGCGGTCAATGTCAGGAAACAGCGCTTGGAGCTCCGCATCAGCTCGCTCGAATCCCTCGCGGCTGACCAGCACCTTCACGGGCTTGCGGCGCAGCCCATCCGATCCGCGACGTACCAAGACGTGGAAGCGCTTGCCGGTATCGACGCCGACGTGAACGGGGAAGGTGCGGGCGAAGGCGGCTTTCTGATCGGGGGTCATGGCGCGGCTCGCGAGAGTAGGAGCCGAAGAAGCGACTACGTGCTTGCGGGTCGGGTCAAGCGGGAATAGATGTCTAACGGATCCAATTGCTCGCCAACACGTTCGCATAACGAGCCGTTAGGGTCAGTACGAACCCCCCTGACTACTTTGCCGCGCCTTATCGTTGAGCATCGGCCCACATAGAAGACGAGGCAAGCATGGCAGCGGACTTCAAGCTTCCCGACAAGAAGGCGGTCATCTTCTGGCCAATCGGAACTGGGGACTCTACCACTCTGGTGCTGAAGCCCGGCGATATCGTCATGCAGATCGATCTCCGGCATCTCGAAAAGGCGGACGATGTCGAGAATCCGGAATGGCCGATCGTCGATCACTTGGTCAAACTCTTGCCTAAACGGAACAATCGGCCGTATCTCGCAGCTTTCGTTTTGACCCACCCCGACCAAGACCACATCCAAGGCTTTGCTGAGTTACTCAAGAAGGTGGCGATTGGGGAACTTTGGCACACGCCCAAGATCTTTCGCGATCAGTCGGATCAGGAATCCCTTTGCGAGGACGCCAAGGCATTTCGGAAGGAGGCGCATCGTAGGCGTAAGGCAATCCTCGACAACCCAGGCGCAGTGAAATCGGGCGATAGGCTGCGTGTGATTGGACACGACGACATTCTGGCCGAGGATGAGTACAAGCGCCTCCCAGACGCCTGCAAGTCCCGCCCGGGCGATAAGGTAAGTGTGCTCGATGGAGTGGAGATGGCGAAAGATTTCCACACCTTCATCCACGCACCGTTCAAGGATGATCAGGCAAAGAATAGGAACAACACGAGCTTGTCACTCAATGTGGTGATCACGCAAGGACAGAAGTATGGGCAGTTCTTCTTTTTCGGAGATCGGGAGTACCCAACCATCAAGCGGATCTTCGAAACGACCGAGCAAAACGAGCAAAACAAACCCTATCTCTGCTGGGACGTGATGCTGTCCGCGCACCACTGCTCGAAGGCTGTGATGTACTGGCAGGACGAGGACGAGGAACATGAGACGTTGAAGAAGGACATCATGGACTATTTCGCGAGCTATTCGCGCGCGGGCTCAGGTTACATCGTCGCGAGCTCGCTCTCGGATTTCACTAATGAAGAGGGCAAGAACCCACCACACAAGAAGGCGAGGGATCAATACGAGAAGATCGTGAAGGCGGGACACTTTGCTTGTACACACGAGTATCCCAGCAAGGACAGTCCCCAGCCCATCGTGTTCACGATCGGAGACGATGGGTTTGGCTTTGATGATTTGCGAAGGATGGGCCAGGGCCCAAGTGCACTCGCGGCGGCAGTCGGAAGTGCGCGCGGCGGGGCACAGCCACCCGCAGTTCAGGTTGGATTCGGCCACAATTGACTCCAGGCCAAGCGAGGGCCACGCGCGAGCTGAGGCGCATTCAGACAGCAAGTCCCGATGCCTTTGAAGTTGTAGAAGGTCCACAAGAGGTTGACGGACACCTGGTCGCGACGGTCAGCTTGCGCATTGGGCCGATCGAGACAAGGGAGGGTGGCCTCGACCTCAGAGAGCGTGAGCAGTTCGTTCTGTCCGTTCCGCCTGACTTCCCATTCGATTACCCTACGCTCCTTCTCGACCACGACCGATTCGCACATTTCCCCCATGTCATTTGGTCGAGCTGGATTTGCCTCTACCAGAGTCACCTAGAGTGGAACCCTGCAGATGGCCTTTACGGGTTCTTCGACAGGTTGAGCGTCTGGCTAGGGCGCGCCGCGATCAACGAAATGGACCCGGTTGAGGGACCACTTGAGCCTCCTCATCACATCATCGATGCCACTCAACCTTCGTTCGTCATCCGTAAGGATGCGCCTGTGCAAGCGGGGGAACGCTGGCTCGGATTGGCCGAAATCGAGACCCACGCGAATCGCTTTGAGCTGGTGGGATGGAATGATCTCACAGGACCATGGCCGACCGGTCGTAGGCCTGCCCTGGCCATCTTTCTTCCGAAGCCGTTGCCGATGGAGTTTCCGAAGCAAGGGAGCGATTTCTTCAGGGAGCTCACGCGGCAGGAACTCGATCGAGATCAGATACTGAGGTACCTCGCTATCGCGGCGTACTTGACTCCCAATGGAGAGCCCTTGCATCTGGTCTTAGGGATCCCAATGAGGCGCGCGTCTGATGGCTCCCTTCGATCACACATTGCAGTTTGGACTTTGGACGCGGACTCTACTAATTCGCTGCGTCTTACACTCCCTCAAGACACCGACACCAATGAACTCCGCACGCTCAGGAAGGAGCTTGCCGACCGGCTCTATGTCGCATTTGAAGACAGGGTGATCGCGTGGTGCCGAGTCCTAGAAGACAGAGCCGAGATCGTTGTACACCGTGATGTGGGTCGCCCGATCGCATGGTTTCGTGACAAGAAGGTATTGGTGCTAGGCTGTGGTGCTCTTGGATCGTGGGCCGCAGAGATTCTCGCGCGGGCAAGGCCGGCCGTGATTCATCTCGTTGACAACTCGGTAGTCAAGCCCGGGCTTCTCGTTCGTCAAAACTACAATCTCGACGACATCGGCTCCAGCAAGGCCAAGGCGCTTGCTGCCCGCCTCACAGCAATTTCATCCCATGTAAACGTGGAGCACTTCAACCGTGAGGCACACCGGTTTGTCATGGAGGACCCAGCCCGATTCGCCACCTACGATGTGGTCATCGACTGTACGGCCTCCATGATCTTCCAGATGAAGTTGGAAAGGGACTGGGGGGCTCTCGGGCACCACTCACCACCTGTCGTTTCGGTCATCATCGACGCGAAGGCGACAAACGCCCTGGCCGTGGTCGTTGGTCGCGATTCTTCCGGAGGGGTCTGGGACGCCTTTGTTCGGATGAAGTACAGGTTGTGTCTTGATGGGAACCGCCAGAGCATCGTAGATGCGTTTTACTCTGAGACGGCCACCAGCGACTTGTTCCAGCCAGAGCCGGGCTGTTCGGATCCCACCTTTTCGGGTTCAGCCGCTGACACTCTCAGTCTAATTGCGCCGGTGCTAAACGTCGGCATTTCGCGCGTTGGTAGGGGCGTTCGCGCGCTGGGGATTGCTGTTTCAGCTCATAGCGAGGAGGACGGCGTTGGTACCCTCGACGTTATCGAATTGCCCGATTTTGCAGACGCCAAAGTCGGGGATTATCGTGTGCGCGTTGGCTCCAATGTGTACAGCGAGGCTGGTGCCTGGGTTCGTCACAACTCTAGGGAGCGGTCGCCGAATCACGAGACCGGGGGCCTACTGTGGGGCCTCTGGGATGATGCGGTTCAAGCCGTCTGGGTCCTGGATGCTTCGGGGCCACCACCCGACAGCCTTCACGATCCATCTCATTTCGTTTGTGGCGTCCAAGGTACACGCGAGGAACATGAACACCGTGTCTCAAACAGCCACGGGGTCTGCGGCTTCGTGGGAATGTGGCATACGCATCCTGACATGCCCTCCAAACAGAGCATAACTGACATGGAGGGAATGGCGCAGGTGGTTTCTGCGTTCGCGCAAAACCGCAAGAGAGCGATCATGATCATCTTCGGCCGTGCTGGGAGTGCGCCAACCGCGGGGATTTACGTTTACGAGAGCGAAAGGACAATTGGAACCGCTGATGTCCTCTCGGTTCGCGAAGCGCAGATTCGCCTTCAAAAGCGCGTCCTATGATTGGTCTTGCCCTTTCCGGGGGCGGCTCCAGGGCTATGGCGTTCCACTTGGGCTGCCTGAGGGCACTCGACGACCTTGGCATTTTGGAGCGAATCGGCGTCCTGTCCACCATCTCCGGGGGCTCAGTGATTGGAGCCCTTTATGCTTACACGCCTCACTTGTCATTCCCTGAGTTCGAGTCGCTCCTCCGCGTCGAGTTGCGAAGAGGCTTCCACGGTAGGATCGAACTTGAGCTGGCCAAACCGCATAACCTGTTCGCTTGCATCGCCAGTTCTTTCGCGTCGAGGGTTGACGAGACGGGACGGCTGATCCACTGGAACACGGGATTGCGAAGGTATCGGTCTAGAACCGACATGTTCAGAAAAGTCCTCGAGCGACAGGTGTTTCGCGGACTCACGATGAGCTCGCCGAGACGTAACAACGTGGAGATGGTCATTGGTGCTTGCGAGTTGCGCACTGGTACGGCATTCAGATTCGGGAACCAGAAATCAGGGGACTGGCGACACGGAGGGATGGTCAACGGCGACGTTAGCGTCGCGTTCGCCGTCGCTTCGTCGGCTGCGTACCCCATCCTCCTTCCAGCACTCGATCGCCTCTTGGTCTTCGAGAAAAACGGTCACGAGGCGAAACAGCGGGTACTCCTAACCGACGGCGGGATCTACGATAATCTTGGGATACAGGTAATCGAGCCAGGCCGCAATCCGGTAGTCAGTCTGCACACCTTCCCGTGCGATTACCTTATCGCCTGCAACGCCGGTCGAGGTCAGGAATCTGGTGAGGCACTCCCCACAGGTTTCATGACGAGGGTCGGGCGGTCCTTTGAGGTTGTTCATCGCCGAGTACAGGATTCAACGATGCACCGCCTTCACCAACTGAAGGAGGCACGATTGATCAAGGGGTTCGCTCTTCCCTATTTGCGGCAGCAAGACGAGCGCTTGCCATGGAAGCCAGGTGCGTTGATGCCACGTGCCGAGGTCGTGAACTATCCAACCAACTTCGCAGCAATGGAGGAAGCGTGGATCGACAAACTCTCCGCTCGAGGGGAGCAGCTCACACGACTTCTAGTTTCCATCTACCTTCCGGCGCTCCTTGACTAGCTTCATTGCTGACAATGCTCTTTAGCGAAGCCGATACCCGAGCGAAGCTCATCGACCTGATTTGGACTCAAGATTGCCATCACTGACTTAGCCCCTTGACCAGTGGGGAATGCTCGCTCCGGGTTCCAGGCTCGTACAGGAACTGACGCCTACCGAGTATCGCCAGACTTTTAGTCGCTTGCTTACCTCAAGTGGAATCTTTCTCAGCTGGTGCCACCATTCGCGTGTATCGGGCACGGCGATCCCATAGTTCACTTCGTCGCTCCAAATCTTCATCGAAAGCACGAGCTGTCCAAGCGCCGAGTAGAGGCCTTGTTCTTTCTGCCTACTTGAATCCCCTTCGACCTCCACAAAAAACGTTTCACCGCGATCGCCCTCGGCAACTACATCGATCCGTCCAAATAGCTTGTGAGTTCCGAGGCTCACCCCAAGCTTCTCGAGTTCTCGCAAAGCAACCTTTGCGCGTTTAATCTTTCCCCGCGTGTGCTTGCCCCCTCGTCCTGCTTCCATCGGATCAACGTGCATACTGACGCGCCAACCCGCGGCTTGCGGAAAAGCGAAGCGCGCTAATCCAAGCTTGACCTCAAGCTGATAAAGTGTCACGCTGCCTTCGCCACCTGACGTACCCAGTCAAGGGACGCAACCATTCGAGAACTGTCATTCACTCTGCTCCGTATGCCGCGCCTGCAGGGACATTCTCGAACACCTTCTGTGCATCCTTTCGGCTGATCACCGTGTCGTACAGGCCGATGTCCTCATCTTCGTGCTTGCTAATTCCGGTGTAACTCAAGCTGGAATCTTCATAGCGTTTGAACTTGTATACCGCGTCATTCATCAAGGCGCTGTTGAAAACCCCGAGGCTGACTAGCAACTCGAAGTCCTTAACGGTGAGGCCTGTGACTTTCTTGAACAGCCCAGGTTCCAGCTTCGTGATCACATCCTTCAAAGATCGCTCGCGGTAGTCCGTGAGATACATGAAGATGGGAACCCGCGTTGCGAACTTGATCAGTTTCTCCTGAATCTGTTTCCGCAGGTTCTTGTATTCCTTCTCTTTTTCCGTGAGCTCTTTCTTTTGCTTTGCTGATAGCTGGTCGTCGTTGGCCTCCCTGCGTGCCTTCTTCACTGCCTCGGACTTGTTGATGATCGTCTCGATTTCATTATTGAGATTGCGAAAAGCCTCAATGCTCATGAGGGCGTCCATAGCCCTCTTGTTGTCCATCAGCCGCCGCAACGTGCCGTTATCCACATTGACGAGCAGAGCGCTTTCCCAGCGCCGCGCCAACAGGGTGGCCGTAGTGCCGCTCATCGCCATGTCAAGGATTCCCGCGGCGTCAATCTGCTTCATGGAACTGCCGTCGTAGGCGAGGACGGGCAGAAAACTGATGAACTCTGCGACCTTGCTTTCCGGGTTGGCTTCATTGACGTTCAACCGGCAACTGTAGTCGGCGATCTGCCGCAAGGCGCGGTCCGGGGCAAAGTCGAAGACGTAGCACTCTTCCTTAATGATTTGTTCTGCGTTCGGCGACGAGCCGTCCGGGTTTGGGACGGCCCAGGGCGACTGCACACGGAAGGCCGCCTGAAAGTACGTCTCCGGGCTGGAGGAGCTGCGAAGCATCAGAATGCCCGTCCAGGGTCGGACCGTCACACCTGTGGTCAGCTTACCGCAGGACAGGGTAATGGTCTTGGTCTTGAGCGGATCGTCCATTTCGTCCAGCACCGGTGGCAAAGCCGCCGCGCCAATTCCGGCGGCGCTACCGGCCGCGACGATCACCGTATAATCGTGATAGAAGCGATTCTGCCGCTTCGCCAACAAGTTACGCATCGCGTAACAAGCCGCCACGCTCGGCAGAAACCAGAACGTGTGAGACAGTACATTCAGGAGTCTCGCGTCGGAAAAGGGGAAAGGCGGTTTCTGCGCCCCGAGTTTTAGATTGTCAACGCTCGTCGGCAAGAACGAGCCCCGAACAAGATCCAGCCACTTCTGAACTTCGTCCTCATACTTGAATTTGGCCTTATCACCGATCCCTTCGGCAGAGAAGAAAACGTTCAAGTCGAACTCGTTGAATTCGCCCTGCATGGCTAGCTCCCGGATCGTGTCCGGCAGCTGATACGTCAGAAGCACCATCCGAGGCAGCGAGGCATAAGGGTTGTTTGGGCCTTTCCAGTCTCTTTTTGCCCGTTGCTCGTCCGAATAGGTCCAGTTGTAGATCTGTTCCTCGATGAACTCACCTGAAGCGATAGCCCGGAACGGTGTGCCGGACAAATACAGATAGTTGTCCGTGGTGATCGGCATGACGTCTTCGTCGAAGTCGTCGATGCCTTCACCTGCTCCGAACTGTGCTTCCTTGCTGTCCTCTGCCTCAAAAAGCTCCTTCGCGTTTTCCCGCCAGGCGCCGTAGTGGTATTCGTCCAGAATCACGCAATCCCAGTGGGTCGAGTGGACCCATTCGTTCTTCGTCTTGATGCCGCCCGTGCCAGGGTTCCGACCGAGGTAGTCTTGAAACGAACCGAAACAGACGAACGGCTTTCTCTTGTCTGCCTTCTCGTAGGACAAACCACCCGGGGAAATGAACTGCCAGCCCCGGAAATCCACGTGACACTTCAGGTCCTCTTCCCAAGCGTTTTGCACTGCCGGCTTGAACGTGAGGACCAGCACCTTTCGCCAGCCCATCTTCTTCGCCAATTGATAGGCTGCAAAGGTCTTGCCAAAACGCATCTTTGCATTCCACAGAAAATGCGGGGGCTTGCTCCGGTTGCTCTTGTCCTTACGCCAACGAGCGAAGTAGTCGGCCGTCTTCTCGACTGCCGCTAATTGCTCCGGCCGCATCTTGAAATCCAGCGATCTGTTCTCTTCGTTCAGTTGGCCGGTCCGAACCGCGATGATCGCCACCCTGATTTGGGCCGGTGTGCACCGGAACCATTCCCCTTTTGCATGCTTCACACCATTTAGCCGGAGCATCCGATGCACGTCGCGGTCGGTGAACACCGTACCGTCATTACGCATCGCGGGTTCTTCAAGGACGATCCGGTAAGGCGGCTCGCCGGGGCGCACCGTCGGATATTGTTGGGCAACGCGCGTCTTTGCGTCTAAGGTCGTATACCCGACCTTGAGCAGGCCCGCATACTGCGGGTTCGTATCCTCATAGGCGTAGATCGTGGGCCGCGATGACGGGCGCGGCGGGAAAAACCCGTTACTCATCGCTCGACTCCCTGTATGCCTTGTCCCCGTCGGCAGGCATCGGGCGAATCATGGATTCAATGAAGGCGATTTCGTCTTTGTTCAGGCGGTATTTCTTATAGAGTGCTCCATCGGTCCATTTGCGGTCCCAGGACTGTTGAGGAACCCACAGATACGATTCACGTGTTGTGTGCTGAGTAATCTTCCGAAGCGAAACTAGAAATCTCAGGAACCGAGTACGGTAGTAACTCGCAATGCTCTCCGCTTGCTCCCGTGAGTCGGTACACACGAAAAGAAATGACTGGGTGCAGACCGATGGATTTGACGCTACGAAGCTTGGGCCAAGCACCATTGCGGGACGCGTGCCGCGCTCACCATAGGCGGTGGGTACCATCGCTTTCCATCGTTCGATCGCTTCGTGGTTGATCGTTGCCTCGCTCCTTGCAATCCAGGCTTGGACACGACCGCGAGGACTTGTGGCATAGTAACGAACATCGCCGCGCCTCTTTGCCTTTCGGTAACCCGAGAAGTTAGAGACGATCCCGAACGCGGTCCTGGCTGACAGGACCTCCGAAAGGCTTGGCTCATTTGCCGATATTATCTTCTTCAGAATTCCCAGCGCCCTGATATCGCGGACGAAAACGTCGTACTCTCCCAGATTCCTGTTAGATGGTCCGATCACTTCGTCGCCCCGCACCGTCGTGACGGTGCACTGGCCTTCGTAGTCTCGCTCCCATAGGAAGTAGCAGACCCCGCCTTCGAAATCGACTCCCGGAAAGACCTCATCCATCCGCTCGTAGTCCACCAACTTCCGGATTCGCCGATCTTCTAGCATTGCGCGGCGGAATTCGGACAGCCCAAGTCCACCAGCCATCCAACGTGAGGGGATGATCATGCAAAGAAAGCGCGGGTTCAGCTTCTTTGCCTGTTCTACGAACCTGTTATAGATGGGGATATCGCGAGTGCCGCCGTCGGAGCCCATTTGATATGGCGGATTGCCGATGATGACGTCGAACTTCATTTCGAACACCTCTTCCGGAGATTCGGTGTGAATAAACTCGTACGCGTGGGATTCCAATTCCGCGCCCCTTGCGTAGGTTCCCTCGCTCGCACCACAAAACTTACAGCGCCCGTTTTCCCATGTGTGCTCGATACGCTGGAAGCGGACGTTGCCTTCTCGATTGCTGAATGACTCGCACACGGAGTACCGGCCGTTCGCTGTCTTGGAGCAGTACACTGACCGGCGGGAGAGCAGAGAGGTCAGTTCGGTGATCCCAATGCCGTAGAGCTGATTCTTGAAGATGTGGTTCAGCCGCTTCTGAAGGTTGGGGATTTGTCTCTCCAAGCCCGCCTCGAGGCGCTTGGCAATTTCGCGCAGGAAGACCCCGGACTTCGAAGCCGGGTCGAGAAACTTCGCGTTCTTATCGCTCCAGAGATTCGCTGGAAGGAGATCCAGCATCCGGTTGGCTACTTGCGGCGGCGTGAAGACCTCGTCGCTGCTCAGGCTGGCTATACAACTGAGAACATCGGGGTTGTAGTTACCGCTCAGCATGCGGGATTTCGAAGAAGTGCACGGGGGGATACTCCTTCTCCGGTGTCGGGATGAACACGTCCTCGCCGAGATCGGAGAAGAGCGGCAATGCCTTCATACCCTCATGCTCCAGCAAACTGTGAAACGTGAAGTCCCTCCGTTTGAGCATGCTCCCGTTCACTGGAGACCACTCGGGAAAGACGATGTAGCTGGACTTCTCCCCCACCGTCTTGAGGGTCAATGCGTCGCCCCAAATGATGTTCCGCTCAAGGATGAATCGGACGGCCTCCCGGCATTTACTGTTGGCGTGGTTCTTAAACAGCGGGGAGTAGAAACCGCGGTCAAAGACGCCGTACAGCCGTTCGCGGCACTGCCGGACGTTGTCGTCGAGAATGTCAACACCGTAGATCGAGGACACCGCGAGCACGGCGTAGCGCTCGAAGTCGAGCTGCGACTTAGCGTAGCGTTTCTGGACAACAGCCAACTTTCGTTCCAGAACTACAGCAACGAAGTTCCCATTGCCGCAAGCGGGTTCGAGGAAACGGGAGTCGATCCTTTCCGTCTCCTGCTTCACGAGATCAAGCATGGCATTGACCTCGCGACTGCCGGTCAGCACCTCGCCATGATCCGCGACCCGCTTCTTCGTTATGACATGCGACCCTTCCATCGAATCTCCAGGCTTATCGTTTTTGCCCTAACGGATATGGCTTCTCTGTTTTTGCCCGTCGCCCTTTCCTGTTTCCAATCTCAGCGTAGGAAGAGGGTATCCGCGTGCCACTCTAATTCTAGCCGACTGGGGCGCGAACTATGGTCGGGCGGCAGACTTATGGCCTGGCGATCAAGCTGATAGTAGATCCGTCCGTTGTTCCAGTCCCGTCGGAGCCGCTCGCTTACTCGAAACTGCAAATCAGGTGTGACGGTCACATAACCGCGGTCGAATAATGTGTGAATGTCGGACCGCAGCAGGAGGCCGTTATCCACGCGGTGCGTGCCGCCGTGCGCCACGGGCTTGATGTGTGCCGCTTCAAGGACGGGCAATGTCTTCTCGCCTGTCACAGCACAATGTCGCTCGTATGCGTCCGTCACGAGGACGCGGAAGGCTCCCTGTCCGAGGCGCGGGCGGAAGACCGTTGGCTGGCCATACATCTCCATTGACTCACTTCCTGCGTGCCGGATAACAGCGCGGGCACCTACGACCCGATCCCACAGCTCTCGCCCCAACCCCGCCGTGAGGTCGTACGTCTTACCAACTTGTGTGTGCCGTGAGAAGTCATCGGGTACTGAGATCCAGTCGCGCTCCTCGAGAAAGAATGGCTCCTCGAGGATGATGCATCCGATTGAGTAATCAGCCCGTGGATCTGTTGCCACACCCCGATAGTGCTCGATCCGTTCGCGCATCACGTCGCGGTTTGGCGTCCCATTTCCGATGCCGAAGGTGTCCCACGCCAGGCTCACTGGGAGAATCGAGAACGTCGCAAAGAATCCGCCGCCCACAATGAAGTTCTGTGGTGCGTGAAGTTTGAAGAGCAACGGCTGCCCGGGATCTAGGGCCCGGAATTGTCGTCCTCCGCCGGGCTGCCAGAAATTCACCTCACGCAACGTCGGCTGATGCCGGAGGAATTCGTACCACTCGTTGTCAGTAATCGCGACAAAGGCTTTCATCGACGAAGAAACTATGCTTCGCTTGACGCTACGCATGTCAGTGCAATCCTACTCCACTGCTCTTGCGGGCCGCGTTGTAGGGTGCAGGTTCGAGGTCCTTATCCGCGTTGGGACGGACTCATGATCGGTCACCCACTCAAGGTTCGGGAGTTCCTCGACGAGATCTATCGGGGCGAGGTCCTTCTGCCGGAGATCCAGCGTTCTTATGTCTGGAAGGGCCCCCAAGTAGCGAAGCTCCTAGACTCTCTGTACAGAGACTATCCGGTTGGTCAGATACTTCTGTGGGATACAATCAAGCTACCCATTACGAAAAACCTCGAAGGCGTGAAGACGCCGGTTTTTCCGAGAACGGGCCATCCGAAGATCGTGCTCGATGGGCAGCAGCGCCTGACCTCTCTATTCAAGTCACTCGGCCGCAAGGGCGATGACGACGTCGAAGTGTACTTCAACCTTGACAGCGAGCAATTCGAACGATACTCGCAGCGCCTGTCCAAGGACCCGCGGTGGGTATCCGTTCGACAAGTCGTTAACGGGGATAAGACCGACTTGCAGATCCTACATGAGATAGAGGAGACTGGCGGGCCTAGCACGAAAGAACCGAAGGCTCAGGAGTATCTCAATCGACTCCAGCGACTCCGGAAGATTGGGGAGTACGAATTTCCAGGTACCGTGGCCAAGAAGTTTGAAGAGACCATGGATGAATATTCCGAGCTCGATTACAACCTCGACGCGCGACTCCTGATCCGATGCCTCGTCGCCATCGGCACCGGCCAGAGTCGGTTTCGTTACCTGACAGAGTTCTGGACCAAGCCACCGGAAGAAATCCAGGCTATCTGGAAACGCACGAAAAAGGCAATCGATAGCGCCGTGAATTTCGCGCGTCATAATGCCCGTTACGAAACGTCCGAGTGGTTGCCCTCACTAACCGCCCTCGTCCCACTGGCAGCCTATTTTGATAAGCACAAGGCCATCACCCCGAACGTCGAAGAGGGCTTGTTGAGGTGGTTCTACCTTGCCTCCCTCCGCGCCCGTTACAGTGGCAGCCAGGAAACGGCGCTCGACGAAGACCTGAAGGCTCTCTCTGCTAAGGACCCGATTGAAGCACTGATGAAGACGCTCGGTCCGATTACAGATGTCAGTCCCGACGAATTTGATGATGCTGGGACACGGAATCCACTCTTCGCAATGACCTACGCTGCAGCTCGCAAACGCGGGGCGAAGGACTGGTTCACTGGAGTGACGTTGGCAAGGGATGTTGTAGGCAAGGAACACGACATTCAGATACACCATGTCTTTCCGAAGGCGCTTCTCAAGAAGGCCGGAGTTTCGCGGAAAGATCGGGACGAAATCGCAAACCTGGCCTTTCTAGCAGCGCGCCCCAATCGCAAGATCTCAAATCGCGAGCCCGGAGTGTACCTCGCGGAGATCGCTGACAAAAACTCGAGACGGCTGGAAGCGCAGTTCATTCCCATGGACAAAAAGCTCTGGCGCCTGGATCGCTTTCAGGATTTTCTAGCAACCAGGCGAGAGATGTTGGCGACTGCCGTGAATGATCTGATTCGCGATCCCGTGTAGCGGAACCACAGGACTAACAGTCAGACGGTTGCAAGGTTTTCATCCAATGCACATCGTCTGATCAGACCATCAAGGACCGCAGGTGGCAATTTCCATCCGGCTCCGATTGACATCACTGGTGAGCATTGGCTGGCTGGGTTTCGGCCATTTGGCAGCCCAGTCCGCACGCGACGTCGCTCGTCGGTCTTTCTCCTCGGTTGTGTTAATCACGACACAAGACGTGAACCGCCAGCCGTTAGCGCTGGGTAGCGGTTTCTTCGTGGCTGACGGGGTTGTTGCAACAAACCTTCACGTCATCGGAGGAGCGGGCTCGGCCACAGCTAGAGTTGTCGGCCAGGAAAGGACACTCCATGTAACAGGGATTGTAGGTATGGATACGCTGAGGGACCTTGCCCTGTTGCGGATCGAAGGGGCTAGCGGCCAACCACTCGTCCTTGGAGACAGTAGGGCGGCTTCCGTCGGCGACGTTGTATACGTCGTTGGCAACCCAGAAGGGTTGGAGGGAACATTCTCTCAAGGAATCGTGAGTGGAATAAGGCGAATCAGCTCTGACACGCTCTTACAAATAACGGCCCCGATCTCACCGGGTAGCAGTGGCGGTCCGGTCCTGGATGCTCACGGGGACGTCATAGGAGTCGCTGTTGCTTCCTTCAAGGAAGGGCAGAACCTCAACTTCGCGGTGCCCACTGCGTACGTCGTGTCTCTCATGCGCCGTGTGGGCCCGCCACAACCGCTGACGGTCGCGCGACGACGAGTTGGGCGGAGTCGGGCCGGCGCGAGTCCAGCCGGCACGGGGGTATCGGGCACACTCTTTCGATGGGACCCGTACCAGAGGGCTCCTGCCTCGAGGATGGCTGTTACACTCTCTCAGTGCGAAATCGCCTTGACCACGCGGTTACCGACATTAGAGCAGTGCTCGTGTTCTATGACGGCGCCGGGACACCTATCGAGGTAGACAGGCTGCGGTGGTACGGACTCGATACGATCCCTGCTGGTCTAGCCCGCCGGGCGAGCGGAACTGTAGACGCGAGCGTGAAACGACTCACAAGCCGAGTAGAGATACGAATTCTCGACTACCACATTATCGCGCCCTAGTAACCTGATCCTGTTTACCCAACAAGCAGAGGATCGACCTCCTTGCGTGGGCATTGAACAAGGCGCGGCAGCCAACCACGCCACCGCGCCTCGCGCCTAGGCTCCGGCGCTTCCATCACGCCGCCTTCGGCTGATCACCAGCCTTGGGCGTGAATGGCCCCAGCACGACCCGCCCTGAGCGCAGCGAAGGAGCCTGCCCTGAGCGCAGCGAAGGGCCGAGTCTGAGCGGCGCCGAGCGTCGCCTGCCGCATTTCGCCCTTTCATCCCGCAAAAAAGGGTCTAACTATCGACCTCTGACGCCCCCAGAATCGTCGCTCTACGCACGCCCCAGGGGGGCCCTGTGCCGCCTTTCCCGAAGCCATCGTTCCAGTACGCTTACAACGTCGCGAACGAAATCACCCATCTCAGGCAGCACAAGCAGACGCGGGTGATACCAGCCACGGTTCAGAACCGGTTGCTCATCGCCACATGGAACATCGCGAACTTCGGCGTCCAGGAGCGAACGGGCGACGACCGGAAGCTCATTTCCGAGATCGTAAGCTGGTTCGACATTTTCGCAGTCCAGGAAACTCATGAGAACTACGGCGACCTGGCAGACGTTCATCACAACCTCGGCGGGTCGTGGCGCTATGTCATGTCAGATCGTGCCGGCAACGACGAGCGGCTGGCTTTTCTT
>WNGJ01002403.1_pt1 | contig 19780 bp, 18 predicted proteins | sample 5400611 | NCBI WGS metagenome assembly WNGJ01 (sample SAMN13153375, study PRJNA577476) | soil metagenome | isolation source: 40 cm soil or saprolite under Garry oak tree replicate 1 | place: USA:California | collected 2016-06-15
GTCGTCATCCACACAGCCCACGGCAACATACGGGCTTCCCGGCCGGCGGATTTCGCGAAGAATTACATGCGCCGCGGAGCCTGCACCAATGAGGATTACTCTCTTGCACGACGAAATGTTTTCTCGCACTGATTCTGCAACTACCCGGGAAAGCAGTCGCACACCCCCCAACAACCCCGCTGTGAGTAAAGCCTCTAACACATAGATTGTGTGCGGGAAAGCGGCTGCTCTCAGGGCAAATCGCATGATGACCCAAAACAGGATCGAACCCGTCCCGACAGCTTTCAAAATGTCGATCCCGTCCCTGATCCCAGCATACTTCCACCAACCTCGGAGAAGACCAAAGTAGGCAATTGTCGTGAGCCGTGTGAATATAAGAATCGGAATCGCAGAAAGCAGAATGGGACGGTACGGCAGAGTGAAATCAAACCGAAGCAACCAGGCAAGGATAATAGAGCAAGCGATGAGCCAAGCCTGAAACATGCCTATGAACCACGGCCTGTAGCGCAAGAGTACCGCCGGCATATTATTAGTCATGCGTCTTGTGAGTTGAAAAAGTCACCTACAAATCGAGCACTCGTTTAAGTGCGTAGACACCGGATTTGTCGTAGACTTCTTGAGAGCTTCTCCTTGAATTTGTATACTAGCCCGATCCCTGAGGGCTTATTCAGAGTCCTGGGGCGTTTAGTTTCGCCACGGATCCCGAAATTTCTTCGTTTGAGTCTCTTCCAACTAACGGGCAAGCGGTGGCGCGACACAGTTGGGGTTTCGAAGAAAAGTCGTTCCAAACGGATGCACGCTTCCTGCAGTTCTCGCTCTGTTTTTGCAAAGCAGAAGCGCACTAGATCCTTTCCGCCCCCATTGTGGGAAAACGCTTCGCCAGGCACGCTGGCCACTCCGGTTCGCTCCAGCAAAAACATTGCCTTTTCTTTGCTGTTTTTCCCCGGCAGTGACGAGACGCTGGCGAGAACGTAATACGCTCCCTGCGGGACGTAGGGTAGGAGTCTGGCCCGCGTGAGAGCCCCACAGATCCAATCCCGTTTATTCGTATATTCAAGTGAGAGATCTTCGTAAAATGAACGATCCAGCCGGGTAAAGCCCGCAGCGACACCATACTGCAAGCGCGATGGACGCAGACATAGATCAAATCACTCATGTGCGCGATCCTACGTGCCCAGCGCGCAGCGCTCACCGAATATCCGATTCTCCAACCCGTGATGCTGAAGGTCTTTGAGAATCCTGAAATCGAAATCATTCGCTCTTCCATCCCCTCGATTGAACCTGGGCTGATGTGTGACCGGCCATCGTACAGGAAGTGCTCGTAAATTTCGTCGGTGAAAACAAACAGGTCACGACGGGTGGCAAATTCGGCGATTGCTTCCAGCTCTGAGCGGGAAAATACCTTTCCCGAGGGATTGCCAGGACTGTAGACTACGAGCGCTTTGGTCCGCGTTGTTGCTGCTCGTTCCAGGTCAGCCATTGCAAACTACCAATCAGGGGGCTGAAGGGTGACGTAAGCAGGAACCGCCTCCACCGCAAGAAGCGTGTTCACGTGATTTGCCGTAGTACGGCTCGAACAGGATCACCTCGTCACCCGGATCCAACAAGGCAAGGCAAGTGCAGTAGAAGGCGCCGGTAGAGCCCGCGCTTACCACAATTTCTGTTTCTGGATCGGCGTCGATTCCGTTGTACAGCCCGATTTTTTGTGCGATGGCCTCGCGCAACTCGACGAGACCATCGAAGCGGGAGTAGCTGTTGATTCCGTTTTCTATCCCACGATGCGCATTCTCCCCGATTAGAAGGGGAACTTGTGTATCGCATACCCCTTGAGCGAGATTGATTCCGCCGGCCTTCTCGCATTCGATGGACATCGCGCGAATCTCGGCCTGCTCGATTCGCGCGCTACGCTTGCTCAGGGACAGTGCCACCATCTTCCTCGTTAGTCCGCAGCTGCGGTTCTCAGTGTCGCAGGATGTGATGCAAAGAAGTCACGGATGCAACCGACAGTGATCTCCACATGCTCTGAAGTCGTTTCTGCGCTCATTGGTAGAGAAATGACTTCTCGACAAATGCTCTCCGTTTCAGGAAGCCCTGGATCTACAAGCGCAAGGCCCTTATGTTCCCACATCGGCTTAGCCCAATGCACTAGAGTCTCCACGGATTGGTTTTTCAAATACTTGCGCAGCTCTTCGCGATACTGCGTTCGAATGACATAATTCTGGTAGGTATCGAAGTATTCGCCGCCGGAGAAGTGAGGCAAATTAAGACCTTCAATGCCTTCGAGTCCTTCTCGGTAAAGGCCCGCGATCTTGCGCCGATGCTCGATCCACTTTGGTAGGTGACGCAATTTAACATCAAGAACGGAGGCTTGGACATTGTCCAGCAATGCTGTGTAGCCATGGTAATGAAACTCACCGGTTTGGCGGTCCTCGCCGTTGAATCGCACTAGAGATGCAAATCGGGCGACTTCAGGATCGTCGGTGGTAACGGCGCCCCCGTCTCCGATTCCACCCAAAGACTTGAACGGATAGAAACTGAAACATCCTGCTAGACCAAATGAACCCGCCTTCTTGCCCCTGAACGTGGCACCCAGAGCTTGAGCTGCATCTTCGATGACAGCCAACCCGTGCTTCTTAGCGACGGCCATGACCCCATCCATGTCACACAGCCGCCCGTTGAGATGCACAGGGATAACCGCCTTGGTTTGGGGTGTGACTGCGGCCTCGAACTTATCGGAGTCCATATTGTAATCATCACGGACATCAACCAGAACTGGCTTAGCACCTGTGTGAACTATGGCTGATACCGTGGCCACGAAGGTGTGACCAACAGTAATGACTTCGTCTCCAGGTCCGACGCCCGCAGCAATCAAGGAGAAATGCAGCGCGTGATAGCAACTATTAACGCCAACCGCATACTTAACACCTACAAATTCAGCCAGATTTTTTTCGAAGTTTCGCAGTTGTTGCCGCAAAACCAAATCACCCTTCGCGAGCGTATCAGTAATAGCAAAATCAATCTCGGTTTTTATCTTTCGGTAATGCTCCCGGGGATCTATGAACGGCACACGGTATGACAAGTGTTTGTCCTCCTCATTTGATGCGTATAAACAAAATGATAGTCGTTGCCAGTCGACAGGTTAAGCCCTCGTAGTAGCCATCAACGTGCGATTTTTGTCCAACGTTGAACGGATGGCAGTTTCCAAGGATTCCACTGAAAGCCCGTGCTGCGCACGAAGGTATTCCTGCGTTCCAACTACAGAAGAAAAAGCGGAAGGAAGACCAAGTCTTTTAAAAGCGACCACGCCTTCGCCAGCCTCGGCCAGAAGCTCAGCAACTGCACCTCCCAGACCGCCAACCACGCTGTGTTCCTCAAGTGTGAAAACTGCGCGGGTGTCGTGTGCAGCTGCGAGGATCGCATCGGCGTCAACAGGTTTCACAGTATGCATGCTCAGTAAGCGCGTTTGTAAGCCAGCGTGATGGAGTGTATCGGCTACTTTGACCGACGTCTCCAGCATCCCGCCGGTAGTAATAAGAGTGAGGTCCTTCCCGTCGCGAACTTGGATTGCTTTGCCCAGTTGGAAGTCAATTTGTCCGCTATGGACCCTTGCCTCTCCCGCTCGTCCCAAACGCAAGTAGCATGGACCGGCATGCGCCCCCACCGCTCGCGTGGCGGCTTCCGTTTCGACCGGATCACCGGGAGCTACCACGACCATTCTGGGAAGCGACCGCAGAATCGCCAGATCTTCCGTCGCATGATGAGTCGCACCAAGTGATCCGTATGCCAATCCGCCACCCACCGCTACAATTTTTACGTTTGCGTTGTGATAGCACACGTCATTGCGCACCTGCTCAAGGCACCTCAGAATCGGGAAGTTGGCAATCGAATACGTGAATACAATCTTTCCACTCAGGGCCATGCCTGCAGCGATTCCGGTCATATTCTGCTCGGCCACGCCTGCGTTTAGAAATCTCTTGGGAAATCGCCGAGCGAACTCTTCGACGACTCCAAAACCGAGATCTCCCACAACCAGGCACACACGTTCATCCTGTTCGGCCAATTCGAGCAATGCGCGAAAAAACGCCCCCCTCATTCTTCAGCTCCTAATTCCGCCAACGCGCTCGACATCTCCTCCAAGTCCGGAGCACGGTAGTGCCACAGCAATTTGTCCTCCATGAAGCTGACGCCTTTCCCTTTCACCGTATGCGCCACTACACATGTCGGCTTGTTCAACTCAGCCGGTACACTTGCCAATATCTCCTCGATCTGTGCTAGGTCGTGGCCATTGATTTCCCTCACGCCCCACCCAAAAGCCCTCCACTTCTCCGCAAACGGTTCCAGGTCCAACACCTCCTTAACCGTTCCGAGGCTCTGAATCTTGTTGTAGTCCACAATCGCGATCAGGTTGTCCAGCCGGTGATGTCCCGCAAACAACGCCGCCTCCCACGTCGACCCTTCGTCACACTCTCCATCGCTTAATATCGCGAACACGCGATATCCACACCCATCGCGCTTTCCCACCAGAGCCATCCCGCAAGCGATCGGCAGCCCATGTCCCAGAGAACCCGTTGACACTTCCACACCAGGCACACCCACGTGCGTGGCGTGTCCCGCCAGACGTGCCCCATCCTGGTAAAAGCCCTCCAGCCACTCTTTCGGAAAAAATCCGCGCTCCGCCAAAACAACATATAGTGGCACACAGGCGTGCCCTTTGCTCAAGATAAAACGATCTCGCTCGGCACAGTCCGGACGATCGGGATCAACCCGGAGAATCTTGGTGTAGAGCACGGCGAGTAGGTCCGTCATTGAGAACGCCGCACCAATATGAGAACTCCCGGCTCGATGAATCAACCGGAGGGTCTTCAAACGGATTCGTTTGGCGAGTATCTCTGGGTCGCATTCATGCGCGTTATTGGATCGCATTCTTTGATCCTGAGTGCTCATTCCGTGTTAGGAGAGAAAAGAGACAGAGTTTCGCCCCGCCATGTTTTGGAATACTTCGAACTTACTCCAGAATTACGAAGCCTATATAAGGATCCCACTCGAGACGTTGGATCTTCAGGCGATTCACTGGGAAGCTATCCAAAAGTGCCTTCGTCTCTCCTGGCCAGATTGGATTGTCGAGCTCATCGAAGGCTAGCACAGCACCTTTGGGCATCCTCGGAACGAGCTGTTCAAGGGCCACCTTGGTAGGCTCATATAAATCAAAATCTAAAAAGAGTAAGCTCACCAATAGGTGGGTGTTCCGTTGGACAAACTGAGGAATGGTTTTCGACGCGTCCCCGGGAATCAACTCAACCTTTGGCAAATGACCAAGAAAGCGATCTTGATCGTACACTCGGATCAGTTCCAACAGTTCGTCGTAACTTGTAGTTTGAAAATCCCCTGGCGCAGCAACCCCTGCGCCAGCCCGGTCTTCATCGCTGACTGAAGGAAACCCGCCAAAACTGTCAAATCCATAGATCCGCCTCGTCAAGTTTTCCGGCTCAAGGATCGCGCTCAGCTTTGCCCATGCCATCACGCTGAATCCCCGAAAGACACCGCAGTCGACGATTGAACCTTTGACTGGCAGGATCAGCTTGAAGATCTCGTACATGGCAAGGAAGCGTTTCAAGTGCTGTCGGCGAACGTACTTCGGGAAATTCTCGAGCTTCATCTCAATCCGGTCCGGGCAATTGACAAAGATGTTTTCCAGTGACTTGCCAACTTCTAGTTCTACCTCCGTCTTAAACGACTTCATCAGCTCACTCCTAGCTTTTCGTTTCGCGCATGAATGGAACGCGCTACTTTGAAATGGCTCCTCGTGCGGACCGTTCGCCCGCTTTGTGCCCAGAGTTGGCTTGAACCGGGCGCAAAACGACCGCCCCCAATGTCTTCAACAGAATCCTGCAATCCAACCAAAGCGATTGTTTCCGTACATACTCGAGACTAAGTCGCATTTTTTCCGGATGGATTTTTTCAAAGTAGTCCTTGTCCGGATTCGCGCTGCCTCTCAGAATTTCTCCCTCATCGCGAAAACGCACCGAGGCATAATCGGTGATGCCAGGGCGCACATTGAGGATGGTCCGTTCGTCTTGCGTGTACATCTCCACAGCCCAAGGGACTTGCGGTCTTGGCCCGACGAGGCTCATATCTCCCGTGATAACATTCAGTATCTGGGGCAGTTCATCCAGTTTGTACTTTCTGAGGAATCGCCCGATGCGTGTCACCCGCGGATCGTCTTCAGGTGTCGTGGCCCCTCCGAGCTTTTCCGCATCTTCCACCATGGTGCGACACTTGAAGATACGGAATGGATTTCCATAGCGCCCAATACGCACTCCGCGGTAAAAAATCGGACCGTGCGAATCCAGCCTAATGAGCAGAGCCACAGCCGCGAGTACCGGCGAAAGAAGAATTACCCCAACTATCGCCAGCATCAGATCAATGGTGCGCTTCATCTCGATTGCGCGGAACTCAGCTCCGCAGCCTTTCCCCTGCCGGCGTCCTCGCGCGAGGTGCTCCGGAGTGTGCTTTCGTAACGTTCCGCGAGGATTGGCAAGGCGTGCACTCGCCTCACATATTCGCGGCCATTTTGACCCATCTGCACGCGCTCTGCTTGGGTCAGGGCCATCAGGGCTTCGATGGCATCTGCTAACGCGACTGGATTTTCCGCCTTAACCGAAAGACCGGCCCGCGCTTCTTGAATTGGATCGTAACCGGGTTCTCCGGCAAGGATTGTAGGTCGTCCTGACGCCAAATAATCACAAATCTTGTTCAAGCTGATGCCATATTTGAGCAGCGGAACCTTCTTCAGACTCACCACGAAAGCGTCGGCCTCGCTCATGATTCCGGCAACTTCCTTCTTCGGCACCAGGCCGGGGAACTTCACGTTGCGAAGTTCCAACTCTTCGGCGAGCCTCATCAGTTTTTCGATGTCGGTCCCGCCTCCCACAAGGACAAAGCACACCTCACTGCGCCCTCGTTCCTGAAGCACCTTCGCTGCTTTTAGAATTTCGTCCATGGCCATGAAGCTGACGAAGCTCCCGAGGTACATCACGGTGAACTTATCCCGAATCATGCCGTCGTATGGTGTGAGGGCCACGTAACGGGAGAGTTCGGCCACGTGAGGAATCCACACGATCTTCTCCGTGGAGATTCCCAGCCTTCGAACATACCTTTCCGTCAGCGGCCAGATCATGATGATGCGTTGCGCTCGGCGATAAAGAAACTTCTCGAGCGCGCGCAAGCACCACGTCACCGGGCTGTGTCGCGGCAACATGCCGAAATCAATGAGAACTTCCGGCCACAGATCTGTGAGCTCGACGTAAAATCGGCTGCCTTTCATCACCGAAAGCATCCAGGCGCTCAGCGCCGCCAGCGGGTGCACGGACACTCCGCTAATCACATCCGGCTTTTCCCGCAGTCGGAGCCCAAGCCAGAACGCGCGCCACGCGTAGCTGATCATGTTGCACGCCCGGCGCCAGTCGTTCTCGCGATACGGCGTGGTCGTGACCCACAAGAATCGCACGCCATTCCAGTTCTCTTCGCGCCACGCTTCGCCGGGGCGGAGGCGCTCTTCTCGAAAGCTGTAGTGGCTGAAGCCTGCCGCAAAGATCGTCGCCTGGTGTCCCTGATCAACCAGTTGCTTGCTCAAGTCGTAGCTGCGCGTGGACTGCCCGTCCGGGGGATCCGCGTAGTGATTGAAAATCCAGATGTTCATCGAGCAGATTCCTCGGAGGCTCCGCGCTTTTCCAGTACCGTTACCATTTGACCCGTCAGGAATGGCATTAGCTTGTGAACCGCGAAATAGGCGGAAGGCACATGCTTCGAAAGAAAACGTCCAACCGGTGGGACAAGTGCTCCCCGGAACGTCCGGCGCACTCGCGTCTGCTTCCCCACCTGGTAGAGGTCCGCGATTCTCTTTAGCGATACCCCTTTGAACTCCTTGCTCCCGGGCTTTGAATACCTCCAGTCGGAGACCAGCAAGATTCCTCCCGGCCTCGTAACCCGTATCATCTCGGATGCGATCCGCCGCGCTATGTCGTCGTCTGTCAGTTGCAGGAACATCATCGATTCCATGGCGATGTCGAACGTCTCGTTGCGGAATACCAGGCTCGTCGCATCGGCGCACTCAAAGTTCACCAGCGGATTCGTTGCCTTGGCCTGAATTATTTTCTCTTCCTGAATGTCCACTCCCGACAGATTCGCAGGTTCAAATCCGAGCCGCAGCAGAACCCACAAACTGTCGCCCCCGCCGCACCCTACATCCAGGACTCGCGCCATTTCCGGATTGGGTTTGATCCACTGCATCGCCCGCACCATCGCCGCGTCTTTCGCCAGACTTTGGAAGAGTACCTCCGGGTTATGTAGCAGGCTGTTGCGATCAACGCCTTTTCTGGCATTGTACTCACGGTAGTAGCACTCCGTGGCCGCCTGCAACGTCTTAGCTGACACTGGCGATCCGTTTTCTAGCATATTGTCGATTACTCCCCTTCAGGCCGCCGCGCGCACAACGACGTGAGCGCCCCTGACCGCTAATTCGGAGATCGTGTAGTTTTCTTGAAACCGCGGCCACAGCCTAGCCCGCTCCAAATGCACAAGATCGACCTCAGATGGCCGCGCCAGGTTTTCTTCGATAACCTCAAAACCCGCTTCCTGAAATAAGCTGATGTAATCTTTATGCCGCAGGCGATTTTGATAGTAAATTGAAGGGTTGTACCACTTCCACAAACTATCTGAATACTTCAAGAAATTGTAGGCAGTAATCCGCCTGTCCGCATAGGAGTAGTGATCCTGATAGTCAATAATGAAGCTCATTAGCCCGCCCTTTTTGAATAGCCGGCGGCATTCCTTCAAAATGAGTCGGATGTCTTCCGCGGGAATGTGCTCAAGTGTATTCGTTGAAGTTACAAAATCAATGCTTGCCGGCTCTAATCCGGTGTTTCGGGCGTCGCAGGGCGCCAGGTACCGGATCCCGTACCACTCCTGGAGCAGGTCGATCCATCTGTCGCCGTGTTCTGTCTCGAAGAAGCGCTCCGGGCTGCGCCGCACAGCGATTCCGCTCGTCATTCGTCGTAGCTTCCTCAGAATCTCATTTACCAGTTCAATGCGAAGCAACCGGCGAATGTCAACGATGACTTGAGACGTAACCCCAAGCGTATAGAAAGAAAGGGGAATTCCGAGTTCAAATCCCGCTCCGAACTCATAAAAATGTGCCTCCTCAAGATTTGTGGTGCCGTGACGATGCAAGGCCTCCAGATGTTTCCTGGCCTGATTCAAGATTTCGACGAATTTCTCATCCGAGGACGGCAAGCTGCGGGTAATCCGTCGCTGGGTAAAGTAATGTAAGTCTTTGCCCAGAGGCGCCATTGAGAAAACGTGCATCAAAGCAGCTTTACCCCGCCAGTGGATCACAATGTGACAGCCCTTAAAGTTTAAAAATCCTTACGACACTGAAGGTGTAATGGCTAAAACCGGTAGCAAAGATTGTGACTTCATGGCCTCGTTCTACAAGCTCGCGCCCCAAATCGTGCCTACGCGTTGCCTGCGCATCCGGTGTACCTGCGGAATGAACCTGCAATTCTGCCCATGTCAAGCTATATCTTCGCGTGAAACCTTAGGTGCGGCGAGACCTACTCGTCGACTCCTTATCAGCATTGTTAAGACATCCACTGACGATAGACGAAGCTTGCCTCGGTGAAATGGTTGTACGCGCAAATTCACGGGCTCCCTCTTTATAGGTCTGCAGGTTCTCAGGCCTCACCACATGAGCGATTGCTTCGGCAAGCGCGACTGGATTCTCAGGAGGAACAAGTTCACCCGTCTTGCCTGGTACCACCATTTCCGGCAAACCGCCGACATTGCTTGCCACGACGGGAATCCCGAAGCCGTATGCGAGGGGAATCACTCCACTCTGTGTAGCGTTCTTGTACGGAACCACTACCACGCTCGAAACTTCAAGATAGGCCAGCAGTTCCGAATAACTGTAAGGGCTCCACCGAAAAAGGCTCCTACCGGCAAAGTCTGCCCCGTCCAGTTTCCGCTCAATTGCTTTGCTGACCGCGTGCTGCTGGACTCGCGAGACGATAAGGATCCGGACGTCCGGCAACAGTCCTTTTAAGAGGGGCAGGGAACCCAAGAATGTCTCAAAGTTATGCTCTGTGCTGTAGTTGGAAAAGTAGGAGATCACTGGACGAGACTGCGCCCACTGCGCAAGTGAATCGCGCAGCGGAACCGAGACCGGAGTATCCGAAAGCAGCTCGGAGAAATGCGGGTGGGGAAATCGCTCGAATCGGTCCTCGGGGAGTTCATACAATTCTTGGAGGATGGCTTGCGTGTATTTATTCATGACCAATATGCGAGAAGCTTGGCAATAAAACCCTTTGTAGCGCGCTGAGTGCGCGCCGTTAAGATTCTGAAAAAAATCTCGATAAGGTTTGTGAACAATCATGACGGGCACAATTCCGGAAGCCCGAAGCAAACGCATGGCCCAAGTGTCGAACTTCGGAAGAGCTAGATTAGTCGAAACTAGAACGGCTTTGACTCCGGCTGACCGTGCAAATCGAATGGCTCGCACCCAATCGACAGGGTATGTGCAGGCAATGACTACCCGCCAGCCTACCTTTCCCTCAAGCGAGTCCGGAAATGCCCTAGCGGAGCTGAAAGGAGACCAGGAAACGTGCCCCCGCGGGTCGAAGCCCTCTCTTCGGTTTGATCGAACAACAACTTGATGCCCAGCCTCGGCAAGACCCTGAGCGAGGGCGTTCAGGAACTGAGGATCCGAATTAACTGGATCTATCCAAAGGATTTTCACGATTTGCCGCTCAGGTGCACGCGAGGTTCGCTTTTGCTACTTCTCACAGATGTCATTTCGGCACTAATCCTCCGCAATCGACGGCGGACCGAAACCGCTTGCTTCCGAACTTTCGTCTCCCATAGGCGTCGAACATGGCACACCAGGTTGCACGCACCAAATCCATCCTTCCAAGAAGCAGCCACACCAAACTGCGCGCGACACGAGAAAAGAGAAATAGCGCTAAAAATGCCACATGAGAGTGCGCGGAATGATGCTTGCGATGAAAATAAAGCCGGCTTTTCGTAGTGTGATACCAAGTAAAAGGAGTGTCCTCCCCTGCGGATCGGCTGACCTTGTGGTAGATGGTTGTTCCCGCGGCAACGACTCGGCGAATACCTACCTCGGCCGCCCGCTCACAAAAGTCCACATCTTCACGATAGAGAAAAGCATTCTCATCAAATAGGCCGATTCGTTCAAAGACACTTCGGTGCACCAACATGCAACAGCCAGTCACCCAATCGGTCGGCAGGATCGGGGAATTTTCTTCCGAGCCGCCGGCCACTTTTTGCCGCATCCTGCTGTTCCACCACCGGAACTCTCCGCCTATGAACCAGATATGCTCAGGACGATCGAAGCAGCAGATTCGGCTCCCCACGATCCCGGCATTTTCCTTCCTGGCCACTTCCAACAATTGAGCGACGAGGCCTGGCTCGACCACGGTGTCATTATTCAGCAGCAGGATGTATTCCACACCTTCGGTCAAAGCATACTTGATTCCGATGTTGTTCCCCCCTGCAAATCCAATGTTTGTACCGGTCTCGAGAAGAATCAGCTTGCAGGGAACCGGTACGCCAGAAAACTCAGCGGCACGAGTTTTCCCCACGTGAGATCTCTCCCGCTCTAGTGGGATATTCTTGTTTTCCGCCCACCTCGCCAGCCTCGCAAGTGATGAATCCTTCGAGCCATTGTCCACAACGATGATGTCGCATTCGGGATAACCGCTGACGCTGAGGCTCTCCAGACAGGCCAAGGTATCTTCGCACCCGTTGAAGTTTAGTATCAAAACAGCGCAACGCAATTGACTCATCCCCAGTTATCCAAATATCGAAGTCGCCGCTAGCGGCTCGTGAACACAACGCGAATGTTTGGATCTCCGAATCGGGACACAACGTCGCCAGTATTGTCAGTGGAACCGTCGTCGATGACGACTTGCTCCCAGTTCGAGCAACTCTGCTTGAGCGCGATCCGGATGCAAATTTCAACGAATTGCTCATGATTGTAGGTCGGCGTAATTATGCTAACCAAGGGACGGAACGGGTTGGGCATGAGAAAGTGGAAGCTAAACGTTCTGCTCAGATGACGGTAAAGACCGCCGCTGGACGGAACTTGTTCGCTCTGGGCTTTCGGGACTCTTCATACGCGCGATGTCGATTGCGCACATCCACAGAAATAGTTGGCGACAATCATTGATGTCCCCATGAAACGAAGAGTACCCGCACATGTAGACAAATAGCGTCATCACACCTATTGAGATCGGAAATTGTCCAGGCGAAGACCTCTCTAGGGCTATCACACCTGCCCGGAATGCTGCATAAAGCATGAGGCCAAATGAGATGAGTCCTGGCCAGCCAAGCTCGACACCTACCTCTAGAAATAGATTGTGGGGAAATCCGCCCCGAGGTGCATCAAAACCATAATAGAACATTGACCAACCACCCAGACCCAATCCATATAGTGAGCGTGAGGACGTTGCAAGGAATTGGAGCGATTTGTGATACATGTCCACTCGCTCATTTTCGACAACGGAAGCAGAATAGACTAGATCTTCCGTCCGCGCGAGAATTGTCACGAAGTAGTCCCTAAACACCCAGATAGATATTGCGACTGTCACAACAAATACTCCCAGAACGATGAGGGCCTTTGGGGATCGCCGATTAAGATTATGCTGGCCAGGCAATCTCCGCAGTGAATACGTGATTGACCAAATAAACAAAACCCCAAGGGCCACCAAAAACGCGATCGCGGATCCCCGTGCGCCGGAAACAAAAATCCCAAAGGCATCAATGATTGCTACGACAAAAACCAAAAGCCGCCCCCAAACTGACTTTGTGCGGAACAGAAAATACGTGAGAAGAATGAGGGTTCCCTGGGACGTAACGCTGCCAAGCCCCAAATACCCCGATCCAAACGCTTCCTGCTGACCGTAAACGCCAAGCTGAAGCCTATCGTTGAACAAAACCGCGAACACCATCGCCAAAGTCAAGATGACGTAGGTTCCAAAGAATCGGCCAATTCTCTTTGAGTCTTGAAAGAGCAAGGCTGGAAAAATAAACGCAGAAGTGGTCAAAATTGCCAAGCGAGCAAATTTCTCTCCAGCGTAAATGGGAGCTAACGTAAAGGCGAGGCTTATTGCTGCTAGAACAACAACTACTACATAGGGTATCAGAAGTTGGCGGGATGGAAGTCGAAGGCTCAGTCGGCCTTTGATTAGGTTCCAGAGGATTCCGCAGAGCGAGATCGCCAAAAATAATAGAGTCAAGTCAACATGTTTTGTGTAACTTTCAAGCGCTTCATCAGCTTTATACATGCCAGCATTCACAAAAAGCGCGAATGACACCTCGGGAAAATTTAGCAAGGCGAAAAGCGCAATCGAGGCAATAAGCAGAAGAATCGCTGCTTTGCAGCCCACGGAATTCAGGACACATAGGAGCAAGGCAAAGGAGATAATTCCACTGGACAGCAGTAACCTGTCAGCAGACAACGCCGAACTAACAGCGGGGAAATCGCGAAGCTTAGAACCTTTTGTTGTTGTCATTCTTCAGGAACTGTTCGTGTTTAGCCCTAATGGGATAGGTGATCACAGAGCCGTAACATCAAAGACTAAGTAATGTCTTGCCATTCATTAGATTGTCCCGACCGCCAACACGAACAAGAAGAGGAGAGTAATCGCAAAGTCGCTTGCGAGGCCATCGAATCGGGGCTCGCGTTTGACATGATTTAATTGGACTCGCCCGAAAGTGATTTCGGCGCCTCGCCGATTCGCGGCTTGTCACGCTTATCGACCGGAGATAAAGTCAGACATAGAGCACTCCAATACCGGCCCATCCTTGGCTGGGGTTCTCGATGATTTCCTCATAGCGATATTGATGCTTGACCTCGCTCCAGTACCGGGAAACTTCACAGCCGGTCTCGTGCGCATGCGCCGCGATGTCGTGAAAAGCGATGATGCCACCAGGAGAGACAAATTTGGAATACATTTCAAAATCTGCTCTGACGCCATCATAAGTGTGGTCCCCGTCGATAAAAAGGAAGTCGACTGGTCTATGCATAAATGCTTTTCTCGTCTTCCGATGTGTTTCTTCCAGATGAGAATTCCCGCGTATCAAAATGACTTTCTGGCTCCCCCTGGCGAAGGATCTATAAAGAGGTATTTTAAGCAATGGGTAACCATTGCCGAATCGTCCGCCACGGAGATCGACGCTCACGATAACTGCATCTTCTACGGCGTGACGAGAAAAAAGAAACAGCGTTCCACCCGTCGCTGTCCCAATCTCAAGAACAGTCCTGGGTCGAGCATCGTGAAGTATTTGGAGCAGTCGTTCAATCTCCCCACGAACCTGCAAGGGCTTGATAAGATGCTCGTAAGCAAAGGCGATTTCTTGCCCATGTTGGAGCTCACCAAGAGCAAGCCAGCATTTGAAGCATTCCATCAAGGCTCTAACTTCATGTGGAATCATGTTCCTAACGAAAGGCACCAAGAGCCCTCATGATCGCCGGTCTTTCTCGCTGTTTCAAAATAAACTTCCAAGCTATGAAAAAGTAAAGAACGGATGCCGTTAGCGCGCCCGCGAGCCGTGCCCACTCAGTGGTTAACAGGGATCGCGTCAAGGCTACGCTTCCCAGGAGAAGCAAACCAGCCACGGAGACTAACCAAATTCCGTTCGTCCATGCGCGTCGAATAGAGCACGAACAGTAGTGCTGGGCGGCCCAGAAAAGCAGGACGGCGTCGACCGCGAGCCGAAGCGTGTTTGCGATAGCAGCCCCAGCTATACCCAACCGGGGAATCATGACGATGCACAGAGTGAGGTATAAGGGAAGCTCAAGAAGATGTAATTTGCCTGTGATGTCAGGCCTACCGAGAGCCTGAAGAGCGTTATAAGGAATGTTTGCCATACAGTTCAGCAGGACTCCAAAAGCAAGGACTTGGACAACTACGGTGGTTTGCTTTGCGAACTGGACGCCCATCCAGAGCGAAAGCAGATCCGTCCCAAACACAAGCAGGAAGAGAACGCCGGGCAGCATAATGATCAGCAGATACCGCACCGAAGCTTCGTACAATCGTTGCAGGTGCGCTTCTTGTCCTCCTGCACTTCGCTCGCTGAACGCCGGGTACAGAGTTGTCACAAGGCTGGAAGGGATGATTCGCAGTCGGGTCATGACTTCGGTCGGCACCGTGTACAGCGTGACGGCACCCAGGGAAACAAAAGAGGCAATCAGCACGCGGTCCAGGTAAACCAGTAAAGGGCTGACCATCTGCGACACGCTTACCCAGCCCCCGAATCGCAGGAGTTTGGGCAATCCGTGCAAGTCGTGTGACCGAAAGAGCTGAAGATTGGGGAGCAGTCGGAACAGCACTGCACCATAAGCCCCCGTGGCCGCAATGCGAGCGACTACCGTTAACAATACGACGAGTGCAACACCGTGGCCTCTCCACGCCAGCAGCGCTGCCGTGCCCCACTGCGCCGTCGTCGTCACGGCGCTAACCGCATTGATCCAACCGAAGCGCTGGTACGAACTCAGCACGGCTCGGAAGACTCCTTGCACCAACAGCACGGGTACCGCGAGGCCAACGGCATAAAAGACCAGACGTGCCTGGGTTTGCAGATCGGCCGAAATCTTGAACAGCGACTTAATCAGATAAGGAGAAACCAGTAAGACTGCCAATCCGCCCGCCAGTCCCAAGATGAAGTTTGTTGCGACGGCAGTCCGGACAATCAGTCGCGTGGATTCATGGTCCTGTTCGACCAGGTGTTCGGAAACGAATTTCGTGGCGGCTCGGTTGACGCCGATATCGAGAAATGCCAGATAACCGATCACCACCCAGGCCAAAGAAAACAAGCCAAATTGCGTGTCCCCCCAAAACGCCACCAGCTTGGGCATCGCGAAGAGCAGGACAATAAAGGTCCACCCTTCGGTCGCTAAGTTCAATGCCGCATTCCTTGCAAGGAGGGCCGATGATGTGAGCTTATTGGATCGCCCGGGCATCGAGCCGGTCATATAAGTCTCGGTCTGGATCTTGTCAGAAATAGTTACTCCGCAGGGATCAGAAACTGTTGAGTGGCAAAACATCGGCCGCATCCACGTCGACTGCGACCGAGCGCTGGATGATTTCGAGCGATATCACAACTCGCAGATTGCTCTTCTTCCGCTTAAGGATGCCCTCGAGTCCCGCAAAAGGCCCGCTCTTAATCCGCACTCGCCGGCCCACTGTTAGGAATGGGTGCGGCTCGGCTCGCAAGCGCTCGGAAAGCCCGGATCGCAGGACCTCCATCTCCGTATCGGGAAGCGCGGTCGGCAGGCCGTTGAAGCCGACCAATCGCACAACGCTCGGAATCTGCAGCACGCGCAGCCGGTCTCGTAGCGCCAGTCGAACGAAAACGTATCCCGGGAACAGAGGCAGCTCAAGGTTCACTCGTCGGTCTTTCCAGCGCCGCACCGAACTGTACAGTGGAAGGAACTGCTCCACTGCCCGGGCTTGGAGTTCCGCCGCCACCCGCTTTTCATGGTTCGCGCACGTGTACGCCGCATACCAGTGCGGCGCGAGAAAGGACTCGGGCAGATGAAGCGCGTTTAGGTCGCTCGCTTGCTCTCTGCTCGATATTATTGTCGCGGTGGCGATCCCCATCTCTGACTCCAGATACAGCTTCGCCGCGTCAGCCACAGGGCCAACTCCTGCTTAGCACTTCTATTTACAACACGTTACAGACAATCCGACGCTATTTGCCTTCGTCCGTCAAATCGCCGTCACGGTAGAAACCTGATTCCGCACTGCCTGCTGCCCCAATGCCCGAACGAGCTTCTGCAGCGTTGGCACTCCCGCCGTTCGAATGCGCCCACGGAATCCGCGCCTTCACGGTCTGGAAAATTTCCTGAGCGAATACCTTGCCGGAGTCTTGCGCATCCATTTCTTGCCAGTGCGCCCTGCCTAGCGTGAAGACCATGGCCCCGGCTAACGCTAGAAAAGTACAAAGAAACATGATCGTCAGCCGCGGGGGAAAGGATTTCCTCTCCGGAACGTGCGCTTCGTCGAGCACTTTGACACTTGGTGTTTCTTTTGCTTCTTGGACTTTTGCTAGTTCGTATTGTTGTGTGAGCGCCTCGAAAACCGCTTCTTGCACTCTCGTACGCCTATAGAGGTCCGCAAATGCCACGCCCAATAACGGTAGCTTTCGAATGGACGGATAAACCGCATCTCCCTGGGTACTGCTGTCCGAGGTGGAGCTTTCGCCCTTGCCGCCGACCTTTTCGATCTGACTCTGCAACTCCGCAATTCTCGCGCGCGTGGCACGCACTCGCACGTTGTTATCCGTATAAATCTGCTTCAGCCCTTCGAGTTCCGACTTTGCAGCAATGAGCTGCCCCTCCAGCGTAGCCGCCGCCTCTACCATGGCTCGGCCCTGCTCTTTGATGTCGATCGCGCCATTCTTGCTGGCGAATTGGCTAAACTCCTTCTCAGCGCTTTCCAAATCTATTTGGACCGTCTTGAGACGATCTTCAAGGAATTCCCGCTCCTTTCGCGCTGACGAAGTGGAGAGTTGGGCCACAAGCCGATCGAGTTCTTCGACGTACGCCTGAGCGATTGCCGCGGCGCGTTTCGGATCGCCATCGGTAACGGTGATCGTGAGTATCCCGCTCTTGCGGTCTTCCGAAATGGAAGTGTTCTCCGCGAGTTTCTGTCGCGCGCTTACCCCCAGCCGAGCGCCATAGACTTCCTTAAGGCCAAATCTATCTATCAGGCGATCCTCTACCGTGCTACTGCGAAGAATCCCGATGAACAGCGCACCGGAACTCTTAATGCCAAGTAGATCTCCGGCGAAAGCGCCAAGACCTCCGCCTGTCTTAGCACTCAAGGCGGCTAGCATGGCCATTTCGGAGGTTGATTGGCTATCTGGAGGCATCAATTGAGTAGTGGATTCAAATCTCTTCGGCAACAAAAAAGCCAGCAATGTGCCAAACACCAAACCCGCGGTCCCCGCGCGAACCAGGAAACGTCGCTTGTCCCACATCAACCGCAGCCGTTCGACAGCAATGTTTCGCGACTCCTGGATTGGGACTTCCTGCTGAGACACATCTCCGAAAGCTGGCTGTGACGCCAATTCGGGCTGCGGCTTGGCGGTTGTCTGCGTCAATTCGCTCTCACTCCGTCCTTAGTTTCCTTACCAAGACTTCGCCCACTCATTTCCAGAGGTGCGGCCAGAAAGTCAGTTGCAAGGAAGTGGTCACGTTCGATTGCACCGCGGGCGATAGAATTGGGTAATTCCACTTCTCGTATTGCACTAATCCGGAGACGGTAACTTCAGGCCTAATCTGAAAGTCCACATTTACGCCCCCGTCGTTCAACGTGCCGCCGTGCGGCAAATAATCCCCGTCCACTTTCTGGTGCCGAAACTGAAGCTGGATCTTGTTGCGCGACGAGAGCCAGAACGTACTCCAGACTCGTTCGCCCTGTCCGCCGCGTCCCAGCCAGCTGCCCAGTAGGTTCCCGTTGCTCACGTAAGAACCGCCGGGATAGCGGTCGTTGTCGTAAAAGCAGCCATGGCACTCTGGGAAATCCACAGGCGCCGTAGTTCCCCCTTCCAAACGAAGGTCGAGCTTGGGAATTCCCGGAATGCGGGGCATGTAAATGCCCCCTTGTATCGCAGACTTGCGCGGGTAACCTAGCGGGGAATATTCATCTTCCGTAAAGGCGTCGCCGTAAAACGTCAGCCATTGGCGAAGCCCTGGAACTCTGTAGGAAAAGTCAACTCCAGACCGAGGGTCCGTTATATCTCCTGTATTTTTGACGGCAAAACCGCTATAGCTCTTTAAGAAATTGTGTCCAGTGAGCGGTGTCGGGCCCCCTACGAAAACTTTTTCTCCGTGGAGCATCGGCTGCCGAGCAAGATGAACACCGAACTGGCCTACAAACCCCGCTGTGTCGTCATGTACAAATTCGTGCCCGGTGAGTTGACCCACGAACAATTCCAATCGAATCGGTCCCAGCCAACCTAGAAAGCTGGGTAGCTTAAACGGCGAGACGCGGCTGATGCGGAACATGGTGATAGGCTCGGCGTTGTCGCTGAACATCAGCGGACCGCTCTGCATGGGACTCCACCACAGACTTTGTTTGCCGAAGGAAACTTGCCAATTGTCGAAGGTTAATCCGGCATAGGCGTCCAGCAACTGAACCTGGTCTACAGCGGAGAACGGAGCAGCGGGCGGAACGCCCGGAAGACGATCGACCGCACCGATGAACTGTCGCGCCGACAAGGGCTGTGCAGGTGCGGATGGAGAATGCTGGTATTCGGCTCGCGCATACGTGGCCCAACGACCGCTGGTCGTCCATGCCGAAACGCCACCAACGAAGTTGAACCCTTCTTGATACGGCCTCCCGAAATCATTGGTGATCGTCTGACCAAAATGATTGCCATCGGTGAGCGGTTGACCAGAGATTTCTGTCATGCGACCATAGATTGATTCAATCTGGGCACGCAGGAGGCCTCCGCTGTCAATTCGCTCCCTATCGCTGCGGAATTCCGCTTCGAGCAAGGTGTAGATCTTCTCGGCCTCAGTGCCGCCTACGCCCGACTCGACACGATCGCCCGCTTCACCTAGAAGTCGCACGCACTCGTTTCGCGTCCAAGGCCGCATGCCCGCAAATCCGCTGTCGATCAAGCCCATGGCGGCTAGACGATCCAGCGCCGGATAGATCCAGCTATCGAGCGGAACATACGGAGAACCCTGATT
>WNGJ01002149.1_pt1 | contig 19778 bp, 16 predicted proteins | sample 5400611 | NCBI WGS metagenome assembly WNGJ01 (sample SAMN13153375, study PRJNA577476) | soil metagenome | isolation source: 40 cm soil or saprolite under Garry oak tree replicate 1 | place: USA:California | collected 2016-06-15
CCAGGCGGCACGCTTGCCAATGCCTCTGCCACGACCACGGGCAGCGGCGCAGCGAGCTTCAGCGGGCTCACGCTGAGCGGCACCGTGGGGAGCTATACGCTGCGCTTCGACGCCTCGGGGCTCAATTCCGCCACCTCGAGCGCGATCGCGCTCAGCGCTGGCGCCGCGGCGACGCTCGGCTTCACCGTGCAGCCGAGCAACGCTGTCGCGGGTGCGACCATCTCGCCCGCAGTGGAGGTCACGGCTCGCGATGCGCAAGGAAACACCGCGACGACCTTCGCCGGCACCGTGACGCTCGCGATCGGGACGAACCCCGCCAGCGGGACGCTCTCAGGAGCGACGAATGCGGCGGCGGTAAACGGAGTGGCGACCTTCTCCACCCTGAGCATCGATAAGGCGGGTTCGGGTTACACACTAACGGCGGCCGCGAGCGGGCTCACAGGAGCGACCAGCGGCGCGTTCGACGTCACCGCGCCGCCGGCGACCCACGTGGCGTTCACAGTTCAGCCGTCCAATACCACAGCAGGTGACGCAATCGGCCCAGCCGTTGAGGTGACGGTGCTGGACGCCCAGGGGAACACGGCCACCGGATTCAGCGACAACGTCACGGTCGCCATCGGCACCAACGCGGGCGGTGGGACTCTGTCGGGCACTACCACCGTCGGCGCGGTGAACGGGGTCGCCACGTTCTCGAACCTGAGGATCGACAAGGCGGGCACCGGGTACACGCTGGCTGCCAGTGCCGGCGGGCTGACGGGGGCGACCAGCACCGCCTTCGACATCGCGCCGGGCGCAGCCACACAGCTTGCCTTCACAGTGCAGCCCACTAGCACCGCGGCGTTCGGGACCATTTCGCCGCCGGTGCAGGTGACGGCATCCGACGCCTTCGGGAACATCGCGACCAGCTTTACAGGGCAAGTTGCCATCGCAATCGGTCGTAACGGGGGTGCCCTGTTCCCCGGCACCCTTTCCGGCACGCTCTCCGTTGCGGCCGTCTCGGGGCTAGCCACATTCGGTGACTTGAGCATCGATCAAATTGGATCCAACTACACGCTTGTGGTGAGCGCGGTCAACATTGTCGGAGCAGAGAGCGCTTTCTTCAATATTACTCTGACACCATGATCTGCCCCGGCGCTTCATGGCAGAGAAGATCCATCGCGAGTGTGACGGGGCTCACCGATGTGGTGAGCACCGCGTTCACTATCACGCTTTTGCCCTGATCCTACCTCTCCGGCGTGTTGCGACGGCGCCACGCCGCCGCACGCCTCCAGCTTGTGCTGCGATCGGTACGCACTTTGCAGGCGTTGCATTTGGTCCACCCACATTTTTGTGCTTCCGTCGCGGGGAATCGACAGATCGCGCAGGAGTCCTGTCACCAGACGGTGGGCGATGGGAGCGGGGACGTGCGCGCTGACCGTCCTGCTCGCCACCTGCCAGATCGACAAGCTCACCAACAATCCTCCTAACGTCGCAGCGCTCTCCGTCACCCCGGTGCATGTGCTCGACACCGCCGCCGTGGGCAGCGCGGGGATGCAGCTCGTCAGCCTCACGGTCTCCAACACCGGGGCGGGCGCGCTGACCTGGAGCGCGAGCGTGGCGGGCGGCGGCGCGTGGCTCGACGTCACTCCCAAGAGCGGGCCCACACCGGCGCGCGTCCAGGTGCAGCTCGACCCCAGCGGGCTCGCCCCGGGAGCCTATCACGACACGGTCGTCGTGTCAGCGGGGCAGGCGGTCGGCAGTCCGGCGCGCATTCCCGTCGACTTCGTCGTGGCGGGGAGCGCGCCGCCGCCCAACGCCCCGAGCGGACTGGCGCAGTTCCAGAGTGATGGCAGCACCGCGCTGGACGCGGGCGGCACAGCCACTAGCCGCTCGGTGGTCTTCAAGGCTACGGTGTCGGCCCCCACTGGCGGCGCGGCGCTGCGGCTCGAGGTAGAGGTCGAGCCCCTCGGCACGGCGTTCAGCGGTACGGCGAGCGGCTCGGGCCCCGCGACCGCGAGCGGCGGCACGGCGAGCGCGACGGTTGGCGGGCTCCTGGACAACACGACCTACCACTGGCAGGCCCGCACGCTCGACGAGACGGGTGGCGCGAGCGCCTGGGTCTCGTTCGGCGCCAACGCGGAGACGGACCCGGATTTCCGAGTCGCCCTCGCAGGCACCCAGCTCGTGTTCACCGTGCAGCCGAGCAACGCCACCGCGGGAGCGACGATCGCGCCGGCGGTGCAGGTCACGACGCAGGATCCCCAGGGCAACACAGTCACGAGCTTCACCGGTAACGTGACCGTCGCGCTCTACACCAACACGCACGGCGGTACGCTGTCGGGGAGGACGACGGTCCCCGCGGTCGCGGGTGTCGCGACATTCAACGACCTCTCGATCGACAAGGCGGGCTCGGGCTACACGCTCCAGGCCACTGGCGCGTCGCTCGGCACGGTGAGTACGGCGTTCACGATCTCCCCCGCGGCGGCGGCCAAGCTCGCGTTCACGGTGCCGCCGAGCGCCACGCAGGCGGGGGCGACGATCACCCCGGCCGTCCGCCTGATCGCGCGCGACGCGTTCGGCAACACGGCAACCGGATTCACCGGAAACGTCACGCTCGCGATCGGCACGAACCCGTCGGGCGGGACGCTCAGCGGCACGATCCCGGTCGCGGCAGCGGCGGGCGTCGCGAGCTTCACCGATTTGAGCATCGACACGCCGGGGACCGGTTACACGCTCACTGCCACGTCCGGCACGCTCACCCAGGCGATGAGTGGCGCATTCAACATCACGCCAACCCCGCCGCCTCCCGCGACGCATCTCGCATTCGGCGTGCAGCCCAGCGGTGCGCAAATGGGGGTGGCGATCACCCCCGCGGTCACGGTAGCCGCCTTGGACGCGTCGGGGAACACCGTCACGAGCTTCACGGGCGCCATCTCGATCGCCATCGCCAACAACCCCGTGGGCGGAACGTTGACGGGGAACACTCCGGTGAACGCGGTGAACGGGGTGGCGACGTTCGCGAACCTCACGATCGACAAGGTGGGGACCGGCTACACGCTCACGGCCACTTCCGGCACGCTCACCCCGGCGACGAGCAACGCGTTCAACATCACCGCGGCCCCGCCGCCTCCCGCGACGCATCTCGCATTCGGCGTGCAGCCCAGCGGCGCGCAAGTGGGGGCGACAATCACCCCGGCGGTGACCGTGGCGGCGCTCGATGCGTCGGGAAACACCGTCACGAGCTTCACGGGCGCCGTCTCGATCGCCATCGACAACAACCCCGTGGGCGGGACGTTGACCGGCAACGCCCCCGTGAACGCGGTGAATGGAGTGGCGACGTTCGCGAATCTGACGATCGACAAGGTGGGGACCGGCTACACGCTCAAGGCCACCTCCGGTACACTCACCCCGGCGACGAGCAACTCGTTCAACATCACGGCGGCGCCGCCACCTCCCGCGACGCATCTCGCATTCGGCGTGCAGCCCGGCACCACGCAAGTCGGGGTGGCGATCACCCCCGCGGCCACGGTAGCCGCCTTGGACGCGTCGGGGAACACGGTCACGAGCTTCACGGGCGCCGTCGCGATCGCCATCGACAACAACCCCGTGGGCGGGACGTTGACGGGCAACGCTCCAGTGAACGCGGTGAACGGAGTGGCGACGTTCGCGAATCTGACGATCGACAAGGTGGGGACCGGCTACACGCTCAAGGCCACTTCCGGCACGCTCACCCAGGCGACGAGCAACTCTTTCAACATCACGGCGGCGCCGCCCCCGACCGGCGACCTCACGGTGACCACGACCACGTCCGGCCCGAACGCGCCGAGCAGCTACACGGTCACGGTGGATGGCGGCCAGAGCAAGACCATTCTCGCCACGGGAAGTGTGACCTACAGCGGGCTCAACGCGGGGAGCTATTCAGTACAGCTCAACGGCGTGTCGTCGAACTGCTCCGTCAGCGAGGCGAACCCGCAGACGATCACCGTGCCGGCGAGCGGGACGGCCCAGGCGAGGTTCACGATCAGCTGCGCCGCGCTCACCGGGGACCTCACGGTGACGACGACCACCTCGGGCCCGAACGCCCCGAGCAGCTACACGGTCACCGTGGATGGCGGCCAGAGCAAGACCATTCAAGCCACCGGAAGTGTGAGCTACAGCGGGCTCACCGCGGCGAGCCATTCAGTCCAGCTCAATGGTGTGCCGTCGAACTGCTCCGTTAGCGAGGCGAACCCGCAGCCAGTATCGGTGCCGGCGGGCGGGACGGCCCAGGCGAGCTTCACCATCAGCTGCACGGCGCCGAACCAGCCGCCCACGGCGGCGTTCACCTCGAGTTGCAGCGGGCTGACCTGCAGCTTCACCGATCAGAGCACCGACCCAGACGGCTCGGTGACCAACTGGCTCTGGAATTTCGGCGACGGCGCGACCTCGAACAGCCGGAACCCGTCACACCCGTATTCAACCGGTGGGACCTACAACGTCACCCTCACGGTGACCGACAACCAGGGCGCGCCCGACCAGGTGACCAACCCCGTGTCGCCCAGCGCGCCGAACCAGCCGCCTAGCGTGAGTGCCGGTGGGGAGCAAACCGTGTTGGTCGGTGCGCTGTTTACGCTGGACGGGGCGTCGTTCAACGACCCGGACCACGATGCTCCGTGGACCGTCACCATCGACTGGGGTGACGGGACGTCGACAAGGTTCCCGACCTCGAATGAGGGGTCGATCAACGGGAACCACTCGTATCCCATAACTATTCTGCCGGCCGACTACACGCTCCGCGTGACCGTGACAGACAGCCACAACGCTAGCGGCTCGGCCCAAAAGCCAGTTCACGTGGTGGTGGGGTTGTGAGCGCGGGGGCGGCGAAGGGTGCGATCGGTGCCGCCCGTTCCCATCCTGAAGGATGGGCTCGGCGAGTTAACAGGATGACGAAGAACCATAGAGAGTCGCGCCGGATGTTCCCACGCTGAAGCGTGGGCTCGGCAATACACTGTGCTGAAGCACACTACGCTTCAGCGTTGTGCCTGGCCGAGCCCATCCTTCAGGATGGGGAACTCCGACGCCCAACCCCGTTTCTCAGCACCCTGTTAAGGACACGCAACCGCTGGCTACAGCAGCCCGCCGCGCCGTAGCTTCCCCAGCTGGTCATAGCGCGTGTCGTGCGCCGCCAGCACTTCGGCGGGGGACACCGTCGCGACGCCCGACTTGCCGACCTCGACGCCCGCCGCGTAGTTCGCCACCTGCGCCGCCTCGCGCACCGACGCCCCCGCCGCGAGCGCGGTCCCTACCCACGCCGTCACTGTATCGCCCGCTCCTGAGACGTCGAACACCTCACGCGCCATCGTCGGGATGCGGTGCACCTGCTTGTCCTTCGTGAACAGCGCCATCCCCTCGGCGCCGAGCGTGAGCAGCAGGTTGTCCACGCCCAGCTTGTCGAGCGACATGGGTAGCGCGTCGGGGTGCTCGAGGTCGAGCGTCGCCCCCATCGCCTGCTCCAGCTCGCGCCGGTTGGGCTTGAACACGGTGGCGCCGGGGTAGGCGAAGAAGTTCTTGAACTTCGGGTCCACCACGGTCGGGACGCTGCGCTTCTTGGCGAGCGACATCGCCAGCTCGATCACCACCGGCGTGAGCGTCCCCTTGTTGTAGTCCTCGATCAGCAGCGCATCGGCGTCAGCCATGGCGCGCTGCAGCCGGGCGGCGAGCTGCTCTTCGGCGCGCGGCGAGATCGGGTCCTCCACTTCTTCGTCGATCCGCACCACCTGCTGGCCGCGCGCCGTGACGCGCGTCTTGGACGTGGTGGGTCGCGCGGCCGCGACCACGATGTGCTGGTCCACCAGGCGGTTCTGCGCCAGCTCCGCGCGAAACGAGTCGCCCCGCGCGTCGTCGCCGATCACCGCGACGAGCCGGCACTCGGCACCGATCGCCGCCACGTTCGCCGCCACGTTGGCCGCGCCGCCCAGCGCGGTGCGGCGCGCGCGCACAGTGACCACCGGCACCGGCGCCTCGGGTGAGATGCGCTCGGCGTCCCCCGACAGATAGACGTCGAGCATCGCGTCGCCGACGACGACGATGCGCCGGGCCGCCATCTTCTGGAACAGGCCCGCCAGGTAGTCGCGGGTGAGGCGGGGGTCGGGCGTAACCGTCATCTGGTCCCCCCCTTCAGGGCAGCGCCGCGCCGAGCACACCCTTCAGGGTGTGAAACAAAACGCTCGACGTCCGTCCTGAGAGGTCCCGAGCGTGTCACGGCAGCCCGCCTTGCCATCCGAACCGATACGTCACGCTCACCGACCCGACGAACTTGGTTCGCGTCTGTCCCGTCACGTGCCCGTAGTCGCTGATGTGATGCACCCCCGCGTCGAATCTCAGGCCCAGATGCGCGTCCGGTGTGTAGCTCCCCGATAGGGCCGCGCGCAGCGTGCGCTCCACAACCCCCGAGAGGATCGTCGCCGTGGTGCCGTACGCCGATCTGGGAGGGTAGGGCAGCCGAAAGTCGCCCTCCCCCTGACGCAGCAGCGTCACTTCGGGGGACACGAGCAGCTGCGGCGCGGCGAGGATCGTGGCGCTCACAGTGGCCTGATCGTAGTCGCTGAAGTTCCGCCCCAGGCCCACGAAGCGCCGCTCGACGGCCTCTGCCGGATTGGGCGTGCGATAAGTCAGATTCGCGACCCGGGTGTAGTACGCTTTCCAGCTGGCACTGTGCACCGCCCCCTGCGCGCCGAGCGTGAGCCCGTATGAAGGAGGCTCGCTGTCTGCCTGGGTGCGCCGGTCGATCTGGAGGTCGTCGATCAGCAGTTGGCCGAACAGCGTGAGGGCCGAGAGCCGCATCTCGAAGTCTGCGCCGAGCAGGCTGTTCACCGACACATTCTGGTCGTACTCCACCAGCAGGCCGAGGTTGAGCACGTTGGCAAACCAGGGCTCGAGCGTGCGTCCCGGGCCGGAGGCGACTTCCCCTTCCCACACGGCGACGCTGGTGTGGTCTCCCGGCCGGGCTAACAGCCGGTGCGCGATGAAGTAGCGGTGATTGAGAGTGCCGACTGTGTCCACGCCGTCGTCCAGTTGAGTGACGAGTGCCTGCAGCTGTAGCCGCGGCGTCCCCACGAGGAGGCCGAGGTGATCATAGCTGTAGGGGCTGGGCGACACGATCAGGCTCGCCACTTGGGGCGGGCCCCAGTTGCGGTCGAGCGAGCCGAAGAACAGCTCGGCGTAGCGCCAGTGGGCGTCGAGATACGCTTCGGCGTTGCGGCCCGCGACGACGCGATTCTTCTTGCCGAAGTAGTCTGGGTCGTACTTGAGGCGGGTGTCGAAATAGGGATGTGTGACGGCGACGAGCGCGCCGAGCCGCAGCTGCACCGCCAGGCCGCCGTTCACGAAGCCCCGGTCGGCCCCGGGCGCGCGGGGAGGCTGGCCCCGGCCAATCTCCAAAGGGTCGCGCAGCGGGTGCGTCGCGGCGGCAACGCCGGCGTTCCCGTCGATCCGGTAGCGGGGCCCGCTCTGCTCACCGCCCAACGCCGCCAGCAGGCGGCGCACTGTCCGGGTGACTGTGGGGCTGGTGGCGAGGGTGTCGACATCGCGCAGCGCGCGCACCACGTCGGCTTCGCGCAGCGGCCGCGTGAGCGGCGCGGGGTCGGCGATCACGCCCGCGGCGATCAGGTGCTCGACGTACGGTGTCGCCCAGTGATCGCGCGGCAGGTACGCCGACGCCTGCTGGGCCGCGAGCGGCGCGGCGCAGAACCAGACGATCAGGAGGGCGCGCATAGCGAGCGCGCAAATTGAACGTGCCTGACCCTGCCTCGCAACTCGCGTCGTCAGGGCAGCACGTTTTCGTAGGATACGCGGTAGGTAACGCCGATCGAGCCGACCCAACGCGTGTCGCTCGTCCCGCTCACGTGCCCGACGTTGTGGATCAGGTGCACGCCACCGTTGCCGGACAGTTGGAATCCGCCGAGCTGCCAGCTCCCACCCAGGGCGACGCGCAGCGTGCGCTCCACAACGCCTTGGAACAGCGTCGCCGTGCTCGGATAATCGGGGATGAGGGGGTGCGGCTGGCGGGGGTCGCCCTCGCCTTGCCGCAACAGCGTCAGCTCCGGCTCGAGCAAGAGCGACGGACGGGGCAGCACGCTCAGCTTGAGCGTCGCCTGGTCGTAGTCAGCGAAGTTCCGCCCGGTGCCCAGTAAATGATACAGCGGAACCTGGAGGTTGTCCTCGTTGCGGTAGGTGAGATTCGCGACTTGCGTGTAGAACAGTTGCCAGCCGACTGGCGCACGGCGCACCCGGCCCTTCGCGCCGACTGTGAACGCGTAGCTCGTCGGCTTGAGATCGGTCGCAGTCTTGCGCGATACCTGGATGTCGTCGAGCATGAACTGACCGAACAGCGTAGTCGTCGCTCGCCGCTCGAAGTCGATGCCCCAGAATCCGTTGACGTTCGCTCCGGTACTGGTCTGCCGCAACGTGCTGAGCGTGGCGATGTTGAGATACCAGGGCTCGAGCTGGCGGCCGACTCCTGACAGAACCGACGCCTCCCAGAACGCCGCGGTCCAGCGCGTACCCGGACGGATCCACAGCCGGTGGTACACCATGTAGCGATTGACCGTGTCCCCGGTCGCGCGCGTGCGAGTATCGAGCTGAGTGGCGATCGCCTCGACGTGGACCCGCGAAGTGCCGAAGGTGATGTAGAGGTGGTCGAGGCTATAGGGATCATTGGACAGCAACACGCCTTGAGTGCCGCTCGGTCCCCAGTTTCGGTCGAGGATCCCGAAGAACAGCGCGGCGTGACGCCATTGGGCACTCACGTACCCTTCCTCGAACCGGGTCGCGTTATCCGAGGTGCCGTACCAATCGGGGTCATACTGTAAGCGCGTGTCGACCTTCGGGTGCGTGACGCCGACGACCGGCCCGAACAGCATCTGGACCTCGGTGCCGGCACTTGCGAACGCGCGCCGATCGAGCGGTCGTGCCGGGACGCCTCTGCCGAGCTCCAACGGGTCTCGCAACGCCTGCGTGGCCGCCGCCGCGCCGACAGCTCCCTCGATTCGGAACGCCGGCGCCGGCCGGTGTCCGGCGAGCTCCGCGAGCAGCCGGCGCAGGGTGGCTCGCGCGGCGGGACCGAGCCTGGTCGAGTCGGCGGCCTGGAGCGCATGCACCAGGTCCGATCGCTTGAGCGGCCGGGTGAGCGGCGTGGGATCGGCAATCACAGCGGTCGTGATCAGGTGCTCGACGTACGGCATCGCCCAGTGCTGCAGCGGTACGTAGGGGGAGGCATCCTGCGCGGCGAGCATCGCCCCGCCCGTGAGGGCGGGGATCACGTGCAGCGCTGTCATGATGACGAGTGAGGGGAGGGAGCGCATGGAGTGGCCGAATCTGTCTGCGCACCGGGAGTCTCGCAACGGCGCGCGCGAAGCGATGCTTGCTCGAGTCGGCTGACCCCGGGCCGACGGCCCGGGGCAATTCAATTCCGAGGAACTTTGGTTGATTGACCCCGGGCCGACGGCCCGGGGTGATCCAATGTCGCAGACGTTGGGTTGATTGACCCCGGGGGCGGTGCCCCGGGGGTGGTGCCCCGGGGTTACGTTCACGGGTGTGTCTTGACCCCGGGGCGGTGCCCCGGGGGCGGTGCCCCGGGGTTACGTTCACAGGTGTGTCTTGACCCCGGGGCATCGCCCCGGGGTCAGCCCACCCGGACGCTCATTCCATTAAGTTGTCCCCGCCCATGTCCCCGCTGCTGGTCCTGATAGTCGCCGTTCTGGCCACCACCTACGCCGGCCCGATCGTGCGGTTCGCCACGGCCCCGGCGGTCGCGATCGCATTCTGGCGCCTGGTGCTGGTGCTGCCGGTGACGTTCGGACTCGCGACGCGCGAGCGGCAGCGCACCAGCGTCATGCGCGAAGCGTTCCCGCTCATGCTGCTCGCCGGTGTGCTGCTCGCCGTGCATTTCTGGACCTGGATCGCGTCGCTGCGGTTCACCACCGTGGCGAGCTCGGTGGTGCTCGTGTCGCTGAAGCCGATCTTCGCCTGGGGCATCGCGGCGCTGTGGCTCGGCGAGCATCCCGCTCCCACCGAGCGTTGGGGCATCGCGCTCGCGGTGGCCGGGGCCACATTGATCGGTCTCGGGGACGCGCGGCTCTCGCTCGGCGCGCTGGGCGGCGACGTGCTGGCGCTCGCGGGCGCGCTCACCGGCGCCGGCTACTACGTGATCGGGCGCCGCGTGCGCCGCACCGTGGGCATCTGGAGCTACGCCTCGGCGGTGTACGCGGTCGCTGCGCTGCTCCTCGGCTTCAGCGCGGCGCTGCGGGGCGCCCCGCTCACCGGCTTCGGCGGCCGCGACTGGACGGTGTTCGGCGCGATGGCAGCGGGGCCGATGCTGCTCGGCCACACGGGAATGAACTACGCGCTCAAGCATTACCGCGCGACCACCGTGAACGTGGCCGCGCTGGGGGAGCCGGTGGGGGCGAGCCTGATCGCCTGGCTGGTGCCTTCCATACACGAGGTGCCCCCGCCGGCCGCGTTGCTCGGCGGGGTCCTGGTGCTGCTGGGAATTGCGATGTCGTTGGGAGGTGAAAGTGTGTCTTCGGCGTCGGAGGTTCCCATCCTGAAGGATGGGCTCGGCGAGGCACAACGCTGAAGCGTGGTGTGCTTCAGCACAGTGCCCCGCCGAGCCCACGCTTCAGCGTGGGAAAGGAGGCGATGGAGTGAGAGTTGAGCAGCTGCGCGGCGGAGTGGTGGAAGCCTGGCACGACCTCCACATCGCCGTCGTTGATGGGACGGGGAGGCTCGTCGCCAAGATCGGAGATCCCGACCTCGCCACTTACTGGCGATCGGCGGCGAAGCCATTCCAGGCGCTGCCGCTGGTGACGGACGGGGCGGTCGACCGGTTCGGGCTCACGACCGAGGAGCTCGCGCTGTGCTGCGCGTCGCATTCGAGCGAGCCGGGGCAGGTGGCGATCGTCCGCGACTTCCTCACCAAGATCGAGTGCGCCGAGCGCGATCTGCTGTGCGGTCCACACCCCCCGCTCTCCGAGCGCGTCGCCCAAGACTACGCCACCCGCGGCGTGCGGCTCACGGCCGTCTACTCGAACTGCTCGGGAAAGCACGCCGGTATGCTCGCGCTCGCGCGGCATCACGGCTGGCCCACCGCATTCTACACGCGGCTCGAGCATCCCGTGCAGCAGCGCTGCCTCGAGGAAGTGAGCCGGTGGACGGACCTGCCGATACCGGAGATCAAGACGGCGGTCGACGGCTGTGGCGTGGTGTGCTACGGGCTGCCGCTGCGGCAAATGGCGCTCGCCTATGCGAGACTGCCGAGTGCGGAGTTCGGAATGCGGAGTGCGGAGTTTCACGTCCGGGGTCGTGCCGCGAATGGCCCTGCACAGCAACTCCGCACCCCCCACTCCGCACTCCGCATTGTAGAGGCCATGCTCCGCCACCCCGAGCTCATCGCCGGCGAAGGCCGCCCGTGCACGGACCTGATGCGCGCCCATCCCGGTCGCGTGCTCGCAAAGGTGGGCGCCGAAGGGGTGTACTGCGCGCTGCTGGTGCGCGAAGGGCTCGGCATCGCGCTCAAGGTGCAGGACGGCCATGGCGTCGCCGCCGCGTTGGCCCTGGCCGCGGTGCTGGAGGAGCTGGGCCTCCGGCCGCGCCCGGCGACGCTCATCGCCCGGCCGAACGTGAACACCCGCGGCGAGCCAGTCGGCGAATTGCGCGTAAATGGGGGGTTGGAGAAATGAAAGGATGAGGGAACGGGGAAGCGGGACTGGTAATATGGGCGCGGACGGCTTACCCCGGGGCGGCGCCGCGGGGTCACGCGGCGCGCAGCCCCTCGATCCCCGCACGATCGCCCTCGTGCAGGTAGCGGCGGCCCTCGCCGAAGGGAAGGCGCCCGCGCTGCGTCAGCGGCTGGTTACGGCGCGCGCGGCGGCCGTGCCCGACATCTGGATCGACGAGCTGCTACTCCAGAGCCTGCTCGTCGTGGGCTACCCGCTCGCGCTGGTCGCGTTCGGCGTGTGGCGTGAGATCACGGGCCCGGCGTCCGCTCAGGGGGACGGGGGCGGGAGCGGGGGCGGGGACGGGGAGGAGCTGGCGCACGCAGACTGGGAGTCGTGGGCGAAGCGCGGCGCCGCGGTGTGCGCGGCGGTGTACGGGCGCGCCTACCACAAGCTGCTCCTCAACCTGCGGGGGCTGCATCCGGCGCTCGAGGATCTCGTGCTGGTGGACGCGTACGGCAAGGTGATCGGCCGGCCGGGGCTCGATCTCAAGCGCCGCGAGCTGTGCACCGCAGCGGAGATCGCCGTGCTCGGCACCGCTGAGCAGCTGCACTCCCACCTGCGGGGTGCGCTGAACACCGGGGCGACGCGGGCGGAGGTGGAGGGGGTGCTGGCGCTGATCGACGGAGACCTGGATGCGGAGCGGCGGCGGAGCGCGCGGGAGCAGTGGGAAGATGTGCGACAAAGAAAGCTGTGAAGTGCGGAGTGCGGAATGCGGAGTGCGGAGTGTAAAGGCGGGGGCGTGACGCGAGCTCGCCTTGCGGTACGCACGCAGGCATTCGCATCAGCGGTGGTTCGCCTAGTTGAGGGTCTCCCACAGGGGCGCACCGCCGATGTCATCGGCCTTCAGCTCCTGCGGGCCGGCACGTCGGTTGGGGCTAATTATCGCGCTGCATGCCGAGCACGGTCGCGGAAGGAATTCATCGCGAAGATGGGCATCGTTGAAGAAGAGGCCGACGAATCTCAGTTCTGGATTGATCTTCTGAATGAGCGGGGCGTTGTCGACGCCACACGTCTGTCGTCTCTGGGCGAAGAGGCAGGCCAAATCGTAGCGATGGTGGTCTCGTCAATCAGAACGGCGCGCGGAGCTCCCCGTTCAACTCCGCACTCCGCACTCCGCATTCCGCACTCCGATCCGCAATGTTCATAGACCGCGCCCTGGTTCACGTCCTCGGCGGTGCCGGCGGCGCCGGTGCCTCATCTTTCCGCCGCGAAAAATTTGTTCCCAAGGGCGGCCCCGGCGGCTCGGTCTACGTGCGCGCCGATCCGAACCTCGCCACCCTGCTCGACTACCGGTACCGCACCCACTGGAAGGCCGAGCGCGGCCAGCATGGCAAGGGCAAGAACATGACCGGAAAGACGGGGAAGGATCTGTACCTGCCCGTGCCGCCCGGGACCGAGGTGCACGATGCCGACGCCGGCACCATGCTCGGAGAGCTATTGAGCGCCGGGGACACGCTGCTCGTCGCGCAAGGGGGCCGCGGCGGGCGCGGCAACGCGCGCTTCGCAACCCCCACGCACCAGAGCCCGCGCGAATGGGAACCGGGAGAGTTCGGGGAGGAGCGCAACGTCGAGCTGGTGCTCAAGCTCATTGCCGACGTGGGTCTGTTGGGCGAACCCAACGCCGGGAAGAGCACGCTGCTCTCGGTAATCTCGGCCGCGCGACCCCGCATCGCCGACTACCCCTTCACCACGCTCGAGCCCCATCTGGGGGTCGTGGCACTCTCGGACGGCCGCGCCCTGGTCGTCGCCGACATCCCGGGGATCATCGAGGGCGCGCACGCGGGGAAAGGGCTCGGTCTCCGGTTCCTCCAGCACGTCGAGCGGACCCGGCTGATGGCCGTGCTCGTCCCCGTGGACAGCCACGACCCGCAGGCGGCCTACGAGCTGCTGCTGCGGGAAGCGGCGCTGTATTCAGCCGACCTGGCGGCGAAGCCGCACGTCGCAGTGCTCTCGAAGCTCGACTTACTTCCTCCCGGCTCCCGCCTCCCGAGCATCCAGACGCACGGCGGCGCTCCCGTGGTCGCGATCTCGGCCGTTACCGGCGCGGGGCTACCGGAGCTGTTGGAGACCCTGTGGCAGTCGCTCCCGCTGCGAGCCGCGACGAGCTAGCCGCCTACCTGGCGCTCGCGCAGGTGCCTGGCATCGGAGCCGCACGACTGCGCACGCTCACGGCCGCCTTCGAGAGCGCCGGGGCAGCGCTGCAGGCGCCCCACGGCGCCATCGCCGCGCTCCCTGGGTTCGGCCGGGCCGCCGCCACCGCCGTGCGGGCCGCGTCGCTGCGGGCGGCGCACGCGCTGCTCCAGCAGCTCGACCGCATGGGAGCGACCGTCCTCCTCAACGAGGATGACCCGTTTCCGCCACTGCTGCGCGACATTCCCGAGCCGCCGGCGCTGCTGTACGCGTGGGGGGATGTCGGCCTGCTCGCGCGTCCCGCCGCGGGGGTGGTCGGCAGCCGGAACCACACCGCCTACGGCGCGGCGGCGGCGCAGATCCTCGCCGCCGGAGTCGCGCGGGCGGGCGTCGTCGTCGTGAGCGGCATGGCCCGCGGCATCGACGCGACCGCGCACGCGGCGGCCTTGGACTCGGGAGGCGCGTCCGTCGGCGTGCTGGGGAACGGCTTTGGCGTCGTCTACCCCGCAGCGAACCGCGCGCTGTATGAGCGGATGATCGCGTGCGGCTGCCTCGTCACCGAGCTGCCGCCCGGCGAGCGGCCCCATGCCCATACATTCCCCCGCCGCAACCGCCTCATCAGCGGTCTCGCCGGCGTCACTGTCGTCGTCGAGGCAGCGGCCGGCTCGGGCGCGCTCATCACCGCCGATTGCGCGCTCGACCAGGGCCGCACCGTCCTCGCCGTCCCGGGACCGATCACCAGCCCGACCTCGCTCGGCTGCAACAAGCTCATCCAGCAGGGCGCGAAACCGGCGCTGTGCGCGGGGGATATCCTGGAGGAGTTGGGGCTGCCGGGGACGGCTGACCCCGGGCCGATGGCCCGGGGACAGACCCCCGAGCGGACGTCCGCGAGCCCCGGGGCGCCCCGGGGTCAGCCACCCGATCTGACGGAGCTGCAACGCTCTCTCTGGGACGCCCTGGCGTCCGAACCGAAGCACGTCGACGCACTCGTCGCGGCCGCCCGCGCGGAGACGAGCGCAGTGCTGACGGCGCTGACGGAGCTGGAAATGCGCGGCCTGGTGAAGCAGGAGCCGGGGATGCGGTTTGGGATCACCTGAAGTGCGGAATGCGGACTGGGGAATGCGGAGTGTCAATGGAGACTTCAGGGCGCGAGCGACACTCCACTTCAATTACGCACTCCGCACTCCACATTCCGCATTAGCTTTTCATCATGCCCCACCTCTACGTCCACGTCCCCTTCTGCGTGCGCCGCTGCTCCTATTGCGATTTTTCGATCGCGGTGCGGAAGCGCATCCCGGCTGGCGAATACGTGGACGCGGTGCTCTGGGAACTGGAGATGGTCCGCGCAGCTGACCCCGGGGCGGTGCCCCGGGGCACACCAGATGACGCTCTCGACACCCTGTACTTGGGTGGCGGTACCCCGTCCCTGCTCCCGGTCGATGCGTTGGCGGCATTGCTCACGTCTCTCCGTGACGCCTTTGGCGCGACGTCTTCGCGTGACGCCTCTAGCGTGACGTCTTTTCGTAGTTGCGCGACGTCTCTCCGGGACGATGTTGAAGTGACGCTGGAAGCGAATCCCGAAGACGTGACGCCTGAACATGCGAGTGCGTGGCGTCGTGCTGGCGTGAACCGCGTATCGTTGGGCGCCCAGTCGTTCGATGACCGTGTGTTGACCTGGATGCATCGCTCCCACGACGCGGCGCGGATCGGCGCCGCAGTGCGGACCCTGCGGGGGGCGGGGATCGACAACATCTCGCTCGACCTCATCTTCGCCTTGCCGGCAGAGCTCAAGCGCGACTGGGAGCGGGACTTGGAGATGGCCGTGTCGCTGCGTCCCGAGCACCTGTCCCTGTACGGGCTGACAGTCGAGGAGCGGACGCCTCTCGCCCGCTGGATCTCGCGCGGGGCCATCGTTCCTCCTGAAGAGGACGAGTACGCAGCAGAGTATTTGGTTGCGCACGCGCGGCTCGCGGCTTGCGGCTATCGGTTCTACGAGGTCTCCAACGCATGTCACGACGGGTTCCGCTCCCGCCACAACTCGGCGTATTGGTCCGGTCGGCCGTACCTCGGGCTCGGCCCTGCGGCGCACAGCTACGACGGCCGGGCGCGGCGCTGGAATGTCCCGGCGTGGCACGGGTACGCCCGCGCCATCGCTGCCGGCCGCTCCCCGGTCGAGTCCGAAGAGATCCTCACCCCCGAGCAACGGGAACTGGAGCGCGTTTATTTGTCGCTGCGCACAGATGCGGGACTGTCGCTCAACAGCCTCCACCGCCCCCCACCGCCCTTCACCGCCTGGTTGGCAGCGGGGTGGGTGCAGTTGCAGGGGGAGCGCCTGACATGCACTCCCCAGGGTTGGCTCCGCCTCGATGCCCTGGTCGGCGACTTGACCGGGGCCGGCGCCGTCGGCTAAATTGTTAGTAGTTAAGAGGTTGGGTGACATGCCGAAGTCCCTCACAGAACGCGAACGGCAGGTGCTCGAGGCGGTGATCGAGACCTACGTCGAGACCGCCGAGCCGGCGGGGAGCCGGACTATCTCCAAGCGCTTCGGCATGGCCCTATCCTCGGCGACGATCCGCAACACGATGAGCGACCTCGAGGAGAAGGGGTACCTGTACCATCCCCACACCTCCGCCGGTCGCATCCCGACCGACCTCGCCTATCGAGTATACGTGGATTCGTTGATGCGGCTCCGGCAGGTGTCGGCGTCGGAGTCGGATCAGATCCGCGAAGAGTTGACGGGGGAGCGCACGGCGGTGGACTGGATCCTCGAGCGCGCCGCGCAGGTGCTGGGCGTGCTCACTAAGGAGCTGGGGGTCGCCGTAGGACCGTCGCTCGACGACGCCGTGCTCGAGCGGCTCGAGCTGCTCCAGGTCTCCTCGGAGCGGCTACTGCTGGTGCTGTCGCTCAAGAGCGGCCTCGTCCGAACCATCTTCGTCGAGGTGACGTCGCGCATGGCGGCCGAGGCGATCGCCCAGGTCGCCGTCGTGCTGAACGAGCGGCTCGGCGGGCTCACGCTGCGTCAGATCCGCAGCACGCTGTCCGATCGGTTGCGCGACGCGGCGAGCGATTCCCCCTCGGGCGAGCTGCTCAACATCTTCATTCAGGAGGCGGACGAGCTGTTCGACGTGCCGGCCACGGGCGCCGCGGCGGCGGGCGTCGTGCTCGGCAGCGCCCAGCTGCTCGCCGGCCAGCCGGAGTTCGCCACCAAGGAGCGGCTGCAGGGGCTGCTCGCAGTCACGGAGCGGCGCGATCTGCTGCGTGAGGCGCTCGCCAAACAGCTGGGGCACGGCCTCACGATCACGATCGGTGGCGAGCACCAGGATTCCCGACTCTCGCCCTTCACGCTCGTCACCGCCTCGTATCGGCTGGGCGCGCTGTCGGGCGTCATCGGCGTGCTGGGTCCCACGCGGATGCCGTACGACAAGATCGTGGCGCTGGTCGATCATACCAGCCGCCTCGTAGGCGAGCTGCTCGAGTGAGCCGGCCGACCGACTACTACGCCCTGCTGGGCGTCGCGCGCGACGCGGGTGAGGCGGACATCAAGAAGGCGTACCGCCGCCTGGCGATGCAGTACCATCCCGACCGCGTCGCCGCCGGGGAGAAGGCCGCCGCCGAGGAGAAATTCAAGGAGATCACGGAAGCCTACGAGGTGCTGCGCGATCCCGAGAAGCGCGCGGCCTATGACCGCTACGGCGTGGCGGGCGTGCGCGGCGGAGCAGCGGGAGGGTTCGACTTCGCGCACTTCGACCTCTCCGAGGCGCTCAACATCTTCATGCGCGACTTCGGCGGCCTGGGTGGTTTCGACGCCTTCTTCGGCGGCGGCGAGCGCGCCCGGCGCGAGCGCCAGCGGGGCCAGGACCTGAAGGTCACGCTCGAGCTGACGCTCGACGAGGTCGCGAAGGGCGCCGTGAAGACGGTGCGGTTGCGCACCCTGGATCGCTGCACTGCGTGCAGCGGGACCGGCGGGCAGGACGGCGCGCGCCCCACGACCTGCGGCACCTGCGGCGGGACCGGCGAGATGCGACGCGCAGCGCGCTCGATATTCGGGCAGTTCGTATCCGTCTCGCCGTGCCCGAGCTGCGCGGGTGAGGGCACGGTGGTCCGCCAGCCCTGCCCCAAGTGCCAGGGCGATGGCCGGGTGCGGGCCGAAAAGACGATCCAGATCGACGTCCCCGCGGGCGTGCAGGAGCACCACTACCTGACGATGCGCGGCCAGGGCGTGCCGGGCCCCCGCAACACCCCCCCCGGAGACCTGATCGCAGTGCTCGAGATCGCGGACGATTCCCGCTTCGAGCGTCATGGCGACGACCTGGTGTACGACCTGCCCGTCTCGTTCGCGCAGGCGGCGCTGGGCGCCGAAGTCGCGATTCCCACGCCGTACGGCGATGCCACGCTCAAGGTGCAACCGGGGACGCAGACCGGCGCCGTGTACCGCGTGAAGGGAAAGGGGCTGCCGCGGCTGGGCGAAGGCGGCCGCGGCGACCTGCATGTGCGGGTCCACGTCTGGACGCCCACCAAGCTCACGCCGGAGCAGCGCGCCGTGCTCGAGCGGCTGGCGAAGGTCGAGACCGCGCCACCGGCGGAGGACCGCGTGGGCCGGAAGCTCTGGGAGCAGCTGCGGCAGGCGTTCGGAAGTCGCTGAGCAGGGGGGACTCATGGCCGGGTGCATCTTCTGCAAGATCGCGGCGGGCGAGATCCCGGCGACCATCCTCAAGCGGGCCGACGGCATGATGGCCTTCCAGGATCTGAACCCGCAGGCGCCCACCCACCTGCTGGTGATTCCGACGGACCATCTCGCGTCGCTGAACGACGCCAAAGATCCCCAGCTGCTGGGACGGCTGCTCGGGTTCGCGCGCGACCTGGCGCGCGATGCCGGGATTGCGCAGCGCGGCTACCGCGTAGTGGTGAACACCAACCCGGACGGCGGCCAGACGGTGTTCCACCTGCACCTGCATCTCTTGGGCGGGCGACCGATGACGTGGCCGCCCGGCTAGCCCGGGTGAGAGCGCGGGGTTCAGGGTTGCACGAGGGTCCGTCCTGGGCTAAGTTTTTGCGTCGATCACAGTTAGCGAATGGCCATGCCGGAAGTCATCATTCATGATGACGAGAGCTTCGAACGGGCGCTGAAGCGCTTCAAGAAGAAATGCGAGAAGGCGGGGATCCTCTCCGACCTACGCAAACACCGTCATTACGAGAAGCCGAGTGAAAGAAAGAAGCGCAAGATGAACGCCGCGCGCCGCAAGAACCGGCGCACGCGGCCGGTCTGACCGTGGCCGATTTGCCCGAGCGGCTGCGCGCCGCGATGAACGAAGCCCGCAAACGACGCGATCAGGCGCGCACCCTTCTCCTCTCCACGATCCTCGCAGACCTCAAGAACCGCGAACTCGAGCTTCACCATCCCCCCTCCGACGACGAGGCCGCCGAGGTGCTGCGCCGCGGTATCAAACGACGCCGCGAGGCGGCGGAGCAGTACGGCGCTGCCGCGCGGCAGGAGCTGGCCGACCGCGAGCTCGCCGAAGTGCAAATGCTCGAGGCGTTCCTCCCCGCCGCCGTCGACCCGGAGGAGATCCGCCGCGCGGTGCGCACAGCCATCGCCGCGGGAGCGAAAGACCTGGGCAAGCTGATGGGGCAGGTGATGCCGCAATTCAAAGGCCGGGCGGACGGTAAGCTGGTGAACCAGATCGCCCGCGAGGAGCTAGCGGCGACCGTATGAGCGTCGCGGGAGGGGTCGCCCCCTCCGTGCTGGACACACTCGAATTCCCAGCCGCGCTGGAGCGCGTCGCGGCGCATGCCGCCGGACCGCTCGGCGCCGCGCGCGTGCGCGGCCGCGCGCCCGCGACCGATCCGGAGCCGATCGCGGCGGCGCTGGCCCAGGTCGCCGAGCTCGCCGCGCTCCTGCTCCACGATGACGCG
>WNGJ01007831.1_pt1 | contig 19775 bp, 12 predicted proteins | sample 5400611 | NCBI WGS metagenome assembly WNGJ01 (sample SAMN13153375, study PRJNA577476) | soil metagenome | isolation source: 40 cm soil or saprolite under Garry oak tree replicate 1 | place: USA:California | collected 2016-06-15
CCTCAAGGCATTGCCAAGTGTATTCTGAAAGCGCTTTGCTTGTTTTCCTTGCCATATTACGCCTCCCCTGCGAGAGCATACAGAAAGGCAAGATCAGGCTCGTCAGGACTGGAAGGAACAAGCGAAGATGGTTGTGATACCTGCTTCTGTTTCAGCCGTTCCTTTTGCTCTTGTTTGCCACGTTTGCGTTCTGCCAGGTACTGCTGGATCTCCTCGTGCATACGCTGATGAAAAGCGTCGCGCGTGTCTGCGTCCAGTTGTTCATCAAAGTAGTGCTGGTAGGCAGCCAGCGTCTCTTCGCTTTTCCACTTCATGTACTCAACAAGTCCTTGGAGCCGTCGTTCGATCTCATCTTTGCTTTTCGCAGTCTCGTAAATATCCCGGACAGATCGTGTTACCAGCCAATGCCTCGCCTGATGGACATCTGCGTCAATTCCTCGTGCTGCGCATGCAGGATTCCAGTAATGCTCCCGGTATTCCTTTGGAGTGAGCTGGGTTCCCTGAGTGGTTAAAAACAACGGGATAGTCTGAAGGTCAACCAATTTGTGTGCAGCGAGTTCGAGGTAGACATCGAGTGAGTAGCCATGAGGGTCAAAGCGAACGCGCTCCTCGTCGAAGTAACGCTTGAGGAGGATCACCGTATTTTCATGAAAGCTCAAGACTTTGGTACGTCTGCCAAAACTTCCCTTGTTGAATGCTCTGGCTTTAGTGTGTGTTCCGTGGGCTGCCCAGTCACCAAGCATCAACCCGGTTACCTCTGAGACGCGAGCGCCTGACTCGAAAAGCAACCAGGTGACGGCCTCATCGCGCTTTCGTGTATACCTGAGCGGGAGCCTTCTTCCCCCTTCAAGGATGAGAGCGGGGAGTTTCGGATCATCGAGAATCTGTGGCAGCCACTCGTCGTGCTGCAATTTGAAGTAATTGTCAGAGAGCCGGTGCGAAGGCTTCTTTTGCGGGGACACAACTCCACTCTGATCAGGCATTCTTGGATAGCTATCCTCATGCTCTAATCGAGCTTCGAGGGTCGCGACCGTTGCTGAGATCGGTTCTACAAGCGGGTTGAGATAAGCATATGACCCATGAGCGATCATACATTGGTAAAACAATTTTAAAGCGGAGAGAAATACACGCAAGGTGCTACGTGTTCCGCTCGTGATAGCAACAAATTTCCAACCCTGATGGTGTGGCTGCACTTTGCACTGAAGTTTGCTGACCAGGTAATCCTCTATCGCCTGACGTACTTGCCGTGATGGGGCATCCCACCTGTTTCCGGCACGAAGTTGCCAGACATCGGCGTCCAACCACGCAAAAAAGGGAAGAACGGCATGAAGATAGGTCTGGACCGTTTTCGGAGAGAGGCGATCACTGGCTTCTTTGCCAAAAATGGTCAACGGAAGATGCAGACGGTCATTGCCATCAAAAACCAGAAAAGGGTGCTGATGTTCCACTCCTTTCGGTCGAGGAGCAAACCAATATGAGGTCATCGTTGCTACAAAACTCCTTTCAGTTACTCGTGAATGAGTAGTGACTCCCATTATGTAGCTGAAAGGGCTGTTAGACAATATTCAGAAGGTCTATATTACAAAGGGGTTTACTGTTGAGTGCAGTAATGGGAGTCAAATAGGTAGTGGCAGCGAAAGGCCACAAAGGCCCGCTGTTCCTCGCGAATGCGCCCTTCGATGAGGGGATTGACCGCCGCCGAGAGATTATCGTAGCTGAGCCGATGGGGCACCCGCCGAAAAACGCGAAGGCATGCACCTGTCCTAACAAGAAGGCTTCTTGCTTCTGGGCAGGAAAGGCCATGACAAACGTGCGGCGCGAGTAGGACAGGTGCAGCACAAAGACCTGGACCGTCTGCTGCACTCCCGCCAGAATGACCTGGGCTTCTCCCCAATCCACCTGCCCATCCTGTCCCGGCTCAAATTCCAGGGGGAGAAAGGTGGCTGGGTGCTTATGCGTCTTGCGCCAACGCACGGCGTAGGCTTGTACACTTGCCTTACTACCGCTGTAGCCTTCGGCTTGCACCAACTGAAACAGCTTGTGGGCGGTGTAGTGCTGCTTTCTGGGCAAACGGCGATTCTCCGTCAGCAATTCGTCCAGGCGAGCCTAGTAAGGACCGAGCCGTGGTGCCTGCCGTGGCTCTTTGAGTGTGTAGGCAGGTGGGTTGATCCAAACGCAAGGCGCGTGTCACGGTTTGACGCGACAGCCCCAATTCTTTGGCAATGTGCCGTCCCGATTTCTCTTCCAGATAATACATTCGGCGAATCTGGTCATACTGTTCCAAGGTGATCATCTCCCGCTTTTCTCCTATCGTGCATAGCTTCTACTGTTCCTTGCACGATAACAGATGGCTCATCCCTGGTAAACATTTCAGCTAAAAAAGTTCAGGCTCCCTGGCTCAGTTTTATTTTACAAAAAACAGAAGAGCGGAACATAGTCTCAGGCAGGACAGTATGAGGATTGGATTTTCTATAGAATATACCCAAGTATGACATACAACCATTGCAGACATGAGACGCGAAGAGTGAGACGAGCGGGTCGGCAAGCAACGTCATCAGTGCAGAACCCCGCTCGTCTCGGCGCGAAGCGCTAACCGTACCCGCAGTTGGGGATGGCGCTAGCCTATAAAATCGCGTAGCGTGTCTTAAGTGGTATACCTGCGTATGTGGTTGGAACAATGTTGTAAATCCAGTTTTGTAAGCATCGCATCAACATAATTCTAGATAGTTGGCCAATCGCTCTTCGTGAGCCATTGAGCTAGACCGGTCAAAGAGATTAATACGGGTAGAAACGGTCTCTCTTTCCAACCCTCAAATTGTTTTACTGGGATGCTAAACGTTGCGGTCTCATAGGTTCTTGCTTGCTCATGTTGTACTACTATCGTGCACGAAGCCGAGAGCTGCACCAATCAGTGTGCCTACAATTCCCCCCAATACCAATACTATATTCTGATTATGTACAAGCACGCAGGCAAGAGCCAGAAAAAAGCCGAATATCAGTGGGAGTCCCCATAAGAGATAAGGAGAGAGTTTCTTCTTCTCTATTTCTAGCCTTCCTGAGCGCTGAATATGAATAATGATCGGTGTAATTGTCATATGTGTCACTCCTAGCAACAGGAGCGGAATCACAATAAAGAGGAACCATATCGATTGCAAATTATAGCTCAGAAATGTTCCCATAGCACCTAGAACAAGGAAGCCGATAAGCGCTAGTCCTCCTCCACTAAGCAATCTGGTTCCAAAATTTTTGGTACGCAGCATGCTTTGCCAGGGTGTAGGCAGAAGCTCACCATGAATATGGAGCGTCGTTTGACCTTTTGCTCCTGCTACCGGACTGTAGTCAATTTTGTAAATGATATCGTATATTCTTCCAGAAGGTCTGTTTGTTGTATCAATGTTTAGTGCAACAGGTTGATTGGTACGAAATTTTTCTGGTGTAGCACTAGCGCCACTATCGTTAGTAAAAATTCTGGCTACCAGGGGAATGTATGCTTCATCTCCTCTATTGCACGGTGTTACTACCACACTGATGGGTTCTCCCCTTCGCACTGGTCTGAGTTGTAGCGGTTTCTCTGCTGTCGCGATCGGCTCAAACCATACACGCGGTGGAAGAGCTGGAACATGAATAACCACAGAGACAGTTTTCTCGAGTGGCTGTTCCCAATTTTCCATGCGAATGACCAGTTCAGCGGTGTGGTCAGCCTTATGCGCAAGAAGGTTCATCTGGAAGTTGAGCACAATCTTGATTTCGTCTGACCCGACTTCTGATCTGGTTCCTTCAGGCATAAGGGCGAAATGCAGTATTGATGCCCCGCCCTGGAATGTCATCCATTTCGAGCGGCTTTCTAGAGTACCAAATGCACAACCACGCGTGCTATTATGGTATAGCTTAAAATCAGTCTGCGCTGGACGATCCGGCAGGAATGTCCCTGCGTCAAAGACTCTACCGTCAAAACGAGCGCTCTCAATTGCAACTGTTGGCCGACTGATCTTGGGATTAAAGATAGTGATGCAGCGCTCAATTCCCTCATTGATGTCCATACGCTTCTCACTATCTGGTCTAACATCCTGAATAATTTGCCCAATGTGTGTTGCCAGTCGTGGACGTAGTGCGGCATAGATAAGATATCCCACTAGTGGGTGAATTCGTGATGATCTGTCGGTAATCCAGGTACGAGCACGTGGCCACTCTTCGTCGAGTCGGTAAGCAATTCTGCGCAGTGTGTTCGTGATGGGTTCTGTATCAAAGCCGTTGTAATGATCAAAGAAGAATGGTTGCTTGATATATAAGTCCAACCCTTCGTCATCTAATAGCTCGTCCCGATCCTGAGGTTGTACCTGTCGGTGCCTGTTCTCTACACGTTTTTCATCATATGCCCTGCGTGCTTCTTCACTTGATAACAGGTTCTGTCGTATCATCGGGATCATACTATTAATAGCATATCTTGCACTTTGCATTGTGAGAGAGCTGTTGAGCTGGTCAGTCATACTACTCTCATATATCTTAAATGCCGTTTCTATATCTGGGGTAGATGCATCTTCGGCAATTTCAAGGACTTCATAAAAATCAATGAATGCATTGTCTTCTTCGTAATTCATATACTTATTCCCTCGTCTTCGGAGTCAATAGCTCTTTGTATTGTATGCGTAAAATTTTCTCAGTCCATGTGCGTATTCTAGCGATCATGCAGGCAATGAGAAAGATGAGGCAGCAGATCAAGAAGCTTCCACCCATATCGAAAAGGATAGCTACCGTATTGCTATTGCTGCTGTACGATACAGCCGCTTGAAGGACTGGATAACTGTCAGTCAGATATAGAAGGACGGGAAAGAAGAGCAGGGAGAGCAAAAATGTACTTTTGACAAAGCTGTGCCGACTGTCCCTCTCTCGGTAGCTGGTGTGGCCTTTGCCAATGCCCGTAAATAAGCCTGTGATTCCTGTAATGATTCCAGTGATGAGTATGAAGCTGATATGTGGTATTTGTTGCAAAAAGGTAAAAAATCCGATAAAGCAGACGTGTAGAACACCACTAGCATCGAGGTAAGCGCTGGCCTCGGAATACCATTGATTGTAGGGGAGATGGACCGTCTTGAAAAGCACCTGTGAGATGGTAAATGCCAGCAACATTCCAATACCAGCGTTCCACACCAATCCGGGAATATCTCCACGTAGTCCAAAGCGCCAGAGTAAACCACGAAAGCCCTGGAAGTACGACATCGTTTTGAGGGCAATAGGATATTCATGGATGACCGGCTTGTTTCCATACTCCCTCTGCTCGCTAATACGCAATGTACGTTCATAGCGTTTGCCACGTTTGAGCTTCTCCAGGTTGGTTAGCATTATTTTCCTGTCTGCTGGTATTCCTGCCCCTTTTCTTCCAGCGATATGTACTGGCACACTCTGGATTGGGGGAGCAGAAGGATAGGGCAGAGGAGGATTCATCCCAGGAGCAGGAGGATAAGGCAAGGGGACATTTATTCCAGGAACCACAACAGGTCGCGAGTCAGCCAGGTAGATCCAATCAGGTTCTATTGCGGAGAGCTTCTGATTTTTGTTGACAATTTCTAGTGTAATACTGGAGAAGCCTCTTGTGGTGTTGTTGATCTGCACAGTGATAGGTGGCGAAGAAATCTCGCGATCCCAGGTTTCCAGGACGTAAGAGTCATCCTGTAAGCCATTAAATGCAACAGTGAGTTTAGGATGTGCAAGCTTTGGTGTGACCCGTTCGAGTATCAGTTCCAGGCCCAGGCCTCGCTTCAATCGATCTTCTGCATAAGGTTTGATCGCTGTTCCGTAATACTGGCTTAGATCTCTGCAGCCCTGAGAGAACTCAAGCCATGCGACCATCGCTCCTTTGTAAAGATGCCATTCGCCGATTCCCCAAAACTGATCACACCTGCGTGCCAATTCATCTGGGGTGTCTATTTCTGGAATGCTGTTGATAGCTTGCCAGGCTTCTCGGCTGTAGAAACGAAACCTCCGCTCTGGTACAAGTCGATAGAGCGTGTAGTTGAGCACGCGGAAGAGGGGAATATTTGCCTGTGCAAACCTGTCAGCTTCATTTGCTACCATGCGATTGCCAAGATGGAAGAGTATCCAGGACTGGAGTTCACCCTTGCGCAAAAGCCCCTCGGCATACAGCCATCCTTTTTCATTGGCTTCGCATTCTCTGAGTAGTTCCTGAGCGGTATAGACCAACTTTCCCTCAATAATCAGTGCGCTTCCTCGTGACTGCGGCGGTTGCGCTTTTTCTACTTGCTTCTGGAGAAACTGAGAATCGCTCACGAGTGCTTCTTGCCATTCACGCAATTGTTCGATCACGCGCATCTGCTCATCCGAACCAGGTTCTTGCATCCAGGAGCGCATCTTATTCCCTATAGCAGTTTCAACCTCAAGTGGTGAAGCGGTTAAAGGTATCCCAAGTACACCAAACAGGCTATTTTTCGGTATTGTCGTGGTATGGCTCACGGGTTGTGTCACCAAGACATTGTGAGTGGTTAGCTGAGTTGATGGTGTCATCTCTATGCCGTCTTTCCACGCAATCTGTTTGCCTTTTTGTTCTTCGATCTGCCTGCAATGAGTGCAGATATACAAATGATTGCGCATCTCGAAAAGAGGGGCCTGGGCCGTGGGAGGTCTTCCACATTTTATGCAGCGTGGATCTATCTGTAATCCGCTAAAATTAGACATAAAATTATTGCTCCAATTGGCGCGTATGTTTGATTAGCTAGAGAGAAATCAACGTCGGTGGTACCCCTGGCTGTGCTACCAGAGCTTCTTTTTGTGTCAGATGGCGAATGCGCAATTTCCCACGTTCTGATATCCCGACGAGTGCAGCCGCTTTCTCTATTGCTGCCTCGTTGGAGTTCTGTGTAAGGATGGTCGTTCCGGATTTGCTTGTTATGCCTTGATCCAGGATATCAGGACGATCGTCAATTAGAATTGTGCCCACGCCTTTATACATAAACATATGTGCTAATGTACTGGTTGGCAGCTGCGTGGTTGGTAAGTAATTTCCAAAAAGGGCATGTGCATCTTCTATTGCAATAATTCCACGTGGACCTGGTTCCGTTGACGTTGTTTGCACAGAGAATGCCAGGGCGAACCACGCCCATAAGCATCCCTGGATAACTGTCGTGTTGCTATCGCTTCCCACCCATCCGATGTCTATGACAAGTGGCATAGTTACCTGGGAAAGAGATAGGGCAGATGATATGTCTATTTTGCCTACTGTCGCTGCCAGATCTTGTAATGGCAGAATGCAGCGTGTCTGTATTGCGTCAGTCAGTTCTTTTTGTATCTCTCCCTGTTGTAGTGCCTTATTCAGCCTTGTGGTAAGAGTAGGAAGATCGAACGTGAGATCGCCCTGTTGTGCCCATCCCGCACTTTCATACACATCGGTAAGTATGCGTCTGATAACAATAGAGGAACTCATTTCAAGGTTATATGAGACGGTGAATATGCGTGATAAAGCATCCAGGAAAGCACTGCGTGGTACCCCAGGAGGCGGCAAAAACGGCTCTATCTGTAGTTTTGTGGGTTGTACGAGTGCGTCGATTTCCGCATAATGCACGGGGAGACCCTCCGTCAAGTGTGCCTGACCTGCTCTTTTCGGCCTGATAAGAACCCATGGCGTGCCATACTTTGTTGCCCCTTTCAGAATTTCTCGTAACACGTTTTCTCGTGACCTACTTGCAGACCCGAAGAGATAGGTAAATCCGGCAAGGGCATTCAGGTCTAATGTAAGCGGAAGATCGGTTGGTACTCCACGGTCCAGTTGTGTACCAAGGATGAAACGTGTGTTACTGCTAGAGCGAATACCAGATGTTGGTATGCTAAATGGCTCATCACGTACGGCGATCCCTGCTATACCACTGTTCGTAGAAGCAACAGGCAGACGAAAAGCACCGGCAGCTTCAGATACGGTCGCCAGTTGACGTAGACGGATAATCGAAGGGACTTTGTGAATAATAGGTGAGATGCCCCAACGCGCAAATTCCAACCATTGTAAGTTAAAGCGTGCCCAACGTAGTTCTTGCTCATTAGCAGGCTCAACCCGTGTCCAGCGACTGGGATAGGCGTTCCCTGCATTTGCCATAACCTCTGAACCGAGTGCTTCGATGAGGTCATTTTCGACCACCGGATCGCCGATCACTTGCAGACGTACAGTAAAAAGACTACGATGTTCACGCACGAGGCTTTCATACACTTCGCGACCTAGCTCTGCGCGTGCACTTAGATACGCCTCGAATACGTCACTTTTGAATTCGCGTAGGACTTCTACAAGGGGATTATCCAGCGTTGCCTCGCCACGCGCAACCCTCTGATACCAGCCAGAGAGTTCATGTAGAATCACAACTTCCTGATCAGTAATGCGTTGCGGGCGTAACGTAATGGAAACGATACAAACTTTTTGCAGTCGCGCTAACGTCTCAAAAAGTCCGGCCATAGCAGAATAGTCCAGTGCGGCCTTAAACGGATGCGGAATGTAGTCGCGTGCATGCAGAACACCACCTACATCGCGTATGGTCGGCCAATCCTCATATTTTCTCAATTCTACCAGGCTGGCTGTGTTCATGATCTGTTCAAGCGGTACTGGCTGGTACCATTGAGCAAACGTATGGGTTTGCCCAGTACTGCTGTTGTCCGCCTCGACGACAGGTACGAGCGGATAAGAGAATGGGGCCTCGCGTGGGAAAATGGCACAGAATTTATTCCATAATTCCAGTGCCAGGTGCCGTGATGTTGCCTTATCCTCGTGAAAGACTTTTCCCAGAAAGGCAATACCTACGTGGGAAAAGCCTTCCGGTTGTGGCCATGAAACAAGACGCAATTCAAATGTAGAAAGGTATTCGCGTGATTTCGCCAGGTCATAAAGAAAGCGTATCTGCCGCTTCAGGGCGTACGTGACGCGGTTTGAGGATGCCTGATCAAAATCTCTCTGAGATTCATTAATAGACGCGGGAATAAACGGAACTTCAGCAATCCACAAGGTATGATACCCATAGACGCTCTCTGTGAGCGGTCCCTCGTGTGGTATCATTTGTGGACTATCTACTAATCCCACCATACGAGGCGAGGTATAGAGAGATGGTTGTGGTAGCTGCATACTGGCGTCCTTTGTCTAATCCTGTACGATATCGTTTATTTCCCGTGCAACAGTGATCAGCATATTCCCTGGTTTCCATTCTTTGATGGTGTTCGGTTCGATCCACTGCAATCCTCCGCCACTAGGGGGACGCATTTGCAAACGCGGCGGCGTGAGAGGATAACCCATTGGACAATGAAACACCAGCGTGAGATAGCTATGCGCTCGTGATGCATACACCTCTATTATCCATGTTTTGCTGCCTGGTATAGGTTGCCCGTTTGCATCAAAGTCTGGAGTGAATTGCCCCTTGCCAGCACACATATAGCCTGCATCTGTCAACTCTGCCAGTTCTTGTTCTTGCCGTACAGGGTCTATGGGTACCTCTGTTTTTGGGGATACCGGTGGTGGCGTCTGCATTGCCGAGCGCGAGAAAGGCGAAGCAGTGTATTGATCAGAGGCAGGAGAGAGAGTTCCCGATATAGCGCCAGTCGATGAAAAATCGGGCGGTTGTCCGTTCGCCGGAGGAAGTTGTTCGGGTCGGCGTGCCGCCTGTAAGTAGCCTATAGATTGGCCTCCACCAATCTGTGACTGCGTATCAGGAATGGCCTGTACATTCACACCTGGATTAAGACCTGCCGCGACCATCAGCTTCTTAAGATCAGCATCGCGTTCAATCAGTGCTTTCCCTATCGGGCTATTCTGCAATGCTAGAATGGCCGGAGAAATGTTCATAATTCCTCCCTGGTCAGCATATGATTCGGCAACGATTTTATCGCGCTTCTTATTGTCTCGTGCTTCAAACAGTTCACGCCTTGCGTTCTCTACCTGTTGATACATATCAAGCATATTTCGATCATGCCGCGTATTTGGCTCAATATTGGTAATATAGATATCCTCTATCGTCATCCCCACGAGCTTTTCTGCACTATCTGTGAATTGCAGTCGTTGCTTTATCTCATCACGGAGTAACTTAGCCCAGTGCCCATACTGGTCATATGGCAAGACACCGATTATCTCATGCACTATATTACTCACGGAAGCAAGGAAAACCGACAATGGATCGCGATACCGCAGAAAAGTTTCAAAGCGAGTTATGCCGCAAGAAAGCCCAAGGTCAACTTTTACTTCACAGGCAAACTCCCCCATGCCAGCCAGCTGTATTCCTTCAATTTCCTCTTCCCCTTCGTCCCTTTTTTCTCTATCCATTGACGGACCTCGTACACGGCCCGATACTTCGATAGGTATCAATTCGATATTCTGGTTGATGCGCTGGATTCTCCATGAATGAAACAAGCCATTAAACCAGACATGCGGCCCAGGATGTAATGGCTTATGGTAGTTACCATCTCGATAGAGCATCCAGACTTCACTCATACTGACCTGGTGGCGATGCCAGAAGAAGAAGAAGTTAGGCTTAATCATTTTTTCTTCAAGGACAAAAAGCTTATGCTCTTCACTTAGTTTTGTAATGCTCTTATGCTCGGACATAGAATAGTGTCCTTTCATTTATGAGATATGTAGCCGCTTATACTCTGTTGAGGATGCCGGGAACATTTTTCCCTTCAACATCTATCTGTACCTGTACTATGCCACTCTGATCCTGACGTATCATCACGGTGCCCCTGGCTCCGTTGGGTGTATCAGGTGGCAACGCAATGGTAATAGCCCCAAGATAGTCTTTCGCATTCAACTGCGCCCCTTCTCCACTATAGACATCTATAGGGGGAAAACTGCTTGCCGTGCCAAAAATACGCACCGGGAATGGTTGACTCCACGTATCTAACTGGTCTCCCGGACGTAACATAATCAGCTTGATCGTTTCGCCTTGTGTGTTCCTGACAGCAATACCAACAGGATAACTGACGCAATCGATCACCAACCCTTCTTCGGCAATGAGCTGGAGCGCAGGTATGTGAGTTGTTGGATCTTCCTTGTATGCCGCAGCTTGATAGGCAGCTCCCAATGCGACACTTAAATCCAGGTCTAGCGTTGACTCTGGAGAGCGTCCAAAGAAACTTGCCAGCATCTTTTGCACCGCCGGAATGCGCGATGAGCCTCCACAGAGCAGAACGCGGTCGATCTCCGACACTGTTTTCCCCGCTCTTTCTACTGCTTGCTCGACTGCTATCTGCAATTGAAGGAGCAGAAGACGAATGAGACTCTCAAAATACTGGCGTGTGATTTCCAATGTAATAGCGGGTCCCTGAGCAGGGGCCAGACGTACTGTTGTTGCCGTTATCTGGCTCAATTGACATTTAGTGGCCTCGGCAATTATGATGAGATGATCGTTGGATATTCGTGAAGTTGATGCCTCCCAACTCCTCAATTCCCTTGGTTGCCAGTACTTTCGCTCCATGCTCATTCAGTTGGAGGATAGTTGCGTCAAATGTACCCCCACCGAGGTCAAAGACAAGCGCTGTGCCTTGTTGAACCTGTTGGCCATGTGTATAGGTAAGCGCCGCTGCGCTTGGCTCATTGAGCATTTGCAAAACATGCAATCCAGTCATCTCTGCCGCTTCCCTGGTCGCGTTTCGTTCTTTATCGCCGAAGTGAGCGGGTACAGTGATCACAGCATCTTTAACCGTGAAACCCACACGTGCGGAAGCATCACGTGCTAGTTTGGCAAGAATCGCAGAGGAAACCTCAATGGGCGTTGTACGGCGACCATTAGAGAAAAGGCCGCTGGTTGGCGGGTTCCCCATCATCCGCTTGACGCCACGGATTAAGGCCGCTGAGAGCCGATTGCGCTCATCGCCTCCAGCTTGCTGTACCAGGTCGAGGGCAGGTTGTCCTACGAGAAATGCTCCCTCGCGCCAGATAACCACCGATGGAGTGGCTGTGGCATTCTCAGCATTGAGTATGGGGTGCGCCTGGCCATCAGTTCCTATCAGTGCCAGTGCCGAGAATGTAGTCCCTAAGTCAATACCTACAGCTTCCACTTTCATGTCCTCTTTTCCCAAAACAATTATTTGTTTTTTCTAGGAATGCGTCCAGTTCCAGGTTTGAAGATGATACCATCGTATGATTCAGATCGAGGTGGGGAAGATACCACAACCGCAGGAGGTGGGGGTTCTCCTTGCCATAAAAGCAATGGCTTACTTCCCAGAATAGAGACTCTAGGTATCTGTCTGTCATTGGCGAAAAACCTGGTCACATAGTCTGCCAATCCAAAAAGTGTAACCGAACCATCGCCCCCGCGTGCCTGGCCATCGCGCCATCCCTGAAGGAGTGCATGCGTATAAAGACCATGTTTGCTTGTTTTGCTCTCACGCGTCTTCTGATTTTCACGGCATGCAGCGAAGATGGCAATAGTTTTATCACTTTTTCCACGCAATGCCTCTATCGCCCTTTTCGCATGCTCCGCTGGCGAAACATGATAGAAATAACTGGTATCGATAATGCCTCCACTGTAGCAGCTATCTATGATTGCGATGGCATACTCTGCACTGCACTGGGTAAGCAGTTCATAGATATCATTGAGCCGTATTCCGCCAGTGTTGGGATCGTTAAAATCGGCGTCATAGCAACAGAGTGAGATCCGTTCGTCTTTCCGATTGTAGAGGCCATGACCTGCAAAATAAAAAAGCGCAATGGTATTTTGACCGGGAAAACTGTTGGAAAACACTTCATTCAGACTTTCCTGTACACTTTTCCTTGTTGCTTGTAAATCTCTATGCAGATACATCTGCTCTAATCGTAGTACCGGAGAAGTATTTAGGATACTGGCCATCGCCTCAGCATCCGTACGTGCAAATTGGAGACGCGCCTGATCTCGATAGCGTTTGTCCATATACTCATTTATACCGACAACAACGGCGCGTAGCAACGTTACCATATAAACTCCTTCTGCGAGTAATATAGGTACTTATACACAATCGTTTTTGCATGGGACAGCGCAAACGAATAAATTACATCTGGATAAAAAGATATTAAACGGTCCTCCAAAGGCAGATTTGCACATTCATTCATCACCATGTTCTTTTATTCTGGCAATGCAGACCAGTGCTTGCCAGATTGCTGTTTTGATCAATAGTATACATGAATTTTTGATGGATAGCAACATTCGCCGAATTGTGATAATATTCACCTTAAGTGCTGTGCGTAGCGATATCTCATGCCGATTTTATCAAGGTGCATCATCGTACTTCTTTAGTAAGGGACGTTTGAGCAGCTTGTTTTGTAAAAAGGAGAAGATAGTCATGGGTAGACGGCCTGGATATACAAAATGTTGGAATATATTTGCCCGCGAACTCGAAACTATCCTGTCTGCGCGGAGGATTCGGTTGGAGCACCTTTACGAAGTGATAACGATCTTTCCCGATAAAGCACGACGGCTGGCACAATCACTGTATGAACCAGGATACTTTCCTCTATTGAGCGAACGTGAGCTGGCAGATCTCACTCTGGCATGTCATCTCTCTCGTGCTGAAGTACTGCATCTCAAGGCCGCTATACTTGCCACATCTGTTGAAAAAATGCTGCTGGGTTATACTCTTGATGAGCAGAAAGCGCTCCAGGCGGCTGATGCAACCTTTCCCTTCCTTCTGGATGCTTTGCAACAGACCGATGATGAGGAAAATGATCAGGATGCAACAAGAGGCGACCTTTTTCTCGGCATGGATAATACAAATGATCGTGTCCTGAATGCTGCCTGGCACTCCTTTGATAATGGAGAGATGGCACTGCATCAAAGCCAGAACGCTGCATCAAAGCCCTCAGAGAGTTAGATACAGCGGAGGCTCGTATTCGTACTACCCAGGGCTGGCATGATTGGCAGGCAGAAATACAGCGAAGCCTTGCCAGCGCCAGGGCACGCTTGCAAGCTCTCGGTAGATGATCGCGTATACACAATAATAAGGAAATATGTCTATGTCCCTTTCGTCTGCTTCACCAGACCCTATCGCTATCTTCTTCTCCAATGCCAGTGAAGACGAAGAGTTGTGCAAAAAGTTGGAGCACCATCTAAGCTTGCTAAAGCGGCAGAAGATCATCACTTGCTGGGGGCATTCCCAGCTTGCTCCAGGGGGCATTATCCAGGATGAGATTGACAAACAATTGCAGGCCGCACAGATCATATTCCTCCTGATAAGTTCCTATTTTATGGCATCTGATGAATGCTATCATGAGATGCAAGTAGCGCTGGAACGTCATAAAAGTGGGCATGCATACATTATTCCTATTCTCTTGAGGCCGGTCAGTGTCTGGCAAGATACTCCCTTTGGCGGGCTTTCTGTATTACCAGATAATGGCAAACCTATTACTCTATGGAGCGAGCGTGACCTGGCATTTACCAACGTTGCAGATGGCATACGTAAAGTTATCGAAAAAATAAAGATGAAACGGGACCAAGTTTATTCTAAACATTGGCTGCAACACAGAATGATCGAATATCCTCTTCTGCCTCATCCGAAAACAACGCAACCGCGTGAAAATATGGTTAAGGAGATCTATGAAAAGTTGACAGCTCAGGACACCACCGCAGTCGTGCTCACAGGCATTACTGGCGCGGGCAAATCTACCCTTGCTAACCTGCTCTATCACTATGCAGAACGCCAGCGTCACGCTGATAACGGACCATTCGCCGTCGAAGCACTCAAGCTGAGAATTGATCCTGCCGTTACGCTACTTGAACTGATAGAAACACTATCTGAAGTTACAGGTGAGCCATTATCTGATATTACATCCATTTCTCCGCAAGATCGTGCCTGGCTGCTTTTTCGTATATTGCATAATGCTGCCAGCCCGCGCTTAATCATTATTGACCAATTTGAAAATCTTCTTGGACGTGAAAAAGGGGCAGAGTTCGATTCAGATATCAAAGAATGGCTTCGTCTTCTTAATACTCACACATGTCGCTGTGGCATTGTGTTAGTAAGTCGTATCAGAATTGCAAGTATATATGACGACGTTGCACAATATATGCATGAATATCATACCGATGGGCTGGCAATCGAAGAAGGGATAGAGCTATTGCGTAACTGGGATATTGGAATCCCATCATCTGAACTCCAGCCAATTGTGAAACATTTCGGCGGCCATCCACTGGCCCTGACCTTGTTCGCCTCTCTTTCACAGAGTCGAGGACAACTTACGGATCTTTCCGACAAAGATAAGGTCTCTCCGGCCTCAATGAAGGAGATTACGCGTTGTATCGAGGAGATCTATGTTCATCAGTTGAATGCACTGGAGCGTGAGTTGCTCTTCGCATTTGCTCTCTATCGAGAACCGCTTCCGCTAGATGCCGCACTGGCCCTGCTCGATGAGAACGTCACACCATCCAGCAAAGATGTGCGTCTCGCTCTTGAAAGTCTGTCTGCACACTGTCTTCTACAAGGGGACAATGATTACTATCAGCCACACGCGCTCGTTACCGATTATGTCTATAACAGTTCCATTGATAGATATGACAATCAAGGTAGCCGCAAAGTGCTCTCTATAGCTCATGAAAAAGCTGCGGTGTACTATCAGCAACGGGCAGTCCCAGAACCTCCTCGTCAGCTGTCAGATGATACAAACTCTGTTCATGATCTGATTGAGGCCACATGGCACTTCTGCCAGGCTCAACAGTGGCAAAAAGCCTATATGGTAATGATTCAGGAAAATATCGTTCCGTATCTTCTACGCGCAGGAAGAGGTCTGATACTTCTAGAGTTATATCAGCAATTATTGCCATTTCACAAATGGAATGCACAACCTCAGCAAGCGGCTCAGGTGCTAAAAGATCTGGGGAAGGTGTATGACAGATTGGGGCGTAAGAACGAAGCGCAGCAGCACTTTGAGCAAGCATTGACCCTTTTCCGAGGAATTGGCGAACGGCAGCAGGAAGCTTCTGCTCTTATTCATCTCGGAGAAATTTACAATGCATTAGAAGCTAGAGAACAGGCTCTGCTATGCTACGAACAAGCATTGAGTATCTGTAATGAAGAAGGTATTGCAGGTGAACAAAGTAAAGCTATAGTGCTCAATAACCTGGGAAAATTATTTTATGAACAGGGCCAGAAGGAGCAATCCCTTGAGTACTATACACAGGCATTGCTTTTCAACAATGATGTCAGTGAAGAGGCAACCACTTTCAATAATCTTGGAGGTCTCTATGAGGATATGGGAAAGACGGCTGAAGCATATCGATATTATCAAAAATCGTTACGCTTCTTTCAGGAGATAGGCGACCGTCGAGGAGAGGGAAGTGCTCTTCATAATTTGGGAAGATATTGGCGAAAACAGGGAAAAATAAAAGAGGCGCAGGAGTATTATGAGTGCTCCTGGCGCATTTTTCGAGAGATAGGAGATCGCTGGAGCGAGAGTATAACTCTGAGAAACCTGGGCCAGTTACATATTGTACGAGAAAGTTATCAGTCTGCGCTGGTCTGTATCTTTCTAGCAAAAAAAATTTTACAAGAGATGCAAAGCCCACACCAGAACGATATGAAGGGTACACTAGCCTTGCTATCTCATCAACTTGGCAAAGAGCAATTCAAGACAATGTGGGTATATTTTGAGAAAAATGAGCGCACAATTTTACCGTTCGATGTGTCGGTCTACCAAGTAACCTGATAGACCGACAGAAAAAGATTTACTTTGCGAACAAGTAAATATCAATAACAATAGTGTTGAAATTACCATCGAGCACGTAAAGAGTATCATAATCAGGGTTTCAGCCAAATGAGGAGGAGGGCGTATCTAGACTGCAAGAGTCCGGTATGGTAGACTGGCCGAAAGAACATGGAAGACCACTATCTTGGAGCAGGTGAGAAGAAGGGCTTCCTTGGCATGAGGCCGCAAAGCGTGCAGGGTTAGAGATCAGTCAATCAACGGCCTATCGGCTGCGCCAACGGATGCGTCAAGGAGGCGAACTAGCGCTGCGTGAAGGCAGACATGGACATCCTGTCAAACTGCGAGGCGAGGTGCGCACGTTTTTGGAACAGACCTGTCGGCAGTCTCCTTTTACGCCGAGTCACGAGATCCAAATGCAGCTTGCCCAACAGTTTTCCCTGCAGGGGTTGTGTTGCATAAACGCACGGGGGAACACGATGGGTGTGACGCCCCGCTTCTTGCTCAGCTTAGGCGGCCACTCCAAACAAGCTGGCGATGAACCCAATCTGCCCCAGAATGTCCCCTTTTTTCACGCCACGTATTTGCCCTTTCCTCACCATGTGCATGACCTCGTATCCTTGTAACGTATGCCATGCCGTTTCAAAGGAAAAGAAGCCTAATCCAGGTTTGACGCGTCGTTTGATGAAGCGGTGGTCTTGCTCGACAATGTTGTTGAGGTACTTGACCTGCCGCAGTTCACCGCTGTCGGGAAGAGCACCCTCGTCTTTCAGTTCCTTGAAGGCCTTTGGATAGGCCGCGTTTTTGTCGACGGTGATCACACGAGGGGTGGTGGTATGAGGCGCAGCCAGCGTTTTCGCGCAGAAGCGCTTCGCCGCTTCTGCATCGCGAGTCGGACTCAGGAGGAACTCGAGCGGGTTTCCTTGCGAATCCACAGCGCGATAGAGATACATCCACACTTTTTTGACTTTTACGTACGTCTCATCGACCCGCCAAGAGTCATTGGTCGTGTTGAGATGCGGGCGGCTGCGCTTCTCCAGCTCTGGGGCATAGCTCTAGACCCAGCGATAGATGGTGGTGTGATCGACCGAGAGTCCGCGCTCCCGCATCATCTCTTCGAGGTCGCGATAGCTGAGCGAGTATCGTACGTACCACCGCACGCCCAGTAAAATGATATCAGCCTCAAAATGACGCCATTTGAAGGGGTTCTGCTGGTCCATGGATGTCGCTCTCCTCGTTCATGAAGTTTTCACACCGCTCACTCTACCAGATCACCCTACTTTTTGCAACAGAACCGCTCTTGCAGTATTGATAAGCAATACGTATACTAGAGGATACTGTTTCTACTCAGGCGTTAGCGTTTGCTAGATAAATTTGGGAGGAGGCGAGAAACTCTTATGACACAGGTGGATTTCGCGATTATCACTATTCGTCCCGATGAATTCGCGGCCGTCCTTCAACGATTTCCTACCCAGGTGCAAAAAGGCCCAAGCGGACGAACATACGGAATTTCCCAGGTCGTCACTAAAACGGGAAAAACTTGCAGGGCAGCCGTCGTCCGCAGTAGCGAACAAGGCAATGATGCTGCCCAACAGGTCGCCAACGAGGTTATCAATGATCTGGACCCTCAGATACTCCTCGTTGTCGGCATCGCAGGTGGAGTTCCCAGCGACGACTTTACCTTGGGAGATGTAATCATCTCTACCCGTATCGATAATCTTAACGTGAGCAAGCGGTTTGAAGATGGCAGAGAAGAGTTCGATATTCGAGGCGGGATTCATCCAGGAATTAGTGATGTCACTTCGAGTTTACTTTTGTACCAAAGGGAATTAGCAGGCTGGAACGATCCAGGTTCTATCACCTTAGATCGTCCAGAGACTGACCTCCGACGATTTGAGACGGACGAATTTAAAGCAAAAATCGCTGAGGGACAGAAAAATGCCTCCTGGTATAAAAAGGTACGGGCTTCCATTACGTCGCACTTTAGCAACGAAAGGAACCGCACTCGTCAACCTCTCTTCGAAACCGGAACGATCGCTTCCAGCAACAGCCTTATTCGAAATATTGACATATTCGTGCAATGGTTACAAACGGCTCGTAGTATCTTGGCAGTGGAGATGGAATCTGCAGGAGTTTATCAGGCAACACAGAGGATAAACCATCAATATCCGGTTATGGCGATCCGTGGTATCAGCGATATCGTCGGGTTGGAGCGTGATAATCAATGGACCAAGTATGCTTGTCAGACAGCTGCTGCCTTCGCATATGCTTTTGTTACAGCAGGCATTATCACTCCGAGAGAGAACAGAGCCTCTAGCCAACCCTCTCAGGGACAAGTGAAAGCTCCACGGGTTCAGAGTGAAAGCCCAGCAAATAGAAGGGGGCCTATCGAGGTCTTCATCAGCTACTCAGAAGAGGATGAGAAATTCAAGAAGCAACTTGAAACACATCTTGCTATGCTCCGACGTGAAGATATTATTCGTCCCTGGCATAGCCAGCTAATAGAACTTGGTCGGGAATGGGAGCAAGAAACTGCCAGTCATATCGACTCCGCTCAAATCATCCTCTTGCTCGTGAGCCCGAGTTTCTTAGCCTCCGACCAGCTCTATGAAAATGAAATGATGCGTGCTATGGAACGACAAGTGTCAGGTGATGCTCGCGTTGTTCCGATTATTTTACGCTCTGTCGATCTAGGTCAGACTCCCTTTAAAAGGTTACTAGCCCTTCCTCGCAATGGCAGACCCATCGATACCTGGCGCAATGCCGATGAAATATGGAGCAGCATCGCCCAGGAGATTCGACAGTTGTGCGAGCAACTGCGTAAAAGCAAGAGCAATCATTAACCGGCTGCCCCGACCGCTTGGCATATCCGCCCTCCTACAAGCGGTCAGAAGCAGTGCGAGAGCGTTAACCCACCCACATACACCTGGAAAGACAAAATGGCCGCCCTTGCCTGCCTGTCACGCTGGTCTTCTTGGAGATCATCGGACGCCCGTCGGTTCCGCTCGCACCAGTGTTCTGTCACCAGCAGACCCCTGGTCTCGTCAAACTCCACGACCCCGTTCAGCATGCGCAAGACAGGAAGAAACGCTGGACGGGGTTTTATTGCGGCGATCACCTTGTTCTCCAGGTC
>WNGJ01002151.1_pt1 | contig 19771 bp, 16 predicted proteins | sample 5400611 | NCBI WGS metagenome assembly WNGJ01 (sample SAMN13153375, study PRJNA577476) | soil metagenome | isolation source: 40 cm soil or saprolite under Garry oak tree replicate 1 | place: USA:California | collected 2016-06-15
CTCCGCGCGGGGCAGCCGATCGGGCCAGACCGGCGGACGTGCCTGTAGCGGAGCCTCTACCGGTGCGGCCGCCGGGCGCCGCCGGTCGGCGTCCAGGCCCGTGCGCGCCTCCGCGCGGGCAGCCGGTCCCGCGCCGCCGAAGGTCCCGGGACACGCCCTACACCGGCTGCGTGGCGACGTGGTCGCGGACCCAGTCCACGATCGACGCCGTGGTCGCGCCCGGGGTGAAGATCTTCGCCACGCCGAGCCCCTCGAGCGCGCCGATGTCGTCCTCGGGGATGATCCCGCCGCCGAAGACCACCACGTCGTCCGCGCCCCGCTCGCGGAGCAGCTCGAGCACCCGCTTGAACAGCGTCATGTGTGCACCGGAGAGCACCGACAGCCCGACGGCGTCCGCGTCCTCCTGGATCGTCGTCTCGACCACCTGCTCGGGCGTCTGGTGCAGTCCGGTGTAGATGACCTCCATGCCGGCGTCCCGCAGCGCCCGGGCGACGACCTTGGCGCCGCGGTCGTGGCCGTCGAGCCCCGGTTTGGCCACGACCACCCGGATCCGTCCGCTCACCTCGTCACAGTACCCAGTCCGGCCGCTCACCCGGTCGGAACGGAAGACCGGTCAGTGTGGGGACGGGACGCGGTCCACTCCGACACTCCCGATCAGCCCCGGCGGAGGGCGGCGGAGACAGCCAGCGCGAGCAGCGCGAGCGCCGCGAGCAGCGTGCCGATCCCGCCCGCGCTGGCGTCCACCGCCGGCGAGCGGGCGACCAGCAGGAGCGTCGCCAGCCCTTCGGTCGCGAGCACGGCGGAGAGCCCGGCGTACGCCCCGACGACGGCCAGCCGCGGCCGCAGCGTGGCGGCAAGTACCGCCCACGCGGCGGCGCCGAGGGCGAGCAGGAGACCGCCGAGGAGGTCCAGACCGGCGCGTTCCGGCAGCGTCGGAGGGGTCAGCGCGCTCATCGAGGAGTACGGCGACATGCCCAGCACCAGCGCGGCGAAGACGCCGACCAGCAGGCCCCAGGCCGCCACCCGCGGCCGCCGCCGGTCGAAGCCGCCCTCGTCCTCCATCAGCGTCCGCGGCCACGCCAGCGCGGCGACCAGCGCGGCGACGGCCAGCAGCCCGTACGCCAACACCAGCAGCACCAGCCCGTCGCCGACCTGGTAGCGGGCGCTGGTACCGATGCCGAGCGGCAGGTCCACCGTGGTGCGGGTGCCCGTGTCGAGCAGTGCCAGGGTGCGCAGCAGCAGGCCGGCCGACAGCGTCCCGGCCGACAGCAGCGCGGCCAGGCCGAGCCGGGGCAGTCGCCCGCGCACGCACAGCGCGGCCGCGGCGAGGACGACCCCGACCAGCGGCAGCGGCGGGACGAAGTCGAGCACGTTGCCGGCGGCACCGAGCTCCCTGCCGTTCGAGCGGGCCAGCGGGAAGGCGGGCGCGAGCAGCCGCAGGACGGCGCCGGCCAGCGCGATCCCGCCGGCGATCCGGACCCGTGCGGGCACCGGCCCGACGACGAGGCCCGGACCGGGCGGCGCGGGCAGCGGCTTGCCCTTGGCCGGCCGCCCCTTGCCCGGTCGCTCACCGCCGGGGGGCACGGTCCCCTTGCCCGGCCGCCCGCCGCCCGACCGCGCCGGCCCCTTGCCGGCCACGCTCCCGCGACCGGTCTTGGCGGGCTGACCGGCCTCGCCGCCGGACCTGACCGCCTTGCCGCCCCGGCTTGCCGGCCCCGAGGCCACGGCGGCGGCAGCCGAACCGGCCTTTCCCGAACCCGCTTCTCCCGACTCGGCCGGCTCCCTGGCCCGACCCGCGCGCTGCGACGCGACCGCGGTGCCGGGCGAACCCAACGCGCCCGACTCGACCGGCTCCCCGGCCCGGCCCGCCGGCCCGGAAGCCACGGGTGCGGCAGCCGAACCCGCCTCGCCCGGCTCGACGGGCCCTCCGGCCCGATCCGCCTGCCCCGCTTCGACCGCTGTCGCGGTCGAGCCTGCCTCGACCCACTCACCGGCCGACTCGGCCGGGCCGCCCGGCGTCGATATGGCCTCCGCCTGCCCCGCGTCGGTCGGGGCAGGCTGGCCGGGACGCGCCTTGGGCGCGCGGGGACGCTCGCGGGCCCGCTGCCGACCCCGAGCCTTCCTGGGCGTACTCACGGGCGCCGACGCTAGCAAGCCGGACCGGCGAAGCGTGCTCCCGCCGACCCAGGCAACGGTTCCGACACGGTCTGGTATCACCGGATCGATACACCGCATCATCCGGGTGGCGACGGTCACACTGGGATGACCAAAGCCGCTACGGGGTAGGGCAAAGTCCCGGCGTGCCGACCCCCGGCACGGACGGGACCCCCGGCGGACGAGACGAGGTGGAGCGTGGCTTGCGGGGGCCGAGAAGCTGACGTGAGGCTGGGCCGAGACCTGGCCCGGCACGTGGGCAGGGCGGGCCGCCAGGCCGCCGTGGCAGCGTCCCGCGGCCTGCGCTCAGTCGGGTCGCCGGCCGGCGTGCGAGGCTGTGGGACCGAGTTGGCCTGGCTCGCCGCGCACGTCGCGCTCTACCCCCTCGGCGTGCTCGCCGATCGCACCGTCGGGACCGACCCCCACCGCCTCGACGACCTGCCACCGCTGCAACGCGGACTGGTCATCGGCGACGTCGAGGCCGCGGGGACGCCGATCCTGCTGGTGCACGGCATGGTCGACAACCGGTCCGTCTTCACCGTGCTGCGTCGGTCGCTGCGCCGCCGCGGATACGGTCGGGTGCACACCGTCAACTACAGCCCGTTCACCTCCGACGTGCGGACCGCGGCGCGGTCGCTGGGCCGAGCGGTCGAGTCGCTCTGCGAGCAGACCGGGTACGAGCGGGTGCACGTGATCGCGCACTCGCTCGGCGGGGTGATCGCCCGCTATCACGTGCAGCGGCTGGGCGGCGACGCGCGCGTCCACACGTTGGTAACGCTCGGCGCACCGCACGGCGGGACGCAGGCCGCGCACCTGCTGCCGCTGCGGCTCGGCCGGCAGCTGCGACCGGGCTCCGACCTGGTCGAGGAGCTGAGCCGGCCGGTCTACGAGTGCCGGACCCGGTTCGTGGCGGTATGGAGCGACCTGGACCAGCTCGTCTACCCCAAGCGGAACGCCCGGATCGAGCACCCCGACCTGGACGTACGCAACGTCCTGCTGCGCGGCGTCGGGCACACCTCGCTGCCGATCCACGTCGGGGTCGCCCGGGAGGTCGTCCGTACCCTTGCGCACCTTGACCCGACCGGCTCCGTAGTCCGCCATCCAGAGGCGCCAGATGCCGACCTGGTGACACTGCGCGCACGCAGAAGCGGACAGAAGGGCATCGCAGCGGCGCCGTTCGGGTGACAACCCTTACGGATGTTTGCCTTCGGGCCGGTAGACGATTACGTTCCGGTCTCGGCGCTCCTCCGGGGGCGCTGTTCGTCGGATGTCAGCGGGCCACGATCTCCCTCGGGCCACGCTGCGTCACCGTCTGCGTCGCCGCATGAAGGGTTGCGTCGTTGTCGCGTCACAGCCGGCCCGAGGGCCGACACCGCGCGAACAAGCCGCCTTCCAACAAGGCACCCGCGGTCCTCGCCTCCGCCGTCGTCGGGGCCACCGCCGCGGCCCTGTCCACCGCCGCCGCGTCCGGCACCGGAATCCAGGCGATGGCCGCCAGCGTGACCGCCCTGCAGGCGCCGGTCCCGGACACCGCCCTCGGCATGGGCGGCCCGGAGCCGCTGCCGTCCACCGTCGTCGCCGAAGTACCCATGAACGGCCGGACCATGCTCTCCGCGGCAACCGCGCGGGGCCGGGTGGCCGCGATCCAGGCCTCGCGCGCCGCCCGAGCAAGGCAGATCGCGCTGATCGAGGCCGCCCGGCCGAAGTGGATCCTCCCGATCCCGAAGGGCACCTTCCGGGTGTCGTCCTGCTTCGCGCCGCGGTGGGGCTCGTTCCACTACGGACTGGACATGGCCGCACCCGCCGGCACCCCGTTCTACGCCGCGGGCGACGGCGTCGTGATCGAGGCCGGGCCGATGAGCGGGTACGGCAACGTGATCATGATCCAGCATGCGGACGGCACGGTCACCGTCTACGGGCACGAGGAAAAGATCTTGGTGGACAAGGGCGAGCGGGTCAAGGCGGGCCAGTTGATCGGCCTCGTCGGCAACCTCGGCCAGAGCACCGGCTACCACCTGCACTTCGAGATCCGGCTCGGAGGGGAGACCGGCGAGAAGCAGGACCCGGTGGACTGGCTGGCCGAGCGCGGGATCTACGTCACCGGGTGCTAGCCCGGCACGGCGGACCCGGACCGAGCCCGGCAGGATGAGGGACGTGGACTCCTCGGCGCGCGTGCGGACCCCCGGCGCCGGTCCCCCTCACCGGCCTGGCGGAGCCGCGGACCCCACCGCCGCGCGGCCTGACGGCACCGTCCACCCCGCCGGCGCGCCGGCCGACGGCACCGCGCACCCGACAGCGCGGCCTGACGGCAGCGCCCGTCTGACAGCGAGGCCTGACGGCACGGCCCACTCCGTCGGCGCGCGCGCCGACGACGTCGCTCACCCGAACGCCGCGCCGCCCGATTCCACCGCCCGCCCGACAGCGCCGGCCGACGGCACCGCGCACCCGATAGCGCGGCCTGACGACGTCGCTCACCCGCCATCGCGGCCCGACCGCACGGCCGACCCGGTGCCTGCGCCCGGATCGCCGCGCTTCTGGGCCGCCGCGCGACGCGCCGTCGGCGCTGAGGCCTGGACCGACGGGTCTGCCCGGCCACCGCGCTGGATCGTGGGGCGCTGGCTGTCCACCCGGCTGCTGACGATGCTGATCCTGCTGCCCGAGAACAACATCCTCGGCGACGTCCGCTATTACGCCCGCCAGGTCGAGGCGCTGTTCGGGCCGCCGCGCGTCACCGTGGTCCTGCCGGAGTATCCGGCGCCCGCGCTGGCCGTCTTCGTGCCCCCGTGGTGGGCGGCGCTCGGCAGCAGGATGATGTACCTGATCACCTTCGTGCTGCTCATGATCGCGATCGACGCGGCCTTCACCGCCGCGTTGTGGCGAGCGTCGGGCCGCCGGCCGACCCCGGGGGTACGGGTCTGGCTGCTGCTGGTCCCCTGCCTCGGGCCGCTGACGTTCACCCGCTTCGACCTTGTCTCGGCCGCGCTCGCCGGCGCGGCGCTGCTCGCGCTCGCCGCCCGCAGGCCGGTCCGGTCCGGACTGCTCGCCGCCGCGGGCGCCGCGGTCAAGCTGTGGCCGGCAACGCTGCTGCCGGCACTGCTGCTGCACCGTGACCGGCCCCGCCGGCTGCTCGCCGGGTTCGCCGGGCTCGGTCTCGTCGCGCTGGCCACGACGGTGGCCGGCGGCGGGACCACCCGGTTGCTGTCGCCGCTGACCTGGCAGGGCCAGCGCGGGCTGCAACTGGAGACGATCTGGGCGGTGCCGCTGCTGTGGGGACGTGCGGTCAGCCCGCAGACCTGGTCCACGCCGTACACCCGGTTCTTCGCGTTCCAGGTGGAGGGTCCGGGCGCGGCGGCGCTGGTCACGCTGTCCACGGTCGCGACCGTGGCGGCGCTCGTGCTGCTCGGCTGGCTCTGGTGGCGCGCCTGGCGGGCGGGCCGGCGGCCTGACGGCAGTGTCCGCCCGGCGAGCCTTTCCCTGGTCGGCCTGCTCGCGATCGCGGCCGCCTGCCTGCTGATCGTGCCCAACAAGACCCTGAGCCCGCAGTATCTGCTCTGGATCGGCGGCCTGCTCGCCGCGCTCGGTGCCGTCGCGCCGGCGGAGCCGGTGCTGCCTCGGCTGAACCTGCTGATCGTGCTCGCGTGCGTGGTGACGCAGGTGCTCTACCCGCTCGGGTACGGCATGCTGACCGGTCCACACTGGTCCAACGCCATCGGCGCCGCGCTGCTGACCGCACGCAACGGCTTGCTGCTGGCGATCACGGTGCTGGCGGTGCGGCGGGTGCTGGTCCTCACCCGCGGGACTCCCGGGTGAGCGTCGGGACGGCGTCCCGGGAACGACTGGTCGAGGCCTGGATCCGGGGATCGCGCGCCGCGGACGCGGCGCTCGTCGTCGCCGTGCTCATCGCGGGCTCGGTCAGCAGGCATGCGGTCTACACCCGGTACGGCGTCACGCTCCTGGTGGTCTCCGCCGTCGCGCTGGCCGTCGGGGTGTGGCGCGGTGCCGGCCGCACCCCGCCCTCCAAGGCGGCGGTGGTGGTCGCGCTGGGCGGCGCGCTGTTCGCCCAGGTGATCAAGCCGCCGTACATGAACGTGGACGGGCGCACCTGGGCACTGCGGGCGGGGGTGGTCGCCTGCATGGTGGTCACCGTGCTGGCGGCCGGGTTGCTGGTCGCCCGGGGCCGACGGCTGGTCATGCTCGGGTGGGCCGCAACGATCGGTATCGCGGCGTCGTACGCGCTGGCGATAGGGGGCAGCGGCCGCCCGCTGATCGACGTGTGGCCGATCCTGCAGGGCGCCTCGCTGGGCGTGGTGCACGGGCGCAACCCGTACGAGATGACCTTCGCCGGGGTGCCACCCGGCCAGGTCGACGACTGCTTCAACTACCTGCCCGGGACGTTCCTGATGCCGCTGCCGGGGCGGCTGCTGCTCGGCGACGTCCGGTACGCGGAGGCCGCGGTGCTGCTCGCCGGCATGGCGGCGCTGCTGTGGTGGGCGATCCGGTCCGCCCGTGGACAGGCTGAGCCGGCGGCCCGCATCGGGGCGGGCGACCTGGCGGCCGGCGGTTCGCCGGGCGGCCGGGCAACCGGCACTGCGCTAGGCGGCCGACCGACCGGCACCGCCCCGGGCGACCGGACAATCGGCACCGCCCCGGGCGACCGAGCGACCGGCAGCGCGCCGGGCGACCGGACGACCGCCGTCGGGCCGGGCGCCGCGGTCGCGCCGGCGCTTGCCGTGCTCGCCGGGGTGCTGCCCGGCTCGCTCTACGACGTGCAGCAGGCGTGGAACGAGACGATCCTGTTCGGCGCGCTGGCCGCAGCCGGAGTGCTGATCGCGGCGAGGCGACCGTGGTGGGCGGCGGCCGCGCTCGCGGTGGCCCTGTGCACGAAGCAGCACGTGGTGCTGCTGCTGCCGCTGTGGGCGCTATGGCCGGCGTTCGGGCCGCGGCGGGCCGTGGCCGCCGCCGCCGGCGCCGCCGCGGTCACCCTGCCCTGGTTCCTCGCCGACCCGGCCCGCTTCCGGCACTGCGTCGTCGACTTCTTCCTCGACCTGCCGGCGCGGCCGGACTCGCTGTCGATCTGGCACCTGGTCCCCGGGCCGCTGCGGGCGGTCGCCGTGCTGGCGCTCGTGGCGGTGGCCTACCTGCTGGTGCTCCGCGCGGTCCCGCGGACGCCCGGCGGGCTGCTGCTCGGCTGCGGGCTGGTGCTGACCGCGTTCGCGCTGGCCAACAAGCAGAGCTTCCTCAACCAGTGGTTGCTCGCCTCCCAGCTCGTGGTCGCCGGCCTCGTCCTGGTCGCCGCGAGGACCCGACCGGTCCGCGAGATCCCGCTGTGCTGACTCACTGCACCACACCTGGTGGATGGCTACTCACAACTTCTCGATCGGCGCGTAGCGCAGCAGCAGCCACTTGACCCCGACGTCGCCGCCGAAGTCGATCTGGGCCTGCGCCTTCTCGGCCTCGCCACGGACCGCGACGACCGTGCCCAGTCCGAACGCGTCGTGGCTGACCTTGTCGCCGATCTCCAGCGACGGGATCGGCCGGTTGCCAGCGCCACCACGGAGCGTCCCGCGAGCCAGCCCGGCCGCCGCGACCCGGGCTTGCGCCGGTGCCTGCCGGCGTGGCTCGCTGCGCTCCCAGTCGACGAGCTCCTCGGGCACCTCGTCCAGGAACCGGGAGGCCGGGTAGTACGACGGCTGCCCCCAGGCCGACCGGGTCACCGCCCGCGAGACGAACAGCCGCCGCTGCGCCCGGGTGATCCCCACGTACGCCAGCCGCCGCTCCTCCTCCAGCTCGCCCGGGTCGCCGAGGGTGCGCAGGTGCGGGAAGACCCCGTCCTCCATGCCGGTCAGGAAGACGACCGGGAACTCCAGCCCCTTCGCGGTGTGCAGGGTCATCAGCGTCACCACCCCGCCGCCGCCGTCGGCGTCCGGGATCGAGTCCGCGTCGGCGACCAGCGCCACCTGCTCGAGGAAGTCGGCGAGCGTCGCGGAGGCGTCGCCGCGGGTCTCCTCGTACTCGCGGGCCACCGAGACCAGCTCCCGCACGTTGTCCACCCGGGACTCGTCCTGCGGGTCGTCGCTGGACTCCAGCTCGCGCAGGTAGCTGGTCCGGTCGATCACCGCCTCCAGCACCGCGGCCGGACCGTTGCCCTCGCCGGCCTCGACCGCCCGCAGCTCGGTCATCAGCTCCACGAACTCGCGGATCGCCGCGGCCGAACGCGGCGCGATGCCCGGCGCCTCGTCCGCCCGCTCCAGCGCATCCCCGAACGCGATCCGCTCCCGCGACGCCAGCGCCTCGACGCACGCCTCGGCCCGCTCGCCGATTCCCCGCCGCGGCGTGTTGAGGATCCGCCGCAGGCTCACCACGTCGGTCGTGTTCGCGATCAGCCGCAGATAGGCCAGCATGTCGCGGACCTCGCGCCGCTCGTAGAAGCGGACCCCGCCGACCACCTTGTACGGCAGGCCGACCCGGATGAACACCTCCTCGAAGACCCGGGACTGCGCGTTGGTCCGGTAGAACACCGCGACGTCGGCCGGGCTGACGCCCTCGGTGTCGGACAGCCGGTCGATCTCACCGGCCACCCAGGCGGCCTCGTCGTGCTCGTTGTCCGCCAGGTAGCCGACGATCTTGTGCCCGGCACCGGCCTCGGACCACAGGTTCTTCGGCTTCCGGTTCGGGTTGCGGGCGATCACGGCGTTCGCCGCGGACAGGATCGTCTGGGTCGAGCGGTAGTTCTGCTCCAGCAGGATCGTGGTCGCGTCCGGGTAGTCCCGCTCGAACTCCAGGATGTTGCGGATCGTGGCGCCGCGGAAGGCGTAGATCGACTGGTCCGCGTCCCCGACGACGACCAGCTCGGCTGGCGCCAGCTCACCGCCTGGCGGGCCGACCAGCTCCTTCACCAGCACGTACTGCGCGTGGTTGGTGTCCTGGTACTCGTCGACGAGCACGTGCCGGAAGCGCCGCCGCCAGTGCTCGGCCGCCGCCGGGAAGGCCTGCAGCAGGCTCACGGTCGACATGATCAGGTCGTCGAAGTCGAGCGCGTGCGCCTGTCGCAGCCGGCGCTGGTAGAGCGTGTACGCCTCGGCCAGCACCTTCTCCAGCCCGCTGCCGGCCCGGGCGGCCCAGTCGTCGGGGTCGACCAGCTCGTTCTTGAGGTTGCTGACCTGGGCCAGCATCGCCCGGGACGGGTAGCGCTTGGGGTCGAGGTCGAGGTCGCGGCAGACCATGGTCATCAGCCGCTGCGAGTCGGCCTGGTCGTAGATCGAGAACGTCGACTTCAGCCCGAGCGTCTTGGCCTCGGCGCGGAGGATGCGCACGCACATGGAGTGGAAGGTCGACACCCACATGGCCCGGGCCCGCGGGCCGACGAGCCCGCTGACCCGCTCCTTCATCTCGCCGGCGGCCTTGTTGGTGAACGTGATCGCGAGGATCTCGCCGGGCTGCGCGCCGCGGTGCGCCAGCAGGTGGGCGATCCGGTAGGTCAGCACGCGGGTCTTGCCCGAGCCGGCGCCGGCGACGATCAGCAGCGAGGACCCGGCGTGCTCGACCGCGGCGCGCTGCGCCGGGTTGAGGTCGTCGAGCAGCTTGTCCGCGTCGACAGCCAGCCGCACGGGGCGCCGCCGCCGATCCGGCTTCGGCGGCCCTGGCTCGGCCGCGGGGGTGTCGCCGGTCGCGGCTGATCCGTTGACGCCGCCGTCGACGGCCGCGCCCGCCTCGCCGGCACCGAAGTCGCCGGTCGCGGCTGACCCGGCGGCGGGGGTGTCGAGGGCCGGACCGGACTCGGACGCCGGCACCCGGAAGTCGATCGGGCTGCTGCTCATGGTGCGAACCAGCCTACGGCGGGCACCGACAATTCCGGCGACGCTTGGCGCGCGGCTCCCCGTCCCTACCGGTACGCCCGTGCGGCTGCTACTGTCTGGTCTCGTGCAGACGGCGTACGAGTTTTTCTACGGATACCGCAGTCCGGTATCCGTCGCCGTCTGACCCCAGACCACACCGACGCCCCGGGCTCATCGCCCGGGGTTTCGCGTTTCCCGGGCCGGGTCTGGACCGACAGGAGCCCACCGTGACCACTACCCTCACCAGCGCCGCCGACGCGGTCAAGGCCGCCGAGGCCGAACTGATCCCGCTGCTGCGAAGCCAGATCGACGCCATCGACGCGGGCATCGCCCGGCTGGTCGCCGAACGAGCGCGACTGTCCGCACGGGTGCAGAGCGCCCGCATCGCCGCCGGCGGGGTCCGGGTCGAGCTCGGCCGGGAACGGCTGGTGCTGGCCGGCTACCGGGACGCGCTCGGCGAGGACGGGGTCGCGCTCGGCACCGCGGTGCTCCGGCTGTGCCGCGGCCCGCTGCAGGCCTCCTGAGGCCAGCGCCACCACGGACCAACGGCACGGCGCCGCGAGGACTTCCACCCTGCCGCGGCCCGCTGCAGGCCTGCTGCGGGCAGGGCCGCGGCGCCTGGCGGTGGACCGGCGGGGGTGGCGATCTCGCGCGACGGGTGCCGGCGATCAGGCGTACGGTCGCAGCGTGGGCGGTGAGCGGGTGGACCGGCTGCGCCGGCGCCGGGAGATCTACGAACGGATCGCGCTCGGCGGCGAGCGGCGTGGCGTGCTGCGGCGCTGGCGCGTCCGGCGCAACCTGCGCCGGCTGGTCTCGGCCCCGCCGTACGGGCCGTCGGGCGGCTGGCGCGACGAGGGCGGCGAGAGCGGCGGTGCCGGGGTACGCGAGCCGCGCCGGCCGCTGCCGAAGTCCCCCGAGGGCGCGGCCGAGATCCCCCGCGACTGAGCGCCGAGGCTCCTACCGACCCGCCCGGCCGGCCTCGCCGGGTGCCGGGCTGGTCGAGACCCACCGTCCGGGCGCCGGCGGCAAGCCGCAATCCCGGCCGGACGGGAGTCCGGCCGGGGTGCCCGACGCCTGCCCGAGCCGCCGATCCGGGTCAGGGCGACATGGGCGCTTCGGCGCTGGCCGGCTCGTCCGCACCGTCCGCGGGCGTCGCGCCGGCCCGCTGCCCGCCACCGTTCCCGGCCGGCGGCACGGACGATGACGTGGCGGGCTCGGAGAGGCGAAGTCTCGCCCGGCCGACGCCCCGCGCCGCCGGCTGCTCCCCCGCGGCCGGCGCGGCGGCCTGGTCCGGCGGAACCACCAGCGGCACCTCGGGCGCGGCCGACGGCTCCGCGTGCGCCGGCGCTGACTCCTCGACCGCCGACGCCGCCGGGTCCACCGAGCGCAGCCGCGCCCGCCCGACCCCGCGCGCCGGGCCGCCCAGCATCGCCTCCAGCTCGTCCGGGTCCAGCGCCGGCGCGAACAGGTAGCCCTGCGCGGTCACGCACCCCAGCGCCCGCAACAGTGCCCGCTGCGACTCGGTCTCCACCCCCTCGGCGACCGTGCGCAGCCCGAAGGTCTCGGCCAGCCCGAGGATCACCCGTACCAGGGCGGTCGACTCCGCGTTGGTCCCCAGCCCCTCGACGAACGACTTGTCGATCTTGAGGACGCTCGCCGGCAGCCGGTGCAGGTAGGCCAGCGAGGAGTAGCCGGTGCCGAAGTCGTCGATCGCCACCTGGACGCCGAGGGCGCCCAGCGCGCTGAGCCGGCTGATCGTGGCCTCGGCGTCGGCGACCAGCGCGGTCTCGGTCAGCTCCAGCGTCAGGCAGGACGGCGGCAGCCCGGTGTCGGCCAGCGCATCCGCCACGGCGCCGACCAGGTCAGTGCGGGCGAACCGGTCGGCGGCGACGTTCACGCTGACGGTGAAGCCGGGTCGCAGCTCCTGCCAGCGGGCGGCGACCGCGCACGCGGTGTCCAGCACCCAGGCGTCCACGTCGGCGATCAGCCCGGTCTCCTCGGCCAGCGGGAGGAAGGCGCTCGGCGTGAGCATCCCCCGGCGCGGGTGCCGCCAGCGCACCAGTGCCTCGGCTCCGGCCACCTCGCGGGTGTTCAGGTCGACGACCGGCTGGTACTGCACGATGAACTCGCCCCGGTCCAGCGCGTGCCGCAGGTCCGCTTCCAGCTCGGCCTTCGCCACCACCGCACGGCGCATCGCCGGCTCGAACTCCCGTACGCACGCCTTGCCCGCGGTCTTCGCCGCGTACATGGCCACGTCCGCGTCGCGCAGCACGTCGTCCGGGCTCTGCTCGGCCTGCTCCACCACCCCGATGCTCGCCGTCACCCGTACCACCCGGCCCTCGAACGGGACCGGGGCGGACAGCGCGTCCAGCACCCGCCGCGCGGTCCGCAGCCCGGCGCCCGGCCCGGCCGCCTCGACCAGCACCGCGAACTCGTCGCCGCCGAGCCGGGCGACCAGGTCGGCGGGGTCGACCGCGCCGCGCAGCCGCTCGGCGAGCAGCACCAGCAGCCGGTCACCGGCCGCGTGCCCGAGCGAGTCGTTCACCGCCTTGAAGCCGTCCAGGTCGAGCAGCAGCACGGACAGCCGGCCGCCATCGCGCACCCGGCGCTGGGCGTCCGCCACCCGCTCCGCGAACAGCGTGCGGTTCGCCAGGCCGGTCAGCGGGTCGGAGTACGCCAGCCAGGACAGGTCCCCCGCGAGCTCGGCGTTCTCGACCGCGCTCAACGCCTGCCGGGCGAGCAGCAGCAGCACCACGGCCAGGCCGCCGGCGACGAGACCCGAGCCCCGCAGCCCGGGACCGGCCACGGCCGGCGCGATCAGCGCCACCGCGACCGGCAGGTACGGCAGCAGGGCGCGGGCGCGCGGCGTGCGCCTCTCGGTTCGACCGGACGGGTCCGGCCGGGCCGGCGGCAGCAGCGCGGCGATGGCCGGCAGCAGGAAGCCGATCGCCCAGCAGAGGTCGAGCAGGCCGCCCGTGGTGTACCGGCCGCGCAGCACCAGCCCGACGAACACGAAGTCGGTCACGACCAGGACGATCAGGCCGGCCGCGACCAGCAGCACCGGTCGCAGCCAGGAGCCGCCGGCCCGCGCGGCGACCAGGACGACCACGGTCAGCGTCGCGATGTCGGCGATCGGGTAGGCCAGGCCGTACTCGCGGACCATCCGCTCGCCGCCCGGCTCGGACAGCACCGGGCCGATCACCACCGCCCAGATGGCCACCGCCAGCGCCGTGGCCACCATCAGCCCGTCCAGCAGCAGCCGGACCTGCGTCCCGCGGCTGATCCGGGCGGACGGCAGGGACAGGAGGCCGACCAGCGCGAGCGGCACCGCCAGCACGAACAGCCCGACCGTCAGCTCGTCGTTCGGTAGGTCCACCCCGGTGGCGAGCTGCCGGACGGCCCAGGAGGTCTGGCCGAGCGCCCAGGCCCCGCTGCTCAATGCGAGCAGCGTCCAGGCCCGACGGGGCCGCCCGATCTCGCGGCGGGCGGCCCAGGTGGCCGTCGACGCCGCGGCGGCAGCGCTGGCCACCACGACGACGTCGCTGACCGCCCGCGAGCCGGGCAGCCGCGCGGCGAGCCACACCGCAGCCACGACGAGCGTCGCACCCGTCGCCACGGCGGCCAGGATGACGCGGCCCCGCACGGATCGCGCGACGGAGAGCACGGGTACGTGATAGCGGACCGGACCCCTCGGACACCAGCCGAACGGCGGTGTCCTTTCGTCAGGCCGGTCAGGCTACCGGCCGGTACGATCCGGTCTCGTGACGCGAGCCGGCACCGAACCAGCCACCGACATCGAGCGCGCCCTCGTGGTGGCCGCGCACCCCGACGACGTGGACTTCGGCTCGGCGGCGACGATCGCGGCCTGGACCGACGCCGGGATCGAGGTGGCCTACTGCATCGTCACACTGGGCGACGCGGGCGGCTTCGACGAGACGCCGCGCGAGCAGGTCCCGGCGTTGCGGGAGGCCGAGCAGCGGGCGGCGGCCAAGGCGCTCGGCGTCACCGACGTGACCTTCCTCGGCTATCCGGACGGCCAGGTGTCCGTGACGCACGAGCTGCGCCGGGACGTCACCCGGCAGATTCGCCGGGTCCGGCCGCAGCGGGTGCTGACCCAGTCCCCGCAGCGCAACTGGCAGCGGATCGCCGCGTCCCACCCGGACCACCTCGCCGTCGGCGAGGCGACCCTGTGCGCGGTCTACCCGGACGCCCGCAACCGGTTCGCCCACCCCGAGCTGCTGGCGGACGAGGGACTGGAGCCGTGGGAGGTGCCCGAGGTGTGGCTGATGGGCGGCCCGCAGCCGGAGCACTTCGTCGACGTGACGGACACCTTCGACCGGAAGGTCGCCGCGCTGCGCGCCCACTCCAGCCAGACCGCCCATCTGGGCGACGGTCTGGAGGCGATGCTGCGCAGCTGGCACGCGGCGAACGCCCTGACCGGCGGGCTGCCGGAGGGACGCCTGGCCGAGGCGTACCAGATCCTCTCCACCGCCTGACCGGTGACGGCGACCCGTCATCATCCGCGGGCGCGCCGACCTGCGGCGCGCCCGGCGTTGACGGCGTCATCCGGCGGGGCGCCTTGAGTGATTGGCACTCGGCGGTCTAGAGTGCCAGCCGAGAGCCGCGGCACCGGCCCGGCACCCGCGACGACGGGTCGGGTTCGCGCTCCCACCAACCGCATCCACTCGACCCCAGCTCAGGAGGGGGAGTCAGCTCGTGACGACCGCCACCAAGGTCACCATCAAGCCGCTCGAGGACCGCATCGTGGTCCAGGCGAACGAGGCGGAGACCACCACCGCGTCCGGCATCGTGATCCCGGACACCGCCAAGGAGAAGCCACAGGAGGGCACGGTCATCGCGGTCGGCCCCGGCCGGTGGGACGAGGACGGCGAGAAGCGGATCCCGCTCGACGTCGCGGTGGGCGACACCGTTCTCTACTCGAAGTACGGCGGCACCGAGGTCAAGTACTCCGGCGAGGAGTACCTGATCCTGTCCGCGCGCGACGTCCTCGCCGTCGTCGTGCGCTGACGCCCACCCATCAACAGCCCGTCGCCCCGGGGTCCGAACCTGGACGCCGGGGCGGCGGTGTGAAAGGACACTCATGGCCAAGATCATCTCGTTCCACGACGAGACCCGCCGCGCGCTGGAGGCAGGTGTCAACCGGCTCGCCGACACCGTCAAGGTCACCCTCGGTCCCCGCGGTCGGAACGTGGTGCTGGACAAGAAGTTCGGACCGCCGGCGATCACGAACGACGGCGTCACCATCGCCCGCGAGATCGAGCTGACCGACCCGTACGAGAACCTCGGCGCTCAACTGGCGAAGAACGCCGCGACCAAGACCAACGACGTGGCCGGCGACGGCACGACCACCGCGACCGTGCTGGCCCAGGCGCTGGTCCGGGAGGGCCTGCGCAACGTGACCGCCGGGGCCAACCCGGCCGAGCTCAAGCGCGGCATCGACGCCGCCGTGGAGGCGGTCGTCAAGCACCTCGACGCGGTCGCCACCGACATCGAGACCGAGGACGAGATCGCGCACGTCGCCGCGATCTCCGGCCAGGACCCGGAGATCGGCAGGCTGATCGGCGAGGCGATGAGCAAGGTGGGCAAGGACGGTGTGATCACCGTCGAAGAGTCAAACACGATGGCCACCGAGCTCGAGTTCACCGAGGGGATGCAGTTCGACAAGGGCTACATCTCGCCCTACTTCGTCACCGACCCCGAGGCGATGGAGTCGGTGCACGACGACGCCTACATCCTGCTGACCTCGCAGAAGATCGGCAGCGTCGCCGACCTGCTGCCGCTGCTGGAGAAGGTGGTCCAGGCCGGCCGGCCGCTGCTGGTCGTCGCCGAGGACGTGGAGGGCGAGGCGCTGTCCACCCTGGTCGTCAACGCCATCCGCAAGACGTTCCCGGCGGTCGCGGTGAAGGCGCCGTTCTTCGGCGATCGGCGCAAGGCGTTCCTGGAGGACCTGGCGATCGTCGCCGGCGGCCAGGTGGTCGCACCCGAGGTCGGGCTCAAGCTGGACCAGGTCGGCCTGGAGGTCCTCGGCCGCGCTCGCCGGGTGACGGTCTCCAAGGACGACACCACGATCGTCGACGGCGGGGGGGACCCGGCCGCGATCGAGGCGCGCATCGCCCAGCTGCGCCGGGAGATCGAGGAGACCGACTCCGACTGGGACCGGGAGAAGCTGCAGGAGCGGCTGGCCAAGCTGGCCGGCGGCGTGGGCGTCATCCGGGTCGGTGCGGCCACCGAGGTCGAGCTCAAGGAGCGCAAGCACCGCATCGAGGACGCGATCTCGGCCACCCGCGCGGCGGTCGAGGAGGGCGTCATCCCCGGCGGCGGCGCCACCCTGGTGCATGCGTCGGGCGCGCTGGACGGCCTCGGCCTGACCGGCGATCAGGGCACCGGTGTGACGGTCGTCCGGCGCGCGCTGGACGAGCCGCTGCGGCAGATCGCCTCGAACGCCGGCTTCGAGGGCGCGGTCGTGGTCGCGAGGGTCCGCGAGCTCGGTGCGGGCCAGGGCTTCGACGCGGCGGCCGGCGAGTACGCCGACCTGGCCGCGCGGGGCATCGTCGACCCCGTGAAGGTGACCAAGTCCGCGCTGGTCAACGCTGCCTCGATCGCCACCATGCTGCTCACCACGGAGAGCGCGGTGGTGGAGAAGCCCGAGGAGCAGGACGGGGCCGACCACGCGGACGGCCACGGGCACTCGCACGGCCACCGGCACTGACCCAGGCGCACCAGGCGGCGGTCGTCCCTTCCGGGACGGCCGCCGCCGTTGTCGTCGCAGCTCAGGCCAGGTATGAGCTGAGCGGGTGCTGGCCGGCGAGCGCCTGCTCCCGCTCCGACTCGGACATCCCACCCCACACGCCGTAGGGCTCGTGGGTCGCCATCGCATGCCGGCGGCAGGGGTCGACCACGGGGCACCGGCCGCAGACAGCCTTGGCGGCGGCCTCACGGGCTGCCCGGGCGGGGCCGCGCTCACCCTCGGGGTGGAAGAACAGGTCGCTGCCCTCGCCGCGGCAGGCGCCGTGCAGCTGCCACTCCCACAGGTCGGCGTTCGGGCCCGGCAACCTCCGGATGTCTGCCATTCCTCTCATCCCTCCCCGTTGGGTGAGTCGAGCTGAACTGTGTAGTTGACAGTACAACCGCGTCACACCTTGTTCAAGCTGCATTCCGGTCGCGATCAGTGTGGTTGCCGTCGCCCTGCGCGCCCGTCGATGATGAGCGCGTGTCGGGCGACGCCGGGCCGGATGACGCCGCCTCGGACCCACCAGAGCCGCGACTCACCGTTGCGGCGGTGGCGAGGCGGCTGGGTGTCGCGCCCGCGACGCTGCGAACGTGGGACCGGCGATACGGGCTGGGACCTACCCAGCACACAGCCGGTGCACACCGCCGCTACTCGCGGTTGGACATCGCTCGACTCGAGGCGATGCGGCGGCTCGTGCTGGACGGGGTGCCGCCGGGGGAGGCAGCGCGGATCGCGGCGGACCAGGCGCCAGCCTGGCCGGTCACCGACGGCGGCCCGCCTCCCGGCCCGTCCGGCCGGCTCGCCGCGGTCGAACCCGAGGAGGCCCCGGAGACCCATCCGGCCGCCGACGCCCCCGGCCTGTCGCACCGAGCCGGTCGAGGGGCCGGCGGACCGCCGACCGGCGCGCCGGCGGCCGCGCCCCGGGCGAGCCGGGCGGAGATGGGCGCCGCCCGGGTGGCCGGCGGGGGGCGCGCGGGTCCTGGTCCGATCGCCCCGACCGCCGCCGGCGGACCCGGCGGCAGGGTGCTCGCGCTGCCCGGCGCCGCCCGCGAGGTCCGGGGCCTGGCCCGGGCGGCAATGGCACTCGATGCCCGCAGCCTGCGCAGGGCGATGGAGAGGGCCGTGCAGGAGCAGGGCGTGGTGGCCACCTGGGACGGCGTGCTCCGACCCGTGCTGGTCGCGGTCGGCCAGCGTTGGGCGGCGACCGGGGAGGGCGTCGAGGTGGAGCACCTGCTCGCCGAGACGGCGATCGGCGTCCTGCGCCGGAGCGTCGACGCGCCCGAGCCGCGCAACGGCAGACCCGTGCTGCTGGCGTGCGCGCCGGGCGAGATGCACAGCCTGCCGCTGTCCGCGCTGGCTGCGGCGCTGTCCGAGCGTGGCGTCGGGGTACGGCTGCTCGGCGGCGGCCTGCCGGCACCGGCGCTGTTCGCCGCGGTGCGCCGGACCGGACCGGCCGTGCTGCTGGTCTGGGCGCAGATGGCCCGGTACGCGGACGTGTCCGTGCTCGACGGCCTCCCCGTGCTCCGCCCACCGGTGGCGGTCCTCGCCGGGGGGTCCGGCTGGAACGCGCGCACCCTGCCGAGCCGGGTGACCCACGTGCCCGACCTGACCGCAGCCGTCACCCTGATCTGCCGCGCGGTCGGCGGCGGCTGAGCGGCCACGGCCGGACCCGCCGAGGAGGCACCGCGCCGTCGCCTTCGGTGTTCCCGCCGCGCTTCGGCCGCTCGCCACCCCCCACCACCGGATCGGGCGACGCCGATCCCCGCACCGGTAACTGCCTGTGGCGACTTCCCGAGCGGATCGCCCGACCGCCCACGGGCGGTGGCGCTGCCTCGGTAACGCGCCCGCGATGGGCACTGACGCCGCCGGCTGGTCGGGGAGCAGTCACGGTGAGTGGAACCTGTTACGACACGCCGTAAATTCTCGGCCAGGGCGGGTGCCACGACGGAGGCAGCGGGACACGCCCGCCCGGCCCCCTTGCGTACTCCGCCCAGCAGCGCTGGACCCCGACCGACCCGGCCTCCTCCCGCTCGTGTGGCCTGCACGGACGCTGCGGTGACGACTTCCCGGGGCTGCGTCAGGCCTGCGTCACGGCATGCGAACGGCCGCCAGCCGGCTGCGCGGAAAGCATCATCGCTCCACCCACCGACCGCTCGACGGCTCGCTAGTCTGCTCGGCGGACAAGGGACTCGTCCTGGCCGCGAGACTGCGATCTGGTCCGATCCGACCCTTCACACGAGGTCACCCGGACGGTCTACAGTCACGTGGGCGTTCCACATCACGGGGGGTGATGCACGACCGACGCGGCATGCGCTGAGGAGGAATTCCGGATGACCAGCGTGCTCATCTGCGACGAGCGACGAGGGGTCCGAGACGGTCTGGCGCAGTTCATGTCGGTCGTGCCCGGGGTCGACCGGGTCGACACCGTGGCGAGTGGCGAGGACATGCTGGAGCGCTTCCCGCGCGAGCGGCCGGACGTCGTGCTGGTCGGCACGCAGCGCGCCGTCGACACCGGCATCGTGCTGACCCGCCGGCTGGTCTCCCGCCACCCGCGCGCCTGCGTGCTGGTATTCGGAGCGGCCGACGACACCGCCAACATCGTGGCCGCGGTCGCCTGCGGCGCGCGCGGCTACCTTCGCTGGGACGCCTCGCACGCGGAGGTCTGCGCCGCGCTCGCACACGCGCTGGCCGGGGTCGAGCTCGCCGGCCCGCGCCCGATCGGCCAGGACACCACCATCCGGCTGACGTCCCGCGAGCTGCAGGTGCTGGTGGGGATGACCGAGGGCAAGAGCAACGGCGAGATCGGCCGCGAGCTGTTCCTGTCCGAGGACACTGTCAAGACACACGCCCGCCGGCTGTTCCGCAAGCTCGGCGTCAACGACCGGGCCCAGGCCGTGGCGCACGGCTTCCGCCGCGGCCTGGTCTCCTGACCTGACCGGCCGACCACGGGCCGGTCCACGAGCCGGCAGCACCCTGGCCGAGCCCGGTCGCCGACCGGACCAGCAATCCCCGACCCCCGCCCGGGGGTCCG
>WNGJ01002154.1_pt2 | contig 19761 bp, 19 predicted proteins | sample 5400611 | NCBI WGS metagenome assembly WNGJ01 (sample SAMN13153375, study PRJNA577476) | soil metagenome | isolation source: 40 cm soil or saprolite under Garry oak tree replicate 1 | place: USA:California | collected 2016-06-15
CTCACTGAACTACGCGTTTCATACCTGTACCTTTGTCAGTATACATCAAAGATACAAATGTATGAAATCGTCCCCCTTTAGAGGTATTAAATACGTTCCAGGCGGCGCAAGGTGGAATTGATGCTTGTACGGAGGCATTCGATGACCCCCTGACCTGTCACAGCCACTGCCTCATAGCTTGGCACTCGATGGGGGTTCAGATATTGCTCCATCACCGATACCGGCAATATCTCCTGCAGATCACGCTTATTCCACTGCATAACTAGAGGGAACTGTGTAATATCTTTATTCATACGTCGCAGTTGTTCCTGCAACTCGTTCCAACTCTCAATATTTTCCTGCAACTTGCTTGCCTGGGAGTCTGCCACAAAGATGACACAATCGGCTCCTTTGAGTACTGAGATGCGTGTCTGCTGGTAAAGCACCTGTCCGGGCACCGTATATAGTTGAAAACGGATGGTGAAGCCGTGTACTTTGCCAAGCTCAAGGGGGAGCAGGTCAAAATAAAGTGTGCGCTCCGTCTCCGTATCAATGGAGACCATGTCACCAACGTCCTGTGGGTTGACTGCTTGATGTATATAGTGCAGGTTGGTGGTCTTGCCACATAACCCTATGCCATAGTAGACAATCTTACAATTGATCTCTCGTTTCGCCATATTTATGAGTGACATATTTGCTTGCTCTCCTGCCCGCTCTTACGCGCCACTTCCTGGATGTATGTGCGTATGTTGTTTGTTCGTCCATGCATGAGGAACGGGTATATTACCCGTTCCTAGCTACGCAACAGTATACAGCATTTTATCAGTTTGTCAATTTAGATAAGGAGTGGGATCTACGCCCTTCTGGGCGAAACATGACACCCATCTGTAGGGGCGCAATTCATGGTGGCCCACTTTACAGATTGTGTGTTGGGGATGGCATCCTTGCTCTATCCGGCAACCGATGGACGCACTACGTTGCGGGTGGTGGAGATGGTTCGAGAGTTTCATACCCATTGACGAATAGCCCCAAAAAGGCTAGACTAGCGGCAGGTACATCAGAAAAGAAAAACGTGCTACGTTAAGATAACGTGAAGAGGAAGCATACATGGCAACAAACACTTCAGATATCTCTATCGGTACGGACTACGAGGTTGTCATCGGCCTGGAAGTTCATTCACAACTGCTTACTAAAAGTAAAATGTTCTGCTCGTGTAGCACTGACTATGCGAATGCAGCTCCCAATACGCATGTCTGCCCGGTTTGTATGGGCATGCCCGGCGTACTGCCTGTGATTAACCAGCAAGCGGTGACCTACACTATTATGACCGCTCTGGCTCTCAACTGCTCTATTCCAGAGTACTCCAAGTTTGACCGCAAGAACTATCCCTATCCTGATCTGATGAAGGGCTATCAAATTTCGCAATATGATATTCCGCTCAGTCGTAATGGTTATCTGATGATTGAGCACAATGGACAGACCCGAAAAATCGGCATCACCCGTGTGCATCTGGAAGAGGACACGGCTCGCCTCCTCCATCACGGTGGCTATAGCCTGATAGACATCAATCGTTCCGGTACGCCGTTGATGGAGATTGTTAGTGAACCGGATATGCGTAGCCCTGAAGAGGCACGGTTCTATATGCAAAAGCTGCGCGAGATACTGGTCTATCTGGGCGTCTCCTCCGGGCGTATGGAAGAAGGCAGCCTGCGTTGTGATGCCAACATTTCTGTACGTCCCCGTGGTCAACAGAAACTGGGTGTTAAGACTGAGATCAAAAACATGAACAGCTTCCGTTCGGTTGAGCGTGCGCTGGAATACGAGGCTCAACGGCAGATCGCCATGCTGCGTGCCGGTGAACCGATTCATCAAGAGACACGCGGCTGGGTTGAGACGAGAGGTATTACGGTGCCCCAACGCAGCAAAGAGCAAGCTCACGACTACCGTTACTTCCCTGAACCAGACTTGCCTCCACTGATCATCAGCCGCGAGTGGGTTGAAGAGTTGCGTATCAGCCTTCCAGAGTTGCCCGATGCTCGCCGCACTCGCTACATGACTGAGTTTGGCCTCTCGGCTCAAGATGCTAACGTGATGACCGAAGATAAAGCTCTCGGTGACTACTTTGAACAGGTCATGACCATTTCCTATGCAGGAGAGCGTAAGGCACGGGCTAAACTCAGCGCTAACTGGCTGCTCAGTGAAGTTGTGCGCCTCTTGAAGGCCAACGATACAACAGTGGAAGATAGCCCTCTTTCCCCGGCCGCCCTGGCAAACCTGCTCGATCTGCTCGACAAGGAGCGCATCACAGGCAAGCAAGCCAAAGAAGTGCTGGACGAAGCCTATGCCTCTGGCGAAATGCCCGATGTCATTGTCACTAAAAAAGGCATAAAACCGCCCATCAGTGATCAAAGTGCGCTGGAAAGCATCATCGAGGATGTGATCGCTAAAAACGCGAAGGTAGCTAATGACTATCGTAGTGGCAAGACCAACGCCTTGCAATGGCTGGTCGGTCAGGTCATGAAGCAAACTCGTGGGCAAGCAAAGGCCGATATTGTGCAAAAAATCTTAAAATCAAAATTGGACGAAACTCCTTCTGCATAAATGCTACGGCGAAGGATGTGTATTCGTTTTCCTGATATAATGGGTATATAAGCAATGGGTGCTTGTGTACTATTCGGAAAAGCAAGGAGACTTTCCATGTCAATGACGACAATCTTAAATCCCTACCACATGGCCGTTCAGCAGTTTGAGTTAGCCGCGGAAAAACTTAAGCTCTCGGAGGATATGCGAGAGATTCTGCGACAGCCTAAGCGGGAACTGACCGTGAATTTTCCAGTACGTCTCGATAACGGGCGTATCAAGACTTTTACCGGCTACCGTGTACAGCACAATGTCAATCGCGGCCCTGCCAAAGGTGGTATCCGCTACAGCCCTGAAGTCACTCTTGATGAGGTCAAGGCACTGGCAATGTGGATGACCTGGAAATGTGCTGTGGTCGGTATTCCCTTTGGGGGTGCCAAAGGTGGCGTGATTTGTAATCCCAAAAGCATGAGTCCCGGCGAGTTAGAGCGCCTCACACGTCGCTATGCCACTGAAATATCGATCATGATTAGCCCACGTAGCGATATTCCTGCTCCTGATGTCAATACCAATCCACAGGTGATGGCATGGATTATGGATACTTACTCTATGCACGAAGGCTATTCTACTCCCGCAGTTGCCACTGGTAAGCCACTCTCCATTGGCGGGAGTGAGGGCCGCAATGATGCCACGGCCACCGGTGTGTTGTTTGTTACCCGTCAGGCAGCCAAACGGATCGGCATGTCTCTTAAAGGAGCGCATGTCAGCATTCAGGGCTATGGTAACGCCGGTGCTACTGCTGCCCGCCTCTTCCATAACGAGGGGTGCAAAATTGTGGCTGTCAGCGATACCCATGGAGGCATTTACAACGAAGCTGGTCTTGATCCTTCCTCCGTATTGCGCCACAAGCAAGAACAAGGCAGTGTTGTGAACTTCCGGCAGTCGCAGAATATAGGCGTACAGGATGTTCTTGAAGTCCCCTGCGACATTCTCGTTCCTGCTGCCACCGAAGGCGTCATTACTGGTGCTAATGCTGGCCGTGTTCAGGCTCGTATTGTTGCTGAAGCCGCGAACGGTCCCACCTCTCCTGAAGCCGATGCGATACTCTACAAAAAGGGGATCGTTGTCATCCCTGATATTCTCGCCAATGCTGGAGGTGTTACCGTCAGCTACTTTGAGTGGGTACAGGACATTCAAAGCTTTTTCTGGGGCGTTGAAGAGATCACGCAAAAGCTCGAAGTGATCATGAATCGTTCGTTTGCCGCCGTTGCCGACAAAGCCGATCAATACTCCTGTGACATGCGCCTTGCTGCCAACATGCTTGCCATCTCTCGCGTCGCCGAAGCGACCCAGATTCGTGGCATTTACCCATAATCAGCTGTGGAGAAAAATGAGCTGTCGTCCACCAGACGACAGCTCATTTTTCTGTACAGTCTTAATAACCACTACGACGGTCACGTTTCGGTTTCTTTGGGGGTAGCTTTGCCTGACGGCCAGGCTTGGGCTTTTTGCGACCACGCCCACCCCAGTCAAGGTCTTCTTCTGCTTCTTCTTCTTCTTCCTCGTCGAAGAAGTCCTCCTCTTCTTCCTCAAGGGGGGTGATATCCACATCAGGAATTTCTTCCTCATCAATGGTGGCATCAGGCATGACGATATTTTCTATCTCATTGCCCTCTTCTACATCTTCGTATTCGGGTTCCGGTTCTGCAAGCTCTTCTTGCTCGTATTCAGGTTCAACCTTTGGGTGAGCGATGGTTTCTGGGTGCCCATCAGACATCGCTGCAACATTTGTACGTCCGCCCACTTTGTGTGGCTCTATTTCCGCTTCAAGCTCTTCTTCCTCGTTCGGTTTAGGGCCACCAATCACGCGACGTCCGGCTGCTACATCGAGCCAGAACTGCGAGTAGTAATGTGGTCGGTCGTCTTTCTCACTATCTTTTCTGTTCATTGCGTCCTCTTTTTCCTATCTGAAAAACCTGTGTACTTGGTGGTCTATCTTGCCACGGCGTCACACTGTCATAATAAAAAGAATGTTTCTTCCTGTCAAGACGTCTTTTAATCTCCTCAAGCGGCTTCTCACGGGCTTTTATACACTGTCAAGCCCCTAAGTGCATGAATTTTCGACATAGTGCGTTTGCCATGCTGTGATAACATCTCTATAATACATTTTGGGGCATCATTTGGACTCAGACCCTTTGCACAGTATTATAGCGTCCTAATTACAGTCTTTACCTTATAGTGTTTTGTTTATGGCGTCCGTTAGTCGCAGAATAACTTCTTTGTCGGCAAAGGGTGCCAGCATTGGAGGAAACCATTGACGAGGATTCTTGATAGTATTGATAGTCCGGCACAGTTGCGTACCTTAACCGTCCCACAAATGGAGCAGCTGGCAAAAGAACTTCGGCGTGAAGTGATTGAAAAAGTTTCGGTCAAGGGTGGACACCTGGCTCCGAACCTGGGCGTAGTTGAGTTGACTATGGCCTTGCACTACGTCTTTGATACCCCTAGAGACCTGCTTGTGTGGGATATTGGACACCAAGCGTATATCCATAAACTGCTCACCGGTCGACGTGATCGTTTTCATACCATTCGTCAGTTTGGTGGCCTCTCCGGCTATCTACGGCGCGAGGAAAGCTCGTATGATGTATTTGGTGCCAGCCATGCCAGTACTTCCATCTCTGCCGCTCTAGGTCTGGCAGCAGCCCGTGATCTGAAAGGCGAGAATTTCAAGGTAGTTGCCATTATTGGTGATGGTGCGCTAACTGGCGGTATGGCCCTGGAAGCGATCAACAACGCCGGTAGCTTGAAGAAAAATTTGATCATTGTTCTCAATGATAACGAAAAATCCATCTCCGATAATGTTGGTGCCATCCATCACTACCTGGGCAAAGCTCGCCATTTAGAGACCTCAAAGAGCTATCAGCGACTGCGCGAGATGGCGAAAGGCTCGATTGAAAAGCTGCCTGTTGTAGGTGACAAGGCTCGTGAAGCCGCCGGACGTGCTGAGAGTAGTTTCAAACACTTCGTTCTACCCAGCAAAAGCGGCACTATCTTCGAGGAACTGGGCATTAAATTCTTCGGCCCCTTCGATGGACACGATCTGCCGCTTATGATCGACGTTTTCGAGAACATCAAGCAGCTTGAGGGGCCGCTCATGGTGCAGGTGGTCACTAAGAAGGGTAAGGGCTGCGACTATGCCGAGGCAGATGCGACCAAGTGGCACGGCCCCGGTGCCTTTGACTTTACCACCGGCACCATCAAGAAAAATGCTGGCGATCCACCGACCTATACCGAAGTTTTTGCCAACACGCTGGTAGATTTGGCCGAAAAAGATACATCCATTGTAGGCATTACTGCTGCTATGGCAGAGGGCACTGGTCTCAAGAAAATGCACCAGCGTTTCCCTGAACGCTACTTCGACGTTGGCATCGCTGAGCAGCATGGTGTCACCTTTGCTGCTGGTCTGGCTGTCGGTGGAATGCGTCCGGTCGTTGCCATCTACTCCACTTTTATGCAACGCGCCTTTGATCAGGTGATCCATGACGTCTGTATGCAAGATCTCCACGTTGTCTTCGCCATGGATCGTGCCGGTATTGTCGGTGAGGATGGTCCCACCCAGCATGGTGTCTTCGATATCGCCTTCATGCGCATAGTTCCCAACATGAAGGTTATGGCTCCCAAAGACGAGAACGAGTTACGCCACATGCTCTATACCGCCATCTATATGGATGGCCCTGTCAGTCTGCGCTATCCACGTGGCAAAAGTGTCGGTGTCCCGCTCGATCCCGAACTGCACAAGCTGGAGATCGGTAAAGCCGAACTGCTTAGCCCGGCAACCCTTGAAATGGCTGAACAACAGGACTGTGCCATTCTCGCCTATGGTTCCACTGTCGCGCAAGCAGAGTTGGCCGCTAAAGAACTGGCCGACGAAGGCATCTCCGTCGCCGTCGTCAACGCCCGTTGGGCTAAACCGCTCGACGAAGAGATGATTCTGCGTCTGGCGAAAGGCACAAAACGTCTGGTCACCATTGAAGACCACGTTGTTGCTGGTGGCTTCGGCAGTGCAGTCCTCGAATTGTTGGAGAGCCGGGGTATCCGCAACATCGATGTCCGCCTCATCGGCTGTCCCGATAAGCTCATCGAACACGGTGCCCCCTCTATTCTCAAAGAACTCTATGGCCTCTCATCCTCGGATATCAAAGGCGTGGTACGAGAAATGCTACGTTCAGAGTCGAAGGGGTATGAGTTGGCACATTAATTAATGAGATGCCAGTGTAGTGAGTGCAGTATCGACTCTTCTAGATATTCGGTACTGCACTTTATTTACCTGTCACAGTAGAAGAGTAAAAGCGGTGAGGCACTAGGGGCAAGTTCCGGTCGTTAAAGTGATAATGCCGACTCCTTCAGGTGATTAATCTGCGATTGCTCATCAGGATAGCCTCCATGAACAGCGAAAATGTCAAAAAATACTTGCGGATGCTTGGGCAAGCACTACAACAAAAGAAAGTTGTCGGCGAGATTCTCATCAACGATGACATCATTCTGCTCCTTGACATCAGAAAGCCAGAGGAACCTGACCGTGATGCCTACATGGCCTATCTGGGAGGAGAAAATCCTACTTTTGAAAGACATGAGGATATCGAAGCATACTTTGGAGGGCATGGCAGTATCATTTGTGAAGCGGTCGCACATATTGCCAACCGTGAGCGCTTAGGGGGTAATTGGTTGCATGATGCGTTAAAAGCAGTCTTTTCACCTGGAACTCATCAAAAATGGCTAGAATATCCTGGCCTCCGTATCTATCTGGCACCAGCAGATTACATGCTAGCCATGAAGGTCGCTACCAGCTACCCACGAGATATTGAGGATGTTAAAATATTGGCTGAGAAGTTACATATCTCGGACGCTCAAGAGATGCTTGCTCTCATAACGCGATATATTCCAGAGCAGTTATTGACGTCGGAGATGCACTCGCTCGTTGCGCAAGTTTTTGCGTTATAATAATTGGTTGATTGTAGGACGGTATAAGTGAATAAAAACGATATTGAGAAGTACCTGCGGATGGTTGGACAGGAGCTAGACGAGAAAGGACTCTCGTTCGATATTATTCTGCTTGGTGGAGCTGCAATGCTCATTGAGGTTGGCAATCGAGATAGTACCTACGATATCGATACCTACTTCCTGCCAGACTTCGCAGCTATTTTCAAAGCTGCCGCCGTTGTCGCTGGTCGTGAAGGTTTACCTGATGGCTGGCTAAACGACGCAGCAGCAGGCTCTACGTACTTTTTCAAGAAACAGCCGCCTACGAAACTATGGAAGAAGTTTCCTGGCTTGAATGTGTATACTGCATCCGCGGATTATTTGTTCGTCACCAAAGTTATGGCAAGTCGGCCTAAAGATGACGTAGATATCATTGCCTTAGCCAAGATACTCGGCATTGCCACTCGAAAAGAGGCCCTTGCTCTCGTGGTACAATATGTACCTGAAGAACATATAACGACTGAAGTTCTTCGTGGAATTGGACGGTGTTTCAAATTGTAGCGCATAAAGGAAACAGTTATGACCATATCTACATATCGGTATCATACCGTCTCTGAAACCTTCGATTCCATTTGTAATGATCAAACGCCATGGGTAGCCATTGGCAACTTTTTAAATGATTGGTGGTTCTATTCAGTCGAGCACCGGCGGGAATTGGTAGCAAAACCTATCGCTCCTGCTCCTTCAGCTGAAACTCAACGTTGGGCTGCTTTCTGTGCTGCCATGGTGGAATGGCTCTGCTGGCAGGAGGGCTTACCATTCCCTGAATGGACAAGCCAGGAATGCTATATTTTATCAGACCCCTGGTTTTTCTATGAGGACTGGAACTCACGCGCTTGGCTACTTGCCACCACTCCTGCCCCCTTCAAGATGCGCAATATCTACGGGGGAGACCGCATGTTTTTGAGAAAAGGAAGCTCTTCTATACAATCTGCCCATCGCGCATCGTAATCACCCGGTTTGCCTGCTTGCTCACCTCACGGTCGTGTGTTACGACCACCAGTGTTTGCCCATGTTCACGATTGAGACGGTACAGTAACTCCAAAATGTCCTGAGCCGTCTCGCTATCCAGGTTGCCGGTTGGCTCATCAGCCCATACAATGGCCGGATCGTTGGTCAGCGCACGGGCAATAGTTACGCGCTGCCTCTGTCCACCGGAAAGCTCTGCCGGTCGATGCCTGGCACGATCGGCAAGCCCTACCCTATCCAACATCTCTAAAGCCCGTTGTCGTGCCTTTTTACGTGGTACTTTGGACACAAGCAGCGGCAACTCCACATTTTCTACTGCCGATAGGACTGGTAGCAGATTGAAGTCCTGGAAGATAAAGCCCATATGCCGGGCGCGATAGGCTGTCCGTTCGCTATCACTCAAATCGCGCAGGTTATCACCCTGAATAAAAATGTTGCCCTCATCGATCGTATCTAAACCGGACAGGCAGTTCAGCAGCGTCGTCTTGCCACAGCCACTCGGCCCCATAATTGCTACCATCTCTCCCACCTCTACCGCCATATTGATATCCTTCAGAGCTTCGACACGCAAATGCCCGTTACGGTAAATTTTCTTGACCTGTTGTGCCTCAATAATCACCGGTTTGTTCATGTTTCTAGTGGTAAGGGGGTAGAGACTACATAAGTCTGTCTATTTTACCATATTTTCGTTGCAATAAGCACTATGCCAAGAAGCCGAACCAGGCATAGAGACATATCGCATGTCTCTATGCCTGGTTCGGCTTCTTGGCAGCTTTTATGAAGCCGTCTGGGCTGTCAAATAAATGGCCTCTGTTCGATTGCGGGCATGTAGCTTCTCAAAGATATTTTGAATATGCTTATGTACTGTCGATTCGGCAATCGATAGCTCCCGTGCGATCTCACGATTTTTACGTCCCAGCCGCATCAGCTCCAAGATTTCACTCTCCCGCTCCGTCAGAGGGCGTATCTTGCCCTGGTTGCCAAGCGATTCTCTGGTGGGGCGCTGGGGAATCTTATGCACAGTTGATACTGATACTTCCATTGCAGAGGGGTGTCCAGCTATCGTACGTTGTTGTGCGACCTGGGTATTGTACTGTCCAAGCGTGCGTATATGTGCTAGCACCTGGCTTGCCAGCGCACGTGGTATACATAACTCATCTCGTGCTGCGCTGCGAATGGCGTTAACCAGAACCTCTGGCTCAATATCTTTCGTAATATACCCGATTGCTCCACTTTGAATAGCGTGCAAAGCGTGTTGTTCCTGCTGTGAGCCAGTGAAGATGACTACACGAGAATGTGGTGAGCGGGCCAGGACACGTTCCGTAGCCTCAAAACCATCACATTCTGGCATATCCAGATCCATCAGTATCACGTCCGGTTGTGTCTGCGCTGCCAGTGTTTCTGCCTGATGCCCATTACAGGCTTCCGCAATTACCTCTAGATCGTTTTCCTGCTCAACTACCTGACGCACTATTCGCCGGATGAGCGGATGATCATCCGCTATCATAACACTTACCACTTTCCCCTACACCTTTCTACTTCTATTCTCAAAAATGAGATAAGTTGATCAATATAAATATCTATACACTATACACTGTACTCCTGATTTCAAGAGGCAAGGGGTGATAGTGCTTCATTTAAGAAGATGATGGTATGCTTGGCAAGGGTTTCAGCGCCACAAGCACAACCTTATGATGAGGGAACCTGTACTTGTGTTTGTAAAGAGTGGGAGCGAGAGGTGTTGGGTTGGGGCTGGCTAGTGGCAGGCTCCATAGATGTGTGTCGGTGAGATCATAGGGATAGAGATGTATACGCCGGTAACGTATTCGTTTCTGCATCCTTTTCCTCCAAGCTCTTCCATCCCCTGCACAAAAGTATACTCGATTTTTTGCTCAATGAGAAGAGGTTGGTAAATAATCTGGTTAATAAGCAAGAGATCGTGGGTCAGTTGCACAGGCTCACGATTTCTTGCCTATTAACCGCTAATGTGCTATAATTTCACCTTAGCGGGAAGTTATCTTCCGCATACGTGTGATTACAGTGATCATACTTTAAGTACGCACGCTCTCTGACTGGTGGAAACCCTGGTACCCCTTCAAGAATTGTGGTAGGGTTATGCCTTGGGGACCTTTCCCCTGGTACGAAGGGAGCGGAGGATGATTAAGGGAGGACCTTTTGGCAAACGTTATCTCTATGAAGCAGCTGCTGGAGGCCGGCGTACACTTCGGGCACCAGACCCGTCGCTGGAACCCCAAAATGCAGCCATTCATCTTTATGGATCGCAATGGCATCCATATCATTGACCTGCAACAGACGGTCACACGCCTCAATGAGGCCTACAAGTTCGTTGAGCAACTTGCCGCCGATGGTGGCACTGTTCTCTTTGTCGGTACTAAGAAGCAAGCTCAGGAGGCGGTAGCCGAAGAAGCCAAACGCTGCGGCATGTACTACGTCAATCAACGCTGGCTCGGTGGTATGCTTACCAACTTCCAGACCATCCAATCGCGCATTCGTTATTTGCGTGAGCTTGAAGCTCGTAAAGAGCGGGGTGATTTTGAGCGACTGCCCAAGAAAGAAGTACAGCGACTGCAGGACGACATGGTACGCCTGGAGCGTATTCTTGGTGGTATCAAAGATATGCGTCGCCTACCCAATGCGCTCTTCATCGTCGATACTCGCAAAGAGCGTACAGCTGTTCTAGAAGCTCGTCGTCTCGAAATTCCCATCATCGCCTTGGCCGATACGAACTGCGACCCCGACGAGATGGATTACCCCATTCCTGCCAACGATGATGCTATCCGCGCTGTCCGTTTGCTCTGTGCTAAAATTGCAGATGCCGTCATTGAAGGACGTCGCGAGCTCGAGGCTCATCAGAAGGATAGCGAAGCGACAGGCGTCGAAGGTGAGCTAGCTGGCGTATTACCTGAAGTCGGCGAAGCAGAACTTGCTGCTGCTCCTCCAGCCCTACCCGTTGGTGAGGAGATGGCTGTTGAGACCCTTGCTGAGCCAGAACTCGTTGCCGAAGAGGCACACTAACAAGACTGTACATGGCGGGAGGCTAAGAGGTGGCCTGCTGAAGCACAACAGGACAGTGCTTCACATTGGCCTTTCTGCCTCCCGCTTCATGCTGTAGAGGCAGCTGTTATGGTTGCCCTCATCAATATAGCAACGGCAACAGTAAACCATACACCTGTACCTATCTTTTTGTCAAGCACTCGGATACCCAAAAAATGGACAGAGGTACCTGTACTTCTGCCTTTTATCTGAGTAGAATACAACAGTAACACTGAGGAGAAACGAAACGTTATGAACTACACTGCGGTCGATGTCAAAAAGTTGCGTGAGGAAACAGGCGCAACGTTCAATGATTGTAAAAATGCTCTGACCGATGCCAGTAGCTGGGAGGAGGCCATCAAAATCCTCGATGCGAAACGCGACAAAAAAGCAGAGAAGATGATGGTGGCCGGTCGTGAGACGGCCCAGGGTGGCATTTTTTCCTATGTTCACCACAATAATAGTGTCGGTGTTCTGTTAGAACTCAATTGCAGCACCGATTTTGTGGCACGCAGTGAGAGTTTCCGCAAACTTGCCAGCGAACTCACGCTTCAGATTGCGGGAGCACATCCCGCTCCCAAATATATCAACCTTGAGGATGTGCCAGCCGAAGTTACCGAGCAGTTGCGTAATACCGTTGCGGAGGATCCATCAATGGAGCGCGTTCCCGCCAACAAGCGTGAAGACGTTATTAATAACAAAGTGAAAAAGAGCCTCAGTGAACAGGTCTTGATGTTGCAGCCCTGGGTCAAAGATGAGTCAGTTGTCATCGGTGATCTGGTACGCAAGGTAATTGCCGAAACCGGCGAGAACATCGTTATCCGGCGTTTCAGCCGTTTTGAACTCGGCAAGTAAGGGCGCAATTCATTGCGCTCGATGTTGCCGGGGACACGATATTCGGTCTGTAGGGGCGCAATGAATTGCGCCCAAAGTTACCGGGGACACAATCTCGCATGGGAGTACAAAAAAACATGTCTCAAAAGGCTTCATCCCTGGCGTATCAGCGTATCTTGCTCAAACTCAGTGGCGAGGCTCTCTGTCCACATCAAGGCTATGGTATTGACGCAGAAACAGTACGTCGTATTGCTACTGAAGTCAAGCGTGTACATGACTTAGGCGTGCAGATAGCCATGGTTATCGGTGGTGGCAATATCTGGCGCGGTGCTGATGCAGCTGCCACCGGCATGGATCGCGCTACCGCCGACTATGTAGGCATGCTTGCTACCGTCATGAACTCGCTGGCAATGCAAGATGCCATGGAAAAATTGGGTATGGTCACTCGCGTACAGACGGCTATTGAAATGCCTCCGATTGCTGAGCCGTTCATTCGCCGTCGAGCCGAGCGTCACCTGGAGAAAGGCCGCATTGTTATTCTGGCAGCAGGTAGTGGTAATCCCTTTTTTACCACCGACACCGCTGCTGCCCTACGGGCCGTCGAACTCAATGCCCAGATTTTGCTCAAAGCAACGAAAGTGGATGGCGTCTATAACGATGATCCCATGCGTAACCCCAACGCTCGTAAGTTTGAGGAATTGAGCTACATGCGAGCACTGAATATGGGCTTGAAGGTCATGGATAGCACCGCACTCTCGCTCTGTAAAGACAACCGCCTGCCGATTGTCGTCTTCGACCTCAATCAAGTGGGTGTGTTGGAAGCCATTATACGAGGTGAGAAGTACGGTACACTGGTCCATGATATGGAAGAGCCTCAATGGGATGTTCGGTAAAGCTTCTCAAAGATGAGGTGGGATACATATCGCGTAGAGGTGGGGGGCTTTGTGATCGTACAATGCCTAAGAGTGGATGTATCCTTCCGCTTTTTGAAGAGTTCTGTTACTAAGGGAGCATTGCTATGACAGCAGATATTTTCGACGATGCGGAACGACGTATGAAAAAGGCCGTTGAGGCCCTGCGCCTGGACCTTGCGGCCATTCGTACTGGACGAGCCAGCTCTGCTCTGGTGGAGCGCATTCAGGTTGATTATTATGGAGCACCGACTCCAATTAATCAAGTAGCACAGATCAGTGTTCCTGAAGCACGTCTCATCATCATTCAGCCCTATGAGCGTAGGCTGCTCGCCGATATTGAAAAAGCTATTCAGAAATCTGACCTGGGTGTCAACCCGAACAACGATGGACAGGTGATTCGTCTCAATATACCACCTCTCAACGAGGAGCGACGGCGAGATATGGTCAAAATGCTCCACAAGAAGTTGGATGAGCACAAAGTTGCCGTGCGTAATATTCGTCGCGATACTCAGGATAAACTACAAGATCGTGAAAAGAAGAAGGAAATCTCCGAGGACGAGCTGAAACGTAGCAAAGATCGCCTACAAAAGCTCACCGATAAGTACATCGATGAGATGGACAAAGTCGGTAAAACCAAGGAACACGAAATTCTGGAGGTCTAAACCTTGTCCAAGATACAAAACCTTTTTTCCTCGCAAGGAAAAGGGCATGTGCAGACAGAATCTATCGCTTCTGAGCAAACAACACGTTCTGTACGCCATCTTGCCATCATTATGGATGGTAATGGACGCTGGGCTACTCAACGTCACTTGCCACGTCTCGCCGGACACAAGGCTGGTGTCACTGCTCTACGTCGCGTTGTGGAATGTGCTACCGATGAAAACATTGAAATGCTCAGTGTGTATGCCTTTTCAACCGAGAACTGGGGGCGGCCCCGTGCGGAAGTGGATGGCCTCATGCGCCTTTTCTGGGAAACCATTCGCTCGGATTTAGAGAAACTACACCGTGATGGAGTGCGTCTGCGTCATCTTGGCCGTTTGCAAGACCTTTCGCCGGATATCCAGAAAGCTGTGCGCGATTCGATTGAGTTGACATGCAATAATACGCGCATTGGCCTGAATGTGTGTTTTAATTATGGGGGGCGAGCCGAATTGGTAGATGCTGTTCGTCAGATCGTTGCAGATGGAAAGAATCCTGAAGCCATAACTGAAGAATTGATTAGCTCTTATCTGTACACTCGTGATTTGCCAGACCCGGATATGGTTATTCGTACGGCTGGTGAAATGCGTGTCAGCAATTTTCTGTTGTGGCAGTCAGCCTATAGTGAATATTATGCAACACCGACCCTCTGGCCTGATTTCGGGCGCGAGGATCTCCGTGAAGCATTAGGCAGCTACTATCAACGACAACGACGTTTTGGTCGCCTCTCTGTTCCCTCAACTACTACTGCGCAGGGAGAATAGCTCGCGTGCAACGCGCAACTGAACAAAATCTACAACCAGAAATGCCACCACAAGCCAACAAGCCTAAACAGCCTGTTGGCTTACGGTGGTTGACTGCTGCTGTGGCTATGCCCATTGTCCTTGCCTTCACCTACCTGGGAGGATGGTGGTCATTTCTTGGCCTGGCCTTCGTGGTGTTCCTCAGCATCTACGAATTGTATACCATGCTGTTCCAGGTGGGCTATCGTCCCATTATGCCTGTTACTGTAGGATTATGCCTGTTATTCATGATTGCGGCTATGCTCCCACTCCAGCAGCATCTGCTCCTGCTAGAAATTGGCCTGAGCGCTTCTCTACTCATCTCGTTGCCATGGCTCTTCTTTCGCAAAAATCTCGATGGAGCCATGCTTGATTGGGCACTTACCCTGGCTATTGCCGTCTACGTGGGCTGGAGCATGAGTTCTTTTTTACTCTTGCGTGGATATGCGTCACCCTGGCCGTTTAGCTCCGGCCCCTGGTGGTTATTGCCACGTGGTATATGGTGGTCCCTCGTGGTTTTCCTGGGAGTATGGGGCTTTGACGGCGCAGCATTTTTTGCTGGACGCTACTTTGGACGCCACAAACTTGCGCCACACGTTAGCCCTGCCAAAACCTGGGAAGGCGTAGTGGGGGGGTTAATCCTCTCGATTACCGCTGCCCTCGTGCTTACCGTCAAGCCTTTGGGCGTTCCCTGGTATCAGGCTATCCTGCTGGGGATTCTTATTGGTCTAGCAGCTGTCCTGGGTGATCTGGCCGAATCGCTGCTCAAACGACAAACACATGTCAAGGACAGCGGCAACTTTATGCCTGGACATGGCGGAATGCTCGATCGTATAGATAGCCTGATCTTTGCTGTGCTCGTCGTCTACCTATTCACCCAGCTTGTGGGGGGATGAAATTCATTATCGCATGTACGTGTTATAATCTGGTTAGGAAAGCGATAAGGCGAAGATTCTGTTCGTCCTTTCATACAATCAGAATAAATAATAAGCCTTTATATAAGTGATTGACTCATGACCAATTTTCCAAAACGTATCGCTCTGCTTGGAAGTACCGGCTCCATAGGCCAGCAAACGCTCGACGTTGTGCGCTGTTTCCCTGAACATTTTCGTATAGTCACGCTGGCTGCTCGTAGCAATGTGACGTTGCTTGCGCGGCAGGCACAAGAATTTCAACCATCTCTGGTCGCCTGCTTCGCAGATACACCAGAGGTAGCAACGGTTGCAAAAGCTGCCTTTCCTCATGTAGTGCTGGGGGAGCAGGGCCTTTTGGAAGCGGCTACCCATCCAGAGGTAGATATCGTCGTTGCCGCTACCTCTGGTCTTGTGGGCTTGGAACCGACCCTGGCCGCCATTCAGGTCGGCAAAACTATTGCTCTTGCGAATAAAGAGACGCTGGTTATGGCTGGTCACTTAGTCATGCAGGCCGCGCAGCGTGCTGGAGTGGCCATTCTGCCTGTGGATAGCGAACACAGTGCCATCTGGCAGTGCCTGCGGGGAGAACGAACACCAGAGGTGAAACGTCTGCTCCTTACCGCCTCCGGTGGCCCTTTCCGCCGTGCGCGCCTTGAGGAGCTTCGCTCAGTGACGGTAGAGCAGGCTCTGGCCCATCCCACATGGCGTATGGGGCCAAAGATCACTATTGACTCTGCTACACTCATGAATAAAGGGCTGGAGGTCCTTGAAGCTCATTGGCTCTTTGATATGCCATATGAGCGTATCGATGTCGTTATTCATCCCGAAAGCATCATTCATTCGATGGTCGAGTTTGTAGATGGTTCCTTGAAAATGCAAGCCAGCTTGCCCAGCATGCACCTGCCCATCCTCGATGCTATCAGTTACCCCCAACGCTTGCCAACAGCGAGTACCGGATTAGTGCGCGAACTGAACTGGCCCGATGTAGCACGCCTCAATTTTGAAACTCTCGATATGGGATGTTTCCCTTGCTTCCGTCTCGCCTTAGAGGCTGCTAGAAGCGGGGGCACCTATCCCTGTGTGCTAGTAGGAGCAGATGAGGAGGCCGTTGCGCTGTTCTTAAATGGTAAAATACGATTAGTCGATATTGCCGAACTGATAGAAACTGTGCTGGCCCGGCATCAATCTATTGTCGAGCCCGATATGGCAACCATTCTGGATGCCTGTGCCTGGGCACGCCGCACAGCACAGGAAGTGTATCAACAAGCAGGGTTTTTAGGGGCTGTCGCCCCTAAGCAGGGGTTTGGAGGAGTTCCCCAAACTCCTCCAAACTCACCTTGAAGGATATAAAAGATTAAAAGGAACGATAGATATGGGTAATTGGGCATGGTTGACTGCCATTCCAGTGTTTGGCTTACTGGTGCTGGTGCATGAATTTGGTCATTTTATTACGGCCAAATGGGCCGGTATTCGTGTGGAAGAATTTGGCCTGGGCTTTCCACCGCGCATCGTCGGTGTGCGCAAACGCGATGGTGGGGGCTGGGAAGTCATCTGGTTGGGTGGTAGGCAGAATGAGGAAGATACATATAGCTCACAAAAACAAACGCCTTTCAGTGGAACAAGTGGTGGCCCAACCACCAGACCGGGCTATAGCCACAACTCAGCCTCGTCAACGGCTGGTGCTATAGGTGGAACAATTGCTGACAGAACTGCACCTGAAAGCACTACCCTCTATTCACTGAATCTCATTCCCATTGGCGGCTTTGTACGCATGCCAGGCGAAAATGGCGATGCCACCGACGAACAGGGCAACTATGATCCTCAGAGCTTTGCTGCTAAATCGGCGGGCAAACGCTTGATCGTGCTGGTTGCCGGTGTCACCATGAATGTCATTTTGGCAATGATACTCTTTACTATTGCTTTTGGCTTTGGCGAGCCACAATTGCTTCCCCAGATCGGCAAAGTCACTCCTGGTTCTCCTGCCGCTACGGCGGGTATTCGTGCAGGTGATACAGTTGTCTCTGCCGACAACCAGCCTGTCAAATTTTTCTCTGATCTGGTTACCATTGTCAACAACAAAATTCAAGCCGACAAGAATAAGCATGCTACTATACCAGTAACGGTACAGATTGCACGTTCTGGTTCAGTAAGTCCGATTACTACTACTGTCAACGTGCGTGAGCATCCACCTGCCGGTCAGGGACCGATGGGTATTCAGGCTAGTGGCAAAGTTGTCTTTGACAGCATACCCCTCTGGCAAGCTCCTATTCGGGGTGTGCAGTATACTTTTGAGATAACAGGAGCCTTTCTGCAAGCTATCGGACAAATGATTACTGGGGCCTTGCCTTTCCAGGTCACCGGCCCGGTCGGCATTGTACGCATCACTGGTGATGTCGCTCAGACGGTTCCCTCGGAAGGCTGGTGGCCTCTGCTCAGCTTGACTGCTGTGTTGAGCCTTAACTTAGCTATCATCAACATTCTACCCTTCCCTGCCTTGGATGGAGGGCGCGTCCTGCTGGTACTTCTCGAAGTATTGCGTGGCGGCAAACGCCTCAAACCAGAGGTCGAAGGTATCATTAATTTTATTGGTATGGCCATTCTGCTGACTCTTATGGTCGTGATCACCTTCTTTGATGTAAGAGGGCTGATACCGTAGAAATAGAAGGACGACCCTATGATTGCTCTTGCAGCGTCATAGATGTAGAGATATCCCTGGCCTTTGTTCATATGGAGTAAATACAATTATGCGCAGGAAAACCCGACAAATTCATGTCGGCAATGTAGCTATAGGTGGTGATGCACCCATTGCCGTTCAGTCTATGACCACCACCTATACCCGCGACGTTGAAAGCACGGTGGCCCAGATTCATCGTCTGGAAGAAGTGGGCTGTGAAATAGTACGGGTAGCCGTGCCAGAGGAAGAAGACGCCCGTGCTATCGGTGAGATCAAAAAGCGCATTCACATTCCTCTGGTTGCTGATATTCACTACAAACATACCTTAGCTCTGGAGGCCATTCGCCAGGGTATCGACTGTGTACGTATCAACCCCGGCAATCTCATCAATGGACGCAAATCGTTGGAACAGATCGTGGCTGCCTGTAAAGAGCGCGGCATTGCCATGCGTATTGGCGTCAATTCTGGCTCTATTGATGCTCTTGACCAGCGAGGGCAGATGCAGCGTATTCAAGTGCGCCTACGTGATGATGGCGTTTTTGAGCGCACCGATCCGGCTGAAGCTCGCCGCCAGGAGCGTGAGCGGCTCTCCGAACGCATGGTCACCAAGGCTCTGGAATATATTAGCTGGTGCGAAGAGTTGGACTTCCACGAGATAAAAGTCTCGCTCAAGTCTTCGACACCGCTCACCGCCATAGCAGCCTATCGTAAATTCTCTGAGCGTTCAGACTATCCACGCCATCTCGGCATTACCGAGGCGGGTACGCTTGTCACCGGAGCGGTCAAATCCTCCGTTGGTCTGGGCATTCTTCTCGCTGATGGCATTGGCGACACTATCCGTGTCAGCCTGAGTGCTGAGCCGGAGGAAGAGATTCCTGTGGCCTACGAAATCCTGCGCTCACTCGAACTGCGTAATCGAGGCGTCACCTTTGTCTCCTGCCCATCCTGTGGCCGTGTTGAGATCGATGTCATCGGTATTGCCAACGAGGTCGAGAAGCGACTGGCGAAAGTGCAGACACCTATTCACGTTGCCGTCATGGGCTGCGTTGTCAACGGCCCCGGTGAGTCCCGCGATGCTGATGTTGGTCTGGCCGGTGGTAAAGGCCGTGGCGTTATCTTCCGCAAAGGTGAAGTTATCAAAACCGTCCCTGAAGATCAGTTCCTCGATGCTGTCCTCAAAGAAGTTGCCGGCCTATTGCCTGAGCGCGAGGCAAAATTGGTCTACCCTGAAGGTGGTATTAAGGAAGCCGCCGGCATTCACCGCACCCGCGATGAAGGTTTCGGTGCGGCTGTTGTGAAGAAATAATACTTGAGAGGAAAGC
>WNGJ01005642.1_pt1 | contig 19755 bp, 19 predicted proteins | sample 5400611 | NCBI WGS metagenome assembly WNGJ01 (sample SAMN13153375, study PRJNA577476) | soil metagenome | isolation source: 40 cm soil or saprolite under Garry oak tree replicate 1 | place: USA:California | collected 2016-06-15
AAGCGCAACCTGTAGGTATGTGTAGCATATCGTGAGACGATATAGTAGGAAGGATCACAGAGCAGGACCAGCAAGTGGCCCAATCCTACTAGGCACCGAGGTGAGTGTAGAGTTTTTCAAGAGGGCCGGGTGAGGACTATCGAGGTGGAAGAACGGGAGACGTCGCAGAGTAAGCATTTACTACTGGGGACCGTATCCTTTACGGTTTGCTTCGCTGCGTGGGGCCTCATCAGTGCCTTCGCTCCGCATTTTCGCCAGCAGTTTCATCTCTCAGCGACACAAACGGCCTTTCTAGTAGCAGTGCCAGTTCTGCTGGGTGCTTTGGCTCGCATTCCAATAGGAATGCTGGCCGACCGCTTTGGAGGCCGTGTTGTTTTCACCGTCCTGATGTTCTTTGTCGCCGTGCCGGTAGCTTTAGTACCGGCCGCTACCAGCTACCAAAATTTGCTTGTCGTGGCATTCCTTCTGGGAATGGCGGGGTCTTCATTTGCCGTTGGTGTCGGTTATGTATCCCGCTGGTTTTCGATGGAGAGCCAGGGCAGCGCGCTCGGAGTCTACGGCTTGGGGAATATTGGCCAGTCCGCCGCGGTCTTCCTGGGCCCGGTAGTGGCGGCGGCGTACGGATTTCGTACCGTGTACTGGGGAACGTCGATCATTCTATTGGTTTGGGCAGCGGTGTTCGTTATCTTCGCTCGTAACGCTCCTCACGCTGCTCGGCCCAAGGGCCTCTCGGAAATGCTTGGCGTGCTCGCAAGCGAACCTCTGGCCTGGGCACTAGCCGCACTCTATTTTCTGACCTTTGGTGGATTCGTCGCCTTCTCAATTTATTTGCCAACCCTGCTGCGCGATCAATTTGGTCTGAAGCCAGCGGATGCCGGTTTCCGAACGGCAGGATTCGTCGTGCTCGCCACACTATGTCGGCCGCTCGGTGGATGGCTGTCTGACCGAATTGGAGGATCACGAGTTCTGTCCTGGATTCTGCCGGCCATTTCCGCTTTCGGGCTGTTGCTCGGCGTGCAATCGATGCTGCCTTTCACGGTTGGAGCACTGGGATGCGCTGCCTTGCTTGGCATCGGCAACGGAGCAGTGTTTCAACTTGTACCGCGATATTTTCCGACCCAGAGAGCCACTGTGACCGGCCTGGTAGGTGCAATGGGTGGAATGGGTGGATTTTTTCCGCCGTTACTCCTAGGGTTTTTTCGTGACCGGCTGGGAGTGGTTTGGCCGGGTTTTCTTTTTTTGTCGGCGGTGGCCTGTGTTCTTTGGTGGATGAATGGTCGCGTCTTCTTGACCCGGGAAGAAGCCCTTGCGTCGAAGGTTCCCCCGGCTCTGACCCGTACCGCGGACAAAGTCCGCGCGGGAGCTTGGGCCACGTTGTGGACCGGTATTCTCATCGCCGCCATCGTGCTCGGCTCACGCAACCTCCAGAACTTCGACCCTGCACTCGTGATCTATACCTTCGCGATCATTTTTGCGACTTGGGGCGTTGTTTACCACTACTCCGTCTGGATACGAAAACCTCCAACCTATGTGTACTGGCAGCGCGGATGGCAACTGTTCAAGGAAAGAGGGGTGGTTCGAACCTTCGGCCAGGTCGTAATACTGGCAGGAACTCATCTAGTTGCCCAGACATTTATCGCGAAACGCTCCAGACTCCGCTGGGCGATGCATCAGATGATCTTTTGGGGATGCGTGCTGGCGGTAATGATCACGTTCCCGTTGGTATTCGGATGGATTAACTTCACCAGCTCGCCGGACGATCAGATGACATATGTCACGCACTTGTTCGGGTTTCCCGCTGGCAGGTTCCAGCTGCATACGTTCACGGCGCTACTTCTCTTTCATGGCCTTGATATTTCAGCGTTCTTGGTTCTCGGGGGAATTACGCTTTCGCTGTGGCGCCGTATGCGGGACGAAGGCGCACGCGCGGTGCAGACCCTGGTCATGGATTTCTGGCCACTGATTTTGCTCTTTGCCATATCGATTACGGGCTTGGCCCTCACGGTTTCGCAAGAGTGGCTCGGGGGGAGCTACTATGATTTCATTGCCATTTTGCACGCGATCACCGTGATTGCGGCATTGCTCTACCTTCCATTCGGGAAGTTCTTCCACATTTTTCAGCGGCCCGCGCAGCTGGGCGTGAAGCTTTATCAGCGCGCCGGCGAAGAAGGCGACGGTGCGATCTGCGCTCGTTGCGGCGAGCGGTACGCATCTCTCATGCATGTCGAAGATCTGAAACGTGTGCTGCCGCAAGTGGGATTCAACTACTCGATGTCGGGGCCGGTGGGCAATTGGCAGGAATTGTGTCCAGCCTGCAAGCGCAAGTCACTCTCCCTCGCGCAGTTGAGACTGAAAGAGGAAGCGAATGGCTAGAGCTCCTGTCTCAGAAGAGATCCTCAAAGAGAAATTCGGGCCGCATCTCAATTACAAGCCACCCGGCGGTTGGAACGATGAGTCGGTCCATCCGGCTGAGAAGCTGGTTAAGACACACTGCTGCTTTTGCGGACAGCAATGTGGAATCCAATTAAAAGTTCGCGAAAACCGCGTGATCGGGTTTGAGCCATGGGAGGAGTTTCCGTTCAACCGCGGAATGCTCTGTCCAAAAGGGGTGAAGCGTTATCTGCAGGGCAATCATCCTGACCGCCTGCTTGCCCCGTTGATGCGCAGCGACCAGGGATTCAGTCCCGCGTCCTGGGATGAGGCTTTGAGTTTCGCGGTTAGCCGGATGCGCGAGGTCCAGGACAAGTATGGCAAAGACGGCATTGCCGTCTACGGCGGAGCATCGCTCTCGACCGAGAAATCCTATCTGTTGGGTAAGTTCGCCCGCGTCGCGCTGGGCACTCGTCACATCGACTACAACGGGCGCCTGTGCATGGTATCTGCCGGAACGGCCTACAAACTGGCGTTCGGCGTCGACCGAAGCCCAATTCCATGGAGCCAGATCCCCAAAGCGGAAGTCCTGTTTGTGATCGGCGCGAACATTGGCGACTGCGCCCCCATCACAACCGACTACATCTGGCGCTGTCGCGACAACGGCGGGAAGTTGATCGTCGCCGATCCCAGGATGACCCCCATTACGCGAAACGCTGATCTCTATCTTCCGTTGCGTCCGGGAACTGATCTCGTACTGTTGATGGGAATGCTACACGTCATCTTGCGGGACGGGTTGGTGGATCGCGAATTCGTCAGCCAATACACCACCGGCTTTGAGGCCGTGGCTGAGTCCGTCAAGGAGTGGGATCTCCGCAAGGTAGCTGAAATGACAGGTGTACCGCCCGAATCCATCGAGAAGGCCGCGCGTTGGATTGGTAGATCGAAGAGGGCCATCATGATGCACGCTCGCGGGCTGGAGCATCAGTCCAAAGGTGTGGAGAATTGCCTGGCAGTGCTCAACATTGCTCTTGCAACGGGAAATGTTGGGCGCGAGGGTGCGGGTCCCACGATGATTACCGGACAGGGAAACGGCCAGGGCGGACGTGAGCATGGGCAGAAGTGCGACCAACTTCCAGGGCAACGATCGCTCGCGGACCCAGCCGCTCGCGAATACGTAGCCGGCGTCTGGGGGATCAAGCCCGAAGAGCTTCCCCAGCCAGGCTATAGCGCGCAAGAAATCATGAACGCTATCCACAGCGGCGAAATCAAAGGATTGCTCTCGATTTGCTTCAACCCGCTTGTGTCGCTTCCAGATGCGAACTTCACTCGCGAGGCGTTGTCGAAGTTGGAATTCTTCGGTGTGATTGATTTCTTTCTCTCAGAGACCGCGCATCATGCGGATGTCGTTCTCGCCGGCAGCTTGCAAGAGGAAGAAGATGGGCTCGCTTGCAGTGCCGAAGGGCGCGTCATTCACTGGCAGAAGAGCATCGATCCGCCAGGCGATGCCAGGCGAGACTCCGACATCATCATCGATTTGGCACACCGACTGGGTCGCGGGCAGTTCTTTCCATTCAAGAATCCTGCCGATATTTTCGAGGAGCTGCGAGTCGCCTCACGAGGCGGCGTCGCGGACTATTACGGCATCACCTACGAGAGAGTGGATAAGCAGATGGGTATCTTCTGGCCCTGTCCTTCGCTCGACCACCCCGGCACCCCGCGTTTATTCGTCGACAACAAGTTTTATACGCATGACGGCAGGGCGCATTTCAACGTGACCGAATGGCGCCCCAGCGGCGATCCGATCAATGAAGAATATCCCTTGCTCCTAACGACAGGCCGCGTGGTCAGCCAGTACTTGTCAGGAACGCAAACCCGGCGTATCGGTGCGTTAGTGGACCAGAACCCGGAACCTCGGGCGGAGATTCATCCACGACTGGCCGAACAATATCAGATCAAAGACGGAGACTGGATCACGGTGACAACACGGCGTGACGATCTGACGATTCGCGTCATGGTAGTGAAGACCATTCGCCCCGACACCGTCTTCATCCCGTATCACTGGGCCGGCATTAGTAGTGCAAATCGGCTTACTCATCGGATACTTGATCCTCGCAGCAAGATCCCGGAGTTCAAGGTTTCGGCGTGCCGGATTGCAGGAGCGAAGGGCCCTGACGAGTCCCCCGATGATCGGAGCGCACACAAAAACGGCGCATCGAGGGGAGGATACTAGTGTTCGGATACGAATTCTATGTCGACCCCTCGCGTTGTATTGGCTGTCGATCCTGCCTGCAGGCCTGCGAGGAATGCGATACCCACCGCGGAAAGTCGATGATCAACTTCGACTTTATCGAGCGGAAAGAGAGCATCAGTTCCGCCGCATACGTCTGCTGGCATTGTGATGAGCCTACTTGTGCTCAGGTCTGCCCCGCGGATGCTATCAAGAAGGGCGAGGATGGAATCGTTCATTCCTCACTCAAACCACGCTGCATCGCCTGCAACAACTGTGTGTTGGCCTGCCCCTTCGGCATCCCGAAGATGATGATTCCCGAGCAGCAGATGATGAAGTGCGATATGTGCTATGACCGCACTTCCATCGGCAAGCGTCCTATGTGCGCAACCGTCTGTCCGAGTCAGGCGCTGTCATATGTGAGGCCCGAGGAAATTGCCTATCGTCGCGAGAAGCCAACAAATATTTTCTATTTCGGCAGCCAGAAGATCACCACCAAGGTTTACATGATGGCCCCAGCTGAACGGGAGGCTATTGCCCTCGATGTTGTGGACTACATGTGGGAGGAGAACCATGACTTGGTTGCGACGAGGGAGTAGCGAACCGCTTTGGAAGGAAGAGTTCCCGGTTCGCACAGCGGACGAACGCTACGTCACGCGCCGCCAACTCACCAAATTTCTTGTCCTGACCAGTCTCGGCATGTTCGTCGGGAATATCTGGATCCTGATTCGGTCGATCTTCTACAAGGCCCCGATCTATCCGCATCAACCTGTAGCCCAACTCGGCGAGATTCCTGTCGGTGGAGTCAAACTATTCAGCTATCCGTCAAAAGATGACCACTGCATCTTGATTCGGACCGCTGAAGACGAATACGTAGGCTACAGCCAGAAATGCACTCATCTTTCCTGCGCGGTCTATTACTCTCAGGCGGAAAACAGACTTGAATGTCCGTGTCACAAGGGCTTCTTCTCGATCAAGGATGGCGCTGTCCTACAAGGGCCCCCATCGCGGCCTCTGCCGCGTATTGTTCTCGAAGCGCGCGGCGAACAATTAGTTGCTATCGAGGTAAAAGGTTAATGCCGACTTCGAACGACCTGCCTCCTCAAACTCGCGGCCTTACGGCCATCGCGGGAGCGATGTCTTTGATCGTTATTCTTTTGATCGTGCAAATCTGGCTCTTGAGCGCCGCTCTGGAGTCCTTCCTCAGCGGAAAGCTTCATACTGCACTGCCAGCCGCTGTATTCTCCGGAGTCATGTTTCTGATCTGCCTGGGCCTCTACGCCTTTGTCGATCGCGTCGATTCGGAGGTTCGCGGTTCTGGCAACGGGCGTTAACTCCATTTGTTAGTGTTTCTTGGAATCTCCCTCCGCTCTAATTCTCTCCGTGACATTAGTCACATGCAGACGGGGACAGGTCTGGCAGGCTTGTAGTCGTGGAATCTACCGCCGAGACGAAGCGACGGAGAGAGACTCGAACTCGGATCGCGCGACACAAAATAAGTGCAAAACAACGAACATGGGGTGAAATCGAAAGAGAGTCAGAGCAGCGACGATCTCCGCGAAAATCGACAAAAGGGTAAGCTTCCCTGTGAGGCTCAATATTGCCATCGGTGCCACGAAGAGTGTGGAGTAATTGTCAATGCGTACATCCTGCGGGATATAGCGGCCGAGTCAAGCGCAAACGAGTCTTCGCTAGTTGGACAGCCGGAGCCACAAGATGCTTAAGAGTTTCATGATGCTGGTTGAGAGGTGTTTTGAAGATGCCTGTTCAGATTGGAGCTAAGGCCCATCCCTTTTCCGACCCCACCGGCCTTTTGTCGGACTGTCACCGTCGCATTGAAACGTTCCTCGGAGCTCTTGAAGGAGTTGCGTCGGTCATCGATCAGCCCGTTGACGGAAGAAACTCGCGCTGCACTCGAGTCCGCGTTGCGCTACTTTCGGGAGGCTGCACCCAAGCATACTGCAGATGAGGAAGAGTCTCTGTTTCCGAGAATGCGTCAAAAGCGCGATCCGAATGTGGAAGCGCGGGCGTTGTTACGCAAAGCCTGTGTTTGAGAATTCAAAAGCGCGGCTCGAAACTGGAGAACTCTGCGGCGAGCATGCCGTGACATTGGGGCTAATACTCCGCCGGTCGATGCAAAGTGTTCGGCGCCTTGACCTTTAACTGGCTTGTCCCGAGCCGCTTTGGTGGAATGCCGGAACTTGAGATCTATCGAGTGGCTGTGCAATGTTGACCAGTTTTGCTGCAACATATCGTCGATCATCGTCTTCTGGGGTCTCCCGAGGTTTCAGACATGCGGTGCGCCCCGTAATTCGAGCTCAGTGGCTTGCCGTGGTCGCGTCGGAGATGCACAGGAGGAAGTTTCATCATGGCTACGAATCTCAGCACTTGCCATCCCGGCGATGGCATTGAAGCATTGAATCGACTACCCGGGTTGGCGGAACCTCTGCTACAAATCGACTTTGAAAGAGAGCTGCAGCAACTGCGGCGAGAAGACTCCTGGCAGCGGGAGACTGGGCGGAGTTCCAAAACCCTCGCGAAGTATCCAGATTTCCGAATTGTTCTAATTCTGATGAAGAGCGGCACACGAATGCGACAGCACAGAGCGGAGGGACGGATCTCCATTCAGCAATTGAAGGGACAGGTCCGTATCCATTTGGCCGATCGAAAGATGACCTTGTCGACCGGCCATTTGTTGGTGCTGGACTGCGGTGTATTACACGACGTCGAAGCGCTGGAAGAGAGTGCCTTATTGCTGACCATCTCTTGGCGAAGAGAGAAGAGTGACGCCTCAAAATCTTTTTTCGTCCACCCAGCGGCATTTGGACGAAGATGCCGTGTCGCGAATGGATGATGAAGGTGGCGCTCCTGGGGCTACCGTGAGCCCGCCCGGTGCGGCAAGGAAGGCCGTCTCCGGCAGCTAGACGTTTTCGATGAACCGCTTTAGCGAGACCCCTGCTGCAGGAGCAGGCGATGGTGGCTGTAACCGCACACCATTTAGGAACTCTATTAAGAAGGAGGCCATGGCTACCGAAGCGGCCGTGATGGCAGGTCAAATGGCAAGTCAAACGTCCAAGCTGGTGCGTCGCGAGGAAGTCGCGGAAGGTACGATGGCCTTTCACTTCGAGAAGCCATCCGGATTCAAGTTCAAAGCAGGGCAGTTCGCCGATGTGACACTCATCCACCCGCCGGAAACTGATGCCGAGGGAAACACACGCACTTTTTCCATCGCGAGTCCTCCGTTCGAGAACGAGTTAGTTTTCACCACCCGGATGCGGGACACTGCTTTCAAGCGCTCGTTGCAGAAGGTGCCGCTGGCCACGGAAGTGAAAATAGGCTCAGCCGCAGGCTCCTTCACCCTACACAAGAATCGTGGCAAGCCGGCCGTGTTCCTCGCGGGCGGAATCGGAATCACACCTTTTCTCAGCATCGTGCGGCAAGCCCATCACGACCGCCTCCCGCACAACTTGTATCTTTTCTATTCCAATCGGCGGCCCGAAGATGCACCTTTCCTGGAAACTCTGCAGAACTTGGAGAAGACGAATCCCAACTTCCACCTGATCTGCACAATGACAGAAATGTCGAAATCCAAGAAAGAATGGAAGGGCGAGGTGGTTGTGATCGACCAAGACATGCTGTCCCGGCATTTGGCAACACTGCGGGGCCCCATCTATTACAGCGCCGGACCGCCCGCCATGGTTGCCGGCATGAGGGCGATGCTGGTAAGCGCGGGCGTTGACGAGGACGACATCCGAACGGAAGATTTTGCTGGATACTGAAGGTTGTCCTTGCCCGCGGGACGATTGCGCTCGGGTCGAACAAGAGGGAAGGGTTTCTTGGAGGGGCACAGCATGCTGACAAATAGGCCTAAGACAAAACTTCTTGTAGACGGTGGAGATCCCGAAGAAACCTTCCGGATTAAGAGCTTGATCGGGTTTGTTGATGGGCAGACCACCAATCCATCTCTGATCGCAAAAAACCCGGAGATTCAAAAACGCCTCGCATCCGGTCACCAATTGAGTGAGCAAGAAGAAAAAGACGCATACAAGAAGATTGTGCAAAGCATCTCGCCACTCGTGGGAGATGCTGGGGTCTCCATTGAGGTATTCGCAGATCTAAGTAGCCGTGCCGAGGAGATGCTTGCCCTGGGCCAGGAAATGTTCACCTGGATTCCCAATGCCTATGTGAAATATCCGTGCACCCACGAGGGTTTGCGGGCCGCAGAAATGTCGGTGCAAAAGAGTATTCGGGTCAACATAACTTTGTGCTTTTCGCAGGAGCAAGCTGCTGCCGTATATGGCGCAACCAAGGGATCGAAGGAGCTAGTGTATGTATCACCGTTTGTCGGCCGGCTCGATGATCAAGGCGAAGACGGCATGGACCTTGTCCGAAATATCAAGAAAATGTACGAACGCAGCGACGGCCATGTGCATGTCTTGGCCGCAAGCATACGCACCATCAACCATTTGCTTTGTTCCTTCTTGTTAGGTGCTGAGCTGGCAACCGTGCCGAGCAAGGTTTTACAGGAATGGTCAGCAGCAGGTTTTCCTATGCCGGACCAGGATTTCAAGTACAAAGCGGTCGACGCGAAGGGCAAGCCCCTGAAACCGATGCCATACAAAGAACTGGACCTGAACCTTCCATGGGACACCTTTGACCTCGCACACAAACTCACAACCCAAGGCATCCAGAAATTTGTCGCTGACTATCGAAGCACACTGAGACGATCGGCATAGTGGTCCCATCGCTGGTCGTGACTCAGAGTTCGAGACCGCACAAATCTGCAAAGGATTACCGTGCGGCAAAGGGCTTGCCACGCACCGTCGCGTAGACGGCGTCGAAGACCTTCAGCGTATCGATATTCGCAACGCCGCCAACTGTGATCGGATCGCCCAGATACTGAACCTTGCTCCCCGCAGTGGCGAACGCCGGCCACGAGGGAAGGCCCGCGCCGTTTGGATCTCCCGATCGCGCGAAGTTGACCAGTAGCTGGACATCTCCTCAGCCAGCTTCCGATCTGCCGCGGTCCAGTTCCAGAGCGACTGGTCCAGGTGATCGAAGACATACCAGAGCTCGGCGAAGTGGCTCGCGCCCCAACCCGCGTACGGTGAGCCGTTCGGAAACGGCGGTTGCTGTCGAAATGAGTCGTAAAAGACGGGACTCTTTCCGGTTCCCGCTTGCAACCTCGCATGCCCACATGTCCCAGCCGAAGCGGAGGTCGCGCTCCAGGCCGAGCTGCGCCTGTTGCGCCTCTTTGTCAGTCGCATGGGGATATGCCGCAACCAGGGCAGGGGAAGTTGGCCGACGCTGTGTTCCAGGTCGCTGTCGAACGTGGCTGCCGTCTCATGCGTGACATCCGCCATTGCCCGCGCCTCCTCGGCGTTCGAACCGATCAGCAGTGGGACATCGTTCTGCTGCCCCGAATTGAATGCCTCGCAGGGTGAAAGGGGAAGCACATACGGTTCGATCACCGCGTGGACGATGCCGCCGGCATTGCCGGCAAGCAGGGTTGCTGGAAGCCGGCGTAGTTCCTTGAGCGACGCCGCACCCAGCGAAACGGCGTTACTTGTCCCCGTCGCGTTCTGCGTTGGCCAGCAGATACTTGGGTGCGAGTTGGAGCGGCTCAAACAGACCGCCGCTCTCTCCGATGGCTCGCTGAAACAAGCCCTTTGCAAGGGGCGAAGCCATCAGGATGCTGACCGATATAGAACCGGAGGATTGACCGGCGATGGTGACAAAGGCTGCAATGTTTCTCTGAATCCATTCGAGTGCGGCGATCTGATCCATCAGGCCGTAGTTCCCGGACGAGTGGTGCGGGGACTCGCGCGTTAGCTCAGGAAGTGCAAGAAAACCAAGCGGACCAAGGCGGTAGGCGATGGTGACAACGCTGACGCCTTTTTGCGCGAGCCGGTCGCCCCAGTACAAGGGCGTCGCGGCTTTGTGGAGTACGCGTACGGTGTGATAGCGGAGGCCTGCCACGCGTTTCCAGCCAACCCCCAACCTCCCGGTAGCCCGTAATTCTGGAAAAGGAAATCATGAGGTGCATTTTCTGTTCAGGAGGTCCAAAAGCGCCTGCTTGCACTTGACATTCTAGTGTAATGAGCAGAGACTCATCCCGTGAGAGTCCACTTGGATGTCTAGTAAAGACAAGAAGACCCATCAAGTTTTCCAAGGAACGTTGGATTTGATCGTCCTGCGTAATTTAGCGACGATTGGACCCCAGCACGCCTACCAAATCGCGACTCGCCTCCAGCAAATCTCGGACGGGCTGCTCAACCTAAACCAGGGCACGCTTTATCCCGCCCTGGTAAGGCTCGAGCAATACGGTTGGATAAAGGGTAGTTGGAGCAAAACAGAGACCGGTCGTGAGGCGAGATTCTATGCAATCACAGCCGCCGGACAGAAAGCATTGCGCGCCGAGACGGAGCATTGGAGACGGACGTCGCAACTGATTGAACGCCTGCTCGTGGAAGGAACCCGCGCGTGATCAAACATCTCGCACGAGCGATTGCGAAGATTCAGGGCCTCTTCAGAAACAGCAGGGTCGAAGAGGAACTGGCGAAAGAAATTGCAACCCATCTGCTGTATCTCGAAGACGAGTTTCTTCGGCAGGGTCTGTCACCGCTTGAAGTCCACCGGCAGGCTCGGCTCGCTTGTGGCGGCGTGGAGCAGGTCAAGCAGGCACATCGCGAGGAACGCTCGTTTCGCTGGCTGTCTCAAAGTCTGCAGGATATTCGGCACGCATGCCGTTCGCTGCTCCGTTCGCCGGGCTTCAGCGTAGCCGCAATTCTGACTCTTGCTTTAGGAATTGGCGCGAATACAGCCGTCTTTTCAGTCGTCAACACAGTGCTGTTAAAGCCCCTCAGCTATCCGGAACCTGATCGAATCGTCCAATTCTGGTTGAACTCAACGGAAGGATCAGTACCGGGCGCATCTATTCCCGATCTTCGTTTTTGGATGCAGCACGCCGAGGCAGTTGACGATATCTCGGCGTACGATCTTGGCGAAGCTGTGCTCGGGCTGACGAGCGGTATACCTGAAGAGGTTCACGGAGTCCACGTCACTTCAAACTACTTTCGTTTGTTCGGAGCGCCGCTTGTGCTTGGACGGACGTTCGGTGCGGATGAGGACCGGGCAGGATCAGGCAAGGTTGTGGTCCTGAGCTACTGGCTGTGGAAACGAAGGTTCGGCGGAGATCCGAAGATAGTAGGCAAGGCAATCTCGTTAGAAAAAGAGCCGTACACCGTGGTTGGTGTCACTGGCGAGAGCTTTCGCACCGATCCGGAAGCTGATTTGTGGATCCCGTTTCAGTTCAATCTGAACAGTGACAACCAATTGCATTATTTCGGGGCAGTCGGGCGTCTGAAACCGGGACTCTCATTGTCTCAGGCAAATGCGCAGTTGAGATCGGCTGCGCAAGCAGCGCAGCGCCAAGGGTTACTACCCGACCCTGAATACGCCTTTGTGCTGGAGCCGCTCCGCGATGCCATTGTCAGAGATGCGCGAGCATCGCTGTTGTTAATGCAGGCTGCTGTGGGCCTGGTGCTGCTGATCGCTTGCGCGAACGTCGCGAATTTGTTGCTTGGTCGCGCTACCGTTCGCAAGCGCGAGTTCGCGATTCGAGCCGCCATAGGGGCAGGTCGAGGACGGCTGTTTCGCCAGTTTGCGACCGAGAGCGTGCTGCTGTCGACATGCGGCGCTGGAGTCGGTCTGGGGATGGGATCACTCGGCGTACACGCACTGCTTTCGATAAGTCCTGGCAACATTCCGCGCATTGGCGTTGGGGGCGCTTCTGTGGGAATTGACTGGCGCGTACTGATGTTCACACTCGGGATCTCGCTGTTGGTTGGCATTGTCTTCGGAATTGTTCCGGCACTGCGGGCATGGGGCCCATCCCTGAGCCAATCACTCAACGAAGGTAACCAGCGGCTGGGATCCGGTTCAAGCCAGAGCACGATGCGATCGCTGATTGTCTTAAGCGAGGTTTCCCTGTCTGTTGTGCTGCTTATTGGTGCGGCGCTGCTCATACGCACCTTCGTCGCATTGCGGAGCGTGAATCCGGGCTTCGACCGTCATAACGTTTTTCTGATGGAAATGTCGTTGCACGGATCTCAATTCGCAACAACAGCCAATGTCGCACGTCTGGTTGAGGACACTCGACAGCGGCTCGCAGGCATTGCTGGAGTTGAAATTGCAGCAGCGACTTGCAGCCCGCCGTTTGGCAACAGGATGGGTTTGCCTTTCGCCGCAATAGGAACTCTGTCCGGCAACTCGGGCAGTACCGGCGACGCGGAATGGATGTCAGTATCGCCGGGCTACTTCGCGGTTCTAAGGATCCCGGTTGTTCGTGGTCGAGATTTCAATGAACCAGACGGAAAAGGCGCGCCGGGTGTCGTGCTTATCAATGAGACGATGGCAAAAAGCTATTGGGCAGGCAAGGATCCAATCGGTCAAGCCATTGAAATCGGTCGAGGCATCGGACCAGATTTTGAAGACAGACCCCGCCGGATCATCGGCATTGTCGCAGACACGCGCGATCACGATTTGAGTCAACCGCCCCAGCCCACCATGATTATCCCGTTGGCGCAAGAGCCGGATGGCATGACGCGTCTCGGCTTACAGTTTGACCCGATCTTCTGGCTCATCCGTACACGTCTTGAGCCACATCAGGTGGCTGTGAACGTCTCTGAGCAGTTGCGAGAAGCGAGCGGAGGCTTGCCCGCGGGGCGGGTTCGCACCATGGATGAGATCCTCTCCCACTCGATCGCAAGGCAGAACTTTAGCATGCTTCTGCTTGGTGTCTTCGCAATGGCAGCGCTGGCGCTCACTGCGATTGGGATCTACGGTGTAATGGCTTATTCAGTGACTCAGCGCACACATGAGATCGGCGTACGCATGGCTCTTGGGGCTGACAGAGCGCGTATCCGCAATCTTGTCGTTGGGAAAGGCATGTTGACGGCGGGCCTCGGAGTCATTGTGGGATTGGCCGCGGCGGCTTTCCTGGCCCGTTTCCTGGCCGGGTTTCTTTTCGGCGTCCGAGCTTGGGATCCGATGGTCTTTATCGCAGTCCCGGTACTTTTGGCCCTGGTTGCGTTATTTGCTCTGTGGATTCCGGCACGTCGAGCGGCACGCTTGGACCCGATAGAGGCGCTACGGGTTGAATGAAACTTGCGGCTCTATGGTTAGGCATAGGTTCAATTGACTGTGGGGGGATCGTCGCCCAACCGGAACCTGCAAGAAGTCACTGTTCAACCAAAAGCTCATGATTGGTGCCCCTCGCGAGGAAGTCTTGGCACAGGCTATGCGAAGTCTTGAGCGGCAACTCGGACGTGAAATCAATTACACGGTTCTCACGCCGAAGGAATTCGAATCGCGCCGTGCTCGAAAGGATGCCTTTCTGGAAAACGTCTGGCACAGTAAGCGTGTTTCACTGATAGGTCGAGATGAAGAACCTAAAGTCGCACACCGTTGACTGGGCGCAGATTGAACGCTTTCTTACGAGCGCAGCCAAGAAGCTCGCTTGGCGCGCAGAATTCTCGCCTTTGACGAGGAAGCTTGCCTTCAGCAAGCCTACGAAGCAATGCTGAAAGCTTCCCTCGGGTTCATGTTTAGCCATGGATTCCGTGCGAGAAGCCAGCCTGGTCATCACATTGCCATCATCGATTTTGTGCGGTCGCGTATCGACAAGGAACATGCCGGTCTGCTGGCTGTCTTTGATCGTCTCCGCCGGAAGCGCAATATGGCCCTTTATGAAGACACCGGATTTGTTTCTCATCATGACGCAGAACAGGGGCTCGAATGCGCCGGCGACTACTTGAATGTGATCCGAGCTGATATCGCAGCCCGAAAGTCTTGAGTCGGAATCGACACTTACGTTTCTTGCTGGCGGATGATCCTGACCGGGACGACGGGACTCGAACCCGCGGCCTCCGCCGTGAAAGGGCGCTGATCTGTTGGATCACTAGTACTGACAAGGCAGCGTTCGCTCTGCAATGCCCTGTAAAGAACAGCTAGAAGCGCTAAGGAACCGTGCGCCCCACTGTGCCTCGCGATAATCAATTCATTTCATTTTCGAAGCTGTCACGGGAAGCATGACGGGCAACCCTTCCCTAATCCGGTAAGGTAAGGTTTGCCGACGACCCAAGAACTGGCTGTGTCGTAGCACAATTAGGTCTTGGCTACGAGGCGAGCTGGGTCAGGGGTATCGCGAATGCGTCCGGCCTCCACATCGGCAAGTACCGTGCGGAGCCAGCGTAGATCGAGGCGGCACTGCTCCGCTATGTGCTGCATCAGGTGGCGGCTACCGGTGGGCAGCATCGTTACCCATTGCCGATGCAATTTCCGGATCTCCGCCAGCCGCGCATTCCGCCTGTCGATTTGGGTGCGCAGAGCCTCGGCGACCCGGTTGAGGTCTGCGAGATGCAAGAAGAGCATAGGGCCGTAAAGAGTCTTCCGAAGGTCGTCTTCGTCAGCAAATTGCGCGTGCAGTAGTTCACGAAAGCGGTCGCGTCCGCGCGGAGTGCTTATATTAAAGGAGAGATGTGTGATGAAGCGTTCCATTCTCGCCTGTCTCGCAGGACTCCTCACGTGGATTGTCGTCGTCACGGTGATCAACCGCGTGCTTCGCCTGAGCCTGCCGAACTACACCGCTGCCGAACAGACGCTCCAGTTCACGCTGGGCATGAAGTGGGCACGCCTTTTGATGGCTATCGTGACCTCGCTGGTGGCTGGTGCCGTAACAGGTTGGATATCCCCATCGAGCCGCTGGGCGCCGTTGATCGTCGGCAGCGTGGTCCTTGCAATGTTTGTGCCTTTGCACATCGCCATTTGGAGCAAATTTCCGATGTGGTATCACCTGACATTTCTCCTGACGATTATTCCGGCGGTGCTCGTGGGTGCGCTGCTGCCACCGCGCCGGAACAAGGACCTCAACGAGGTTTACTCCGCACCGAGATAAAGTTTCATCGCCGAGTATCAAAAATCGAACCAGCTACTGCCGCGTCCTGTGGCTCGAGAGTACATTGGCCTGTCATCGCTAAACGACGAGATTCATCTCCCGTGTCAGTAGTGGCTTCTCTGATATGTTGGCCGAGAATATTGAGGTATTTCATGGCTCAATCGGATAGCGGCATTGGCAATGTGACACCGAATGCGGAGCTCGTGCAGATGGCAATGTCCTATTCGCGCAGCTATATGCTCTGCGCGGCTGCGCGCCTTGGGATTGCCGATGCGCTCGGAGATGAGGTGCGCAGCGTCGATCACCTGGCCGAGACTTGTCAGGCGGATGTGGATGCTCTGTATCGCCTGCTGCGTGCTCTGGCCAGCATAGGCATTACAGAGGAAACGACGCCGAAACATTTTCGGCTGACCCCGTTCGGAAGACCGCTGCGGAGGGACGTGGCCCAGTCGGCATGGCCCGCGGTGGTCTTCTGGGCGGATCTGCTCGCCGACAACTGGTCCCTGCTTACCGATTGCATCCGAACGGGCAAGCCTGCCTCACAGGTGCGTGATCCGAATGTACCTTCTCGCTGGTCACAGGATCCTGAAGCTGACTCGATCTTTCGTGCCGTCATGGGCACGGCTCCCGCAGAAGATTACGCTCCCATCGCGAGGGCGTGGGATTTTTCGCGCGCGAATGTGGTCGCCGATCTTGGCGGGGGCGGGGGCGCACTGATTCTTGCAGTACTGGGACTCCATCCCCATCTTCGAGGTATGCTTGTCGATCTCGAGGCCAGCGTGGAGGCAGCGAAGGCGCGCTTCGCGGACGAAGAGGTCTCCTCCCGGTGCAAGCTGCTGGCGGCAGATCTAACCCAGTCTGTTCCCGCCGGCGCCGACGTGTACATGCTCAAACATGTTCTGCACGGGCGTCGGGACGCGGAGGCAATCACGATTCTCAAGAACTGCCGCGCCGTGATTCCGGCGAACGGCAGTCTGCTGGTTATCGAATTCATACTGCCTCCGCTGATCTCTCAGGCGGACCCGCACCTAGAAGGCCACCTGATGAGTGATCTCAACATGCTGGCCGTTACCGGCGGCAGAGAGCGAAGTGAGCACGAATGGAGAACACTTCTCGAAGCAGCGGGTTTTCGCCTAGCCGGAGTTTTTCCGGTCGGGAATGATGTGGGGATCCTGGAAGCAAAGCCTGCTCAGGCGTGATTGCTCGCTCCGGCCCATGTAGCAACTGCTCTCGATGAAGTACATAATCGCCAAGTCACTTGTCGAGCCCATAGTCTATGTGATTCGTCGTCCTTGGCGGTTGACGGGCAACCTTTCCGTAATCAGGTAAGGTAAACCACGAGCTATGCGCGTTCGCTTCGTCGTGCTTTTGATTAGCAGCCGTGGAGTCATTCGAATTCGAGGGTCTGGTGTCCGGCACGGCGAAGATGCGCTCAAGCGACTCGATTTCACTTATGGTCTGTTCGACATGCATGGGTCTTAATCATCTTGCAAAAAACGGGAATCAGTCAAACGGAAGGGCTTGGCCGCGACATCAGCCTAAAACCTCATTGATGACAGACCTTCAATTCTCAAGCTCACCCCGCGAAAGCTCGCGGTACAAGGACGGTACAACCAAAGCCTGTGCATTCAGGGTTCTAGCTGTTCCTGGGAGCACGCAAGCAATTCATGCGCGCTCTCCTTGTCGATATTCTAGAATCTGACTGCCCGTAGACAAACGCGGAATCGGAGGACCTGGCTACGCAGCCATTCAACGGACACAATGAAATCTGGCGTGATCTACGCGTTGCCCTGGCAGCACTGTGGTGCTAGCACGCCCTTTGCCAAGCTAGTGGGCCAGGTTCCGCCAATCATCCTTGCGCGCTTGCTTTATTTGGGCGCGGGACCGGGCCTGCTGGTACGGGTGCTGCAGGTGCTTGGCAACTGCGCCATGCGGTTGCTCGTCAAATAATTGTGTTCAGAGTCACTACCACGCTCGTGTTAGCAGCCAGTTTACTTTTTGCCTCCTTGAGTAGTGCGCAAACCTCTGATGGACGACCGCCTGCGAACGAGTTTGTACGCCAGATCATGGATAACGAGTTTCAAGCCGAGAAAAACGATCACAGTCATTGGATGCTGCGGCTGGAGACGCGAAAATCTGGAACAACCGAAGTGAGGGAAGTAGTCGAGACCAAGGATGGAGACTTGGATTGGCTGATTTCTGTGAACGGAGAGCCTCTTCCGGAGGACCAGCGACGCGAGCGAGGGCGAGGTCTCCAACGTTTGATAAGTAATCCCGCAGAGCTGAAGAAATCAAAGCGAGAAACAGATGAGGACCAGGCGCGAAGTCAGCGGCTGCTGAAAATGCTGCCGGACGCCTTGGTCTTTGAATATGGAGAACAGCGAGGAGATTTGGTCGAACTGAAATTCAAGCCCAACTCACATTTCCGGCCTCCGTCACATGAGGCTGCTGTCGTGCATGCGATGGAAGGTGTGTTGCGGGTAAACGGGAGGCAGAAACGCCTGGTGGAAATTTCTGGACATTTAACGCGCCCAGTGAAATTCGGCGGTGGCCTATTGGGGCATTTGGACGCGGGTGGACATTTTTATGTGAAGCAGGAAGAGGTGCAGCCCGGGTACTGGGAATTGACCGTTCTGGATGTAGATATGAAAGGCAAAGCGCTTTTCTTCAAAACCATCGGAGTGCAGGAAGAAATGAAGCGCAGCATGTTCCGCAGAGTGCGGGATGATCTAACTGCCGCGCAGGGTGCCAATCTGCTTTATCAACAAATGCGGACAACTAGCAAGATCAGCTTCAAGACTGAAACGGCAGTCAGCAGCCATTGCCGACGAGATGGCTGCTCGGGCAGGTACGACTCTTCACCTCGACCTTCGGATTCCGATAAGCTTCTGGTGATAGGTCGGTGCGAATGGGCTGACACCGCGGCAGCGCTGATCATAGTTCCTCTCATCGTGCGCGAGGCCTTCCGGTCGATGCGTGGACGAGCGTGCGGCTGTTGCTGAGTGTGCTCTGCCCCCAATGCGGTCGGTTCTGCCTTGTACAAGTCGCAACAGCTCCCCGCATCCCGACAGGCCTTTCCGCAAGACTCTTCATCCTGCGCAACGGCGCACCTGCATGGGATGTGCGCGCACTTCGTGGTCTTTTGGTCTGTCATTTGAATTTCCGTCGTTTTAGATTCTCGTTCTCTTTATTCACGATCAGTGAACTTCTGCTCCCTCACCATACCGCCGCGTAATCGTTTGGGCGGAGGCACTGGAAATTGCGGCCCGCACAGTAACACTGTGGCTTTCAGGCGCTCTGCGGCCCACCTGGCTGTCACCTGACGCTCCACTGAGTGGACGGACTGCCCGCAATCGTCGTCGGCGCTGGCGTTCCTGAGCAACTGAGCGGGCTTTGCTGTTCCGGAAGCGTCACACCCGTCCGTGCGATCACTCATGGACGATACCGTTGGGACTGCGTATAATTACATTAAGCCCTTCCCTGGCACGCTCCCGTCTATGGTCGCTTTGAGCGTCTTCACGGATCATCCTGCGCAAGATCATTCCACGCACGAACCATCGCAACGCAACGCGTTGCAGGCGTTGCTGGAGTTCTCGGCGCTGCATGAGCAGGTACGCGGGAGAACAGCCCTGGCAAGGCGGCAGACCGGGTTCGAGGCGAGTGTTCCAGTGGCTGAGGTTGAAGAGCGAGAGCAGTTCGTCCTAGATGAGGTGCTTCAACTCGTCGCAGACAGGGCGGTAGCGATCACCGGCGCGGACGGCCTGGCGATTGCACTGGCGGAAAACAACGAGATTGTCTTGCGGGCGGCGGCGGGCACAGTCCGTCCCGACCTGGGCGCGCGCATCAACCGCGATTCGGCGTTTTCCGGGGCCTGCTTCCGCATGACCCAGATCGTGAGCTGCGCCGACACCGAGACGGATGCACGGGTCAACCTGCAGGCGTGCCGACGGTTGGGCGCACGCTCCATGGTCGCGGTGCCACTGTGCGGGCGCCGGCGCGGGATTGGGCTACTGGAGGCATTTTCGGCGGAGCCTTTCGGATTCAACGACAGCGACGTCCGCAACCTGAGCCTGCTGGCTGAGCTGGTAGTGGGAGCGCTGACGCCGGAGGAAGAAGATCGCTTTGCAGAGTCCGCGCAGGTCGCGGCGACGACGTTGGAAGGGGCCCCGCCCACGCCAGAAGCCGTGCCCACCGCAAT
>WNGJ01009483.1_pt1 | contig 19751 bp, 15 predicted proteins | sample 5400611 | NCBI WGS metagenome assembly WNGJ01 (sample SAMN13153375, study PRJNA577476) | soil metagenome | isolation source: 40 cm soil or saprolite under Garry oak tree replicate 1 | place: USA:California | collected 2016-06-15
AGCTTGCCGACCCGTCGCCGGCGCCGCTGCGCACCGCCCCAAGGGACGTCAAGCAGTGGGTAGTGGTGGCCGCCGCGTCGTGGATCGTCTGCCTCGACAACGTCAGCTACATGTCGGACTGGCTGTCGAACACTTTGTGCCGGGCGGTCACTGGCGACGGCAATGTTGAGCGCGCGCTCTACACCGACGACGACGTCACAGTCTTGTCATTCCGCCGGGCCATCATGATGACCAGCATCGACGCCGGCCACGTTGAGGGCGATCTGGCGGAGCGGCTGCTCATGGTGGAGCTGCAGCCCGTGGCCGACGGAGACCGGCGCACTGACGCCGAACTCAATGCCGCGTACCTCGACGCCTGGCCCTCGATCCTGGCCGCGCTGCTCGACCTCACGTGAAAGGTGCTGGCCAGACTGCCCAGCGCGCAGCCGGAGAAGATGCCGCGGATGGCGAACTTCGCCCGGGTGCTCAACGCGCTCGACCTGGTGAACGGCTGGAACACGCTGGATACCTACCTCGCCGCGGCCGACACCGCGGCGGTGGACGTGCTCGAGGGCGACCACTTCGGAAAGGCGGTCGCGAGCCTGGTCCGCGATCAGGCTGGCCAGACCTGGACCGGCACCGCTGGCGAACTCCTTGAGCTCATCCGCCCTGACAAGCCGCCGAAGAGCTGGCCGAAGGACGCGACGCGGGCTGCGGGCAGGCTCAAGCGGGTCGCTCCGCTCCTGCGCCAGATCGGCATCTCGTACGACGACTCGGAACGGCAGCCGGACGGCAACCGGAGCCGCTTGTACACGCTGACGGTGATCCCCGGGGAAGAGAAGGACGGCAACGGAGCACCCGGAGCACCCGGCACCCATCCTGAGCAGCAAGAATTTCCGGGTGCTAGCGCGGGTGCTAGCCAAACACAGCACCCGCCAGCACCCGGGCGGGCCAGCTTCCGGGTGCTGCGGGTGCTGGCCCGGGTGCTGGAAATGTCGCAGCACCCGGAAGCGAAACACTGTCTGACCATCCGAAACACACCGTTCCGGGTGCTCCGGGTGCTGGCGTGCGCCTAATCTCTGGCGGCGGCACTGAGCCGAGCGAAGATGATGAGTCCTTCTGGGCCGAATCACGCGACCTTACGGACGCCATACTCCGCCAGGCGGGGCTGAAGGGAGGCGACGCGCAGTGAGCGGCGAGCCTGCCACGTACACCGTGCGCATCCACGAAGAGCCCGGCGAGGACCTGTGGGCAGAGGTCGTCGAGCTGCCCGGGTGCTTCGCGTCCGGCCGGGACATGAACGAGCTGCGCGAGGCCCTTTCCGAGGCCATCAGCCTCTACCTGTCCGAGCCCGGCAAGCCAGTGCGCATTGAGCTGAGGGAGACGCCAGGGTCGGTGACCGAACGGCATCTCCTCGCCTGCGCCGCAGGTTAGCCAAACCCTGATCTTTGCGGCGCATGATCGCCCCGTTCCGCGCGCCCCGTCAGCGGACAGACCTGCCACATGCGCCGCAAAGGCCTGGCAGGTCACCCTGATCGACCCCCAGTGGGGACGAAACGACCATCTCTGGCCACTCCTCGAAGCGTTCGGCACACAGCGCTCATCCCTGCGCTGACATCAGCGCGCCACGCATTCCACCCCGGCCCGGCATCGGCGATCATGGATCCAGCGGCGAATCCCATCTATGACACCGCCGCGCCGGGAGTCATCAATGGCACAGCGCAAAGGCCCGTTCTGCGGCGGCAAGCTCCGCCACCGCCCCGGCACATGCCGGCAGCCTCCCCGGCCTGCCGGGCCCGCCATAGCAGGCTGACGACCGTCCGCACGGTCGGGTCGTCCCAGCCCACCAGCCAGTGGATGATGCGGATGTCGAACGAGCCGAGGTCAACGCCGGCGAGGGCTGCGCGGAACGCCCGGTATCGCACCTCGGGCTGGCAGTAGCCGCCGGGTGGCTCGGAGTCGAGCGCCGCCGTGGGCGTGTAGCCCGTTGGGTCGGTCGTCTGGTTCAGGTTGACGGCCTGGCCGCCGTCACCGATGGTTTCCATGGGTCCTGTCCTCTCGTGCGGGGGATGGGATCTAGGCCCGTGGCGGTGTTCACGCACCGCTGCGGGCCGCTTCGTTATGTGGGCATGCGAAAGGCCGCCGCGCCGGTACGGCGGGCGGTGAGGCGGCAGGGGGAAGCCAGCGAGACTGTGCGCGCTGGCGGGCATGTGCGCGCATTGTGCGCGCAGAGGGGGTTGAGAGCAGCAAGCAGCGCGCTCTCCGGGAGAGGAACACCGGAGAAAGCGCTGGTCAGAGAGCGGAGGCTCGGGGATTTGAACCCCGGAAGGGCGCGAACCCTAACCGCATTAGCAGTGCGGCGCCATAGACCGGACTAGGCGAAGCCTCCCGAAGGACCAAACGGTCCGACACAGCGTACCGGCCCCCCACGTGCGCGGCAAAGCAGTATGCCCACGGGCCCAGCCACGCTGGCCGCCGGCGGCCGCGCGCGGTGTCACAGCGCGGGAGGTGCCGGTCAGCCGGGGGTACCGTGCTCGTGCAGCACGTTGTACTCGCCCTTGGCATAACCGTCGCGCAGGCGCGTCTTGGCGAACTTGCCGACGCTCGTCTTGGGCACCTCGGCGATGAACGACCAGCGCTCGGGCAACTGCCAGTGCGCCACCTTCGACGACAGGAACTTGCGCAGCTCGTCCGGGCTCACCGAGGCGCCCTCCTGGATCACGACCGCCGCGAACGGGCGCTCGCCCCACTTGTCGTCAGGCACGCCGACGACCGCTGCCTCCACCACGTCGGGATGTGCCATCAGCGCGTTCTCGAGCTCCACAGACGAGATCCACTCACCGCCTGATTTGATCACATCCTTGGCCCGGTCGGTGAGCGTGATGTAGCCGAGCCGGTCGATCGCGCCCACGTCACCCGTCCGCAGCCAGCCGTCGTCGAACCTGGCCGGATCCTCGTCGCGGTAGTAGGCGCCAGTGATCCACGGGCCACGCACCTCGATCTCGCCGACCGCCGCGCCGTCCTGGGGCAACACGGTCCCACCGTCGCCGACCAGCCGGGCCTCGACGGCCGCGAGCAGCCTGCCCTGCGTGTCGCGGTAGCGCCAGGCCTCCTCGCCGGATGCTCCTGGCGGCGGATGGGCGATGCTGGCGAGCGGCGACGTCTCCGTCATGCCCCAGGCGTGCACGATCCGCACCCCGAGCTCTTCCTCGAACGCCTGCATCAGCGCGTGCGGCACCGCCGACCCGCCGCAGGGCACCATCCGCAGCGATGACAGGTCGCCCCCGTTGGCCCGCACGTACCGCAGCAGCTCGTTCCAGATGGTCGGGACGGCGCCCGCCACGGTCGGCCGCTCGCTGGCGATCAGCCGGGCGAGCGGCACCGGCTGCAGGAACCGGTCCGGCATCACGAGGTCCGCGCCCGCGAGCAGCGCCGCGTACGGCAGCCCCCACGCGTTGGCGTGGAACATCGGCACCACCGGCAGCAGGCGATCGCCGGAGTTCACACCGAAGGCGTTCCCCATGCACACGGCCATCGAGTGCAGGTAGGCCGACCGGTGGCTGTACACCACACCCTTCGGGTTGCCCGTGGTGCCGCTGGTGTAGCACATCGCCGCCGCGTCCCGCTCATCGAGAGCAGGCCAGCCGAACGACTCCGGTTCCGCCGCGAGCAGGTCCTCGTACACGTGCACCGGGCGGCCCGCACCGGCAAGCTGTTCCGCAGCTGCGGCAGCCGTTCGGGATGATGGGTCTGACACGATCACATGGCGGACGGTCTCCATCGTGGGCAGCACCGTCGCGAGCAGCCGTGCGAGCGACGCGTCAGCGATGATCACATCGTCGGCGGCGTGGTTGGCGATGAAGGCGAGCTGCTCCGCGGCAAGGCGGATGTTCAGCGTGTGCAGCACCGCACCCATCGACGGCACCGCGAGGTAGGCCTCCAGGTGCTCGGCGTTGTTCCACATGAACGTGGCGACCCGCTGGTCGCCGTCGACGCCCAGCCGGCGGAGCGCGTTCGCGAGCTGCGCCGCCCGGCGCCCGGCGGCGCCGTACGAGCGGCTGCGCGTGCCCTCCTGCGTGCAGGTCACCACCAGCGAATCGGCAAAGCTCGTGGTCCCGTACCGCATGATGGCGGAGATGGTCAGCGGAACATCCATCATCGTGCTGCGCACCGGTTACCTCCCTGCGGAAAATGCGCAAACCCGGCCTTCCGGGATGGTCTCACGGTGCGGGCGGCGGCGTCACTCCGCCGGCACGGGAATCTCCCCATCGGCCCTGGGCACCGCGGCCGTGGGTACCGCGTGGGACGTGGGGGCCGCGCCGGGCTCGCCGCCGTCGCGCAAGTCCGGGCCGCCTGCGCTGTCACGCCCGGCTGCGCGCGGCACATGGTCGCCGAAGTCACCCAGCAGCTCGGCGTCGATCCGCAGCTTGGCGACCGCGCGCGAGATCGTGCTCTTGACGGTGCCCACGCTGACGCCAAGCACGCCCGCGATCTCTGCTTCGGTCATGTCCTCGTAGAAACGCAGCGCTATCGCCGCGCGCATCCTGGGTGGCAGCCGCCCGAGCGCCCGCCAGAGCGCGTCGTGCACGTCGGTGTCGCCCGCATGGTCGGGCGCGGCCTGCTCCGGCATGTGCTCGGTCGGGTACTCCTCCAGCCGGCGCCGCCGCCACCAGGAAATATGCGTGTTCACCATGGCACGCCGCACATAGCCGTCCACGGCACGCAGGTCCTGGATGCGGTTCCAGGCCACATATGTCTTGGCCAGCGCGATCTGCACCAGATCCTCCGCGTCGGCCCGGTGACCGGTCAGCAGGTATGCCATCCGCAGCAGCGTCGCACTCCGCGTGACGACATAGTCGCGGAACTCCGCGTGGTTGCAAGCTGACGGCCGGATCGCGATGCCCCCGCGCGGATCCGGCACGTTTCCCCTGCGCGCATACGGCGCCTTGTGATCGCCCCCGACGCTCACACCCTAACGGTACCCAGCATGGAGCCTTCGATGAGCGCGACACGGGGGCCGTTACCCCAGGGAAGATGATCACCTCGCCCCCGGAGCGCCCGCGGCCGGCCCGCCGGTCAACCGCAGGGGTTGGACATCTATGACCCAGCCAGGGAAAACTCGCCGAACCGCTTGACGCAGGAGACACGTGATACGCATGGTCATGAATGCTGTACACACTGTCGCCAGGGGGGGGAATGCCGGATCAGCCGCGAGATGCCACACGCCGGCGGCCGTTGCTCAAGAGGGCGATCTTCGGCAGGGCGGGCTTTGGCAGCACGGGCTTTGGCAGCACGGGCGAGACGGATCTGGGGCCATCGGGGACATCTGGGCGCGCGGTAACCGGAACGGTCCTCGACGCGAGCCCGCACATCCTGGTGATCGCCACGGAGGCGGGCGCCGAGGAGCGGTTCGCCCTGATGGATGCCACATCGGCATGGCGTGGCGGTGCGGTGGCGCCCGCGTCGCTCCCGCCCGGATGCCGGGTCGTGTTACGGCGTGATGCCCGCCGCCGCGTCGCCGACCGGATCTGGGCCGACATCGGCCGTGTGACCGGCACGATCGCCGAGCGCACCGGGGACACGCTGCTCGTCGATCAGGGCCACTCCCGTGGCCGCGGTGTGCTCGTCTTCTCGGGCCGCTCCTCCGGCCGGATCCTGGTCCGCTTCCCCAAACTGGAGCCCGGGTACCTGATCGACGTGATCGGCCTGCGCCGCGGCGGAGTTGTCGAAGCGATCAGCCCGGCCACCAGTCAGCCGCCCTACCACAGCCAGCACGTGCCGCGCGCCGCGCTGCTGCGCGGGCATGTCCCTGACACGATCAGCGGCAGCGCGGGCTGGCACGAGCCGGCCGACGACCCCGCGGGCTCGGCTGGCGCCGCCTACCCGGCCCTCGACCCGGCGTCGGCCTGTGGCGACGCCGCGGACTGCGACGCCGCCGTGAGCTGCGTCCGGCTTCCGTACCTGTCCATCGGCAGCGTCCTGCTCGTGCGCAACGACTGCTCGGGCGACGCCGCCAACGTTCAGGTGAGCACCTGTGGATCTGTCGCGAGCCGGTTTTGCGACAGATGCCTCGCCTGCGGCCTGTCGCCGCGCGGCCGCGTCGTCGACCTCACCATCGCCAGTTTCGTCGAGCTCGGCGGCGAGCTGCACGCGGGCTGCTTCAACACGACCATCAGAATCGGTGCGTGAGGATGTTCGGCGCATTCCGCGAGATGCAGATCCCGTTGCTCGCCGCGCTGCTGCTGCTCGCCTGCGCGGGCAAGGCCTGCCGCGCGATCCGCTCACGATCGATCGACGAGGGCGCCGGGCCGACCACCATGTTCCCGCTGCGCTTGCGGCGGCCCGCGGCGATAACCATGTGCGTGATCGAGTCGGGCCTCGGTGTGCTGTTGATCGCCACGGCAGGCCGGCTGACATTCTTGCCCGCGGCGGCGACCGTGGTGCGGTTCGGTGTGGTGCTCCTCTTCGCGACCGCGACGGCGGCACTCGTCGAACTGCGGGCACACCGCCCCGACATCGGGTGCGGGTGTTTCGGCGACCTGAGCGACACTCCGGTCAGCCCGCGCACCATCTGCCGCTCGGCCCTTTTCACCCTCGCGGCAGCCGCAACCATAGGCGTGCCACCGGTCCCGCTGACCACCGGCGGCATTGTTCCGGGCGCGATGCACGGCACGCCCGGCGCTCGCCTCCTCGTCGCGGCGCTCGCTGCCGAGATCGTGGTGCTCGCCGCGTTGTCACCCGAACTCGGCGAGGCGCTGATCCGGCTCGGCTACCGCGAGCCATGTGAGCGGCGCACGGTCGCGCCGCACCGAACCCTTGCCGCACTGCGCTCGAGCCGGACCTGGCGCCGGCACGCCGATCTGCTGACCACCGCGGAGCCGACCGACGTCTGGCGCGAGCTCTGCTGGCGGTACGCCGTATTCTCCGGCGAGATCGGCGACCGGGAGGCCGACATCGTCTTCGCGGTCTACACAAGGCGCTGGAGCCCGCCCGTCCGTGCCGCCATTGTCGACGCGGTGACCGGCGAGGTGCTCGGGCAGGGCGGTATGCGGCAGCCCACCGCCGGCCCGCAGGCTTCCCGGCCCGGCCGGCGCGGGCGGGCGGGCCGGGCGGGCGCGGCGGTGCGGCGCTGACCACGCGAGGCGAGGATGATTCGCGCCCGGACGGCGCCTACCGGACCGTCAGGGTAGGGCTTTCTAAGTATCTCTAGTCTCACGTGTAGAGAGGCGAAGACGGCGGCAGACGGGCACTGCCGCCGCGCACGGCACCCATGACGTCTGCCGCTCAGGCCGGCTGCGCGCGCAGGAACTGGCCGAAATGCGGCACCGTGAACGCGATGAGGCCACGCTCGGAGCTGTAGATCAGGCCCTTCTTGATCAGGCCGTCACGGGCCGGCGACAGGCTGGACGGCTTGCGCCCGAGCTCGTCGGCGACGTTCGCCGTCGGCACGGGCTCATCGCCGAGCGCGGCCATCGCGCGCATGTACTCACGTTCGGCTGGGGTGGCCCGCTCGTACCTGCTGCCGAAGAAGCCGACGGCCAGTTCGCCCTCCGCCTCCGGCGCGGCGACCCGCACGTCCTCGGCCGAGATGGGGCTGGCCGTGGCGACGTCCCAGGTCACCTTGCCATACGCCTGGACGAAATACGGATATCCGTCGGCCGCCTCGTACAGCGCGTCGAGCGCGGCCGGCTTGAACTCCACGCCCTCCCGCTGCGCCGGCGCGATCAGCGCGAGGTCGGCGGCCGCCCGGTCAAGCCGGTCGATCCGCACGTACCGGAACAGCCGCTCCGAATAGCTCTTACTCGCAGAAAGCACCGACGGCAGGTGCGGCAGGCCGGCGCCGACCACGATGAGCGGTCCGCCGGTCTGGGAAAGCTCGTGGCACGCGGCGCACAGCGCGGAAACGTCGGCCGCCTGTACGTCCTGCATCTCGTCGACGAACAGCGCTATCCCCACGCCGAGATCGGTGGCGATGGATGCCGCGTCCGCGAGCAGTTCCGTGAGGTCGATCTCCATGTCGCCGGAGTCGGCGCGGCCGCGCACGGGCAGGGCGTCGATGCCCAGCGAGGCGGCCGCGCCCTTGGCCGCCTTCGGGTCGCGGGCCGCGAAGGCCCTGAGCACGCCGAGGAAATACTCGATCCGGTCCGGCGCCCGGTGCCGCGGCGCCAGTTCACGGACCGCCATGTGCAGCGCGGCGGCGACCGGCCGCCTGATCGACTGTTCCGGCCGGGCTTCGATCTTGCCGGTCCCCCACAGCCGCCCGATCGCCATCGACCTGAACGTGTTGAGCAGTACGGTCTTGCCGACACCGCGCAGCCCGGTCAGCACCATGCTGCGCTCGGGCCGGCCGCGGGCGACGCGCTCGAGCACCACTCCGAACTGGCCGAGTTCGCGATCACGGCCGGCGAGTTCCGGCGGGCGCTGCCCAGCGCCCGGGGCATAGGGGTTGCGTACCGGGTCCACAGCATCGGACTCTATGGCCCCATCTAGCACGGACCTTAGATTTCCTTAGAAGACGCTACGGCGTGTCGCGCCAAGCGGCCCGTGGCGCGCAGCCGGGCAGGTCCAGCCGCGGGCCGGCCCGGTTCGTGGACCGGGCCGGCCCGCGGCTCCCCCTGCAGGCCACCGCAAAAACCAGTGCAGGCTCGGGCCTGCCGCCGCCAGGGAACCCCGGGCGAGATCATCGCCGTTGTCCCCGGGAAGATCAAAACCTCTCCCGAACGGCTGCGCGGCTGATTCCCGCCGCCGACCTGATATCCCGGGGCATTATGCGTAAATGGCCGATTTGGCTAGTCGAGCGCCGTGTGAAGATTTGACCGGCGGCATAACTCTGACCTTGCCCGGGCGTAGCCGCGCGCATACGATAAGATGCTGGCGCTTACCCAGGGCAATTATGGCAATGGTGCGGGGGCGAAATGGGACATTACCGCGAAAAGATCTCCAGTGCGTCGCGAAGGCACGGGCCGGCGGCGGTCAAGGCGCTTCTCGCGTTGCTCGCAATTACCCCGCTCGCTGGGTGGAGCGGGCAGGGATCGCCGGTCGCCGCGGTCGCGCGGGCAACCGTGGGCGCTACCGGCGCGATCGTTTCCGCCATCCACAATAAGTGCCTCAGCAATTATCCCAATTATGCGGGTCAAGGCCTGGTCGCGGGAATCGACGAATGCAACGGGGACAGCTCCGAGCGCTGGACCCTGCCGGGCAACAACACGGTCCGCGTCCAGGGCAAATGTCTCACCGCCGGGAGAAAGACCGCTGGAACGGGGCTCGCCCTGGCGAGGTGCAACGGGTCACCCGGGCAGTTCTGGGAGGCGAACGGCCTCGTCAGAGCCGCGGCGGACGAACTGCTCAACCCCTGGTCGGGTTACTGCATGACGGACCCGAACGGTGCGACCGTCGACGATACGCAGGTACGGCTCGAGCCATGCCACAGGTCGGTGGCGCAGACATGGTACCTCCCCCCGCGCGCACCGCTGACGGCCAGCCGCTAACCGGCCTGACGCCAGCGACCGCCGCGTATCGCCCCTCGCACACAGCCCCCCGCGCACGCGCCTCCCCACTGCTTGCGTGCCGTCGGCAAGACCCTGCCTGGCAGACCATAGCTTGTCCGGACCTGACTCCAAATTGGGGGCAATTTCAGTGCGAGTTCAGGGGCTTCGCGGCGCCCGCGCCTCATGGCGCGGCGCGCTGATGATCACTTCCCCGGCCATGGTGGTCGCGGCGGGCGTCCTGGCCGCGGTGATCCCCGCGCAGGCGCAGGCGCACCGGGGCGCGGCCGGCGCGCGGCCGGTGCTTTTGGTGCCGCCTTCCGCCGAGAGGCACGGCGGGGACGGGGGCCGCCGCCAGCACCGCCACCGCGCGCCGCACAGCCGCGACCCGCGCGCCGGTGACCCGCGCGCCGCGTGCGCCAGACCCACCCGGCCCGGTGAGATGGCGTGCTTCGCGCTCGCGGCAGCCCGGGTGGGCGCGGCGCGAGCCCGGGTGGGCGCTGCGGCGGCGCAGATCCCCTCCGGATTCGCCCCCACGGCACTGCGGCAGGCATACAACCTCGATGCCAGCCGCGGCTCGGGGCGGACGGTGGCGATCGTGGATGCCTATGACGATCCGGCCGCCGAGTCCGACCTGGCGGTCTACCGCAGCACCTATGGGCTGCCGGCGTGCACGACGGCCAATGGCTGTTTCAGGAAGGTCAACCAGGGCGGCGGCACGAGCTATCCGGGCGCCGACTCCGGCTGGGCCGCGGAGATCTCGCTCGATCTGGACGTGGTTTCCGCGATCTGCCCGCGCTGCCACATCCTGCTCGTCGAGGCTTCCTCGTCGTATATCAGCGACCTGGGCAAGGCGGTCAACAGGGCGGTCAGCCTTGGCGCGCGATTCGTCTCCAACAGCCTATGGCACCGCGTATCCGGCCGCCTCCCATTATGTGACCGCGGTGGGCGGAACGTCACTGCGGTCGAGCAGCAACGCGCGCGGCTGGGCCGAGACGGTCTGGGCGGGCAGTGGGTCGGGCTGTTCCACCGTTGACAGCAAGCCGGCCTGGCAGACCGACAGCGGCTGCCGCCGGCGCACCATTACCGACGTGTCGGCGGTGGCCGACCCGAACACGGGCGTGGCGGTCTACGACACCTATCGGGCGAACGGCTGGGCGGTTTACGGCGGCACCTCGGTCTCCGCACCTGTCATCGCCTCCGTTTACGCCCTCGCGGGCACGCCGTGGGGTGGCACCTACCCGGCCAGTTACCCCTACGCCCACAAGCCGGCCCTCAACGGCGTGACGTCGGGTAGCAACGGCTCGTGCAGCCCGGCGTACCTGTGCACGGCCGGGCCCGGCTACAACGGCCCGGCCGGTCTCGGCACGCCCAACGGCTACACGGCGTTCGCGCCCTGACGGCGGCCCGCCGGGCGCGGCTGAGCGGCGAACAGGCCCGCCCGCCTCAACCGCTGAAGAACTCGGTCAGCACACCGGTGAGCACGTCGACGTCGACGTCGTGGGTCTGGCCCGGCAGGGTGCGGCGCTCCGCGGTGGGCAGCAGGTCGGCCAGGGCCTGCGCGCCGCTGTGCATCTGCGCGGGGCTGGCGCCGCCGTCCATGACCAGGGTGGGCACCGAGATCGCCGCCCAGCGCCCGGCCGGCAGGGGCTGGCCGGACACGGTGCCCGCCATGATGGTGAAGTCGTAAACGAGCGTGTGCGCCGTTGCCTCCCACTGCGCCCAGAACGGCGAGTCGCGCATCGTCGCGACGACCGCGGGCGGCACGCCCAGCGCCTTGGTCAGGTACTGCTCCACGGCATCGCCCCGGCGCCCGGCCGCCACCAGCGCGGTGAGGACCTCCACCATGTTGCCTGGCACCGGCGGGGATGAGTGGTCAACGATGAACGGCGGCTCGTACAGCGCGAGCCTGGTGACCGCCAGTCCGCTGGCCACCGCGTCCAGGGCCAGAACCGCGCCGGAGGATCCGCCGAACAGAAAGGCCGCTCCACCCGCTTCGGCGATCAGCGCCGCGATGTCCTCCACCTCGCGCTCGACCGCGTATGGCGGCGTGTCGCCACTGTCGCCGCGGCCCCGCCTGTCGTAGTTGAACACGGTGAAGTTCCTGGCGAGCACCGCGGCCAATGGTGCCCCGGCGGAACGGTCGGCGAGGGCGCCGCCGACGAAGATGACCGGCGGCCCCTCACCCGATATGTCTAACGCGATCTCGGTTCCGTCGCGGGACGTGACGCTGAGCATCGTGCTCCTTCCGGCACTTAGTGTGGTGCGTGTTAAGACGACCGGCACGCGCAGATGTTATCGGTGCGCCGGGCAATGCCGGTACGTGCCTGCCGGTGTCGGCATGTGGCCGGCCTCCACACTCCAGTTCACCGCCGTCGCCGCACCAAAGCCGTATCCCAATTTGCTCAATTTTTGCTGGGTCACGCGTTCGGCGTGGCCATGTCCGGCGCCGGCGTTCAGAACGGGTAGATGTGGCCTGGCTTCGGGCACACGAGGTGCGGCTTATGCCCCTGGAGGATCGGGCCCGTCACGATCGGATGGCAGTGCGGGGAATGGGCGTGCCAGGACGCGAGCAGGTGGAAAAGGTGAAACAAGAACACTGGATCCTCCCGTCGGATTACGGCTGCGCTCAGCTAGATTGCGCCGTGCGCGGCCGTGTATCTGGCGCGGCGGCAGGTCCGGGCCGCTTGCGGCACTGTCCAGCGGCGCGCGCCGTATGCCCCGCGCCGCTGGAAGGTTGCGAACTTCCTCACCGCGTGGGCGATGGAGAGCTCCCTGACGGCGCGAATACGCGGCCGCGCAGCGAATTGGCGGCCCGGCAGCCGACGGCCGGGCTGCCGCCTAAAGCGCCATCGTTGCAGACCGTCTTCACCGACAGCAGGCAACCATACGGCCGCCGCACCTGGCAATCTACGGGCGTGTCCAGGTGGAATGGGCATTATCCAGGGCAGGTCAAGATAACCGGGGGCGAAAATCCACGGGATCCGTCCGGACGGCAGCCTTGACGCGCCGGTCGCGAGCTTGAGAGTCAGGGGGCGTGGAAGCTGGCAGCCCGATGGCCCGCTCGCCCTCGGGCTACCCCTCCTTACTCGCTGGCGATCGCGCGCAGGATGTTGAGCTTCGCCGCCCGGCGGCTCGGCAAGATCGCCGCCCCGACGCCGGCCAGCGCGGCCACCACTACCACGATGACCAGGCTCGGCACCGGGATGCTGAAGGTAACGCCTATCGCCAGCACGAGTGCCCAGCCGAAGAGCGCGCCGATCAGCAGGCCGAGGACCGTTCCCTGCATGGCGATGATGACCGACTCCCACCGGATGACCCCGCGGAGCTGTCGTCTGGTCATCCCGACCGCGCGGAGTACGCCTAGCTCGCGGGTGCGTTCGAAGATCGACAGCGCCAGGGTGTTGCCGATGCCGAGCAGGGCGATGAAAATGGCGAGCGCGAGCAGGGCATAGACGAGCGTGAGCACCTGCTTGATTGGCTTTGACGCTTGTGCCTTGAAGGCTGCCTGGTCCATGACCGTCGTCCCGGAGTACTTGGCCGCGGCCGCGCGGACCGCTGCCAGGGCGGCTGCCATGCTCACGCTGGGTGCCTTTTTCACGAACACCTGTGTGTCGTAGCGGACGGCGAAGTTGGCATCGAAGGCCGGGGTGGCGAGGAAGTAGCGGGGTGCCGGCGCGGCCGTGGCGTCCCCGTAGATCAACCCGACCCGCAGCTTCTGCCCGCCCGTGTCCTTGAACAGCACGGGCACCATGCTGCCCAGCTTCAGGTGCTTGGCGGTCGCGACATCCTTGTAGACCGCGACGCCGGTGCGGCCGAGGCCTGCGATCGATCCCCGGACAGGCTTGACAGCGAAGATCTTGCCCGCCGTTGCGGGGTCGACCGCGGACATCTGCTCGGGCTTGCCAAAGATCTTCGCGACGCCGACACGGACCCCGATGGCCGTCGAGACCTGCGGAAGCTTGTTCAGTCGCTGGGCGAGACCCGGGTCAACGCCACCCGTCAGGCCCCCACCGGAGTCGATCACGATGTCCCCGGTGAAGGTGTGGTCGATCGTGGAGTTGATCGATGCGGTGGTGGAGGAGGCGAGGATGGTGATGAACACGACCAGGCCAACGCCGATCATAAGTGCGGACGCGCTGGCGGCGGTGCGCTTGGGGTTGCGCATGGCGTTCTTGCGCGCCAGTTCGCCGGTGACGCCTCTGAGCAGGAGCAGCGGAGCGCCGATGGCGCGGCTGAGCGGCAGCGAGAAGGTCCTGCCCAGCAGGGATACCCCGAAGAACACCAGCAGCGCGCCACCGCCGACGACCACGACCGCATTGCCGGCATGCGCGAAAAGCCCGGTGAACAGCGCGGCGATGCCCAGGGTGAAGATCGCGGTTCCGGCCATGAACCGTTGCTTCGAGCCGTAGCCGGTGCTGCCCACCGTCGCTTCCCGCATCGCGGCGACGGGCGGCACCTTGGCCGCTCTCCGTGCGGGAAAAACCGCTGCGGCGATGGTGACGGCCACGCCGGCCAGGAACGAGGTGATGATCGTTTTCGCGGTGAAGACGATGCCGCCGGTCGGCAAGCCAAAGCCAAGGCCGCTGAGCAGCGCCTTGAGTCCTGCCGCCACGCCGATTCCGGCCACCAGCCCTATCACGGACGCGACGACGGCGACAGCCGCGGCTTCGATCAGCACCGAGCCCAGCACCTGCCGCTTGCTCGCGCCCAGCGCCCGCAGCAGGCCGTTCTCCCTGATGCGCTGAGCGACCGTGATCGAGAAGGTGTTGAAGATAATGAACGCGCCGACGAGAAGCGCGATGAAGGCGAAGATCAGCAGGAAGGTGCCGATGAACGATATGGACTTCTGGAGCTGATCTTGGGTTTCCTTGGTGAGAGCCGCCCCGGTCACCGCCTCGACGCCGTGCGGAAGCACCTGCCTGAGGTTGCTGACAAGCTGCTGCTGGGACACACCCGCCTTGGCGACGAACAGGATGCCCGTGAACTTGCCGGGCACTGCGACCAGGCGCTGGGCGACCGGAGTGGTGAACAGCACCACTGACGCGCCGCCTGGGCTGTCTGCGCTGCCGAAACCGATGATGCCCACGATGCGGACGCGCTGCGGCGGCCCGTTCACCAGCACGGTCGTTGTGTCACCGACCCGCAGGTGGCCATCACGGGCGCTCTTGGCGTCGATCACCACCTGATCTGCCGCCTGCGGCGAGTGCCCGGTCAGCAACCGCCACGGGTTGAGCGCTGCCACCTGGTTCCAGTTGCCACCGAACGTAGGCGCGCCGCCGGCCGGGTTACCGAGTGCCTGGCCGTTTTTCCCGATCAGCCGCGTGTAGCCGAGGACACTGCCCTCGTCCGTGGCAACACCGGCAACCCGGCTCAGCGTACCGGCCAGCGAACCGCCGATGAGTGGGCGCTGCGCGCCAGTGAACTGCGGCCCGTTGAAGGCCGCTTGGGCCCGGACCTCCGCATCAGTGCCCTTGTAGACACCGGCGGACAGGTCGTCGAAGGTCTTGCTGATCGTGTCGGTGAGGACCATCGTGCCTGTCATGAACGCGACGCCCAGCGTCACCGCCAACGCCGTGGCAAAAAGACGGATCTTCCTGGCCAGCAGCCCGCGAATGATGATCCTTAACATGACGGCTCACCCCCCGAACCGCTTCATCCGCTCCAGCACCCGCTCGGCTGCCGGCTGCAGCATCTCATCTACGATCCGCCCGTCGGCCAGAAACACGATCCGGTCGGCGTAGCTGGCGGCGACCGGGTCGTGGGTGACCATGACGATGGTCTGGCTCAGCTCATCCACGGCCCGGCGCATGAAGGTGAGCACCTCCGTGCCGGCGTGCGAGTCCAGGTTGCCGGTCGGCTCGTCGGCGAAGATGATCTCGGGACGGCTCGCGAGGGCCCGGGCGATCGCGACCCGCTGCTGCTGCCCCCTCGACATCTCATCCGGCCGGTGCCTCAGGCGGCCGGCGATGTCCATCGTCCTGATGATCTTGCTGATCCAGGCCCGGTTGCCCCTGCGGCCAGCGAGCAGCAGCGGCAGGGTGATGTTCTCCGCCGCAGTGATCGTCGGCACCAGGTTGAACGCCTGGAACACGAAGCCAACCCGGTCGCGCCGCAGGGCGGTGAGCCGCTGGTCGTTGAGCGTGCTCAGGTCGGCGTCGCCGATGAAGGCCTTGCCGGAGGTGAGGGTGTCGAGGCCAGCGACGCAGTGCAGCAGCGTCGACTTGCCCGATCCGGACGGGCCCATGATCGCGGTGAAGCGGCCGGCGATGAACTCGACCGAGACGCCGTCCAGGGCCAGTACCTCCGTCTGGCCCCTGCCGTAGACCTTGACCGCGTCCACGGTTCGCGCTGCCGCCTTCTGCTCCACGCCGGCGGCCAGGAACGTGGTGTCGGCGCTCATGACGAACTCACCGTCCGAGAGCAACCAGCGCAATCTCGGAGAACCCACGGCCCCGCATGACCGAGGCCTGCGCCCGAAGATGACAGGCGGCCACTCTCACTTGGGCACAGCCGGGCCGCGTTTACCCCGGACGGGTGGTAGCGGCGGATCCACGCACTGGACTTAGTGTCTGCAACGGTCATGCGTCTTGGTCCCTTCATCCGTACCGGGCTGTCGCAGACAGTCAAATGTGTCCGATATAGATAAAGCCCTAGTCTTCCCGCTCCATGCGCCGGCGCTGACCCGGGCCACCGGGTTCCATTGCAGGCCAGTGGGGACCTGCGGCAGCCGTTATGAAGATAAGGCGGCGCAGGTCGTCATGATCGAGTCAGGTTTGGCCCGCTGGGTCGTTGCCGGCCGGTGGGCCCGGCGGTCACCGCCCGTCGCCCGGGGGGGAAGAAGTGGGTCGTGGGACGTGCGAGCTTCTGGCCGCCGAGGAAGATGTCGACCTTCTCGTTGTAGAAGGCGATCAGGCCCGCGATGGGCGAAAGCTGCCTGGTGGGAAAGTCGTAGGCCCACGCGAGGTCCGGATGCACCGTATCGCCGACCCGGACCGACCAGTAGCCGCTTGCCGTGCCCTTGTAGGGGCATTCGGTGACGGTGCCGGTGGGAATCAGATGCTCGAAGTTGATCTCTGTCCGGTTGAGGTAGTAGCGAGTGGGCAGGCCCGTCTCGAAGACCAGGACCGGTGACGACGACTCGGCCAGCACCGCCCCGCCGAGCTCCACGCGCACCGGACGCGTCGAGCGCAGCGCGTCGACCCGCACATACGGGTTGCGCGGGTGGACGAACACCCGCTCGTCCTCCTCGAACCAGGCATCCAGGGCGGCCCACTCGAAGCGCACCGTGCCGCTCAGCCGCTCGACAGCAGACGCAGCGAGCACCTTGGCGGCGCGCGGCCGGTAGGTGCCGCCGGCGCGCAGCCCGTGCAGCTCGACCTTGCCGCGGCTGCTGTGCTGGGTATGGTCCTCACGGACGAGCAGACCCGCGCGCACGTCGGCGGCCGGGATGTAATACTGCGGGTAGTTGGGCCATTCCCACACGTACAGCGCCCGCGTGGTGTCGAGCACCGTCTCACCGGCGAGGAACGCCCGGACGCGGCGCGGGACCGGCTCGACGTGGTTGACCGTGACGATCATCGCGGGATAGTCGTTCACTTGGCCGCTCCTTTCCTGTGTCGATTCCTGTGTCGATGCGGCAGATACCCGTTAGCGGCGTGCTTTGCCCGCAACTTACGCCAGGGCCCGGCAGCGACGACGGACGCTGGCGGGAATGACACGCCGCGGCAGCCGTTCGGGACAAAGATCCATAACGGCTGCCGCGGCGCCTGAGCGCTGGCGCGGCACCAGCGCCGGGGAACGGGCGAATAGTCGTTCGAGAGCTCTGCGAGTATCTCCCGCTTGGCGCAGCCGACGGCGTGCATGACCGTTTTGCCTGGTCAGGCAGGCAGGCGGAGGGCGTGGGATTCGAACCCACGAGAACGCTCACGCGCCCTAGCGGTTTTCAAGACCGCCGCCATCGTCCACTAGGCGAGCCCTCCTGTGCTTTCAACACTACGGGATCATGAGGCTCGCCGTGCCCGGTCGCGGCTCAGCGTCTCGGCGGCGCTCGACGGGGCAGTGACAAAGACCACTCGCTCGGCTCGCCGGCAGGCCCGCAGCGAGGCAGCGTGGCTGGCCTCAATGCATCACAGCACGCCTGGCGAAGTCCTAGCCTGCCCTCGCCCGGACGCGGCGCGGCCAGGCGAATCCGTCGCCTACCGTCGCCGCGAGCAGCAGATAGGCGTCCGCCGTCTCCGGGTTGAGCTGCTCCAGGTCGACTTCGGCGCCTTCCTCAAGATGGGCGTCGTAGGGGATCTCTGCGACGGCGCGGCACCTCCCGGCGAAGTGCTGCTCCAGCCGGTCGAGGTCGACCGTGCTCTTGCCGTGCGGGCGAATGATCGACAGAACGACGACAGCGTTACGCACGAGGTCGTCGAAGTCGTGCGCGTCGAGCCAGTCGAGCGTGGCGCTGGCACTGCGGGCACCATCCACCGAGGGCGAACTCACCAGTACGATCTGGTCGGCGAGGCGCAGCACGCCGGACATGGCCGAGTGCAGCAAACCGGTCCCGCAGTCGGTAATGCAGATCGAATAGTAGTGCTCGAGCACGTGCGCGACCTCGTAGTAGTCGTCCTCGCTGAAAGCGACCGACACCGTGGGGTCGCGGTCGGATGCGAGCAACTCCAGCCGGCTCGGCGCCTGTGAGGTGAAGGCCCGCACATCCGCATAACGCTGGATCTGCGCACGCTCGTTTAGCAGGTCACGCACGGTCGCAGCGGTCTCGAGGCGGACCTTGTCCGACAGCGTGCCACGATCCGGGTTCGCGTCGACCGCGATGACGCGATCGCCGCGAAGCGACGCGAACAGCGCGCCGAGTCCGACGGTCGTCGTCGTTTTGCCTACGCCGCCCTTCAGGCTCATCACGGCAACCCGGTGATGGCCGCCCGCGACCGGTGTTCTTGCCCGGATTATGAGCTCCCGCCTGCGCAACTCGGCCTGCGAGTCACCGGGCCGAACCAAGCCACCAGTGACGCGGTAGACCGCGCGGCGCCAGCCCGGCGCTGGCGGTGGCTTCTTCGTGGGCAGCAGGGATTCCGATGTCAGGCTGTCCGCGGTCTCTCTGGCTGGCTGGTCGGCCCGTCGCGGCGGGAGTGGCGCGAGTTCGTCCGCCTGACCCGGCGGCCGGGCAGGCGCGGCCGCTGGGTCTCCGTAGCCGGCCACGTCAGCGTAGCCGCCATAATCCCCCGAGTAGCCATAACCCTCAGTGCCCCCGTAGTCCTCCGAGCCGCCATAGTCCCCAGTGCCTCTATAGTCCCCTGTACTTCCATAGCCTCCCGTACCCCTGTAATTACCTGTACCCGCGTAGGTGCCCGGAGCGTCGTAACCCGGCGGCACGTCATATGCCTGGCCACCCTGCTCAGGAGGAGTGCTTGGATACGCCGGGGCATCCGGTGGCGCACCCGGATAAGGCCCGGCATCGGGCGGCATGCCTGGATACGCCACCGCATCGGGTGGCGCGCCCGGATATGGCCCAGCATCGGGATGCGAACGCTGGTACACCCCGGCATCGGGATGCGAACCCTGGTACACCCCGGCATCGGGATGCGCATCGGCGGGATGCGGCGGTGCCGCGTCGGCCGGCGTGGGATAGGGCTCTGCGCTCGCGGGCGCACCGGCATAGTCACCAGTGCCCGCCGGCCCGCCGGGGTAAGCACCGGGAACGCCCCGTGCCGACGACGCAGCCTGCCGTGCGGATCCGGGATATGGGGGAACGTTGTACCGCGGCGCGGCTGGATAAGGACCCTGCGCCGGGTAATCCGGGGCGCCCTCCGGCCCGGCGTCGGCATAGCTGTTCCCGTAACCATGGCCGTAGCCGTAGTCAGCCGGCTGATACGAGGGCGCCGGCGGGGCCGGCGTGCCGCCGCCACTCCCGTAACCGGGCGCGGCGTAGCCGCTGTGCGTGTCGTAACCCGCCGGGCCGTTGTAACCGCCCTGAGCTGTGTACTCCTCCCGCCCGCTGGACTGCGCGCGCTGGGGGTGCTCGCCCTGCGATGGCCCGGTGCCGTGGGCGGGTGGCCGGGTTACCGGATAACTGGGCTGGCCAGCCACCAGCCCAGGGAACCCAGACGCACCCGGCCCCGGCCCCCCGGCCTCACCCGACCCGGCAAACCCGGCCTCACCCGAGCCCAACCCTCCGGACCCGGACGCACCGGACCCGAGCACACCCGACCCCGGCGCCCCGGACCCGGGCACAGCCTGTCCCGACCCGGCAGCGCCAGGGCTGTCCGTCACCGGGACGCCCGC
>WNGJ01009659.1_pt1 | contig 19745 bp, 27 predicted proteins | sample 5400611 | NCBI WGS metagenome assembly WNGJ01 (sample SAMN13153375, study PRJNA577476) | soil metagenome | isolation source: 40 cm soil or saprolite under Garry oak tree replicate 1 | place: USA:California | collected 2016-06-15
TGCAGCAGCTCGATGACCGGGAACTTGTAGTGCCGGAAGCGCTTCTGGAAGTACTGCGGCGGCAGGTAGACGTACACATCGCGGGTCAGGTGACTGTGCGCGCCGGTGACCGAGGTCTGGAACAGGTAACCGACCTGGGCGTCTTCGGCCTGGCTGGTGACCCGGCCGATGTTCTTGTCGAATTGCTTGTTAGTGCCGGTCCCGCCGGCCGCATACTTGGGAATGCTGCCCGCGCCCTGGCCGGTCAGATCGTTGATCATCCCGCCCCAGGTCTGGTAGTAGTCGTAGAACTTATTGACGGCGGCGACCCCGAAGACCATGGCGGGCAGGAAGGCCAGGCACGCGGCCAGCACCCGGAATACGAGCTGCCTGGCCAGGGCCACCCAGATGAGCAATCCGCCGAAGACCACGATGAGAAGCAGGAAGAACCCGGCCCCCTGCGGTTCAAACACTCGGTTCTCCTCGCCGGCGTCTGGCGGCAGGGATGGTCCGCCTCACCGAGGGCAGGCCGCACCTCCGCACAACCACGTGATCACAACACCGAACGTCCGGAGCGTGACATTAAGTTCCCCGGTGGTGTGCGACCGTGGGCGCAGGCTCTTGCTGAGCGGTGGAGGTGGGATTTGAACCCACGGAGGGGTTGCCCCCTCACACGCTTTCGAGGCGTGCGCCCTCGGCCACTAGGCGACTCCACCGCAGGCGAGCTTACCCGAATCCGCGCGTGCGCGAGGGACGACCTATCCGGCCTCCGCCCGCCGCGCCGCGAAGAAGTCGCGCAGCAGGTCACCGCACTCGGCGGCGAGGACGCCGCCGATGACTTCCGGGCGGTGGTTCAGGCGGGTGTCGCGCAGCACGTCCCAGAGCGACCCCACCGCGCCGGCCTTGGGGTCCTCGGCGCCGTAGACCACCCGGGCCAGCCTGGCCGCCGTCACCGCGCCGGCGCACATGGTGCACGGCTCGAGCGTGACGACCAGCGTCAGCCCGGTCAGGCGCCAGTTGCCGAGGGCTGCGGCAGCCTGCCTGATCGCCACCATCTCGGCGTGCGCGGTGGGATCACCATCGATCTCCCGGCGGTTGCGCGCCCGGGCGACGACCGTGCCTGCCTCGTCGAGGATGACGGCACCGACCGGGATATCCTCCGCGCGCCGGGTCTCCTGCCCCGCGGCCGCTTGCCCCGCGGACGCTTCCCGGGCAGCCGCAGCCTCCGCCAGCGCGAGCCGCATCGCCGACTCGAAGGACCTCGTGTACCCGGTCACGGGCCAAGCGCTAGATCCAGCGCACGCTCGACCGCGTCGCCGAACCTGAGCCGGTCGGCGATGTGGGCCACCGCGTCCTCCGGGTAGAGGTCGAGGTCGGCCGAGATCGCGCCGAGCTCCATCTCGTCCAGGCCGAGGTCCGCGAAGATGGACATGTCCCCGGCGGGGAGCACCTGGTCGAGTTCCTCGCCGTCCGCGGGCACCGGGATGTCCAGGGCCTCGAGCACCTGGCGGGCCAGCGGATAGTCAACCGCCGCGGTGAGGTCGGAGAGGAACATCGACACCTCATCGCCGAGGACCCGGACCGCCACGAAGAAGAAGTCATCGACGCCGGCGAAGCCGATGGTGCCGCCCATGCTCGGCTGCCTGCGCAGGGCCTGGACGAAGTCATCCAGGTCAGCGGTCACCGCCGACGGCAGGGCGTCGGCCTCCCACTGATCTTCTTCCCGGTAGACGATAACCGCGAAGTCCGTCTCACCCACGTCTGCCACCGTCATCTCACCAGCATGCTCCGCACGGAGGGAATGTTGTCAGATGGCCGGGAGTCCCGGCGGCAAAATCGCCGATCAGGGCGGCAGGCCGGGGATCCCGGGGACGCTGCCGGCGGGACGGGCATGCCCGGTCACGCACTGCTTCGGCCGGTCGGGCATACTGAGACGGGCACTGGGGCATACTCACTCCGACACGGCAGCCTCGCTCCGTTAGCATTGGCCGGGAAATCGGCGCGAGCTAGCATAGGTTCACTGGCAACAGGACAAGTCTGGGCGCCCGTGGGAGGCGACGTGAATGTAAAAACCATCCTTGGATGGCTTGCTCTTGCGTTCGTCGTGTGGTGGGTGATTGAGCAGCCGACTGCCGCAGCCCACGTCGTTCACAACATCGGTGCCTTCCTGACCGCGGCGGCCCACGGGCTTTCCAGCTTCTTCGCGTCGGTTTAAGGCCCGGGTACTGCCATGAGGCTGGTTCCGAACACTGACACGGTGCCTGCCTCGGTAAACAGGTACCTTCTTCCTCACGAGCGCCAGGTCATCACCGTCCACCAGCACCCGGCCATCCTGATCAAGCCCATCTTCTGGGTCCTCATCGGGCTGGCCGTCGCCGGCTGGGTGAGCAGTTCCATCGCGCACGGCAACGGCACCGTCATCCTGATTATCTGGATTCTGTGGGGAGTCCTCTTCCTTAACCTGGCGGTGAAGGTCTGGGAGTGGGCGGTAACCTACTTCGTCGTCACCTCGCAGCGGTTCGTGCTCGCGACGGGCGTCATCACCCGCAAGGTGAACATGATGCCGCTCCCCAAGGTGACAGACATGACCTTCCAGCGCTCCCCCATGGGCCGGATCCTCGGCTACGGCGAGTTCATCCTGGAGTCCGCCGGGCAAGACCAGGCGCTGACCAACGTGGACTACCTGCCCTACCCGGAGCAGCTCTACCTCGAGGTGTGCGGGCTGATCTTCAAGGACAAGGAGGACAGCCCCGACTAGGGCGCGCTCGCTCAGGTAGTCAGCAGCACGACCACGGTCGTGGTCATCCCGCCAGCCCAGGGATAACGACGTGGCGGGCTTGATCTGGTGGCCCTGGCCGATGAGCCAGTCACGCGCGGCGTAGGCCGACCCGCGCGCGCCGGCCATGTCCAGGTCGGGCACCAGGGAGATCTCCGCAGCCCTGGCCTGCTCCTCGCGCAGGACGGTGTGCGCCCGCACCTCGGCGAAGAACCAGTCGCGAAAGTGCGGCGCGGCCTCGACCACACCGCCGCCGAGGAAATACGCGTCGGGATCGAGGAAGTTCGCCGCGATGGTGAACAGCCGCCCGAGCGCCATCGCCTGCTGCCGGAAGATCGCCAGCGCCATCTCGTCGCCGTCTTCGCCGTACTTACGGACCTGCTTGGCCGCCACGCCGATCGGCACCTCGCCGAGCGGGTGGCCCTTGTACCTGGCAAGCCAGTACGGCAGCAGGTTGTTCTGGATGCCGGTGAGCGAGGCCACGCTCTCCGCGTCACCCGACTGCCCGCAGTTGCACGCGGGCATCGGCTGGCCGTCGTCGAGCAGTCCGTCGAGCGGGATGGGGACGTGGCCGAGTTCCCCGGCCATCCCGGCGGCGCCCTTGACGACCTGCCCGGTCTGGATGATCCCGCCGCCGAGCCCGGTGCCGACGATCGCGGCCACCGAACTGCGCTGTCCGGACTCCGCGCCGAACCGCACGTTGTGCGCGTACAGCGCGGCCGCGTTCCCGTCGTTGTTGTAGATGACCGGGAGCCCGAGCCGTTCGGCCAGCGCGCCGCGGATGTCGAAGCCACGCCAGCCGACGTGGCCGAAGTTGGTCGCGCCCTTGGACGAGATGACCCCGTCCCCGCTCGCGGGGCCCGGCGTGTCCAGGCCGACCGCCCGGACCGCCATGATCGGCACGTCCGTCAGCCCGAGCACCTGCTCGACGGAGACGACCAGGGACTGGATGGCCTTGTCCGGCCCTTCCCTGACCTCGCTCGGCACCTCCGCCATCCGGTCGAGGAGGAACCGGCCGCTGGAGTCGAGGATGGTCCCGTTGTTGGTGGTCCCGCCGTTATCCAGGCCGACGACAACCCAGTCGACTGGCATGCGCCCTCCTAGTCCGGCCGCTGAGCCACGCTCAGTCTAGGGAAATGCACTAGCAAAGAGCAATATCACCCGGAGGCGGCTGTCTTCCCGGCCATGTCACTGATGGCCGGGCTGTCTCGTCTCGGTCTCAGAGACAGGTTCTGTATCAGGAAGATGATGGTCATGCGGGTTCTCGTGGCAGGCGGGAGCGGGGTCCTGGGGCGGCGGCTGGTGCCGCAACTGGTGGCCCGGGGTCACCAGGTGACGGCTACGACGACGGGCCCGGGCAAGCTGGGCTTGCTGCAGCAGTTGGGCGCGGATGGAGTTGTGATGGACGGGCTGGATGCGGTGTCGGTCGGTGAGGCAGTGGCCGCGGCCCGGCCGGACGCGATCGTGCACCAGATGAGCGCGATTTCCATGACGCACGCCGGCAAACCCGATATGAAGCACTTCGACCGCTTCTTCGCCACCACCAACCGGCTGCGCACCGAGGGGACGGACCACCTGCTGGCCGCCGCCGAGGCGACCGGTGTGTCCACCTTCGTCGCGGAGAACTTCGGCAGCTTCAACGGCATCCGCGAGGGCGGATGGGTGAAGACCGAGGAGGACCCGCCGGACCGGTTGACGGGGACGGTGATGCAACCGATGGTGGAGGCGGTACTCCACCTGGAGGACGTGGTCGTCAAGGCCGGTGGCGCGGCCCTGCGATACGGCGCGCTCTACGGGCCGGGCGCCACCGACGACCAGGTCGAGCTCATCCGCAAGCGGCAGTACCCGCTCGTCGGGCGCGGCACCGGATACAGCTCGTGGGTGCATCTCGACGACGCGGCCAGCGCCACCGTCCTGGCCGTAGAGCAGAAGGCGACGGGCGTGTTCAACATCGTCGACGACGAACCGGCACCGGCCAGCGAGTGGCTGCCCTACCTGGCGGAGTGCGCGGGGGCGAAGCGGCCGATGCGGGTTCCCAAGTGGCTGGCCCGGCTGCTGGCCGGGGACCTGCCGGTGCTGATGGTGGCCGAGGGGCGCGGCTTTTCCAACGCCAAGGCCAAGCGGGAGCTCGGCTGGCAGCTGCGCTACCCCTCGTGGCGGCAGGGCTTCAAGGAGGAGCTGGCGTGACCCGGACCGAGGACTTCGAGGAGCTGCGGCCGGTGCTGTTCGCGATCGCCTACCGGATCCTCGGCAGCGTGAGCGAGGCCGAGGACGCGGTCCAGGAGACCTGGCTGCGCTACCAGGCCTCCCCGGCACAACCCAGATCGGCCAAAGCATTCCTGTCGGCTGTGGTGACCCGGATCTCGATCGACGTGCTGCGCTCGGCCCGCGTGCGGCGGGAGGAGTACGTCGGGCAATGGTTCCCCGAGCCGCTGCTCACCGACCCCTATGAGGACCCGGAGCGGTCGGCGGAGCTGGCCGACTCGGTGTCGATGGCGGCCCTGTTGCTGCTGGAGCGGCTCAGCCCGCTGGAGCGGGCGGTCTTCGTGCTGCGGGAGGTGTTCGGGTTCGGCTTTCCCGAGGTCGCGTCGGCGGTGGGGAGGTCGGAGGCGGCGTGCCGCCAGCTCGCGGTGCGGGCGCGGCGCCACATGGACGCCGGGCGCCCTCGGTTCGGGGCGGACCGCCGGGAGCGGGATGAGCTAGCGGCGCGGTTCTTCGATGCGTTCCGGGACGGCGACGTCGACGGGCTGCGGGAGCTGCTCGCTGCCGATGTTCAGCTGGCCGGGGACGGCGGCGGCAAGGCCCCGCAGTTGGCCAGGGCCATCTTCGGCGCCGAAAATGTGGCCCGGGTGCTTGCCTCAATATTGCCCTGGCTGGTCCAGGTCGGCGCCGTCGTGGAGCCGCACGAGGTGAACGGCCAGCCGGGCGCGATCTTCCGCGACCGTGACAACAAGGTGCTTACTACCTGGACGCTTGACGTCCTCGACGGGCGGATCCAGACGATCCGCACGGTGCAAAACCCTGACAAGCTCGGGCACGTGGGTCCGGTGGCGGACGCCTGGGCGGTCCTCCGCGAGGCGAAGCAGGCTCGCCGGCCGGCGGATTGACCGTGGATACGAGCCGACGTCCGCCATCGTCATCGAGGCAGCGATGCTTACCCTGCGCTGCCGCTGTCTGGCTGGGTGGCGAGCCATTCCTGGAACGTCGGCCCGGCCAGCCTGGCGTGCGGTCCGGGGAGCAGCGAGCCATCGGCGGCGGCCTGGCTGTCCGGGTCGGCCGCTGTGACCTCCTCGATCCGGGCCTGGTCGCCGCGCCGGGCCGCGATCAGCCGGGCCAGGCTGGCCAGGTTCTCCTCCCGCGGGCCCGCCAGCTCCGGGACCGGCGCCCCGGCGGACCCGGCCGCCCGGGCGGCCGCGAACTCGGCTTGGGAGCTGGTGGCCATCGCGGCCAGGGCCCCGGCGACGGTGCGGGCGGCGATGATCTGGGTGCGCATCTGCGGCAGGTAGATCACCTCGCCCCGCCGGCCCCTGTCCATGAGCACGCCGACCAGCTCGTGGAACTGCGCGACGCGCAGGATCCGCGCGGGCACCGGGCCGGCCAGCACGGCCTGCTCGTGGGCGAGCTTGGCCGACCCGTAGCCGCCGGTCGACTTCTGGATCCCGATGATCGAAACGAGCACGTACCGGGCCACGCCGGCCCGCTCGCCCGCCTGCTGCAGGTTCCTGGCCGCGGCGGTGAAGAATCCGGTGGCCGCCCGCTGCCCGGAGCCCGGCCCGGCGGTGACGTCGATGATGGCGGCGGCGCCGGTGAGCGCCTCGGCGAGGCCGTCCCCGGTGATGACATCGACGCCGGCCGACCGGGAGATCGGGACGACCTTGTGCCCCGCGGCGCCGAGCACCCCGACGACGTGACGCCCGAGCCGCCCGGTGGCGCCGGCCACGGCGATCTTCGCTTGCCGCATGATTGCCTCCCTTGCGTTGCGTGCTGAACGAACACAAGATGCCGGCCACCCGATCCTTGTGACAGCGCGGTCATGTGACCTGCACCACCGGTCGTGGACGTCACAAAGCGGTTGGGACCGGCGTCTTGTGTGTGGCACGGTCGAGAGCGAACAGGCAGGAGCCAGCTATGAGCGAGCGCGGCGAGCGAACAGGGGACACAGTCGAGCCGCTCGCTCGTGGCGGCCGCATGGACTCCGCTACCGAGGGGTTCGTCGCCCACCGCAACCTGCTGTTCACCGTCGCCTACGAGATGCTCGGCTCGGCCGCCGACGCCGAGGACGTCCTGCAGGAGACCTGGTTGCGGTGGGCGGACGTCGATCTCGACGCGGTGCGGGATCAGCGCGCGTACCTCGTCCGGATCACCACTCGCCAGGCGCTGAGCCGGCTGCGTACGCTCCGCCGGCGCAAGGAGTCCTACATCGGCCCCTGGCTGCCCGAGCCGCTGCTGACCGCGCCCGACGTGGCCGAGGATGTCGAGCTGGCCGACAGCGTCTCGATGGCGATGCTGCTGGTGCTGGAGACGCTCACGCCGATCGAGCGGGCGGTGTTCGTGCTGCGCGAGGTGTTCGATCTGGAGTATGACGAGATCGCGGAAGCCGTCGGCAAGAGCCCGGCCGCGGTCCGCCAGATCGCGCACCGGGCCCGGGCACACGTCGCGGCGCGCCGGCCGCACGGGGTCGTTTCTGCGGCCGAGACCCGAGACGCGCTCGAGGCGTTCCGGCGGGCGGCCGAAACGGGCGATCTGCAGAGCCTGCTCGACATCCTCGCGCCGGATGTCGTATTCCTGGGCGATGGTGGCGGAATCGTGCAGGCCGCGCTGGCGCCCGTCGTGGGGGCCGACAGCGTGGCCCAGGTGCTGGGCAGGATCGCCGCCGCGGCGTTGCTGCAGCCGGCACAGGTCAATGGCTACCCGGCGCTGATCATCCGGCTCAACGGCGAGATCGACACCGTCATCGCGGTGCGCACCGACGGCGGCCTCATCACCGGGCTCTACGCCGTGCGCAATCCCGAGAAGCTGTCGCACATGCAGCGTGAGACCGCCCTGCGCCGCTGAGTCCGGGTCCCGTGAGCTGTCCGGTGACGGCTGTGCGCATTGTGCGAGCAGGCGTGCGGGAAGGCAGGAAGCAGCAGTCCGTCCGGACGTATAGTCAGAGCGAGACTGCTGCTCAGGAAGCGGAGGATCGGGGATTTGAACCCCGGAGGGTGGTTACACCCAACCGCATTAGCAGTGTACTGCCGGTCGTGCCGAGCCGGTCCAGCCAGGAGCGTGCAACACGGCTACGTCGCGGTAGCCCGCCGCAGATGGCCGGCAGCCGAATGGATCATCGGCGATGGCCACTACGCCAGCATCGCCTGCTGCGGCACCGTCACCGTGATGCTCTTCGCCACCCCGGCTGAGGCCGAACGCGCCAAGGCGCTCATCGACCGTACCGGGTGCGGCCACGCCTGCCGTCGAGACCACGAGATTACCGACCTCGACGACACCCAGCCCCCCACCCGCCGGAGCCGCAACCAATGACCGCGCCCGCTTACCCGCTCGTCACCGAGGCCGACCTGTGAGCCCCCGAACCCGCCCGGCATCGCCGGAAGACGCACGGAAGATCGCCGACCAGGCGCAGGAGCACCTACCTTGCCACGACTGCGGTGCCGCGCCCGGCGGGCCATGCATTCACCCCGGCCGGGGCAGGACCGTCCACCAAGTCCGCTTCGTCGCCGCGGCGGTCGCCCTCAGGCGGCAGGAGAAAGCCGCGCGGCGGACCCCCGAGCAGGCGGCAGAACTGGCCACCGTCCTCGCCGGGCTCCCGCGGCTGACCCCGGAGGAAGTCGAAGCCGGCCGCAGTCCCGCCGGCGGCTTCACCCGCGCCCAGCTCGCCGCCTGGGGCGTGCCTTGGCCCCCGCCAGCCGGATGGCTCAGTGCTCTGCTACGCGGCGAGGACGGCGCCGATGCCAGCTGACGCCGCGCTCATGGCAGTCACCAAGCGCGCCGACCGCGTCCGCCTCGAGCGCGAGCGGGAACTGGCCGAGCTGCCCGGCTGATGAGGGAACCCGGCAGCCTGCCCTCGGTGCCCGAGCCGGTACCGCTGCACCGCCAGCAGGGCCACTCGCGCAGGGAGGGGGAACGGTGAGCGCCTCGCCGCTGAGGGCAGCCCTCGATGCCGTCATCGCCGAGCAGGGATGTTTAGCGGCGAGCATCCGAGCCGCTTATCGACTCGTGCATGCCGTTCGAGGACCAGTGCGAGTGCATCATCGCATCGAAGGCATATCGCACGACCATCTGACACGAGAGGAGAACACTATGGCAGCAGCCGACACCCAGATCACGATCACGCGCATTCGGGATTTACGAAACCATGCCCCTATCGGCGTGGCTTACGCGGAATGCCGGCGGCGCGAGTTACCGTCCGAATTATGAAGCACGCCGTCAATCCCGGCGAGAAATACGGGAACCTCACTATCATTCGGGAAGTGCGGAAGGTCGCTCCCAGCGGGAGAAGTTACCGGGCAGTCCTATGCCGGTGCGACTGCGGAAACGAGTTGACGCCCGCTCTCCGCTCCCTTATATCAGGCGACGCGCGGTCGTGCGGATGCTCGCGCGGGCGGCCCAAATATGAATGGAAGTGCTGCCCGGTCTGCGGGCGTCGTGCCAGGATCCGGCGGGACCGCCGGAGCTGCTCACGTGCATGCGGCCACAAGTTGACCGGCGCCGCCTTGCGGACGGAAAGCCCGTCTTACGACGTATGGCATAACCGTGTTAAGACAGCCCGCGGGCCGGCCAGCGACTACCGCTGCATTGATTGCAGCGGCCAGGCCGAGGACTGGTCCACCGCCGACCCTTCCAGCGATAACATCTGGGTCAGATTCCAGCCAAGGTACGGCGCCGTCGGCGAGGGGAGTCCCCGCGCCAAGCTGACGGCCGGGAACGTGCGAAAGCTCAGGGCACGGCGGGCGGACGGCCTGACGTACCGGCAACTGGCCGATGAATTCGGCATCAGCGATGTATCGGCCCACGCAGCTGTCAACCGCAGCACGTGGGCGCACGTCGCTTGATCTCACAACGATTGCTCGATGAATCGGCCCGTCGCTCCGGAATGCCTCGGCCACGGTGAACCGGGTCACCAGATCGGGTGCCGGGGACGGCAGCAGCTAGCGCGGTCCCGGTGGCCGGACCTCCGGCGGCCAGGACGGCGGGGATGCCGACCCGTGGGCGTCCGAAGGACCCGGCGGCTACTCCGACGAACCGCCGTTTTGAGGCCCGCCGTCCTTCACTGGACCGGAGTCAGTGCCCACCCGCTCCAGTAGGCCAGAGCGTGGGTCTCGTTTCCAGCCCGCCGGAAGAAGCTCATAGATGGGCTGCTTGGCGCCGGCAAGGTCCGCGCCTGTGAGGTTCGCGACGGTGAGGTCTGCGTACTCGAGGTCCGCGCCGGTGAGGTCCGCGTCCTCGAGGTGCCGCCGCGCGGTCTCCCCCAGGCCGGGCGCCGTTACCTCGGCGGCGTCGATGCTGACGCGCGGACGACGGCGACGTGCGGGTACGCACGGGTACAGCGGCGCAGCGCAGCGCAGTGCAGCGCCACGCGGGGATAGAGTCCCGTTGAATGGCCGCCGGGGGGCGGTCCGTATCCCTATGCGGATCCTCCCCGGTCATAGGGAGGCCAGAAATGGAATGCAGCAACGGAGACGGGCGCCCGGCGTACTGCAGGGGCCTGTGCAATGCTGACTACCAGCAGTGGCTGAAGGCGCAGGAGCCCAGACCGGTCACGCTCACGTGCCGCCACTGCGGGACTGTCTTCCCGAACCTCGTACGCCAGGGCCCGGACCGCCAGTTCTGCTCACCTCAGTGCAAGGGCAAGTACTGGGGAGAGGAGCGCTCTCGGCAGCGTGCCGCGGCACCGCCGAGGGAGTGCAGCAAGTGCGGCGGCCCGGTGGCACACAAGACCGGGCGGCCTGTGTGCGGCTCGTGCAGAGTTGACGACCGGTCGCGTCGATACCGGACGGACTACATGCTGGAGTACACGCTTCGCCAGCACGGGCTCACGGTCGCTGACTATGACCGAATGCTGGCCGCGCAGGATGGCCGCTGCGCTATCTGCCGCAACGCGACACCGCTCGGGCGGGGCCGCTGGCACATCGATCATGATCATGTGACCGGCCAGGTTCGCGGGCTGCTCTGTAACAACTGCAACCGGGGCATCGGCTACTTCGGCGATGATCCAGAGATCATCAAGGCCGCGGCCAGGTACGTGACAAAGCACCAGCAGCTAGAACTGCTGCCGGTGAAGGCAAGTTTCCTTCCGTAGGCCCAGTGGAACCCGCCGCGGTGGGTGCAGCCGGAACTCGAGGCGTCATGACGGCCCCGGACCTGGAGCACCGCGAGCTCGCCGGACAGACGGCCCGTGACGCGCAGGCGCTCCACGATGCGATAGGTGCCGGGTCGCGATCAGGCGGAAATCCGGTGATATTCCGTCATGCCTCCTGCAAGACCAAGTCGCGGGTGACCCCCGCAACCGCAGGAACCGCAGTATCAAAGGCGGTCCGGAGCGCGCTCGCGGCGACAGCCTGAGCCTCCCAAGGATTGTCAGTCGCAAGCTCGAGCTGGACATGCACGCGCACCCCGTTGCCCTCGCGGATCAGGGTTACCAGCGGATCCGGGGCCACCGGGTCGAGCAGGTCGGACACATGCAGTATCAGGTCCGCGATCTCGTCATCAGACAGGGGACGAGGCACGTCCAGCATCGCCTTCACATCAACCGTGTACCCCACGCCGGGCCTCCTCCTCGTCCCTGATCTTGCTGCATAGCCTGATCATGTAACGGACCCTCTCCTTGGGATGATCCGGGTTGGAAGGGGTCTTGTGAAGGTTCGTGTAATGCTTCCCGCAGTAGCAGTGCATCACGTAATACCCGTTGGCGTTCTCCTTGACGAAGCGCCAGCCATGCTCTGCGACCTCTCTCACGGCCGCCTCGCGCTCGGCCTTCTGCCCGCTCACCCCGGCGAGCCTACCGGACCTGGCTCCCGGTCACCCGCTGGCCGGGCTTTCGATTATTCGGTCCCTCACGAGTTCACCGGGCCAGCATGCGCGGTATCACACCAGTACCGGCACAAGCCATGTGGAGCACCGATGACAAGCCCCGATCATTACCGCCTCGCGGAGCAGCTCGCAGATGAGGCGTACAACGAGTTCCGCCACGACGACGAGGCCGGGGCCACGGCCCTGGCGGCCATCGCCCAGGTGCACGCCACCCTCGCGCTCGCCGCGGCTGCCGAAGCAGCGCTGGGCCGCCCGGCAAAGGCCACCAGGCCCTTGTCCGCTAAACCAAAGGCCGAATCCGGGCCCAAGAAAGGAGTACCCACACGCAACGAAGGTAGATCCGTACCTGCGCCTGCAAGGGGGACAACATAAGGGCGCAGCCTCGACACCCGCTGGCCGGGCTTCCGCGTATCCGCTACCGCGCAGCAGTACGCTTCCCGCCATGTCAGTGGACCTGTCCGGCGAGATCACCGCTATCGCCACCGTGGTGCTCGCCGTGTTCGCGATCGTCACGGCAGTCTTCGCGATCCTGGCGTTCCGCAAGCAGTCGCGAGAGGTCAGCGACCAGGCCTCGATGCTCAAGGTCCAGTCCGGGCAGCTCGCCGAGCAGCGCAAGATCAACGCTGAGCAGATAGGCGTCCTCGCACTCCAGGCAGCCGAGCTCAATGCATCCCTCCTGGAACGGACTCATGACGCTGAAGAACGCAAGCGCGCTCAGGCGGCTCGGGTAACCGCCTCGTTCGTCCTTACTCCGGGCAAGCTATGGGCGGCGCTCATCCGCAATGCCTCCGACCTCCCCATCCTCGACGTACGAATCTTCTTCCACTACGTCGCCGAAAAGTGGCAAGGAGGTGACTGGGAGCCCCAGATGCTCGGTGGCCCTATGGAGAGGATCCGGACCTTGCCGCCTCACGAGGAGCGTTTCGTCGCGATTCCCGAAAACGTCTGGAGCCAGATGACCGATGTCAGCGCCAACAGCCACGTTGTGAGCATCGAGTTCACCGACGCCGCCGGGAACCGCTGGGAACGTGACCCACGCGGCGATCTCAATGCCCGGACCTGACATTACCGTTTTGACGCCTGGTCACCCGCTGGCCGGGCTTCCTCCTATCCGCCCGCTCAGGCCGGGCGCAAGCGTGCGACGGTCAGTCGTCCTCGTCCTGGCACCAGTCGAACGCGCTCGCCGGCCTGCTGACAATCTGGTGCCCGTGAGCAGCCATCCACAGCTCCAGCCCGGCATGGCGGGGGTTGTCCTCCGGGGTCGGCCATACCCGGGACCAGCGCGGGCTGCCATCGGCGCCGATGCGGACCAGATCGAGGGTCTCCATGCCCTCGCCGGCCTCGGGCGCGAGATTGTGCTCGAGCAGCACGACGGAGGGCCCGTACCTGTCGGCGAGCCCGGCCCAGATCCGCCCGGCGGACTCGGTGACGGAAGCGGCCGGGCCGGTCTCGGTGACGACGGCCAAGTAGCCAGGAGAAGCGGTCGCGGTCGTCCAGACACGCAGATGCGCAACGCCTTCCCAGGCCAAGCCTGCCGGGTACCGCCAGAACGGGTCATCGGCGATCAACTCTCCGAGCGGCGGGAGGTCGTACGCGGAGGCGGGCGTCAGGGCGTCCATCGCCAAGTCCTTGCCCGCTATCTCGCCTTGCCGCACCTGTTCCGCATACCTGGCCCGTTACCGGGCGAGCGTGCGCGGTATCTATCCAGTAACGGACGAGACAACTGGAGTGCTGATGACCGGACCAGAGCATTTCCGCCGCGCCGAAGGGCTAGCCGCGAAGGCGGCCGAATACCTCGGCCAGGGAGACGGGCAGGACAGCGCCGCCGTCTGGGCCGCCGTCGCCCAGGTGCACGCCACGCTCGCGCTCACCGCGGCCACCGCGCTAGCCCGCACCAGCGCCGACGACCGGGCATGGATCAGGGCCGCTGGTCCCGAGCCCAGCCCCCGCCCGAAGGCGGTCGTGCCCCGGAGTAAGCCTGGCCCAAACCGTGGCCGGGCCGTCCCGGAAGTTCCCTAAACGCAACGGTGACGGAACAGCCACCCAGGCGGAAGGCCGCCGCGTAGCCTTCGCCCATGTCGAGCGACCTCTCCGCCGAGATCACCGCCATAGCCACCGCAGTCCTCGCCGTGTTCGCGATCCTCACGGGCATCTACCCGATCCGCGCCTTCCGCAAGCAGTCCCAAGAGACCAGCGACCAGGCCGAGATGCTCAAGGTGCAGTCTGACCGGCTCGAGGTGTACCGCACGCAGGTCGATGAGCAGCGCGAGATCAACGACACGCGCGGCAAGGTGCTCGAACTCCAGGCGCGGGAAATCCGTGCGTCGCTCGAGCAGCGGGAGCGCGCTGCCGACGAGGAGCGCCGGAGCCAGGGCAGTGAGGGTAACCGCATAGTTCACGGAGGACCGTCACGCCCATATGGGGAGCGCGCGTCTGCAACGACTCCGACCTGCCCGTCGTCGATGTCCGGACGTTCTTCAACTACATCGCTGAGAAGTGGCCGGGCGGAGACTGGGAACCCCAGCCGCGCGGCGGCCCCGTAGAGAAGATCCGGGTCTTGCCGCCGCGGACGGATCGCTTTATCGAGATCCCCGAGCAGGTCCGGAATCAGATGAGGGGGGTCAGCGATAGCGTCTACGCGGTCAGCATCGAGTTCACCGACGCCGCCGGGAACCGATGGGAACGCGACCCGCGCGGCGCCCTCGTATCCCGGACCTGATGCAGCGATAAGGGAGCCCAGTCACCCGCTGGCCGGGCTTCCGCGAATCCGCCATCATGCAGCAGTACGCTTCCCGCCATGTCAGTGGACCGGGCGGGCGAGATCAACGCTATCGTCTCGCTCCAGGTCCGTGCGCAGAGCGGCCATGCCCCGTGCAGTGTGGCTTTTCACCGCGCCGCAGCTGATGCCCATCGCGGCCGCGACCTCAGCCTCAGAGAGGTCCGCGTAGTACCGCAGCACGATCGCCTCGCGCTGCCGGCCGGGCAGCTTGCGCAGCGCGGCGATCACCGCGGACCGTTCCAGCTGCACCAGCGCGCCATGCTCGGCACTGGGCATATCCGGTGATGGCTTCTCCGGGTGCTTTTCCACCACGGCCCGGTGCCGCAGCACCGACCGGGACCGGTTCAGCACCGCCTGCCGCAGGTAGGCCAGCGCGCTCTCCGCGTCCCGCAACCGCTGCCAGCCATCATGCATCGCCACGAACGAGTCCTGCACGACATCTTCGGCTGTGGGAACGTCCCGCACCAGCAGCACCGCCAGGCGCACGAGCCCCCGGTGATGCAGCGAGTACAGCTCCGTGACCGCCCAGTCCGCGCTCGCCGCGCCAGGCGCCGCGAGCGCGGCGGGCACGATGGCATTACTTGCCACCAGGGTCATGGTCACATTGGCTAGGCGCGCGGGGCGGGTGCGGTCGTACGTCATCATGCCTGCTTCTGGGCGCGCTTCTCGGGGGGAACAGGCAATAGTCGCTTGCCTTCCTCAGCGTTGCCTGAAGATAAACTGGACGTCGGCTCTTTTCTACTGGCAGGTAATGAGTCCGCACGGTGCGGCATGGCTCAACGACTCAGGGCGACTGGCCGTCAGCGCCCGAAGGCAGGGCACCGGCCCGGTAGAGGTAGGTAGAGGTAAAGGCCGCCCGGTCACGCGCTGGCCGGGGCTTCCGCATACTGGAGGGGTCTTGCAGGCGCCGTGGCCTGGGTATGTGTCGTTACATCAGCGGACATCCCCGGTAACCGGAGGCCATGATGAGCAGCGCCCGCGACCACCACGCCAAAGCTGAGCAGCTGCTCGACCAGGCGCACGCAGAGCAGGACAGCATCCGCCGTGGCCAGATCCTGGCCGAAGCCCAGGTGCACGCCAGTCTCGCGCGCCGAAGCCCAGGTGCACGCCAGTCTCGCGCGCCGAAGCCCAGGTGCAGGCCAGTCTCGCGCTGAGCGCCCCAGCCGAGAGGAAACCAGGACAGGATGACGCCGGCGGCACCGAGAGCACCGTGGTAGCGCCCTCGCGCACACCCGAGGGCAGCGGCCCGTCTCGCACGAAGCCCCACCCATCTCGCATCGGGACCAGGCGGGGTGAAATGTTGTCGGATATTGCGCGCAGCCGGGCCCGTCCCGGCCCGCCCGCCGCGCGACCCGCGCCCACCGCGACGCCCGGCCCGGCGACGCCGCCACCCTCGGCGGAAGACCTCCGGTCCGCGTGGCGACCTGAGGAACAACCACGGGAACAGGAACCCGGCCCAGGAGGGCAGTCACCCGCTGCGGGTGACCTCGACGAACAGGACCCCGGGGGCCTCACGCCCTTATAGCCGGCCACAGGTGACGTAACCTGCCGGCTGGCCGGTCTTCCGCATATCTGGGGCCACATAAGGCCGAGAACCCGGAGCGCCGCCCGGGCGGCCGTTACGTAACGGTAGGCTCGTCAGAGCACATTCGTTACGTAACGATGGGTTGACCCGCGCGGGAATGCCGAAGACGAACGCCGAGCGCCAGCAGGCCTGGCGGCAGCGCCGCGCCGGGCGCATCGCCGCCCTGGAGACCGAGGCCGCGGAGCTCCGCACCGAGGCCGCCGTCCTCCGCACCGACCTCGCCGCCGCGCTGGACGAGGCCGAACGGCTCGCGTCGACGGCATGCAGGCACCCGGCCGGCGCGGTCGACGGCGGGACATGCCGGGCGTGCGGCACCGACGTCTGGTGAGCGCGCCGCACGCCTCATCCGCCGCGGCGCAGCCTGACCCGCCCCATTGACCCGCTGTCCCGCTCACGGGAGCATCCGGGCATGAATATCAGCGAACCACCCGGCGAACAGCCGCCCGGAGACGACACGGCACTCCTCACCGCCGCCCTCAATCACTACTGGGCCTGGTACGACAGCCGGTATGGCCGCGCCCTCCAGCTACTCAACTTCTACGTCGTGGCCATAGCGATCCTGCTGACCGCATACACCAGCGCCATCAACGGGAAGCATTACGGCATCGCCGCCGCCCTCGCCATCGCCGGACTAGGAATGACAGCACTAACGGCCGCGGCCGTGCTCGTCGAAGGAAACTCCGCCGCCAGGTCCACACCCGGGCTCACCGAACTGCAAAACCGGATGGCCGGCAGGCTGAGAATCAAACCGATCCACGCGGCCACAGTTCAGTCCGAAAGAACACGAAGGCGGGGGCGCGTCGCCGCCGTCGCCGTCACGTTGGGACTGGCAGCCCTGCTCGACATCGGCGCGCTGCTCTACGCCCTGATCCACTGAGACAGGCGGTGCCGTCCGCCGCGGCGCAGCCTGACACAGGCAGGCCCTACTTCACCCCGGCAGCCAACCCAAGCAAGATCATCGCCGACCACAGTGCCCCCACGCAGCCCAGCACGATCATGGACCAGCCAAACCAGCGCAGAGAGTTCGGCACCGGCAAGCCCCTCTCCCGAGCCAGCCTTCCCGATCGCCGGAACACGAGACCGATGACAATACCGATGACAATAAGGAAAAGTCCTATACCCACACCTCCCAGCCCCGCAAGAAGCGCCGCAGATTCCGTTTGGCCAGCCTTATTCATGTGCGCCAACGCGATAGCCCCGCCAACCAGGATCACCGTAGCGATATTCGCCGCCAGCGTGCCGACGATGGTGATGATCAGCGTCCGACGGTCCTGTTCGCTCCACCCCTTACCGACGTCCGGGGCGGCAGCTGCCGCAGCGGCGGGGGTGTCGTCATCGTCGCTCATGGCCGCGACAGTACGCCCCGACCCGAGCCCCGTCACAGCCCTCGAGGCACTCCGACCCCGCCAGCGCTAGGTATGCGCCTGGGAACTCTTCCGCGATGCGCGGACCCGCTCAAGAGCCTCCCGGAACTCCACCTGCACCGCCGTTAGCCCCGCATGCTCCGCCTCATTCGCATCCAGCCACTCCACCAGCTCGATACGCGGGATCACCCAGCTTTCATCCCGATCGGCCCTGTAAAGCAGGAACCCGTCCATCTCCGGCGTGACCACCAGCCGAGCCGCCCCATCCACGCCGAAGCACCAGAACCGCTCGCCGTCCTGCTCCTCCGGCCGCCAGCCCTCCCGGCCCTGCAGCAGCCTGGCGAGCTTCTCCCTGTTGTCACGCACGATGTCATCCACGGCGCCGAGAGTACAGGGGCAGCGGACCCCCGCGAGACATGACCGCGAGACCAGCCGAATCGAACACCCGATAACGTACGATCGGTATTCGAACAGAGACACCAATTCTTGGTTCGAACTTAGAATTTCTGCCTTGCGATTATGCGGGTCTGTCGGTGTGTCCGATTTAGACTTATTTGGGTTGAATCATCCACTATGTCCGCGCGGGAGGGCTCGATGACGAGAGTTCTTGCAGGCAGAAGCGTCGGCGAGTACCGTGTGCCCCGGGCGGCCCGAGCTCGGCGAGCTGGCCGCGCACCGGTTCCGAGACCCGATGTTCGAATCGTTATCCTCTCGTGATACTTACGACAGTCCATGGCACATTGAGTGTCGTTTGACCGATCTAAGTCCTGAGGTGGGACCTGCGGCAGCCATAGCCGCACCGCACGTTGAGTGCTGTCAGGGCGGGCCATCCGTTGGACCAAGGCAACCGTCGGAGCCAAGCACGTTCAGCGACCCGGCTTTCGGGCGGCTGAAGCCCAGCTTGTGAACTCGGTCTCCGCGGCGCTCGTTGACGTTGGCTCACGCCTGAGCGGAGGGGACGCGCCAGGGCGCAGCCTGGGATGCCGCTGCGATCACTGTGGCGCAGCTCGGCAGCGCGCATGTGGAGGCTCAGGCTGAGCAGCCGTCTTGTAAGCGACAAGGCTAGCTGCTGTCGGTAGGCCGCTGACCTGCAGCGATTTAACTGGCTGAGGGTCTTTGCCGCAGGCTTGGGCACGTATTCGGCATAGCTGGGCCTCCACCGCCTCCGGCGCACCCGACCAGCCAACATCTCGTAGTACTGAAGCGTTGCCATCACCGGCCGATTCGCTCTGAAACCAGTCGGCTAGTAGTACAGTCGCGGTTTCACGGTGAGAGATCTTCATGCTGCGTTTTGTGACGTGATCGTTCCGGCTCTCCGGTTACAGAGGGTCACCTCCTTCCGGTTGGCGTTCGTCACTGTGGCGGCTGCGGCGAGGCGGGCGGAGTAGTGGTGCCAGCGGGCCCGGGCCTGGTGCCGCCTGCGCCAGCGGGACCACCGCAGGTGGAAGGCGAGGCGGGCGTCGCTGATGAGGCCGGCGGCGTGCTGCCGGGCCAGGCGTGCCAGGCGGGCGGTCTCGGCGATGGTGAGCTTGATCGCGGCGATGCCGGGCGGGCAGGGCTGGCCGGGCCGGGAGGGGACGGGCGCGTCGCCGAGGGGGATGCCCAGGTCAGCGGCGCCCTCCTGCTCCTGCTCCTCCTCCTCCTCCTCCTCCTCCTGCTGCTGCTGCTGCTGGCTGCTGGCCGTCATGGTGATGTCGCCGCACAGGGCGTTGCGGATCGCGGCGTGGCGGAGCTGCGCGAGGGCGGTGAGGGCGCTGTGGCGGCAGATCGCCTCGAAGCCGCGGGCCTGGCACTGGTCCAGGCCGGTCTCGGTCTTGGCGGTCTGGAAGCATTCCTTAGTCAGCCACCGCTGATACCCGTGAAGAAGAAATCGTCTCTAGTGTTCCGGGTGCATCCGGGGCGATACTGAGCGTGGGAGCGCTGTTGCAGGCGGCAGCGACGGTTGGCCGTCTGCTGGCTGCGGCAGGTGATCCTGATGCGACTGGGCGCCGGAACGACGGCGGCTCCCGGCCCGCTGATCTGGGCGGCGGTGCCGCCAGGGCGGCGGATGACGGCGGTGGCGCTGCTGGCGATGCTCGCGGCACGGGCCGCGGCCCCGGCGGGAGGCGGTCACGGTGAACGCGGTCATGCATCCGGAGGGACTGCCGCAGCTGAAGATCCGGCCGGAGCACCTGGCCCTGGCCGCGATCGTGTATGTCCGGCAGTCGACCAGGGGCCAGGTCCTTGAGCACACGG
>WNGJ01002158.1_pt1 | contig 19741 bp, 32 predicted proteins | sample 5400611 | NCBI WGS metagenome assembly WNGJ01 (sample SAMN13153375, study PRJNA577476) | soil metagenome | isolation source: 40 cm soil or saprolite under Garry oak tree replicate 1 | place: USA:California | collected 2016-06-15
GCTGCGTGCTCTCACACGCACGTGATGGGTTGTTACCTGTGATCGACGTCGACTTGAAATATTGATGGGAGCATCAGCGACTACTCCAATACAAAACCCAATTGACCACAGCTTGGAGGGAGCCCCGTCGGGGTCGGCGCAAACCCGATGGCGCAATCGTTTTCATCGGGAACACGATTTATCGCAGCGAAGCGGATGCGAGCGACGCACTCCGTACACTATACGGTCTTCGCAACGCTGACCGTCTTGCAACAATCGAAGAGGTTTTCCCGAATGTTGAAGGGGCGTGAATGAGGCGTATAGACATTCGTGGGATTCTCCAAGATCCGGTGCTTCGTCGGCGGTTGATGATTCGAACAATCATCGCCGCACAAGCACGGGAAGGAATTACGACAACCTGGGAACAAGCGGCTGCAGCGTATGACAAAGTAGAAAAGGAGAAACCAATGGAAACTGTCGGGACCCAAGCATCACAAACTCTGTGGACCACGGCCATGACGGCCAAATTCCAATTCGCCGTCGTCACACTTTGGAAGCTTGGAGAATCGAAGTTCGAAGTTGAGTGCTCTGCCGGTGATGAATGGCAGGGTAAGAGATGTTCGAGCGAGTGGTCGGCTGGGATACAAATGATCTCGTCGCCCTCGTCGACAATGTCTCCGGATAAGTTTTGAAGTTCCATCAACGTAGCTGAACAAAGTTAAATCGGGACGGGCTCAGGCGGAAGCTTGGGCCCGTTTATTTTGTTAGAACGTTTTGGCCTTGAAAAAAGTTTAAAATAGTGCTTGACAACGCCAAAGGTACTGGTACTCTTGGTACGGAGCGTGAGGAAAAAGAAGCGCTCTGTAGCACCGTACGCCGGTAACGTCACACCCGGCTTGGCTGTAATCATCGAGTCCTGTCAAATCGTGGGGACTCACCTGGAGATGATACAGCGACCTCTTAAGAGCGGTAGGACCGCAGAACCCTTCTAGAGAACCATGAAGGCGTCCAAGGCTTAAGGACGCATTTGTGGACCCACAAAATATTGAACTGCTGACCGTACATGAGCTAGCCCAACGGCTGTGCATCAGTCCGTTGTTTATCCACGCTCGCCTGCAAAAGAACCACCCCGACCGACTCCCGTTCGTTCGCCTAGGGAAGCAAGTCCGTTTCAGAATCACCGACATAATACGTGGCTCGAGCAGCACGCCGGGACGGTGTCCTATGCCGACTAAACCCATGCTCGAGACATCGTATTCACGCCGGTGGTTCAACGTTGCCCGAGCCGCTGAGTTCTTAGGTGTGGCCCCGACGTGGGTAGAGGACCGCAGGCAGATGGAAGCTTACCCTATCGACAAATTGGAGATGCGACGGTGTTCTCCCGGGAGGTCCAGTTCTTATGACGACCAATGATCGGCGATATCTTTACGATTTGAAACAACAAGGAATCGTTTTCCTACAGCGGCTCGACAGCATACAGCCGGTCACACTGGAAGAAATTAACTCCCTCGTGAACACGGTGTTCAAAAGTACGGTTAGAGGATTGAAACGGCAGGTAAGGCGACGTAACTCCGAGGCTAAGGCGGCGTGATGAGCACTAATCCTAATCCGATGTCGGCCGCCGCTTTGAAAGCTAAGCGCTGGCGTGAGAATAAAAAGCTGGCTGATGCTTCGTTCGCCAAACAGGAGGCGGAACGAAAGCGGCTTGAGCGGGGCGTCGGTAAACAGAAGGACGAGATCGAGGCGATACTGGCTACCAACCGTGACGGGGCGCCGCCTACTTTGACTGTTGATAGTGGTGATACGGCGCCGAGGGGCTCTACTAAGATTCACTTAGTGGGCGGCGGCGCAGAGATCGACAAAAAGATTGCTGGGTCCTCCGGCCAACGGAGAATTAAGCCGAAGAAATCTCCGGATGATAGCAAGTACGAAGAACCAGTGGCTGGAGACGAAAAGAGAATCTGGAAGAAATACTCATCTAAGGATGGGAAAAACCTTCGAACGTTCGTTTACTCTCTCCTCACGCCTAGGGAGCATTCTTTAAAAGCTACGGAATGGATGTGTCTCCTGTGCCAGGTGGTTATAACACCAAAAAGTATCAAAGGCACCTTCTTCAAAGGAGACACCACAGAGACTGAGAGCGCCATGGTCCCTCACGTGGAGCAGCATCACCCCGAAGTTTTTCAATCGTTCCTTGACAAGCTCAAGGCGCCAGCGAAGAAGGTTTGCTTGGAAGAAGATCACGCCAAGAGGATCGAGATCGGCCGGGGCCGAGGGAACGGCGACATCCGGTGCGGGGTCTGTAAAAAGATTATTTGGCGGACACCGAAGCCGGTGAAAATTAAGCCGGTGAAGAGCTTGGTAAAGAGGCGCCGGGGATCTCAGACTTTACTCGGTTCGGACATCGTCCCTACCTGGGTGACCGAGGACAAGTCCTTACCAGAGAGCAACATATAATGATATTCCAAAATGATGCACCAATAGTGAGGGGACGGCTAAGCAAGCTCGAATCGAGCAGAAAGCTTACCAGCCCTCCTAACAAAGTCTGCGCTCAACGAATCTACTTCGCAGCTTTGGAGGGCCCCCAAAAGTTTGAGTGGAGAACGCCAAGAACATCGGCTAACTTACGCCAAGAACATCGGCTCCTCCGCTCAAAAATTTCTTACGCAAGTGTAAGCGATACTCCCCTGCTTGATTGCTGGACTCCTTGGAGCAGGGCTCTTACGCAAGCGAAAGCGTTCAAAGGCAGGTCCTTCCGGGATCTGCCTTTTTCATTTTCACTCAAAGCGCAGCTGCCTTGGTCGAAACACGCCCGGGTATGGCTGCGCTTATTTTTATCCAGTTGATTTTGGGACGATGAATTCATGATTAGCGACGCTACATTCTCGGCTAGGGCGAGACTTCGGGCCAGAAAAGACGACTTAGGGATTAGTGTAGCTTTTCTAGCCACGCTGATCGGGACATCGAAGAACCGGCTGAATGAGTATTTCGTTGGGAACCTGCGGTTCAGCACCCAAGAAGAAAATGCGCTGCTAGAGATCACTAATCAACTGTTGGACTTTAAAGAAGCTTTGGCGCCGTTCTGTTTACCCCTGTCCGATGGTGCGACAGCGAAAGCTTTGTTAAAGCACCTTGAAGGAACTACTCCGGAGCGGGTTCGAGCAATAGTCGGATTGATTTTGGCTGAACAATAAGTTGGGCAGTTACTCGGTCGGGCAAGGACAATCCTTTGGTGCCTACGATTAGAGAATTCTTATGAAGGACTAGGACCATGGACGAAGAGATTGGTGATACTTGCGGCGCCGAGATAGACTACGGTGCTCACGGCATTTGCATCTGTAAGCGGCCGAAAGGCTACGAAGAAGTTTTTCACACGGACGGAAAGGCTCAATGGAACGACTCGTCCGCACAACGTTGGAAAAAATATTGGAAGAAGCATCCGGAGCTTAAAAATGAATCTTGCTGAGATCAAATCAGAAGTCGAGTGCTACGAAGCTTTGCAAAAAGCCAAGAAGGATGTCGAAGCTCTGTCCGACTTCTTGTACGCCATCCAAAGAGCTACAGCGTTCGCAGGTCGAGGTCGTGATGTGCTGGAACGCAACCTCCGGGGTCTTACGGTTTTCCAGGATGGCGGCATCGTTATGCAACACAACAAAAGCGGTTCGAGAGAGATCTCGGCCGAGATTGTGGCGGCAGCAATCAGAATTGTAAGTGAAGAAGTTTCGAAGTAAGTTTCAAACGACGTCGAAGTGGCGACCGACTGTTCGTGCCCGAGTCTGGGTTAAAGGCCAATAGAAAGAGAGGTAACAGCCATGTAATCCATGCGCTGAATCTAACTAAGGACCAAACCAAATGACTGGCATCGTTAAATACTGGAACCCAGAGAAATCTTTCGGGTTCATAACACGGGATGATGGCGTAGATGTCTTCTTTCACATCACCCGCATCTTGGTGGAACATCGGGCTCAGGTAGCGGCTGGCGCTCGAGTAAGCTTCGAGATTGCCCCACCAATCAAGTTGGGGAAAAGCGTACAAGCGGTTGATATCAAAGTTACTCAAGCTGTAGCCCCGGAAGACATCGAATCTTTCTACGGCGCATTCGTCGAAGGTGCAAAATGAGCGCCGCCTACACCACAGTGGACCTCGGCAAACCCGGGGCTTTGGAACAATTGAAGAATAGTCTAGGCCTCGGCTCCATGGCGGCGAAGTGCGGAGTCACTGGTGTTATGGCGGCCGAGCCTGCTCCACAGGCATCGAAACCGGAACCAATGGAGCAGCCAACGGCTCCGATTAACAATGAAGTCGGCAAGGATATTACGTTCGTGGACCCACTACCAGAAGCACCACAATCTTTAAAGGACATCTCGAATTGGGTCCGTTGGAAATACGAGACGGGCGATGACGGTAAGCCAACCAAAGTTCCGTATCAGGTAAATGGATACAAGGCATCATCTACGAATTCGAATACGTGGGTCGATTACCACACGGCTGTAGCTGGCGCAACTATCGACAACACCCAGGGCGTGGGATTCGTGGTTAACGGAGACTTCGTCGGTGTTGATTTGGATGGATGCCGCAACCCAGAGACAGAGGAAGTTGTGCCGTGGGCCGAGCGGATCGTTGATGCGCTCAATTCGTACACGGAGATCACCCCATCTCAGACGGGATTACGAGTGTGGGTTCGTGGTCAACTGCCAGGCAAGGACAAAGTTTTTAACTTGGACCCAGCGGCAGGTGTCGGCGACAAAGTTAAGATCGAAGTATTCACTGATGGCCGCTACTTCACCGTGACTGGGAACTCCATCTATGAAGGCCTCGTTGAAGTAGAAAAGCGTGATCTTACAAAAGTATACAAGATGTTCCAGGAGATCCGTGCTCAGTACCCTGCCCCAAAGAAGAGCAGTGATACATCCACGAACACGACCGGCGCCACGAACGAATCAGTTCCGGTTGAGAAAGCTCCGGGCGTATTCCATGTTGATAAGCTGACCATCTTAATGAAGGGCTCTATCAAGTCTGAGTCGCCATTCGTAGTCGAGTACAACGGCAACTCCGTAGAATATTCGTCTCATAGCGAAGCTGATTTGGCACTCGTAACTTGCTTAGCATTGAAGCATGACAACCCTGATACGATCTGGGACGAGTACACTAAGTCATCGTTGGTTCGTGAGAAGTGGTTGCAACGCAAAGACGATTTCTACAGACTGACCATCGCCAAGGCAATTGAATCTGCGAAGGCTGTTCTTGTGAACGAGGCCGCAGCCAAGGCTAATGAACGAGAAGACGGCGCATTAATCCAGGCTCTGGCTGAGGACTACACTCCTCCCGTATACGCCATGACACCGGAAGAAGTCGCAGTCGAGGAAGCTAAGGACTTCCCGGTCTTCTTCCTTCCTCCACACGGAGGCCCGACCTGGGACGATTCGATTCTCTATGGACCCATCGGCGAGATCACTAAGAAGGCTGTACAATACAGTGAATCACACCCAGCAGGTGTCTACCTAGACTTGCTGATTTCAATCGGTAGCATCATCGGCCGTAACCCGTACTTCAACATCAACGCTACTAAACACTACACGAACGAATTCTTGGTTCGAGTCGGCCCTACTTCAAAGAGTCGTAAGGGCGGGGGCAGAGATCAAGTCGACACGATAACAAGCTTGTTGGATTTTGAGTGGCTCCACAAGAGAACGATGTCGGGCTTCGGTTCCGGTGAATCTGTAATCAACGAAATCCGAGATTCACGACAGGAACAGGTTCGTAACCGTCAAAAAGGTGCCGGAGATTTCAGATTGATTATTGTCCCCGGTGTCGACGATAAACGTTTGTGCGTTCGTACGGGAGAGATCGCTGGAACGTTCGAGGTAGCATCACGACCAGGCTCTCTTATGAGCGTGATCTTCCGTGACGGTTGGGACGGCAAGCCCTTGATGAACAGAGTTAAGGGAAAGACATCTGACGGACTTTCGAATTCTGCTGTTTGCCAAGATCCCCATCTATCAATCAGCGGCGACTGTACAAAGGAAGAACTAGTTGCCAAGATGCTTGACGACTGGGCCGAGAACGGATTCGGAAATCGATTCCTTTATTGCTGGGTTTACCGTACCAAGATGTGTCCACTCGGAGGGCCGGAGATAGTGTGGGCTAACGAGATCACCTACCTCCACGAGGCAATTCAATTTGCAAAAGCTCAGCGGTACGTAGGCCTATCCAAGAGAGCCAATAAACTCTGGGTACGCATGTACGCTGATATTGACAATCAGGACATCCCAGGACTTGCTGGCAAGATGGTAGCTAGAGCAGCCGCACACGTTCGACGCTTGGCTCTTATCTTGGCTTTGATCGACAAGTCCCCGGTCGTCGACTCCGGACACCTACAAGCCGCTAAACATCTCTGGGACTATTGCCAGGAGTCGGCCCAATACATCTTTGGTGGAATCACCCGGGACCAAGCCAAGATTCTGCGTCACGTGGAGAAGATCGGCACCTCGAGTGAGCGTGGGATCTGTGATGAAGTCTACCGTCGGAACGTCAAAATTGACTGGGTCAAATCCCAAGTCGATGACCTCGTGGACTCCGGCCGATTGCAGCGCCAGGGTGATGCCATAACGAAGGCGTAAATTAGGGCTGAGAATTCTGCGTTCGAAATGGGGGTAGTTTTCGAAAACGACGCCGAAACCGGCCCAGATTCCTAAGCCAAATAGTGGCTAAATTCTGCGTTCAGGAAGGGGGTAATTCCTGGTTTTCGGCTGCGTTCGAAATGGGGGTAGTTTTCAAAAAGGGCCGATTCTGCGTTTTGCGTACCAAACATGAAGTCAGTCTAAGTTATAGTAGCGTGGGAACTTATCATTTTTAAAATCCGTAATTACCCCCATATTGAACGCAGCCTACTTTGCGCCATAAAGTGCCTTCGTGTTGTCATGGTATAGCGAACGCAAAACGCAGAATTGAGTTTTCTGTGGTGATTTTTTGAGTGGCTCGCCCGACGGCTCCAAAGCCGAATCTGGGACAAAAATTGGACCGGCATACGAGGCGAAGTCTAGCTACAAAAATATCGGCCGCCACAAATTTTCACTATGACGTAAAGTGCTCAGCTCCGAGCAGTACATTGCGCCACAAAGTGCATATTCGCCATGGCTTCGCCTGCCGAGCTTTCGCAGTTTCTTCGCCTTCCGGATTTGTCGCCAGAGCGGCTCAGGACGGGTCGACCGGAGCGCAAGCCAGTCGGGCCCAGGTCGCCAGCCAGCGCAACCGTGGGGCAGGCCAGGCTCGAGGGCAGGCCTAAATGGAAGGGCCCCAGCGGGTGCTGAGGCTATTGGGAAAAGCTTGGATTTTATCCGAGTACGTTGGCGACCACGTCGTTCGACTTTTGAGCAGCCTCGGCGACCGACACGTGGGTGTAGCGCACCGTGGAACTGATATGGGTATGGCCCATAGCTTTCTGGACGAACGCCAGGTCAACACCGGCTCGAATCATGTGGCTAGCATACGAGTGCTTGAGGATATGGGGATTGACTCGACCCTCGCCTAGGCCAGCTAGTTCGGCGATCTTCCGGAAGAGATTATAAACCTGTTGGCGGGACATCCTGGAGCCCTGCCGACTGGTGAACAAAAAACAGCTGCCATCACCGTCGCCACGTTCACGAAGCCAGGTGGCCAGGACATCGATTTCATGGCGCCGGAGAACCTCGGTCGTGTGCTCAGATTTTTTCCCACGGCGGCAGGCGATCTTCCCGCCACGAACATCATCGAGGGTGAGGCTGGCCATCTCTGAGGCCCTGAGAGCATGGCCATAGGCCAGAGTAAACATGCAAGCCTCACGGCTGCCGTATTTAGCAGCGACAGCCAGAACCTTGCGGAGTTCGTCGTGGGTGAGATATTCGAGAGCCATTTGGGCTTCTTTCCCGCCGTATCACGTAGTGTTGATATCGTGTATTGAGTGTGGCACCAGTGGTTATTCTTGTCAAGCTCTATTTTTGACTTTGTCAGTAGCGTGGAATGTCAAACTGGATCTCCAGGACGACAAAGGCTTTAAATGTGCGACGGCGTGAATCGGTCGTATTTGCTTGCAAACCACACCGTGTCGATGGAATTATTAGGCATGGAAACTCCAATCAGACATGTGCGAATGCCAGACGAACTGTGGAACGCACTCGAGCGCATTGGCAAGGAACCCGAAGTCGACCGAACACCAGGTTGGCTGGTCCGCAAGGCTATCGAGGAATTTATCGAGCGCCACCGGGCGGCCAAGCGCCAAGCCAAGCAAGAGGCGCAGTAGCACGCAAGGCTCACGCCGTAGCACGGCAGGCGCACGTTGTGGCCCTCCTGCAAGTTTTCGCAGTACTCCGCAGATCCCGCCTCGGGTAAATCAAGGCGAGAATCCCGGGCACCTCGGAAATTCTTAAGCATACCGAGAAAAAGATTTTTGAATTTTGGAATTCGGAATGCCGGAGTCCCATAATTTTGGGATTTGACCCATACATGCCAGCCCCAGAGCCGGTCTTTCGCCTGTAAGTTTCTTCGCTCACAAATCGAGAAGCGTGACACGTGACATTGGTGGGACCCCTATTTCCAGCCAGGAAAGGGCCGGGTGGGGTTCGAATATCGCAAGGTACCATTCAAGGTTACCTCGCATAAGTACAGAGTAAGTGGCCTAAAGGCCGGAGGACACATGGAGTTATTCACCGCCGTCGACCCGGCCATCATCTTCGGGTACGCACCTGTTAACCCGGCCGCAGTGTGCTACCGAGACCAGGCTTGGGAATCTTCGTGGGAGACCGGGCCCCAACCGTTGACGAGCAAGCAGAAGAAAGAGGCTGAAGAAATGTGGGAGAAAAAGTAATGGACATAGTCACGTCGATTTGTGGACGCATGCTAGGAACACCAACGGACCCAGAATGTTTGTCGCACTGCGACAGGCCCAAGGACCACGGAGTTTCTCGTGGAGGCTTCAGAGGTTGCAGTTCCCCGGCACTTAGAAAGTATCAGCGTGAAGCTACACAAGCTTCCCGTGAGAAGGAGAAAGCCCGCAAGGCTCGAGGGGCCGCCAAGCAGAACGATGTAGATACAAAGGCAGCGCTGCTCGAGGACGAAGGCTTGTACGAAGAGGCCGAGTCCGTTCGTGTACTAAGCAGTTTTGACAAGATGCTTGACTCAGTTCCTACGACACCGGCCGCAGTTGTGGCTCAACGGAAGGAACGGGCATTTCAGGCCGAGGTTCGTAGGGAAGAAGATCGAGTACGTCGTCTAGAGGAAGAGCGATTCATAACTGAGTGTATGGACTCCAAAGAGTTTGACGAGAATAGATTAGTGGAAGTCTTAGTAAGCTACCTTCGAATCCGTGAGGCACTAGCGCCATTGTTCCGATTGGCCCGTGGCATTCGAATGCGCCAAGGTTTCAATCGTGATGGTATAGGTGAGCGGGAACTTTCGGAGCAGCTTTATGGTCCGGAACAACTTGGTATGCCGGTCGAGTTAGACGAGTCGGTCTTCGAGATCAGACTTGGCCGCTTCCTAGGCGTCACAGATTTTCGTCACCAGCTGTGGGATAAGTTCAACCGGCCGCCTACTCATCAGGTAGTACCGCCGATGGAGTTTTAAGATGGAAGACCAGCGTCTTACTTGTGTCATATGTCACCAAGATTTTCTCTTCGTCGTGGGCGAACAATTGTACTTTGCCTCTAAGGGCTACCATCCTCCGAAACGTTGTAAGGCTTGCAGGCCTCCACGGGAATCTTCCAGACCCTCGGATGTAAGCTGCGAAGCCACATGTTCAAGCTGTGGAGCGGATACGATAGTCCCGTTCATTCCAATTGAGGGTAAGTCAGTTTACTGTGTGTCGTGTTATCGAACCAGGATGGGAGGGGTGTGAGATGGGATTCAAGGTCTTAGTTACGATTACAACAATCTTCCGCACCGGCCCCAGTGTTTATGGCTTCGGCAAGACTCCGGAAAATGTGCCCGTCTACTTACCGAAAAGAATTATCACCGAGGCACTTAAAGTAGGCGATAGTATTCTTTGCAAAATTGAAAAGTTTGGTAGCACGCTTACAGGTCGCCCCGACTTCGTTGTGAGTCAGATCGACCCGGCGCCAAGCCCCCGTACGCCCGGTGAATCTAATCGACGTGTGCCAAGCAGAGTCGACGACACGATCAAATATGCAGAACCTAATTTAGTAACAAGGAGTTAAAGGAATGGACGAAAGTATCTTCAAAGAAGTGCTAGATCAACTATTCGCAAAGCACCCCGAGGTAGCAGATTGTGTCGCCCACAGGCGGGCCGTCGCAAGCCTACACGACGGAGTCAACTTCGACGTTGCTTCATTCGAGGCCGTGCTGAAAGCGCTAGTGGGGTCTGGGGCCATCCTCTCAAAGCCTACACAACAACAAGAACAAGAGGCTCAGTGGAAGCGTGAAAAGGAACTAAGGGCGCAGGCCAGCGCAGATGCAGATTATATTCGACGTTTGAAGAGGATGACACCGGAAGAAGGTGTGAAAGAGATGAAGCGTCTCCGTGCTGCGGAAGCAGCGGGCCAGGTTAAGAGTCCATTGCTTCAAAAGACGGCCGAGGAACTCAAGGCTATCATCCGTGCCGAAGAAGCAGCCAAGAAGTCTAAGGGAATCCGGGAACTCCCGTGGCAGTACCGACTCCACTATAGCCCCAACATCACCGTGACGCTGGACAGTGCGGGGATTCGTGGCCTTGACCGGGACGAATATCGCAGGTTACTACAAGTGTTCGGCGCCCCGGAGGTAACTAAAGCTTTAAATGAAAGAGTCGCATCGACTCAAGGAGCATAACAGTGTCAGAAACACAGTTCAGATTCACGGAAGAGGATAAGGTCGTATTCTTGGGTTGGCTAATCGAGCATCCCGAGGTGGTGCGTAGCTCCACTAACGCAAGTCTCTTCGGGAACTATCTGCAGGCCAACAATTTAAAATCTACGGCGGCCAACATCGACCAGGCTTATAAGGCCATCAAGAGCCAGCTACAACTAAATCAAACGGAAGAACAGATTGAGGCCGACCGCATCGAAGCTATTCGAGCCTCCATATGGAATCAGACTGCGGAGCGAATCGCCCCAGCGGTGCTTAACTTCAAGGACCCGGTGACCGTCGCCCTGATTTATAAGTGGCTTAATCAGAACGCCAAGGGCCATCAATCCGTAGATTTAACAGTCCAGGCGATTACCGCACTTCGGCTAGAACTTCCTTGGGTCAAAGAACCAGAGGGTCTCCAACGGTCGGCTAAGAGCAAGGAGTTCGGTTTCCAAGACTCACGTGACGAATCAAATAAACGTTACAACCACGCCGAGGCCGATAAGACCCGAGCCGCTATCAACAAGGAAAAGGCCAAGTTGGACAGCGAGCTTCAATCCCGTGATAAGGCCGAGGAAAACGCTCGCATCGAATTTGCAATCAGCGGATATGAGGCTACATGCTTCAACCGCACCGACCGAGGCTTGACGGAAACAATTCAAGGCCTGCTAAGAACGTATGTTCGCAAGTTCGGCGGGGACGGCAAGAGCATCAAAACCGTTATTCGTGAACTTCCAGACGAACCTCGTGCCGCTGAACAATGGCTACGCAACAAGATTGGCACGGGCCCATTGGTTACTGAACCTCTTGACAACGAAGCTCGACACGCAGTGATGGCTCTACGCCCAGGAGTGATTCGATGAACGACGAATTCCTTAAAGAGGTGTTGTCAGTTCTTAAAGAGGTGTCGTCAGAGCTTTTGAACGTAGCCTCCAACGTGAACGGCGTAAAGATTCGCCGCCTTAACGAACTTAAAACCAAGCTCGAGCGGCTGGATAAACCTGCCCCTCAGAAACCGGATGGGTTTTCCGATTATCCCACGTTCTCCTAGGAACAACTATGATCTGGCAGATAGATAGAATCGCCGTATCGAATTCCGGCAAGCATTCCCTTATGGTTGCGTTGACAGAATTGGTGGTGCTCAGAGCAATTGCGGTCGGCAAGCCCGGCACCGCAGACCAGCTGATGGCGCAACACACCGTCGACATCGACACCGCCGACTTCGAATTCCCCAAGACTGAGAACAAGCTGTTCTCGCCTTATAGGTTCGACCCGGTAAAGCCCCCGGAACCCAAGCCAGAAGATAGGGAGGCAATATTCAAGCGCCGTTACGACGACGAGTTGGATGCGATTATTACTCTCGAGAAATACCCCGAGTGGTTCGACGAAGACATCAACGCAGCGGGGGCCCAAAATCTTCAAGCCGTAATCCAGTGGATTAAGCAGCACTACGCCGGTTACGTATCGAGGGCCAACGTCAAAGACGCCATCACAACTCTCAAGGGCGAACTCATACCGGTGCCCCAGCAGCCGGCTCCATCCGCTCCAATCAAGACGGCCCCCCAGGCTCGTGTAGCACTAGCACCAGTGGTGACGACGCCACCAGCCGTGGATGATCTACCGCCGCTTGCTGACTGGGTATGGCGTCAGTTGGCGGGGAACCCATTCAAGAGCTATGCCGACGTGCGACGAATCCCCAGTTCGTTATTTAGCGAACTCTACCGTGGCAGGTACGGGGAACAAGTGAAGTCGAGGGTGCAGAAGATTCTCGATAAGGCTCAAGGCCGCTAAAGTTACGTCAGAAAGTTACGTCAAGTTTCTCGTCATCGACGGGGAGCGTCACTGCTCGAGCAGCGACGTAGAAGTACCCGTGTTAAATCACGGAAGGACATGTCTATGAAAGGTACAGCAAAATTACCACAATCCAAGCCTTCGTCAGGCGCATCTGCGAAAAAGAAAGCTACATTCGGCACCAGCGGCGCAAGAGGAGTTGGCAAGGACTCTACGAATACCGAGGATTCACACCGGCTCGGCAATCGTCCCAAGGCCTGGGGCCGCAAGAAATCTGGCCATCAAGATCAGAAACTTGCCGTAGCCCAAGGCGGGTCGGTGAATTAATGTCCGATAAAAAAAGAATTCCCGCTGCCGGGGAGAACTACAAGGTAGAGGGCTCTTCGAAGTGGGTCGCAAAGGGCGAGCACGATATCGGCACCAAACGTAATGCGGGCTTGCCTCACCCAGACAAAGCATATCTTCGTAGCAAGCGTGACGAAGATTATGTACAACCGCCAGAATACACCGAGGACGCAGGCACCGGTTTCGGTGGGCGTACAAAAATCAAGGTGGAAGTTCCGGCCAGCAAGCGCAACAACGCCGTCCAATCGAATCCTCAAGGCGCACGCCCAGATACAGACCCCGACTTCAAACACAGCCGTGGCACATCGGGGCCAGTGCATCCAAAATCCAAACCCCAGACGGCGAAGCCAGGCTCTGGCCCACGCCACCCAGATCATAAACCGGTCACTTCGGTTCCAGATGGAGGGCCACGTCAAGCACAGTCCGGCGGGAAGCCAAAGGACTCAACGAACGTTAACGACTCCGTTTCGTACGGAGAAGGCTACGGAGACCGTTCCCCGGTGGACAATCCAACCGTTCGGAAGCGCAGCGATGTGGTCGCACCAGATTCGTCGACGATTCACCCGAATAACAACCCGAAGAAAAGAGACCAAGCCGTACCTGGCATCGGGGTCGAGTCCTTAAAAACTGCTAAGAAGCTCGGCAAAAAGTCCGCCAAGTAGTTCAACAAGTAGTTCAACACTAACCGGGCGGCCGCCACAGGCCGCCTTATTCGGAGGAATCACGATGAGTGATAGTAAAGTTTTGGACGACCTGCAAGAGCGGGTCACTTGTCTCGAATACAAATTCGAAGACCTTCAAGAGCCACCTGGCGAGCGATTCTGGAAGTTGGAGCGAACCGTCAAGGAGTTCATCAAAGAGTCCCAGCAGTCGAAGGCAGAAGAGCAAAAGAGAATTACGGCTCTGGAAAAGCAAGTCACGGATTTGAAGGATGCGGTTGCGAGTGTGCGCCAAAGACTTGACCACGAGTTTAAAGTCACGTTTGGAACAGTCGAGGATTGGTTTAAGCGACACATCGGTGCCTTGGCCGATTCCGCTCGCCAGGATTTTGCTCTCAAGCTTCAAGGTGAGGTGCAGAAAGCCATCGATGATGCTGTAGCACGAGCATTTGAACGTGAAGCGAAGGCGTTCTCGGCAATTCTTTCTGAAGGAGACGAACATGTATAAGCGAGGCGAGAACAGATACACTTTTGAAGATTTCATCCCTACCGTATCGCCGACCGTCGAGTCCGAACTTTCCGCTGCTGCGCAAAGGCTCAATGCGCTAACAGACAAGATTTCTGCATTGGAAGCACAAGCGACGGCTCTTGGTGGTGCGATATCAGTCCTGCGGCGTTCCTTAAAGACGATTGTAGCCGATGCAACGTCTGAAATTAGAAACCAGGTAGCTGAGCAGTCGCTGAGCCCCCAGATAGAGCAAGCGGTTCAAAAGGCGACCGAGGCCGTCTTCCAGCGTGAGGCCAAAGAGCTTGGGCGTGCTATTTATAGTGCGGTAGTGAAGAAGATCACCGGACGTTAGGAGGCGTTGTGCAAATCGCCAAGCTTTTAAGTTGTGCACTCGAGAGATACAGTAAGGCCTGGCAAATCCAATTTTCGTGCGTGAAAGACGACGGCAGCGTGGGAATGTTTAGCATCGTTTTTATCGACAAGATTCCTTGGACGAGCCCCGATGGGCTAGCAGAAGTCTCAGTGGCAGGTCTCGCTGAAAAAGTGTTGTTGCCTTGTCCGCCGCAAATTCAGGCGGCGACGTTCGGCGTCGGCGGCTAAAGTGCCCATCACGGGCGGCAAGATTCAATGCGATTCTAAGGAACTCCTATCGCTCCAGCTCCTTCCGGCCCATGCTCAATTCCCAAACAAACATTTGATATGGGTATGGCTGACAGGTCCACTGTGCGACCATCTGAAATCAGATAGGCAGATAGTTTGAACGCATGTCGGTTCAAATAGCGGGCGTGTAAGACCTCTCTCCCGTCTTGAGCGGTCACAGACAGACTACTTCGATCTTTTCTTTCCATTGAGAGATAATTGTTTTGATTGACCATGAACACATTCCCATCCAGTCTCGCTATAATCTTTCCATCTGCACTCCGCACGTCCAGCGATAGACTCAGCGAATGGTCTGCGTTTCTGTTCATTACGACTGCGGGTTTACCAGCGATCCTGATTACAGTAAGCGGAAAATGAGAGGCTTTTACCTGCATATTGCCAAAGTAAAGTCCAAGCTCATCGTCTACTAGATTACATAAATTTGGTGGGTCGGGATCGTTGGCCGGGACAAGTCTTCCGTGCAAACCACTCAACTCTCGTTCTACGTTTTTCGAATAAGCCGTAAAGGATAGCGCAGTAAACAAAACAACTACTGACGACGAAATTACATATCGCCAACCTCTCCATTCCTTATGGCTGTAAACAGACAAACAAATCAGAAGAGTAGAAAATGCGAAACACCCGATGACAATAGGCGCATCTTCTGATCTGTACCCAACGGCCGTTAAAATGACACCCACGAGCGTGAAACTGTCTTGCCATTTGAATTTCGGCTCGCTTTGTCGCTGCATTGCTTCAGCTCGGAGTTTCTGCAATGCGGCATCGTAATTTCTGTGGTCTTGGCGTGACAAAGTACGACTCCCCCCTCCGACTTTAAGGGCAGAGTATCCGACTGCTCGCCTTGCGTCCAGCCCGGCGGAGGAAGTTAAGGCGGTTCGTGCGTTAGCTCCGGGCCGGGCGGGGGTTAGTCGTATAATGCTATCGTGTCTGTCCTGCTCGATGACATCATCAATCTAGCTATCGACGGTAAGCAGCCTTTACCGGACATCCTTCGGAAGTGCCTGCTGCTCGGACATGAGTTGAAAAACGAACGCCTGAAGGAATGGGCAAACCAAGAACTGAGCGGCTATAAATCGCCGGCAGACATTCCCGACTATCGCCACATGCAGGGTATAGCCAAGGGCCACTTCATGGGTGCCTACGGCGGAGATATCAAGAATTATCCGATACCTCCCGCCGCACTCGAAGAGGAACACCGACATTGGGCACGAGAAGTGTATTTGCCGCACGGTGTGAGCGCTTATGAGGAAATCCTCAAAGCATCGAACGAAACCACGATAACGTTTCCTTGGCCGGGAGACATGGTGCTGTATTACCAGCAGAAATTTCTAGACGGATACGGCTTGGTCTCTGCATGGCTGGTCGTATCAAAGATCGCCTTCGTTGAAATGCTCGACACAATTCGCAATCGCACGGTAAACATGGCGCTGCAACTCAAGGATGAACTCGGAACGTCTTACGCTGACCTTCGCAAGATAGAGTCCAAGGAAATGCAAGCAAACATTCAGAACATCATTTTCCAGAATACCGGAGGCAACACTAACGTCGCCTTCGCACAAGCGAACTTAGACGCATCGGGCCAGAGCCAGACCGTCATTGCAGTCGGCGACAGGCAGGCTCTCGATAGAATCCTTAGTAGTGCAGGGTTGGACAAGTCGGACTTGGACAGCCTGACCGAAGCCATTCAAGTGGACGGCAAGAAGCCCGGAAATAAAGTTAGAGAATGGGTGAAGGAGAAAGGCTCAAAAGTGTTGTCGGGAGGCATCAAGGTCGGAACGAAGATTGGTTCGGAAATCCTCACCGCATGGCTTAAGCAACACTACGGCCTTTGAGCATTACCAGTCGAAATGCTGGGTCCCCGCAGACTGGAATTGACGCCCCCCGCTAGATGTACGGTCTTACCGAAGTCGTTTCAGGCACAACTACGGGAGTGGCATCGGGTACGACTTCCTTCAATTCTGGGGATGTCTTCACCCTGGTTGCGCAAGGTAGCCTCATCAGCGGTGTATCAAAACAACGTGCTGCTGGCGTACCCGTGGACAGCCGTGTGGCTTCTATATAAGCCAACCAACAGCCGAACCCCAGGAACTTTTGGGCCCGGCGAGTAACAACATCATCAACAGCGAGTCGGCTGCGGCTGTGCAGCGGCGGCTCCCTATTTTTCTCCGACAGAGTGGAGCAACAGCGGGGACCGAGAGGGCAAAACCACAATTCGTAGCGGGTCTTTATTAGCACCGAGACCACTACTCGCCGCCGCCCTCTGGACTTTCCTCGAACAAGGTTGGGCCACGGTGTGGTCTGGGAGGAAGCGGCAGGTCAGCAACGCCCTTGCCCTTTATGCCTTCACTGGCTGCAAGTTTGCGGATGTCGGGGTCTTCCGAGTATATCGTCGAGACGTTGCAAACCTTGGCTATCGCTACGATTTGCCAATCGAACTTCACTTTCGCCCACGTGCCTTCCGCATCCCCTCTCTTCTTTCCTGTCCGCACTAGAGAGTCTTCTGCCATAAGCGACAGTTCAAGAGCAGCACGGGTTTCAAAAGGCGCAATCAAGAATTTGGGGTTGTGGGTTAGCTCATGAAGGATTTGCTTTCTGGAATGCCCAACAGCGATTAAGAGTTCGCTTAACGCTGGGGCGGGGATGACGATGCGGTTTCCAGCACCGTGAATGCTGCCGATCAGGTAATCGACTCGCTCCCTAGCCCGATCAACCGTACACGGTGCGCTCGGTACAAAAAGGAACGTCAGGAATGTCGAATCGAAGGCGTCCATTCAGCTAGCCGTGTCGGATTTTCAACATGTCTCCCAGAGGGTCGTTGGATTTCATCAAATCGTTGTCCGGTATCGAACGCAGCCTTCCAACAACGTCAAGCAGACTTGCATCGCTCAGTTCGTCAAACTTGTGGATGTCGAACCACTTCATTTCCCACTTGGCATCTGCGTTTCTATACCATTTGCCTCTGCCATAAACTCTGATGGGCTTTCCAAAAATGTACGGTGCCAGCTTCCGTGCCATCTCCCTCGTGGCATTGCAGCTGTGATGCACGCCCTCGTAAACCAAGTGAACGGGCACGGTTTCGTCCATCCCGCCGATCTTGACAAGCATCCCGTCGAGGCTCCCGTCTTCCCAGAAAGGTCCAAAAGTTTCCTGCCCCTCCTGAGACTTCTTCGGGAACTCCAGAATGACTTCGCCCTCCTCCCATTCCATCAATGCTGATCTGTCATCCTCGTCTAGGAAAGAGCGGATTGCCATGAATGCCGAGAGTGCTTCTTTTGCGCCGACGCCAATCTTGGCTTGCTGTACACGATTCGAGACGACGACCTGCTCCTCTTCTTCGACTTCCATAGCGCAGTCCGCACTTCCTTCATCCACTCGAAGGAAATGCACCTTGTCCTCACTGCCGAGGAGTTTTGCAAGTTCTCTGAGGTATTCGGCCAGCCGTGCCATCGAGAGGGTGTGCGGTGTAACACCCTCAATGCTGAAATGGAGTTCCTTCTTCGGCATGTCAGCCTTTCCGGATGGGCTTTGCGCCCCGACTATATCCTATATTGTAACCAAAATCGGAGACGCTTATTTGAGTCACCAGATGCCCATTGTGGTACATCTGTGCTGTGGAGGCGTTATGAGAGTCCCGCTGGTCGCATCGCTTGCAGCGTCTGCTTTGGCCTTTGTCGCCACGATTGCGTCACCGCAGCAGCAGCAGCAGCAGCAAAAGTATCCGTGGCAGCATGCCGACACTCGTTGCAACGAAACGATGACATTTTGCTGGTACGGCGTGGAAGATGTTTCCGACCCGCAAGTAACAGCTCATGGTAATCGTTGGTCGAGTCAGGACAAAGACGAGAAGCCATTCGAGTGGATTACCGAGGTGCGCTGTCTGAAAGATTCGAAGCTTTGCATTCTTGCTCGCAATCAGAAGGTGCTGAACGGTTCCCAGACGAACATCGACCTGTATCGGATTGAGGAGTGGAGCAGCTATCAAATCCGGGCAATTGGGGAAAGTGACTTTCCTCACGGCAAGGAATGCGAGATCGATACGTTGATGCTGAATCGTGTGGAAGGAAGCGTGTCGATGCTTTCAACGCCCGGACCCGGTGCCGCCACGAAGGGGTGCATGGGAATCATGAAGCCAAAGACCGTTGTGTACAAGCTGGAGATTGGGCTACCCGGTTCGTCGTCGCCGAACAGCTAAAATAGCTGCGCAAATGCTTTTCAATACGCCCGGACACCGCCGTTCCAGAAGTAGCTCAGCTGGGTTCATTAGTTCACTCGGCTCCACGGCGTCGAGCCAGGCAGCCATTTCTTACGGAACCGCAGGTCGTGCTCGTTCGACGCTCGCAGAAGTTCCTGCCGTAGGCCACGCTTCTCCTCCTCGGACATTTTGGCAATGGCCTTGGCGAGTTCCTCAAAGACCTGGTCGATGAGCATGCACGTGCCGCAAATTTTCATTTCTCCTCCTCCTCGCCGTCTTCGTCCTCCGCAAACTCAACCAGCATCAAAAGTGCGTCCAGAGATACCTCGTCGGTGTCCACTTCCCCGGTGTAATCACGCAAGAAAGCTCTGACGAGTGACTTGGGGATCTCGGCAAGAAGCTCTGGACTTTGGCACAAGTCCTCGAGGCTCATCGAGCCCATGTACGCTGTTGCCACGTAGAGCTTGAGCGTGATTTCTTTCGGCTGATAATTTTCTCTGAGGAACGTCAGGGTGTAGTCGTGGCTCATACTTCCATTCTACCATATTGGTGTGCCGTGAGCGTGACACAATAGGCTGATTGTGCGCTTTTGACTGGTTCTAGGACTTCGTGGAATGTGTAGGTTACGTGGCATCAGTGATGGTGGTGGTTTCGACTCCCACACGCTTCCGCCAAGTCCTTTCTTTACGCTGTTTTAACTGCTGAAGGTGACTCCAATTCGAGGTCTGACTCCAATTGAGTGATGTTTTGCCTGATCCGCTGAGAGAACTTCTCAGCCGCAACCCGCTC